>Ga0209273_10001878_pt1 | contig 17339 bp, 19 predicted proteins | sample tdAd471_FD_187126 | JGI IMG/M metagenome (GOLD analysis project Ga0209273, IMG submission 187126) | Marine sediment microbial communities from the Atlantic coast under amendment with organic carbon and nitrate - tdAd47.1 (SPAdes)... | ecosystem: Environmental > Aquatic > Marine > Coastal >...
CCTTCAATGGCAGCCTGGAGGGGGCTTGCCTCTGTAAAGGCTTCTGCAGCTTTCTCCACTTCCACGGGTTTCTCTGCCGACGGCGTTTCCTGGGCGCCGCAAGCTGTCAGCATGAGGGCCGACAGGGCGACCATTGGGGTCAGATGTTTCACGGGCTTTCCTCTTCTCAACTGGCCTCTTGAACCACACTCTACGCTACCCACATAGTTCATGTCACGATGCCGACAATCGGGTTGTGACCGGTATCTGCCCCGGCGCCGAATTCGGGCTGGAGCTATGCAGAGGCCGAACATCCATCCGGGCGCTCCCTGTGATGACAGGTTGCCCGCAGTTGCTTGAACATGAGGACTGAACCTATGAGCAATATCGACCTTACCCCCCTTTACCGCACAGTTGTCGGTTTTGACCGTCTTGCCAGCATGATCGATCAGGCATCGCGCCTCGACGGCTCGCAGGGCTATCCGCCTTACAATATCGAGCGTGTCGACGATAATGCCTTCAGCATCGAGATTGCCGTGGCCGGCTTTACCGAAGACGATCTCGACATCGAGACCAAAGAAGGCCTGCTGACCGTTGCCGGCAAGCGCGGCGAAAGCGAAGACGGCGAAGGCCGTAACTATCTGCATCGCGGCATTGCCCAGCGCAGCTTCATTCGCCGCTTTCAGCTGGCTGACCATGTCATCGTGACCGGCGCGAGCCTGAACCATGGCGTGCTGCGGATCGACCTGGTCCGTGAGCTGCCGGAAGAGAAAAAGCCGCGCAAGATCGAGATTGGTGCTCCGGCGAAATCCGAACCGAAACTGATCGGCAAGAAAGCGGCTTCCAACGCCGCCTAAGCCTTAGCGAACCTCCATACAGAAACGGCGCGTCCCATGGGCGCGCCGTTTTTATTTGGGTGAGCATAGTGGCGTCAGGAGAAGACGCTGACACAATCCGTTTCTGTAAGGAAGGTTTTCAGGTCGTCATTTGACAGGCAGGATTTGACGGCCTTGCGGACAGAGTCAAAAGCTGCGCCGGCATAGGTCTGCGTTGTCTGCTCGAAGCTTGCGTCTGCCACGGTGGCGGAAACCTTGTCCTTGCGGCGACCCGCGCTGGCGGCATTGGCCTTGGCCCAGGGCAGATAGGTCTTTGCCAGTTCCTCAGCGAAGATGGGTGCGAGCGTGGATTTCAGCTTTTCCAGATCTTCAAATGGTGCGCCGGGTTTCGGGTCTTCCATGTTTTCGCACCAGGCCACCAGGAAGGGCGTGTTTTCCTTCAGCCAGTTTGACGGCGTTTCATCCATCAGCATTTGCTGGAACTGTGCGGCGAGAGAGAAATCCGCCGCAGACGGACGACCGCCGAAAATGTAGAGATGCTCTTTCAGATGCGCATTCAGAAGGCTGGCAAAGCGCTGCCAGGAGGCTTTCAGGGTGTCGGCATTTTCCGGCGTTGCACCGACCAGCGGCAGGCGGTCTGCCATACGCTCGCCAATCTGGGTTTGCGCTTTCTTGTAGGCGCGTGGCCGCTTGCCGCCATAAAGCTGGACCAGCACGCGCAAGGCAGCGGCGTCGCGGTCAGGCTTCTGGCCCCAGCGTTCCAGGAACATGCATTTGTTCAGCCACTCATCCGCATAGTCTTCCAGGATCAGCGCCAGCGCAGAGGCGGCGGCATCATCCGGCACGGCGGACGGTTCGGCATGGTCTGCTTCCAGCGCAGCAAGAATGGCGGTGGAATCCTGGCTGGCCGGGCGTTCCGGAGAGATCAGCAGCGGCACGGTCGGCGTCTTCGCCTGAGCCTGGAATTCCTCCTCATTCCCGCGGTCGCGAGAGATCCAGTCGAAATCGATATTCTTGTAGCGCAGGAACGACCGCACTTTCTGGGAGTAGGGTGAGGTATCTGCGCCGAACAGGCGATAATCGGACATGAGGTTGGCCTTCGTCGTGATTTGCCCCAGTCTGTAGGCATTTCAGGCTGCACTGCCAAGGAGCGTTTGCCGCAGGTGCTGATAATGGGTATGCGCAGCGGCAGGCATTTTACGAATGAAGGAGCGGCAAATGCGGATCATGCATGTGATGGCGGGCGCAGCAGAAGGCGGCGCGGAGAACATCATGCTGGAGTCCGTTATGGCTCTGGCGGACGCAGGCCTGACCCAGCATGTCATCACACGCCCGAACAATGATTTCCGCCTTCAGAAGTATAAGGAAGCGGGCATTGGCGTCGATGTCGCGGCCTTCAACAATACCTGGCCTTTCCCCACCCGCCGCGTGATCGGTGAGGCCATTAAGGCCTTCAAGCCGGATGTCATCGAATACTGGATGGGCCGCGCGGGGCAATATGCGCCAAAGGAATACCGCAACCGCTCAATCGGCTGGTATGGCGGCTATTACAAGCTCGCCCGCTTTGTGAATTGCGAATGGCATGTCGGCCTGACGATCGATCTTCTGCGCCATATCCGCGAGCAGGGCGTGCCGGAGGACCGGTCTGCCATCATCCACACTTATGCAGATTTTGAGGGCGCAGACCCGGCAAGCCGTGCGGCGCTGGATACGCCGGAAGATGCGCCCGTCGCGCTGGCGCTGGCGCGTCTGCACGAGAAAAAGGGCCTCGACACGCTGCTGGAGGCGACCGTCAAGGTGCCGGGGCTGTATGTCTGGATCGCCGGCGACGGCCCGCTGGAAGCCGAGCTGAAGAAACAATGCACGGAGCTGGGCCTGGATGACCGGGTGCGCTTCCTGGGCTGGCGCAATGATCGCGGCGCGTTGCTGGCGGCGTGTGATGTCGTGGCCTTCCCGTCGCGTTATGAGCCGTTCGGCACAGTCACGGTGGACGCCTGGGCGGCATCACGCCCGCTGGTCGCGGCAGATGCTGTCGGCCCGGCGGCCTATGTGAAGGATGAGGTCAACGGTCTGCTCATTCCGAAAAATGACGTGGACGCGCTCGCCACTGCGCTCAGCCGCGTGATCACGGACAAGGCGCTGGCGCAGAAGCTGGTGGATGGCGGCCGCGCCTCTTACGAGCAGCAATTCACCAAGGCAGCCTTCCAGCGCGATTCTCTTGCCTTCTATGAGACAATCATTGCGCATGCCGGGCCGTTCAGCGGCTAAAGAATGCTCTGAAAGAATTTCCGGTAGAGCTGTTGGCTGCTGCGCTGGCCAAGGCCGATCTGTACGTGGATCCCGGCATCCCGCAGGGCGCGGATCCCGCCATTGGCGACGGGGTGGGGGTCTTCCACCGCACACACGACGCGGGCTATGCCAGCCTCGCGCAGCAGAAGAGAGCAGGATTTGTTGCCCTGGGAGCGCTCACGACATGGCTCCAGTGTGACATAGGCGGTGCCGCCGCGCGCCCGCTCGCCTGCCTGTTGCAGCGCGATCTCCTCAGCGTGGGGGCGCCCACCGATGCCGGTCACGCCTTCCCCCACCACATGGCCGTCCGCATCTGTCAGGACGCAGCCGACCGACGGGTTCACGCCGGTCAGGCCCTGATTGAGCCGCGCCAGCCCAAGGGCGCGGTTCATTCTGCGCCGGTCACGCCGCCGGGAGGGGCGGTCGCTCATGGCAGTTCCGGCAGGGGTTTGCCGCGATCTGCATCCAGATACTGAACGGAGATTGGCTTCAGATCGCCATCCAGCTCAATGAACAGCGGATTGCCGGTCGGGATTTCGATGCCGGTAATGGTTTCATCCGGCACATCGAAGAGATGCTTCACCAGCGCGCGCAGGGAGTTGCCATGTGCGGCGATGACAACATCGGTGCCTGATTGCAGAACCGGGGCGATCGTATCGGTCCAGTAAGGCAGAACGCGTTCCAGCGTCAGCTTCAGGCTCTCTGTGGCCGGAACGTCGACGCCATCATAGCGCGGGTCTTTCGACAGATCGAACGCGCTGCCAGCTTCCAGCGGCGGCGGCGGGATATCATAGGAGCGGCGCCAGATATGGACCTGCTCGTCGCCATGCTTGGCGGCGGTCTCGGCCTTGTCGAGGCCGGTCAGCCCGCCATAGTGGCGCTCATTGAGGTGCCAGTCCTTTTCCACCGGCAGCCAGACGCGGCCCATCTCGGTCAGTGCCAGCCACAGGGTGCGGATGGCACGGGTTTGCACGCTGGTGAACGCGGCGCGGAAATCAGCGTCAGAGTTTTTGAGCAATTCGCCGGCCTTTTTGGCTTCTGCTTCGCCTTTCTCGGTGAGGTCTGCATCCCACCAGCCGGTGAAGCGGTTTTGCAGATTCCATTCGGACTGTCCGTGGCGGACAAGGGCGAGCTTGGGCATGGATGTCATCCTTCGTGTCGGGCGTGATGTCTCTTTGGCGTTCTTTTCGGGGCAAACAGGCCGCGATTCAAGCTTCCATCGTCTGGATCAGGTCTGCAAAGGCCAGCACGACATGATAACCGGTCGATGCGGGCATGAATTGCGATAGGGTTTTGCCGGTCTCGTCGATATAATCGATCCAGCCGCCTTCAGGGGTGAGATGTTCGTCCATCAGAATGTCAAAACTGGTGCAGGCGGCGGCCGCGAAGCTTTCCTCGCCCGTCAGGCGCAGCATCATGAGGTGGGCCTGCAGCGCTTCTGTCTGCCCCCAGGTGCGGCGCCCGCCATTATGGACGCTCCCATCACGTTTCACTTCCAGCAGGGTACGGCCTGCGGAATCCAGTGTGCCTGTGGCGAAACTGTAGAGGCGGCCGGCAGCCGGGTGCAGCGCTTCGCCGCTGAGCTTGCTGTAGAGGTCCAGCAGCCAGACCCATTCGAATTGATGGCCGGGCTCGACCACCATCGCGGCGTCGCCGTCCGGCTCGCTCCAGTCTGCCTTGAAGGTTTCGCCCAGCAGATTGCCCGGTCCCGCCGTGAATTTTGTCTCAAATAGCCGGATCAGTTCTGCCGCCTTGTCGAGATACCCGCCCTCAGGGTCTGCCACATGCAAAGCGAGAAAGGCTTCCAGCAGGTGCATGTGCGGGTTCTGGCTGCGGGTTTGCGGCGGGGGCAGGCGCTCGGCATAGCCGCCATTGGTGCGGTCTTTCAGGCGGGCTTTTGCGGCGTCCATCAGGGCCTGCGCCGAAGCGAGGACGCTGCCGCCATCTTCCACCACCATGCTGGCATTGGCGAGCGCGTAGAGCGCAAAGGCCAGATCGTAGAGGTCCGGCGTGTCATCGGCGAGGCCGGAGCCATCGCAACGGATGCGGTGCCCGGTCAACCCGTCCGGGCGGCGGGCGAGGCCGCTGAGAATGCGCACGCCCTGTTCGACATCTTCCATCGCCGTGTCAGGTTTCCAGCCGAGCATGGCGGCCTGCGCGAAGACGAACGTCTGGCGCGCCTGAACACGCACACGTGTTGTGTCTTCGGGCATCTGGGAATGGTCGAGGGCCAGGCCCTCGCGGAACAGGCCGCCGTCTCCAGTGCCTTTCTCGCTCCATAGTGGGAAGCAGGCGTCAAAAAGCCAGAAGCGGGCTTCGCGTGCCCTCCGTCTCAATGCCGATCTGGACATGGACTTCACACCCCCTGGCAAATGTCACGTCAGGCAGCGTCTGTGGCTCGCCAAACCATCCGGCTTCCTGCTAACAGGAGTGCCATGAATTGGCCAGCGGCTGCCGGCCTGAAACTGCGAAAGAGTTCCGAGCCTTATGAGAGACAAGGTTTTCTTCCCGCTTGCCCTGTTGCTGGCAGTGGTCATGGTGCTGGTGGCCGTTTGGCCCGGCATAGGCCGCTTGCCGAGCGGACCTGTGACAGGCGACGGCGCTAATTATGAACGGGTCACAGTTGAGGGGGCCTATCTCAACAAGGTTCTGGCTGGCGGTGACGCGATCACCGAACTGGTGCGCGACAAGAGCGGGACATATCTGCTGTATATCCGCTCTGATGCCGAGACGCTCGGGCCGGACCCGGAGGAAGGGCCGCATTTCAGGCTGGCGAGCGACCTGGAGCAGCAATTCTCTGGCATGCGCATCCGGGTGACGGTCCGCATGCGCCCGGCGGATACCCAGGGCGCCATGCAGGCAAAGGTGAATTACTCGACAGGCCGGTCTGGCGATTCCGGCTGGCAGATGTTCGATCTTGTGCCGGAGTTCAGCGATTTCAGCTTTGAGTACAATGTTCCTGTTCGTGTCGGCGATCAGGGCTATGACTATCTGGGCATTCGACCGGTTGTCCCCTCAAAGGAGCGGGCTATCCTGGTTGAGCGGATCATGTTCGAACGGCTTGGACCTGCTGGCTGACAATAAGCGCGATAAGCGCTTTGCCTGGGCAGGCTTACCTGTTTAATCTCTGCGAAATGGAATTTTCATGCCGGATGGAACTGTCTTATCGGTGTGAGCCTGACAAGCAGGAGATGAAATGCGCAAATATCTTGCCCCGCTAGGCCTTTTGGCGCTGGCGGCATGTGGAACACAAGCGTCTATGGAGACCCCTTTGGCAGACACGGTAGAAACACCGGAGCAGGCGGAGATTGAAGTGGTAGCGACAGACCCTTATCTCTGGCTGGAAGAGGTGGAGGGCGAAGACGCACTTGCCTGGGTCCGCAGCCAGAATGAGCGCACGCTGGCGGACTTGCAGTCCGATCCGAACTATCCGGCCTTCGAGGCCGATGCGATCGAAGCGCTGACGTCCGCTGAGCGCATCCCTTATGGCAGCATCCGCAATGGCATGGTCTACAATTTCTGGCAGGATGACACGCATGTGCGCGGTCTGTGGCGCCGGACCAGCCTTGAGAGCTATGCGAGCGCTACGCCAGATTGGGAAACCGTGCTCGATTTCGACAAGCTGGCCACCGAAGAGGGCAAGAACTGGGTTTATAAAGGCGCAGACTGTTTCGCGCCGAAAGGCAGTTCTGACTATAAATGCATGGTCTCGCTGTCGGATGGCGGCAAGGATGCTGTTATCCAGCGTGAATTCGATCTCGTGACCAAGCAATTCGTGAAAGACGGCTTTGTCACTCCGGAAGCCAAGCAAGGCTCAGCCTGGGCCAGCCCGGACACGCTGCTGATCGCGACCGATTGGGGCGAGGGGACCGTTACCCAGTCCGGCTATCCCTTTGTGGTGAAGCGCTGGCAGCGCGGCACGCCGCTGGACTCTGCTGAAGAACTGATCCGCGGAGACGAGACGGATGTTGGCGTCTGGCCGATGGCCCTGGAGTTGGAAGATGGCCGCGTGCTGCAGGGCGCGATTGAGGCAGACACATTCTTCACCTCCAAATATTGGTGGTTCCCGGAAGGCGAAACAGCGCCGGTGCAATTCCCGATCCCGCTGAAATCCAGCCCGCAGGGCGTGTATGAGGGCCAGTTGCTGCTCTCCCTGCAGGAAGATTGGGCGCCTGAAGGACAGGATGTCTCTTTCAAATCCGGTGATCTGGTTGCCTTTGATGTGGATACATTTCTTGAGACGCGCGAATTGCCGCCAGTGTCTCTCGTGTTCCATCCGAGTGAAGCGCAGGCGCTAGAGGGCGTGGCGATTGCCAAGAACGCGCTTCTACTGGGCGTCAGCGATACGGCGGTCGGTAAGGTGATGCTGGCTGAGCCGGTGGAACACACCTGGGCCGTTCGCCCGGTGGAGCTGCCAGGGACGGGGCAGGCGAATATCGCTTTCGCCAGCGACCGCGAGGAAACGGTCTTTATCAATTACGAAGACTTCCTGACGCCGGATTCCCTGCTCTCCTACAACACCTCCACCGAGGCTGTGACGGCGCTGAAAAGCCTGCCGCCGAAGTTTGATGCGACCGGCCTGAAGGTGGAGCAACATTTTGCGACGTCAAAAGACGGCACAAAGATCCCGTACTTCCTTGTCAGCAAGGCGGATATTCCGATGGACGGGACAACGCCGACGCTGCTGTACGGTTATGGCGGCTTCCAGGTCTCAATGAACCCGTCATACAGCGCGGTAACTGGCCGCCTCTGGCTGGAGAAGGGCGGCGCCTATGTACTGGCCAATATTCGCGGAGGCGGGGAGTTCGGCCCGGCCTGGCACCAGGCTGGCCTGAAGCAGAATCGCCAGCGCATCTATGATGATTTCATCGCTGTGGGTGAGGATCTTGTGGCGAGCGGCGTCACCAGCCCCGAGCATTTGGGGATCATGGGCGGCTCCAATGGCGGCCTTCTGATGGGAGTCATGCTGAACCAGCGCCCCGATCTCTGGAATGCGGTTGTGGTGCAGGTGCCTCTGCTGGACATGATGCGCTACCATCTGCTGCTGGCAGGCGCCTCCTGGGTGGATGAGTATGGCTCTCCCGATGTGCCGGAAGAGCGCGCCTTTCTGGAGACGATTTCGCCCTATCAGAATTTTGATGCGTCAAAGCCCTATCCGGTGCCGTTCTTTGTCACCTCAACGAAGGATGACCGCGTGCATCCGGGGCATGCCCGCAAGATGGCGAAGAAGTTCGAAGCCGCAGGCCTGCCATTCTATTATTACGAGAATATCGATGGCGGGCATTCGGCCGCAGCGAACCAGCAGGAGCGGGCAAAACGCTCTGCGCTGGAGTTTACCTATCTGACGGAAAAGCTGTTCCCGCAAACAAGCGAGGAATAAGTCCGATAAGAGAACCCTCTCGACAAGGTTTCTAAATGGAACTTAATCGGGAGGGGCTCGATTTTGCTTGCGCGGGCTCCGTATGGGGCTCATGATTGTTATTATGTATTTGAACGCGCCGCCGCCCGAGAATGACGTGGTCCGCCTTGAAAGCCTGTCAGAAACGCACCGAAGCGACCTGCAGAATTCCAGTGTTGCGGCCTCGATGTGGGAATGGATGCCGGTGATCCCGACCGGCACGAGCCTGGACGCCTATATCGATTATTGCCTCGCAGAAATGAAGGGCGATTCCTTCTATCCCTTTGTGGTCTATCGAAAATCCGACAATGGTTTCGCTGGCCTGGTCGCATATGAACGGGTTTCACGCACGCATCGGCGTCTCGGTGTCGGGTTTCTCTGGCATCCGGAGCATGTGCGCGGAACGGACATCGTTCCGGCAACTCAGCTCGCGCTGCTGGAGCGCGCCGTGCAGGCAAGGTTTCAGCGGATTTCCTATTATATCCCCGAGGAGAATGAGCGAGCCTTGCACGCGTTTGACCGGATAGGCGCGCGACGTGAGGGCGTGATCCGTCATTATATGCGCGCTGCCAATGGCACCTGGAGCAATGTGGTCGTGTTGTCGCTCATTACGGATGAGATAAAAGCCGCTATGGACGTGCTGGGCGACCGGGTGCGCCAGCTGCAACTGGCTTGACGCTAAGGCCTGCGCGTGCTTTAGCCCCGCGAACATCTGCGCAAATTAGAGAAGCGCGCTTTGACTGAACCCGTGAGGTCAGCGAGGCCCCCCGCCCGGCGAAGTGTCGCTCAGCGGGGCTCTTCTGCTTTGTGTGGTGGTTTGGAGCGCCTATGTCAGAGGCTCTGACACATGGCAAAGGAGCGATAAGATGTTCGACACACTGAGCGAACGCCTTGGCGGGATTTTTGACGGTCTTACAGGCCGCGGCGCACTATCCGAAAAGGATGTGAGCGCTGCGCTGCGTGAGATTCGCGTTGCCCTGCTGGAGGCGGACGTCGCCCTGCCAGTGGTGAAGGACTTTATCGGCAATGTGAAATCCCGCGCCATTGGCGAGGAAGTCATCCGCTCCGTCAAACCGGGCCAGCAAGTCATCAAGATCGTCTATGACGCCCTCATCGAAATGCTGGGCGGCGAAGACAGTGATAGCAGCCTGCGCATCGACAGCCCGCCGGCGGTGATCCTGATGGCGGGCCTTCAGGGCTCAGGTAAGACGACGACCACGGGTAAGCTCGCCAAGCGCCTGTCTGAGAAAGAGCGCAAGAAGGTTCTGCTTGCTTCGCTCGATACGCGCCGCCCGGCCGCCATGGAGCAGCTGGCCATTCTGGCCGACCAGTGCGGCGACAATGTCGTTTCCCTGCCGATCATTCAGGGCCAGCTGGCGACGGATATTGCCCGCCGAGCGATGAATGCGGCCAAGCTTGGCGGCTATGACGTGCTGATCCTCGATACGGCCGGCCGTACGACCATCGACGAGCAGATGATGAATGAAGTGGCGGAGATTGCGGACATCGCAGACCCGTCTGAAACCCTGCTGGTCGCAGACTCCCTGACCGGTCAGGACGCCGTTGAGACAGCCAGCCGCTTCCATGCGCGCCTGCCGCTGACCGGCCTGGTCCTGACGCGGATGGATGGCGATGGCCGCGGCGGCGCTGCGCTGTCCATGCGCGCCGTGACCGGCCTGCCGATCAAGTTCATGGGTGTCGGCGAAAAGCTGGACGGTCTGGATGCCTTCGATGCCAAGCGCGTCGCGGGCCGCATTCTGGGTCAGGGGGACATCGTCTCGCTGGTCGAGAAGGCTGCTGAGCAGATGGACGCGGCGAAGGCCGAACGCATGGCGGAGAAACTCCGCAAGGGTGAGTTCGACCTGGAAGACATGGCAGAACAGTTCCGCCAGATGCAGCGCATGGGCGGCCTTGGCGGCCTGATGGGCATGCTGCCTGGCGCGCGCAAGGCCAAGCAGGCCATGGAATCTGCCAATCTGGATGACAATGTCCTGAAGCGTCAGGAAGCGATCATCATGTCGATGACCCGGCAGGAACGCCGCAAGCCGGCGGTTCTGAACGCATCGCGCCGTAAACGGATTGCAGCTGGCGCCGGCGTGACGGTGCAAGAGGTCAACAAGGTGCTGAAGATGCACCAGCAGATGGCCGGCATGATGAAGAAGATGCGCAAGAAGGGCGGCATGAAGAACATGCTGGGCGCTGCGCAGGCGGCGGGCCTGTCTCCGGCAGATCTGGCGAAAATGGGTGGCCAGGGCGGTATGCCCGGCCTTGGTGGCGGATCGCTACCGCCCGGTATGGGCGGACTGCCAGGCCTTGGGGGAGGCAAGAAAAAATGAACACGGACACAGACGCCATGGCCATGCTGCAGCTGACCAAGCTGCGCTCCAGCATCGACAATCTGGATGCGATCATCATCCATACCCTGGCCGAGCGCTTCAAGGCGACCCAGGAAGTCGGCAAGCTGAAAGCCGTGCACAATATGCCGCCTGCGGACAAAGCCCGCGAGGCACGCCAGATCGACCGCCTGCGCACATTGGCACAGGAAAGCGGCCTGGACCCGGCCTTTGCCGAGAAACTTTTGAATTTCATCGTGGCGGAAGTGATCCGCCATCATGAGCAGATCCGCGACCTAGAAGCGGACGACTGAGTATTACATCCGAGACGCCAGACTTACAGGAGATACACACATGGCCCTCAAGATCCGACTCGCCCGTGGCGGGTCCAAGAAACGCCCCTTCTATTCCGTCGTTGTTGCAGACGCACGCGCCCCGCGCGATGGTCGCTTCATCGAGAAAATTGGCACGTATGATCCGCGCCAGCCGAAGGATTCAGAAAACCGCGTGCAAATCGACGGCGAGAAAGCTGCTGAGTGGGTCCGCAAGGGCGCGCAGCCGACCGACCGCGTCGCACGCTTCCTGTCCCAGATCGAAGTTGACGGCAAGCCGATCCTGACCTGGGAACATGGCAACAACCCGAAGAAGGGTGAGCCAGGCAAGAAAGCGCAAGAGCGCGCTGCCGAGAAAGCCGAGAAGGCTGCTGCTGCCGCTGAAGCCGCCGCTGCTCCGGCAGAGGAAGAAGCTCCGGCAGCTGAAGAAGCTGCTTCCGAATAAGGCTGGCTGACAGTCTCGGAAATTCAAGGCCGGTGCCCGTCTGGGTGCCGGCCTTTTTCGTGGGCCGGTTCAGATTTGCGAAATCGCGCAGTCAGTCGCGCCTTGCGGGCGGTCCTATCCTGAACATTCAGCAACAGAAGGAACCCGGCAGCGTTCAGGCTGTATGGTCTAGGACAGGTCTGAGACCCGAAAGGAGACTGACATGCTGAAGACCCGCCATATGCGTAGCGCTGCCCTGGCCGCTGGTGCCCTTGCCCTCACTCTGCCTGCCGCAGCGGATTATCACTCCAAGCGTGGATATGATGGCTATGGAGGGCGTGGCCATGGGGAAGGAATTGTTCTGCATGCGGATGCGGATTTTTCGGGTGAGAGCATCCGTCTGAATGGTGCCGAGCCTGATCTCTCCCGTTTTCGCTTCAATGACAGGGTGTCTTCCATCAGTCTGCGCTCCGGTGCGTGGGAAGTCTGCACGGATGCAAACTTCCGGGGGCGATGCGAAGTGATCGATGGAAATGTCGCGCGACTGAATGAGTATCGGTTGAACGACAATATTTCTTCTGTTCGGCCTGTTAGCCGTCGTGGCGACTGGCGCGGACACCCCGGTGATCGCGAAGACTGGCAGGGCGGCCGGGGCGCGCGCGGTGGTCTTGTCCTGTTTGCGGATTCAGAATTGCGGGGCCCTTCCATTGAAATTGGCGAGGATGTGCCGGACCTCAACGCCTATCGCTTCAATGACAAGGCAAGTTCATTCCTCGTCACGCGCGGGACCTGGCAAGTCTGCGAGCATGCGAATTATCGGGGCCGGTGCGAGATCATCTCTGGCGGTGAGGGCGACCTCAAACCCATCCGGATGAATGACAACATTTCGTCGGTTCGGCGTTTCCATGGTCGCTGGTAGCCGTACGTGGCGCTTGCCCTGCGCTGCCGTCTCGCTAGAGAAGGCAGAATGAGTGCAGATGAAAACAGGCTGATTGTCGTGGGCGCCATCAAAGGCGCCCATGGTGTGAGAGGAGAGGTGCGGGTGAAAAGCTTTACCGCCCTTCCCGAAGATGTGTTCGGCTATGGTGCCTTGCTGGATGAGGCAGGCAAACCTGTCCTTACGCCGGTAAATACCAAGCCGGGCAAGGACCATTTCATCGTTCGCCCGAAGGAGCAGAAACAGAAAGAAGAGTGGGATGCCCTGAAGGGCACCCTGTTGCATGTGCCCCGGTCGCGCTTGCCCGATACGGAAGATGACGAATTCTATATTGAAGACCTGATTGGCCTCAGCGTCTTTGCGGGCGGCAATGAGCCGGCCGGCATGGTGCGCGCCGTGCAGAATTTCGGCGCGGATGATCTGCTGGAGATCCGTCTGAAAGATCGCGGCGCCACAATACTCGTCCCGTTCACCCTGGTGGATGTGCCGACAGTTGATCTGGCCTCTGGCCGGGTCGTCATTCCTGATCTCACCACTTGGGCGGAGCAGGACGAAGGCGACTGATCAGACATTTTGCGCCATGTTGCCGCCCGTTCAGGCAGAACGTGGCATAAGGCATGGGTTAAGAAACGAGGTATCTTGCCCATGTTTGCGAAACTTATCCGCTTTGGCGCGTTGCTGGCGCTCCCGCTGACCGCGGTCGGCACAGCTGCTGCGCAATATGAGGCGGCAGGCGAACCCGCAGGGCTGATGCTGTTCAGCGGCCAAGACTATCAGGGCGATGTGCGTGAAGTGTTTGAGCCGGTCTACACATTGAACGCTTATCGCTTCAATGACCGGGCTCGTTCTGTTGCTGTGTTGTCAGGCGCGTGGGAGCTGTGCGAGCATTCCGATTTTACAGGGCGCTGCGTCTTCATCCGGCATGATGTCGCCGATCTAGACTGGTACGGGCTGGATTATGAAATCAGCTCCGCCCGCCCGATCTATGAATATACTGAGGCCGAACACGGCCTGATGTTCGTGCGGGATGATCAAGGCTACATCCGGTACGCCGACAATGATCGCTATGGCTATGACAATTATTCTCATGGGTACGGCGTCAGCACGCGGGTCAGCGTCTATCATTATGGCTATTCGCCGACATATCGGTCCTATGGATATTATGATCCGCGCTTTGGCTATGGGCCCTATGGCTTTGCCTGGACCCGGCATGGCGTGAACCGTCATTATGGCCGGGATTACCGCCATGATTATCGTCATCACAGACCGGACCTGAGGGGCCATTATGGCGCGCGCGATGGTGCCGTGACGCTGTATGTCGATTCCTATGGCCGGGGGGCGTCGCTTGGACTGAATGAGGGCGTATCCGATCTCAGCCGCTACCGCTTCAACGATAATGTGTCCTCCATCAAGATCCGCAGCGGCAAATGGGAAGTGTGCGAGAACGCGAACTTTACGGGCCGATGCCAGATCATCGATGCGTCGAATGACAAGCTGAATGGCATTCGCCTGAATGACAATATTTCTTCCATTCGCCCAGTCGACGGACAGGGCCATCGGGGAGACCGCGACGGCGGCGATCGTCGCTATGATGGCCCGCGCGGAGGGCGTGATCATCGCGGTGACCGGGAAGATTCCCATCGTGGTGAGCGCAGACCCCATACAGAGGGTGTCGTGACCCGCACCCGCGGAGATGGTCTGGCGGGCGGGCTGGCCTCAGAGCAGGTACGGCGTCCGCAACCACGCCCAGGCCAGCCCGTGCGTGCAGACATCAATCGTCCGCAGCGGGAAGAGCAGGCTCGGCAGGAGGTTCGCCAGCGGCGTGAACGGGTTCAGGAAACCCGCGCGGTTCCGCAGTCGCCCGCTTTCCGCAACCGCCAGGATGTTCAGCGCGAGCGCCCGCGTGATATCCGTCCGGTTGAGCGCCGTCCACAGGAAGCCCGTTCTGCTCCGCGCCGTGCCGAGCCGATTCGGCCGCAACGTCAGGCCGCGCCACAAAGAGCAAATGTACAAGCACAGCCTGCGCAGTCCCGGCCGGCCGTACAAAGTCGGCCTCAGGTCAGGCCGCAACCCCAACGTCCGCAAGCGGCTCCGGCCCGGCCACAACGCGTGCAGGTCCAGCCACCCCGGCCGCAGCCGCAGGCGCGCCCACAGCCGCAACCACAACCGCAGAGGAATAATGACAAGAGATCGCCAGCTCTGCGTGCTCGCGACAATACGCAGAAAGATTAAGACGTTAGGGGGTTCAGCCGAGCTTACGCCCGCGGGTCATTCCACTCGCGGGCGATGCCGTATCCGCCGCGGCGGGTCAGCCAGAACATGCCGATCAGGTCAAACATGCCGGCCCCGAGGCGGCCTAGAAAGCCGTATTTGGACTGTCCGGCCAGGCGCTTGCGGTCATTCACCCTTTCTTCCCGAACATCCCAGCCAGCCCGCTTGATCAGGGCCGGCAGAAAGCGGTGCATTGAGGCGAAGAAGGGCAGGTCGCGGAAGGCCGCCGTGCGGATCAGTTTCCAGCCGCAGCCCGTATCGGTGGCATCATCGCGCAGCACAAACCGGCGAACGCCATTGGCCACGCGGGATTGCACCCATTTGAAGCCGGAATCATTCCGGCTATTGCGCTTGCCGGCAATGATGCCGAGCTGGGCTGGTGCACCGGGCTGAATGATCTCCTTCCAGAGGCGGGCCGTGTCGGCCGGATCATTCTGACCATCGCCATCCAGCAGCTGCACCCATTCCCCGCGCGCGGATTTCAGGCCGGTGAACAGCGCCGCAGATTTGCCGCGCCGCGCGACATGGTTCAGCACGATCACGGTGTCTGGATGTTTCGCCTTGACCTCAGCCAGTTCGGTGGCTGTCTCATCAGCTGAGCAGTCATTCACGCAAATGACCTCAAAGGCGATGCCGGACAGCTGTTCATGCACCTCATCTATGACGGGGTGCACATTGCCCTCTTCATTGAAGAAGGGGATCAGAACCGAAAGGGCGGGGCGGGTTTCCATCCTCTCTGGACTAGAGGTTGCTGCAGGCGCGGTCCAGCCTCATTTATCTGCCGCATCGGCGCGCCGACGCAGTTCAACCTCTGCCTTGTGGTCACCTGACAGGGCAGCCTGTTTCAGCTCGGCGGGTGTCATGCGGGCATAGGTTTCCGGCGGCTCGGTTGAGGCCTTGCCGGGTTTGCGCCCCATGCAGAGTGCGATGACGCTGGCAAAAATGCCCATGCCCCTGATCCTTCTTTATTCGTCTCGGAGTCAACTATGCCTGTTGTCAGCCGATCCGGAAAGGTGGAGAAGGCCCACATTCAGGAGGGTGATATGGACATTTATCATATCTGGTTCGATCTGAAGCCGGGAACGGATGAGCGGGCCTTTGCGCCAGCCCTTTCGGCTTTTCTGGATCACATGCGTGATGAGGGCCGCATTGAGGCATGGCGGATGATGCGCTGCAAGCTAGGGCTGAGGCCCGATGATGTGCGCGAGTTTCACATCATGATCGAAACGCGAGACCTGGCGCAGCTGGACAGCGCCTTCAAGGCGGCCGCTGCGCGGTCCGGCGAGACGGATAGGCTACACTTTACGGCCAATGCGATGGTGACCAACGTCAAATTCGGTCTGTTCCGCGATTGGCCGGATTGGGCGTGACAGCATATGCGTGACGGCGGGGTCTGCCTGCGCTAAAGGCTCGCCTCATGTTTGAGACAAGTTTCATCACCCTGTTCCCCGAGGCTTTTCCGGGTCCGCTGGGCGTTTCCATTCTGGAGCGCGCACGCAAGGAAGGCATCTGGAATTGGGAGACGGTGGATCTGCGTCCCTTCGGCCTTGGCAAGCACAAGAATGTCGATGCGCCGCCCGCAGGGGGCGGGGCCGGGATGGTGATCCGTCCGGATGTGGCCAGCGCTGCGATTGAGAGTATCGACACGGCTGACAAGCATCTTGTCTATCTGTCGCCGCGCGGTGTGCCGTTCACCCAGTCCAAGGCGCATCAATATGCAGGCGGCAAGGGGATGGTCCTGTTCTGTGGCCGGTTTGAAGGCCTGGACCAGCGCGCCATTGATGCGCATGGCCTGGAAGAGGTTTCCATGGGCGACTATGTGCTGGCAGGCGGAGAGGTTGCCGCCATGGCGATGGTCGAGGCTGTTGTGCGGCTTTTGCCCGGTGTGGCGGGCAATGAAGCCTCTTTGACCGATGAATCCTTCGAGAATGGATTGCTGGAACATGACCAGTACACCCTGCCCAGGCAGTGGGGTGAGCGCGGGACTCCGGAGGTTTTGCTGTCAGGAGATCACAAACGTATAGAAGAATGGCGGTTTAACAGCGCAAAAGCGTTGACAAAAGAACGCCGTCCCGATTTATACGCCGCTTACTCCAAGACCCACGAATTCCAACCGCCGGAGACAGGCGATGAACATGATTGAACAGCTTGAAGCGGAAGAGTTCGCCCGCGTTGTCGGCGACAAGAACATTCCGGACTTCTCCCCGGGCGATACGCTGTCTGTGAACGTCCGCATCAAGGAAGGCGACCGTGAGCGCGTGCAGCGCTTCGAAGGCGTCTGCATTGCCCGCGCAGGCGGTGGCATCAATGAGAGCTTCACGGTTCGCAAGATTTCCTTCGGTGAAGGCGTAGAGCGTGTATTCCCGCTCGCTTCCCCGATGATCGAAAGCATCGAAGTGAAGCGCAAGGGCCGCGTGCGCCGTGCGAAACTCTACTATCTGCGCGACCGTCGCGGTAAATCTGCCCGTATCGCAGAGCGTACCACTGGTCATGGCATCGAGACGGTCGAGATCGCCGTTTCCAAGACCGAGCGTCGCCGC
>Ga0209273_10001883_pt1 | contig 17290 bp, 13 predicted proteins | sample tdAd471_FD_187126 | JGI IMG/M metagenome (GOLD analysis project Ga0209273, IMG submission 187126) | Marine sediment microbial communities from the Atlantic coast under amendment with organic carbon and nitrate - tdAd47.1 (SPAdes)... | ecosystem: Environmental > Aquatic > Marine > Coastal >...
CAACCTCAAACGCAACGCAATGACGAGCGAAAACAGTCCCTGCCATCGTCGGGAACGGACAGGAAATGTCCGCTGTTAACAACAGAGGACAAAAAACACGATCAATGGAGAGTTTTTCAACAGCCTCGGCTGTTAGCGGACATTCCGCCCGGTTACGTATTTCTTCCGCTTCTAGCCAAACTCGGAACATCTGATAGTAGCGTTCACGGAACCGCTGTGCCACCAAAACAGTTATTGATTGTGCTGCAGTAGCGTCGACAAATTGGGGAGTGAACCCAATCGGGACAGCTCGTCGCAACCTCAGCCTACACACCTGAAATATTAAAAGGAATGGTGGGCGCGACAGGGATTGAACCTGAGACCCCTGCCGTGTGAAGGGAGTTCTCTGAAGGGATACTGGGAGGTTCTGGATGCCGATATCCCCGCAAAATCGCTCGTTGGGGAGGCGTGGCCCACGGGGAAAGTAGCTCCCGACCGGGATAAATCAAGCGGGATTTTTAAGCCGCGGGCGGCTCGAACGCCTGGATCGGTGGCAGGTTGCCTTCGAAACGCTCGACACGGACCGTGGTCAGCTGCCCGGTGCAGCCCTGCGCCAGCGCCGACGTGCCGATATCGCGCGTCAGCACGTTCGGATTGCCGTGGACGCACAGCGGCTTGTCCTCTTGCGGATCGACCGGATCGTACCAGGCGCCGGTCGAAAGCTGGACCACACCGGGGCGGATGCCGTCCGTCAGGGTCACACCCGCCAGGCACGCGCCGCGCTCGTTCGATAGTTTGATCACATCACCCTCGACGATCCCGAGCTTCGCCGCATCTTCGGCGTTCATCGACGCCACTTCGCGACCCCGGTGCTTGTTTTCCATGCTATGGCCGCCGAAATCGAGCTGGCTGTGCAGACGTGTCCGCGGCTGGTTGGCGATCAACACAAAGGGCGTGGTTTCATCCGGCACATAGACCCGGCCGAGCCATGCCGGATGACCGGGACAGTCGGCCTCGCCGAAGCCGGCGATGGTTTCGGAACAGACTTCCAGCTTGCCGCTCGGCGTGCGCAGCGGGCTTGCTTCCGGATCCTCGCGGAAGGCCCGCAGATAGCCGCCGTCGTCCGGGCGTTGCGGCATCAGAAAGCCGTCGCTTTCCCAGAATTCCTCGAAGCTGGGCGCCGGCAGACCTTTCTCGGCGAGCTGTTGGCGTGTCGGCTCATAGAGATGCTCCAGCCACTCGCGCACGGTGCGGCCTTCGGTGAATTCCTGTTCGCGCCCCAGTCGCCTGGCAAGGCCGGAGAAGATCGCATAATCGTCCCGCGCTTCCCCATAAGGCGCCGCGACCGGACGCATGGGAATCAGCAACGGGTCATTCGAGCTGGCGCCGATATCCTCACGCTCCAGCGTCATGGTGGCGGGAAGCACGACGTCCGCATGCTTTGCCGTCGCGGTCCAGGCAAGCTCGTGCACAACCAATGTGTCCAGCCGCCTGAACGCTTTCCTGAGGCGGTTCAGGTCCTGGTGATGATGGAACGGATTCCCGCCCGCCCAATAGACGAGCTTAATATCCGGATACGTGCGGGTTTCGCCGTTGAACCGGTATTCATCCCCCGGGTTGAGCAGCATATCGGCAATCCGCGCGACCGGGATGAAGTCGCGCACGCTGCCTCGTCCCTGCGGCAGTGTCGGCACGGGCACGGCGTTGAGCTGACGCCCGTAATACGCGATCGCACCGAGCGCGTATCCGTATCCGCCACCCGGCAGACCGATCTGGCCCAGTGCCGCCGCCAGCACCATCCCCATCCATACCGGCTGCTCGCCGTGCTCGGCCCGCTGCAGCGAGTGCGAAACAACGATCAACGCGCGCTTCCCATGCAGTCTGCGGGCGAGGTTGACGATCTCGTCGGCGGGCACACCCGTGAGTTCCGAGGCCCACGCAGCGTCCTTCGGCTGCCCGTCCGTTTCACCCAGCAGGTATTTCTCGAACGTCGGCCAACCCTCGGTAAACCGTTCCAGGAAATCCCGGTCGTGCTTGTCCTCGATCACAAGCGTATGGACAAGCGCCATCATCAGCGCGGCATCGGTAGCCGGGATCAGCGAAAGCCATTCGGGGTTGGCTTCTTCGGGGAGGTCGGAGCGGATCGGGCTGACCGTAATGAATTCGCAGCCCCGTTCCGCGGCCCGCTGCATCGCCCCTTTTTCGATGTGCTTCGAGACGCTGCCCCCTGCAACCATCGAGTTCTTGAGCGCCATGCCGCCGAACGCCAGCACGATCTCGCTGTGTTCCGCCATCTGCGCCCAGGTGACGTTGCGCTTCGTCAGCCCTTCGTAATCGCCGATGATGTGCGGGATCAGGACTTGCGACGACCCCGACGAATAACTGGTCACCGACTTCACATAGCCGTCACAGGCGGTGTTAAGGAATCTGTGCACCTGGCTTTGCGCATGGTGGAACCGCCCGGCGCTGGACCATCCGTATGAACCGCCGAAAATGGCATCGGGACCAAGCTCGTCGCGCACACGCCCGAGTTCGTTGCCCAAAAGATCGAGCGCTTGTTCCCACGATACCTCCACGTATTCGTCGTTGCCGCGCCGCTCATCCGGGCCGGGGCCGTTTTCCAGCCATCCTTTGCGGATCATCGGCTTGGCGATGCGGGCACGATGGCGAAGCGCGGTCGGAAAGTTCTGCAGGATCTCGTTCGGGTCCGGGTCGTCCTTGTGCGGCTTGACCTCGAGCTGCCCATCCTTCATTCGCGCATGAAACACCCCCCAGTGGGAGGTATGCGGCCGATACGGCGTATCGGTATCTGTATGGGGGGCACTCTCTTTTGGTTCCGGCACGATGGTCTCTCTCGTATTTCTTTGCGGTTAGCCGTCGAGGTAATCCGGGCCGGCGATGCCGATACCCTGGCGCAAACACTCGACATTGATGACCTGATCCCAGGCGACGTTGCCAAGATTGGCGTCGGGGCCGAAAATCTTCAAGGTCTGCTTTGCCATTTCGAAGACATTGTTGAGCGTCACGCCCTCAATCCATGGCCCCGGCAGTTCGATCATGACCTGCTCCGCCGGCACCGCCGCCTTGATCCGCTCGATGGAATCCGTGTTTGCGATCCCCGCCGAGACAAGCTCCGCGGCCTCGAACAGCACCACGTCGCACCCGGCTTCCAGACAGACTTGCGACTGGCGGATCAGCTCGTCGACATCCGCGAAGTGATGCTTCGAGCCGACCTCGCCGTGTACTTCCAAACCGGCGTCCAGCGCCCGCCCAACCAGCAGCCGCCGCTGATCGTCGGACATTTCGATACAGTTGTCGGATACCTCGATGCATGTGACGCCGATGCGCTTCACTTCGTCGAAGAATGCCGCCGCCGCGTCGTAGCCCTGCCTGGTGATCACGTATTCGAGGAACTGCCCGCCGATGAAGATATCGATATCGTGCTTCGCATACACCTCTGCCTTGGCGGCGAACGTCTTCTCGTCGTACAGCATCGCCGAGCCGACGAATATCTTCGCAAGATCGACGTAAGCACCGCAGACCGTCAGGTGATCATCGATCAGCGCCGGCCCCAGCCCCATGTCGATCATCATCGTGACCCCGGTCTTGCGCGGTTTCGCGGTTGTGCGACCTGCGGCGGCGGGGATGAAGGAAAAAGGGCGGTTGGTCATCGCAGAACTCCTTATTGAGAGCCCCTTTTATACATCATGTTTTCGCCGATGACCCGAATTCGTCCATGTCGTAATTGCCGAGAATGAGACAGCGTTCTAGGCTTTACCCATGACGGATTTCTTCGACGGCTTCACGGAACGGACGGTTGAGGTGACGGGCGGCGCTTTGCGGTTACGCCACGGCGGGTCCGGCCCGCCCATGCTGTTACTGCACGGCAATCCACAGACGCACGCCATGTGGCACCTGGTCGCGCCCCGGCTTGCAGAAAAATTCACCGTCATCTGTCCCGATCTGCGCGGTTACGGCAAATCGTTCAAACCCTCGCCCAGCGACGACCATGCCGCCTATGCGAAAACCGAAATGGCCAAGGACATGGCCGAGCTGATGACGCATTTCGGCTTCGCGCGATTTTGCGTCGCCAGCCACGACCGAGGGGCACGCGTCGCGCATCGTCTCGCAATCGATCATCCGGGGCGGATCGAAAAACTCGCCGTGCTCGACATTATCCCGACCCTTGAGCATTTCGAGCGCACCGACATGCGCTTCGCCATGGGCTATTATCACTGGTTCTGGTTCGCGCAACGCCACCCGCTGCCGGAAAACGTCATCAACGCCGCCCCCGATGTCTGGTTCCGCGCGCACACTTCGCGCGAGCCGAAGGACGACGGCTTCTTTCACCCCGATGCACTGGCCGACTATCTGGACTGTGCCCGCGACCCCGCGATGATCGCCGGGATGTGCGAGGATTACCGCGCCGCCGCAACCGTCGATCTTTTTCATGACCGCGAAAGCCGCGAGAACGCAGACAAGGTGCAATGCCCGCTGCTCGTGCTGTGGGGGGCGAAAGGCAAGATCGGCGAATGGTACGCGCCGCTCGATATCTGGCGGCAATACTGTGACGACGAGGTCTCGGGCGGCCCCGTCGCCAGCGGACACTATCTGGCCGAGGAAGCCCCGGACGAGGTGCTGGCGCACTTTGACGGCTTTTTTTGAACGGCGCCTATAGCCCCCAGTAGAACTTCGCCATCAACGTAAACGCGATCCAGATAATGACGATCAGCGGCAGCCCGGCGCGGACGAAGTCCTGGAACTTATAGTGACCTGGCCCCATCACCAGAAGGTTCGTCTGGTAGCCCATGGGCGAAGCAAATGAACAGTTGGCGGCGAACACCATGGCGATGGCAAACAGCATCGGCGGCGCGCCGACCTCGTAGGCCAGGTCGATGGCGATCGGCGTGAACAGGACGGCAACGGCATTATTGGAAATGACGTTGGTCATCAGCGCCGCCATCAAAAACAGCAACGACAGGATGATAATGGTGCCCTGATCGGCAAACACCGACACCATGCCGTGCGCCAGAAACGCGGCGCCGCCGGTTTCGCGGAGCGCAATGCTCATGGCCAGTGCGGCGGCAATCGCGGTGGCGATCTTCGGATCGATGGCGCGGAATGCCTGGCGCAGGTTGAGCACCCCTGTCGCAACCATAGCGATGGCGCCTGCGAACGCCGCGACGACAATCGGCATCATGCCGGTCGCGGCGGCGACGACGGCACCGAGAAATATCAGGCTGGCGCGCTTGACGTGGTCGAGACTCGGCAAATCTTCCCGCGAGGATTCGATCAGGATCGCATCACGCGCACCGCGTAATTCGCGGATGTCGTCACGTTGCCCCTGCACCAGCAAGACGTCGCCCGGTTCGAGGCGGATTTCCGTGATCCGGGCGCGGATCATCCGTGCGCGCCGCTGGATACCGAGGACGATGCAGCCGGTCTTGTAACGGAACCCGGCGAGACGCAACGTTTGGCCGACCAGCCGCGAGGCCGGCGCGATCATTACCTCGGCCAGCACCTGATCGCCCTGCCGCCACGGCGCGTCTTCGTCATCGTCATCCAGCGCCTTGCCGTCGCGGAGATCGGGATGGAAAAGCTCGCCGTGCTCGGCGATTGCTTCCTTGAGTACCGGACGCGTCGCGGCGACGACGATGACGTCGCCCTGGATCACCGTCAGGTCCTCGAACGGCGGCAGGATCGCGCGCTCGCCGCGCTGGATCATCCGCACCGTCATATCCGGCAAAGCCTTGAAGTGGCCGCCGGGCGCGCTTTCGCCGATCAGTTCGGAATCCGGTGGCGTTTCTAGCTGCACGATAAACTGTTTGCCCGCGCCTTCCGTCGTCACGCTGTCGGCCATCCCGGCGCGGTCCGGCAGTATGCGCGGCACCACGAACACCGCATAACCAAGACCGGCCAGCGCCAGCATCACACCGGGCACTGTGAAGTCAAAGAAACCCAACGGCGTTTCGCCGATCTCGATCAGCGCCGTGTTGACCAGCAGGTTGGTCGACGAGCCGATCAGCGTCGTCATGCCGCCAAGGATCGCGGCAAAGCTGAGCGGGATCATGATCCGGCTCGGGGACACCTTGTAGCGGTGCGCCAGCGCCTGCATCAGCGGAATGAAGATCACCACCACCGGTGTGTTGTTAAGGAAACCGCTGACCGCACCGACGATGAACAACACGACAAAGATCGCCGCCGTTGCCGGAATTTTCGCCCGCATGTGATCAAGCAGCCATTGCGCGGCCCGGTCGAGAATCCCGGTACGGATCAAGCCCTGCCCCATCACCAGCAAGGACAGCACAGCGATCAGCGCCGTGTTGGCGAAGCCTTCGAGAATGCGCCCCGGCGTCAGGCCTTCGCCGACGTCCGTCTCGGCGGTCTGGAAGAACTGAAAGAACAGCAGAATGGCGCAAATGGTGCCGAGCGAGGTCAGTTCCATCCGCCACTTTTCCGCAACATAGGCTGCGAGCGCCGCGAGGATGATCGCGAACGTCCCCCACATCTGAACATCGGCACTTATGGTGAAGACCATTTACACACTCATTTCATTTTGGGTGCATTCGGGAATGCGGCCGGGAACGTTCGCTGCAATAACGAGAAATTTTTCTGCATGTTTACGATTATGCCGCAAAACGCGGAACGCCCCAAGGCGCAATAAACGGCGGATTTAAGCGACTTTCCGCGCATCGGCGCGGGTCGAAAAAAATTCAATAAAAATCACAGGTTGTGACCCCCGTCACTGTAGGTGACACCGGGGTTGGGTATGTTGAGGATGCTTCTAGTCTCTCCCCGGAGACTTCTCTCCCTGTCTAACTCGCCGGGTCCTTCGGGACCCGGTTTTTTCTTTGCGCGAATGAGGCCGCGCGGGCTGCACGCTGGCGGCCCTAGAAATTCGGTGCTACCTAGGCGTCCTGCCCGGTGCCGCCGGCACCGGCTTTCACACATGACAAACGGCCAAAAAATATGGACGACGAATTTCTTGCCCTGTTGGTCGATCTGCACAAAGGCCAGCAGCGCCAGGGTCCGGGCGGCGACGCCGAGACTGAGAGAGCCCTCAGCCTTTCGAGCATCTCGCGGACGGATCGCATCAACGTCGCCGACATCGGCTGCGGCACCGGCGCCGCGACCCTGCAACTGGCGCGATCGCTGAACGCGGACATCACGGCCGTCGATTTCCTGTCGGAGTTTCTCGAAATTCTGGAAAAGAACGCGCGCGCCGAAGGCCTGTCCGGCAAGATAAAGCCCGTTGTGGGTTCGATGGAGGCGCTCTCTTTCGGCGACGAGGAGCTGGACGTCATTTGGTCCGAAGGCGCGATCTACAACATGGGTTTTCGCAACGGTGTGACGTCATGGAGGCGGTTTCTGAAACCGGGCGGCGTGCTGGTCGTATCCGAAATTACTTGGATTACAGGCACAAGGCCCGACGATTTGCAGAAATATTGGGAAGGCGAATACCCGGAGATCGGCACGGCATCGTCGAAGTTCGCGGTTCTCGAAGAATGCGGGTACGCGCCCGTGGGGTACTTCGTCCTTCCCGAAACCTGCTGGCTTGAAAATTATTACATACCCTTGCACGAAGGGCTTCCGGCATTCGCCGCGCGGCACGCCGGAAACGAAAAAGCGCACGCTGTGGCCGAGGCGGAACGCAACGAGCTTGAGCTGTATCGGAAGTACAAAGCCTCTTACAGCTATGGCGTATACATCGCCCAGAAAACCGGCGCCCCGTAATCCCGCGCTTATAACTTAAGGACGAATCAGCCGCGGCGGTCGTCGAGGATCATGTCCGATGCCTTTTCGGCGATCATGATCGTCGGCGCATTGGTGTTGCCCGACACAATCGTCGGCATCACCGAGGCATCGACCACGCGCAGCCCCCGGACGCCGTTGACGCGCAACCGGGGGTCGACCACGGCATGGGAATCGACGCCCATGCGGCAGGTGCTGGTCGGATGGTAGATCGTTTGTGCGATCTGACGCGCGCTTTCGAGAATTTCCGCGTCGCTTTCCACGTCCGGTCCCGGCAGCCGCTCGCGGACCACAAAGTCCTTCAGCGGCGAGGTATTGAATAACCGGCGCGACACCTTGATCGAATTGATCACCGTTTCCTGATCCTTTTCCGCCGACAGATAATTCGGCTGGATCGACGGGTATTCGTCCGCGTCCGGCGATTTGATGGCGATGGTGCCCCGGCTTTCCGGACGCAACTGACAGATCGACGACGTGATACCGGAAAACGGGTGCATCTTGATGCCCGGCTTGTCGGCGCTCAGCGGCTGGAAGTGAAACTGGATGTCCGGCGTTTCCAGGTCCGGGCGGGTCTTGGTGAAGATACACACCTGGCTTGCGCCCATGCTCATCGGGCCGGTGCGTTTCAGAATATATTCGATGCCCATCATGGTGCGGCGGATCGGATTGTTGATCTCGTCGTTGAGGGTCGGCACGTTGACCTCGTAGACCATGCGGATCTGCAAATGGTCCTGCAGGTTTTCGCCGACGTCGCGCAGGTTGTGGCGCACCGTCATGCCCAGCCCCGAGAGCAGTTTCTCCGGCCCGATGCCCGATACCTGCAATATCTGCGGCGAGCCGATCGCGCCGGCCGACAAAATCACCTCACCGCCCGGGCGCAACATTGCCTCGACGCGCGCACCGCCCTTGCGATAGGCAAAACCGACGATCTGTTTCGGATCGTCATCGGCAAACAGGATTTCAATTGCCGGTGCGTGCGTGACGACTTCAAGGTTGTCGCGATGTTCGACCGGGCGCAGATACCCCACCGCGGTCGACCACCGCTTGCCGTGATGCGCCGTTAACTGGAAGTATCCGGCACCTTCCTGATTTGCGCCGTTGAAATCGGTGCTGCGCGGAATGCCGTTCGCTTCGGCGGACTCGATCAATGCTTCACAGACGTCGCGCTTGGCGCGCATGTCGGACACCTTGAGCGGTCCGCCCGATCCGTGAAAATCGTCGCCGCCGCGCTCCTGGTCCTCGGCGCGCTTGAAGTACGGCAACACGTCCGTATGCGACCAGCCCGGATTGCCGAGTTGACGCCAGTGATTGTAATCCTCGGCCTGACCTCGGATATACAACAGCCCGTTGATCGAACTGGAGCCGCCGAGCACCTTGCCGCGCGGCCAGTCGAGCCGGCGTCCGGCCAGACCCGGCTCGGGATCGGTCTTGTAACACCAGTCGGTTTTCGGGTTATGCAACGTCTTGAAATAGCCGACAGGCACATGAATCCAAGGATTGCTGTCGCGGCCCCCGGCTTCGAGAAGTAACACGCGAAGCGATCGGTCGGCACTGAGCCGGTTGGCCAAAACACACCCTGCCGATCCCGCGCCAACGATGATATAGTCGTATTTGTCGGAGTTCTGCTGCATGCGCGACCCTAACCATCTTGCAAAAAAGTTGCAACAATGAAACTGTATGTTCCATAAATGGGAATTATTGCAATTTTTGAGTGTTAAAAGGGTCCGCTGTGAAGGAAGAGTCGAACGCGGGTTCCCGGTCGATCCGGGTCCTGGAATTGCTTGAAGTGGTCTGTGCCATGGATCGTCCCGCCAGCGCCATCGATATCGAAATGGCCTCGGGTCTGCCGAAGGCAACCGTGCACCGGCTCTGCAATCTTTTGCTCGAAGAAGGGTATCTGCGGCGCGACATCAACGGGCGCGGCTATGAAGCCGGGGAACGTTTCAACCGCCTCGCCTTGCAGTTGCTGTCCAATCAAAGCGGCCGGGGCGAACGCCACGCCATTCTGGAATCGCTGACGCGCGACATCGGCGAGACCTGCAACATCGCGCTGCCGCTTTCGACGGCCATGCAGTATCTGGACCGCGTCGAATCCGAATGGCCGCTGCGCATCCAATTGCCGTCCGGCTCGCTTGTGCCGCTGCACTGCACGGCAAGCGGCAAGCTGTACCTTTCGAGCATACCGAAATCACGGCGCGAACGGCTGATCTCGAAGCTGCCGCTCGACAAGAAAGCGACCAACACCATTACCGATGCCACCGCCCTGATGGCGGCGACGGATACGATTGCGAAATCGAAAATCGGCACCGACAACGAGGAATTTATCCCCGGCATGGTCGCCGCCGCCGTGCCGATCGTTGATAAAAACGGCAAATTGCTAGCGACGCTGGCAACGCATGGTCCTGTCGTGCGCATGTCGTTCGAACAGGCAATGGCACACGTGCCCCGGCTGCAGGATGCCGCGCGCGAAATCGCCCGTTCCTTCGGCTGACATGGACAAACCCGACGATATCCTGAGCGCATTGCGCCAGGGCGGTTTTCTGACGGCACCGGAAGCCCCCGTGTGCACGCCGCTGACCGGCGGCGTCAGTTCCGATATCTGGCGCATCGACTTGCCCGACGGACCGGTGTGCGTCAAACGTGCGCTCGCCAAGCTCAAGGTGGCCGATGACTGGCAGGCCCCAGTTTCCCGAAACGCCTATGAGGTCGCATGGATGCAGACCGTCCGCGACATCGAGCCGGCGGCGGTGCCGGACGTTCTGTATCACGATGCGTCGTCAGGCCTGTTCGTCATGTCGTTCCTGCCCGCCGACACCGCGCCGTTGTGGAAAGCGCAGCTTCGCGACGGAATCGCCGATCCGGAAAGTGCCGCCGCCGTCGGCCGCGCGCTCGGCCATATCCATGCCGCGACCGAGGATAAGCCCGACATTCGCGCGCGTTTCGACAATGACGACATTTTCCACGCCATCCGGCTGGAGCCTTATCTTCTGGCCACCGCGGCGCGATGCCCGGACGTCAGCGCACGGCTGCACGAACTGGTCGACATCACCGCCGCCAATAAGGTCGCACTGGTGCACGGCGATATCAGCCCAAAGAACATCCTGATCGGCCCGGACGGCCCGGTGTTTCTGGATGCGGAATGCGCGTGGTACGGCGACCCGGCGTTCGATCTGGCGTTTTGCCTCAACCATCTGCTGCTGAAATGTCTTTGGGCGCCGGGCGCGCGGCCCGGTTTCAGCGCCTGTTTCGCCGCCCTTTGCACGGCGTACGAAGGCGCGACGATGGACATGCGCGACAAGAACATCGTGCGCCGCACGGCGCATCTTCTGGCCGGGCTTTTCCTCGCCCGGATCGACGGGAAATCACCGGTCGAGTACATCACCGACGCGGCGGAAAAGGACCTTGTCCGCGAAACCGCCAGACGGTTTTTGACAAATCCCGCCGATCATCCGATAGACATCAACGACGCGTGGCATGCGCGACTGGATAAAAACGAAGGCGACCCGGCTTAATCGCGGCGCCACGGGGGAAACGGCACATGGCCAAATACACGATCAAGAACCTGCACGCCCGGCGCGTCTGGGACTCACGCGGACGCCCGACGGTCGAGGTCGAGGTTGAGCTGGACGGCGGCGCCAAGGGCATCGCCATTGCCCCTGCGGGGGCATCGCGCGGCCGCTTTGAAGCCATCGACCTGCGCGACGGCGGCAAGCGCTTCGGCGGCTGGGACGTGACCAACGCCATCAGCGCCGTCGACGTGGAAATTTCGGAAATGCTGCAAGGCCAGGACGTCCGCGATCAGGAACGGCTCGACAAGTTCCTCATCGAACTGGACGGCACCCCCAACAAGAAACGCCTTGGCGGCAATGCCACCGTCGCCACCAGCATGGCGCTGGCGCATGCCGCGGCGGCATACGAGGGCGTGCCCCTGTGGCAGTATCTGCGCGGCAACGCCGACGGCGACGTGACCCTGCCTTTGCCGGAAATCCAGATATTCGGCGGCGGCGCGCATGCATCCAGGCGCGTCGACGTGCAGGACTTCATGGTCATCGCCACCGGCGCATCCAGCTTCCGCGAGGCGCTCGACTGGACCGCCGAGGTATATCTCAGCGCCGGGCGCATTATGGCCGATGCCGGAAAGCTTTCCGGAGTCGCCGACGAAGGCGGCTACTGGCCCGACTTCGATACCAACGAGGAAGCGCTGGAAACACTGGTCCGCGCCATCGAAGGGGCCGGCTTCACGCCCGGCAACGAGGTTTCGATCTCGCTCGATATTGCCGCGTCGGAATTCGGCGAGGACGGCAAATACACGCTGGCCAAGGACGACAAGACCATGGGCAGCGAAGAACTCTGCGCCATGCTGATCGACTGGATGGAGCGTTATCCCATCGTCTCCATCGAGGACCCGCTGGGCGAGGACGATCCGGATGGGCTGATGAAATTCACCTGGGCCGTCGGCGACAAGGCACAGGTCGTCGGTGACGACGTGCTCGTCACCAATGCCGATCGCGTCCGCGCCGCCGCCAAGGACAAACTTTGCAACTCGTTGCTGTGCAAGCCCAATCAGGCGGGCACCCTCACCGAAGCCAAGGCCGCGTTCGATGCGGCGGCGAAGGCCGGCATGGGCCGCATCGTCTCGGCACGGTCCGGCGAGACCGAGGATTGCACCATCGTGCATCTCGCCGTCGGCTGGGGCGCACCGCAGCTCAAGGTCGGCTCGTTCACGCGCTCCGAGCGCATGGTCAAATGGAACGAAGGTATCCGCATCGCCGATACCCTTGCCGACAAGGACGGCCCACTGCCGCCGCGTTCCGCGTATCACTGGCGCTAGGGCCTTCCGATGAAGGCCACCGATATCATGCTGGCGACGACGGTCGCCGTGATATGGGGGCTGGCCTTCATCGCCACCGAATTCGCGCTGCAAAGTTTTCCACCGGCGCAACTGACGGCGTTCCGTTTCATCATCGCCGCGCTGCCGGTGTTCTTTGTTAAACGGCCGAACATTTCGTGGCGGCTGCTGATCGCGCTCGGGCTGTTTTTGTTCACCGGACAGTTCATGTTTCTGTTCTTCTCGTACGAAGCGGGCATGCCGCCGGGGCTGGCGTCCGTTGCAACGCACACCCAAGCGCTGTTCACCATCGTCATCGCCGCCGTCGTGTTGCGCGAAGTTCCCCACCCGCGCCAGATTTCCGCCGTTGCCGTCGCACTCATCGGACTTGGCATGGTCTTCGCCAGCGTCGACGGCGAGCTGACATACCTGGGGCTGTGCCTGACGCTGACCGGTGCCGTCAGTTGGGCCATCGGCAATACCATTCTGAAACGTCTCGACGGTGTCGATATGCTGGCGCTGATGATTTGGCTCAGCCTCGTGCCGCCGCTGCCCGCGCTGGCGGTATCGTTCATTGTCGGCGACAGCTTCGACCTGCTCGCGACGTTCGGGAATGCGTCGATGATCAGCATCGCCGCGCTCGGCTACATGGCAGTTATCTCGACCACCGTCGCCTTTGCGATCTGGGGGCGCTTGCTGAACACCTACCCCGCCGTGATGGTCACGCCTTTCGCGCTGTTCGCACCGTGCGCCGGGGTGCTGGCATCGTATATCGTCTTCGATGAAGGCTTCGGCACGCTGCGCGGCGCGGGTATGATCCTGATCATGATCGGCGTCGCCGGCACGATCCTGCTGGGACCGAAGCGAGGAAAGCCTATTCGTACAGACGCCCCTGCCCGCGCAGACGATTAACGAAGACGTCGATCAGGCGGCGCAGAACCTTGTCGTTGTCGCCGAGCTTGCCGAGACGTGAGGCCAGGTCGTCCTGGGTGATCACCGTCAGCTTGGCCTTGCCGACGACACGCGCCGACGCCATGCGCGGCTGGTTGTCGATCAGCGACATTTCGCCAAGGATGTCGCCCTTGCCGAGCGTCGCGAGCACCACTTCCCCGTTGCCGGACGTGCGGAAAATCTGAACGTTGCCGTCCAACAAAAGGTAGGCTTTGTCGGCTGCGTCTCCCTCCTCGAACAGGATTTCGCCGTCATCGACCTCGCGCCGTTCGATCTTTTGCTTCGTCACGGTCGCATCCTCCATTGTAAAGACCACGGCGGAGCCTTCCGCCGCCGCAGCTTTCCCGTTTTCCTTGTCGTCACGCGATACCAGCCGATCCAGCGTATCCGAAAACAGCGCACGCCATTTCTCCGGCAGCGCATCGGACGCCAGTTTCAACTTCAATGCCGCCATCACCTCGTGAACCTGATCGCGCGGCATATCCGCCGGAACCAGCGACGACAGCGACGTCAACTGCTGCACCAGACGCGCCATGACGTTCAGTACCGCCTGTTCGTTTTTCTGACCGATGTCGGAACCGATCAAATCCAGCAAGAACCCCAGCCGCACCGCGCGGTACGGCAGCAAAGCCAGAACATGGTTGATCGCGTCTTCGGTGCTCAGATCGTCCGGATCGGCAAAGGCAATGCGCGCACGCCCGACGACGGCGCCCGCCATTTGCGGGCCGCCCAACGTCCCCGCCGTGTCGATCAACTCGCGGATGAGACCGCGGAACGCTTCGCGGTCCGCGTCGGTGCCTTCGCGCGTCAGCGGTCGGATACCGCCGATCGTCTTGGCCACCCGGCCCAACAAAATGTCTTGGGTTTTCGGCATCGGACGCGCCGCCATGAACGCATTGAACGCCTCGATGCACGATCTGGCATTCTTCGTTCTGCAGCGGCCCTGCGTCAGATGAATGATGTCACGCAGCGCCGACATCGGGTCGGCAAAACCGCCGAACAAATCCGTGACCGCGCTCGGACTGTCGAGGATTTCCGCCGCGGCCCCGTCGATGAACTCGCCGAGCAGGTCGTTCGGAATCTTTTCACCAAGTTCGATCAGCAATTCCAGCTTGTCCGACCAGTCGCCGCGTTTCTGCATCGCCAGGGCAAGCGCGCCGAGCACATAAATCCGCCGCCCCGCCGCATCGTCCGGGGCCTTGCCGACCAGTCCGGCAAATCCAAGGTTGTCGACGAAGCCAAGCCGCATCGTATCTTCGCCCGCGACCCGGGCGTTTTCCTTGATCTGTTCGAAAGCGGCATAAAGAACGTCGTTACGATCGCCGGGCTTCGCACCGGTCTTTTTTGCCTGAATGGTGCCGATGCGGCTGATCGCCGCCGGAAAGACCTTGTCGTCGCGTTCCAACAGTCTGAGCGTGCCGTAATCGAACGCCAGTTCCAGTGCCGTGATGCCTTTCTGTTCCAGCAATTCGCGCATCAGCCGCCCCGCCGCCTTGCGCGCGCGGAAGCGGTAAAAATCGCCGATGTCGTCACATACGGGGGCGTCTTCGATGGGGACGATCTTGATCGGCCGGTCGCCGAGATCGAGCATTTCCTCAAGCAGGATTTCCTCGTCGCCGGTGCGCTGGCTTTCGGCGACCACGCGCACGCCTTCGAAGCGCTTTTCGCCGATCAGGACTTCGGCACGTTGCAGCGCTTCAGAGCGCACCGCATGGTGCGAGTCGACCAACCAGCGATCATCCTCGAAGATAAAAACGTCATAGGTTTTCTGCGCGAGATTCTGTCGCACTGTTTATCCCCCATTGAGCCCGTGCATCATCACCCCGCCAGCGCCGAGAGTCTACAGCCTTGAGGCGAAAATAGCAGGTGCCGTATCCGAAGCGGCGACTTGAAGATGCCTGTCCGATGTGCGGAAATCCGCATGCACGTCGCAACGGGGAACGAATATGAAGAAAATCGGCCTGATCGGTGGTTTGAGCTGGGTATCGACGGCGGCCTATTACCGCTTGTTGAACACCATGATGAACGCGCGGTTGGGCGGCGTGCATTCAGCGCACCTGATCCTCGAAAGCGTCGACCGGCAGCGCTATGTCGATCATGTCATCCGCGACAAGGACGAGGCGGCGGCATGCGAGATGATCCTGAAGACCGCCCGCGCCGTCGAGGCCGGGGGCGCGGAATTCATGGTTATCACCTGCAACGACGTGCACCGCTTCGTGCCCGAAATTCAGCCGCATCTGGGTATTCCGTTCCTGCACATCGCCGCCGCGACGGGCGCCGCGATCCGTGCCGCCGGGATTTCGACGGTGGCGCTGCTGGGCGTGCGCAAGACCATGGAAGGCACGTTCTATCAGGATGTGCTGACGACCTATGGTGTCGACACCATCGTGCCCGACGCTGCCGAGCGCGACTTCGTCGATGCCTCGATCATGGAAGAAATGGTAAAGGACAAATTCCTGCCGGAAACCCGTGACAAGTATGTGGCGCTGATGCGCAATCTGAATACGCGCGGCGCCGGGGGCATCGTTCTCGGCTGCACCGAAATCCCGCTGCTGATCGCGCCGGGCGACATCGACATCCCGGCGTTCTCGACCACCGACCTGCACTGCGCCGCCGCCATCGACATGGCGCTTGGAGACTGATGCCATGAATACCGACATGAAAGTCATCGAGTATTTCTATTCGGCGCACTCGGCATACGCCTATATCGGTTCAGCCATGTTCATGGATGTCGCCAAGGCCGGCGGGCGGCGCATCCAGCACCGACCGATGGATCTGCGCGCCGTCATCGCCGCCACGGGACCGGGCGCGCACAACGGCCGCACACCGGAACGCCGCGCTTATTTCTCGGGCCGCGAGATCGAACGCTGGGCCGAGTACCGGGGCGTCGATATCCTTGCCTGGCCGACCTATCACGACCATGAGATCGCGACGGTCAACGGCATGCTGATCGCCGCGATAACCCAGGGCATTGACGTCGATGCGCTGGCACACCGGTTTCTCGAAGCGCACTGGCGCGACGACGCCGACCTTGCCGACGCAGTGACGCTTTCGGCGCTCGCCCGAGATGTCGGACTCGACCCGGCGCCGCTGCTGGACGCCGCGCGTTCGCCCAAGGTCACGGCGGTTTACGAAAAGAACACGGCGGAAGCCATCGCGCGTTCGGTGTTCGGCTCGCCGACGTATTTCGTCGACGGCGATATGTTTTACGGCCAAGACCACCTGGAACTTGTCGCCCGTGCGCTGGCAAAGCCGTTCAAGGGGCCGTGGCCGCGCACCTGAGCGTATAAGCCCCCTCACCTGTCCTCTCCCCCGCTTTGCAGGGGAGAGGGACTCCCGGCCCCAAGCACAGCTCTACTTATCTCCCCCCCCCTGCGTTGCAGGGGAAAGGGACTCCCGGCGCCAAGCACGGTTCTAATAATCCCTCTCCCCCTTCCAGGGGGAGAGGTCAGGTGAGGGGGTGCTTCTCGTGATCCGCCGTCATCCAAAACATAAAACCCGTCATGCTGAACTTGATTCAGCATCCATATCGAAGACGCGCGGACGCGCAGGAACCCATAGGCCCTGAATCAAGTTCAGGGCGACGGTGGTTCTTTTTTGTCGCTGTGATTACTCAAATGCGCGATGGGTCCCGGATCAGGTCCGGGATGACGAAGCGGATGGTGCGGGCGGCCGGACTTGAACCGGCATGGCCGAAGCCGAGGGATTTTAAGTCCCTTGTGTCTACCAATTTCACCACGCCCGCATGCACGGGAAAGTACCCGCCGCCGCCGCCGTCGG
>Ga0209273_10001887_pt1 | contig 17250 bp, 14 predicted proteins | sample tdAd471_FD_187126 | JGI IMG/M metagenome (GOLD analysis project Ga0209273, IMG submission 187126) | Marine sediment microbial communities from the Atlantic coast under amendment with organic carbon and nitrate - tdAd47.1 (SPAdes)... | ecosystem: Environmental > Aquatic > Marine > Coastal >...
TGAGGTCGTCGAGGTCGCTCTCGAGGTCGGCGTCGTCCACGTCGTCGAGGTCTACGTCGTCGAGGTCGGCGTCGTCGAGGTCGGCGTCGTCGTCGTCGTCTACTTCGTCGAGGTCAACGTCGTCGAGGTCAGCGTCGTCGAGGTCAACGTCGTCGAGGTCAGCGTCGTCGAGGTCAACGTCGTCGAGGTCAGCGTCGTCGAGGTCAGCGTCGTCGATCGTTCCGACGTCGGTCGCAGGCAGTGCGTTTCCTTTGGTCGTGTGCCCTGGGATTCGCTGTGACCCCGAGCTCACCTGGCGGGCACGATCGGCAAGAGCGCGCGCCCGCGCGGCGTCGCGTTGCCGAATGCCCTCCTCGACGTCTTCGACATCCTGGGTGCTGATCGCCCCTTGCTCGACCAGGACCTCGGACAGGGGGGTCACGCTGCCGCTGTCCATGTAGCCTTTCTTCTGCTGGGCGAGGGCCTCCTCGATCCGATCCTGGTTGAGGAGGTTCATACGTAAGCACTGGCGGCCAAAACGCTTGTCGAAGTCGCGCTGCTCACGGTAGGTGCAGGCGTTGAGCACCGAGCGGTGCTGCCGATCGGTGAGGAAGCCCAGCTCGACCATCAGGGGGCCGATCTCGCCCGCGTCGCCTTCGGCTTCGCGATCCTGCTGCTCCTTCGAGGCCTTACGAACCTGGAATTTGCTGACGAGCTTATTGTCGAGCGCAATCTTGATGTAGAGGTCGTCTGAGATCGCGCGATCGGTCAAGGCCATGGGGTCTTCCCTGCACCCGGAGGTCGGTCAGCACTATACTTGGCGCGGCCGTAGGCACCAACCCGGCACGGTGACAGCGGCGGGCTCATCCGTCTAGCGCGGGCTCGATCTCGGCCAGGCGAGCGGCCAGGGCTGCGGTGCTCACGGGTCGGCGCGCTGGCGTGTCGAGCAACTCGTCGAGCAGCCGGGTGAACGGGGCCGGCACGTCGGGGAGGACCTCGCTCGGGAGCGGGAGCCCGCGGTCCATGATGCGAGCGATCAGCCGCATGGAATCGGCCTCCTCGAGCGGCGGGCGGCCGAGGAGCATTTCGACGGCGCACACCCCGAGGGCGTAGAGGTCGATGCTCTGCGTGAAGTCGGAGCTTTGGAACACCTCCGGAGCGAGGTAGAGCGGGGTCCCGATGAACTCTTCCTCGAGGGTGATCCCTCGGTCTGGGAGGCGACGCGCGAGGCCAAAGTCGCCGAGTACGACCTTGCCGTATTTGTCGAAGAACACGTTCCCGGGCTTGATGTCCCGATGCACGATCCCCTGGGCGTGGAGGTAGCTCAGGGGGGCGATCAGCTGCTCGAGGATCGAATGCACCTCCCGGGGGGGCAGCTTGCCGCGCAGCCGGAGCCGACGGCGGAGGGTGCCACCCGGAATGAAGTCCATCACGTAGAAGAAGTGGCCGTGTTCCCGGCCGCTCTCGACGAAACCGACCAGCGCCGGGTGCTGAAGGGCGGACAGCGTGTCGATCTCGCGGCGGAAGCGGAGCAGGGTCTCGGTGTTCTGCATCAGGTGCGGCCATACGATCTTGACCGCACACAGCCGCTCTTCGCCCTCGCGGTGGGCCGTGAACACACAGGCCGTGCCGCCGCGCCCAATGCAGTCGATCAGGGTCCAGCCGCCAATCCGCTCGGGCCAGGCTTCGTTGCGCTTCCCCGTGCGCGTCTCGGTCGAGGCGAGCGCGCGCTCTAGCTTGACCCCGAGCTCGGTCTCGTTGACCGGCTTGAGCAGGTAGTCACGCGCACCGGAACGAAAGGCCTGCTGCAGCAGCGACTCGTCGTCTTCGCTGGAGACGACGAGGACTGGGGGGCTGGGGTTGAGCTTGCTCTGCACCTGCTGAACGACGTCCAGGCCGCTGAGGTGGGGCATTCGCATGTCGGTGACCACGGCCACCGGAGCGTCGTCGGACAGCTGGTCGATCGCCGTGCGGGGATCGCGGTAGGCCCGAACGTCGTAGCCGCGACGACGTAAGCTCTTGCTGAGGAAGGCAAGGGTGACCCCGTCGTCGTCGATGACGGTGATCACACGTTTCGCGTCAGACGCCTCGCCCACGACCTGCGCACCTCTCCCGCACCCTAGCGGCCCCCAGGGCCTCCCGCCAGCGCCCGCCGCCGGGTGCCGTTGCTGAGGGCCAAGGCGTTATCTGGGAAGCGCTTACGCCTGCGGTGACAGGCGCGCTCCTTGAGCGCCTCACACACCGTGGCTACTGTTTTCACTAGGGCTTATGCGCCCTCCAGGGAGGCTTGCGGTGGACGAAAGATTTCGCCCCTCGTGACCTTCTTGCGAATGCACCGTCACACCCCTCAGGAGGGGCCCATGGACATCCGCAGGCTGGCACCCGGCGACCGCCTCCTCGACTACCGCGTTCTCGAGCGGTTGGGCGAGGGAGGATTCGGGGAAGTGTTTCGCGCCGAGCACGAGCTGCTCAAGCGCATCGTCGCGATCAAGGTACCGCGCGATCAGGGGGGCCTGACAGCCTTGCGGCACGAGGGCGTGGTGCAGTCGTCCCTCGACCACAAGAGCATCGTGCGCACGATCGAGCTGAGCCTCTCCCACGACCCGCCCTACGTGGTCATGGAGTACATCGACGGACAGTCGTTGGCTGAGCTGATTCGCCGTGAGGGGGGGATTCCCTGGAGGCGGGCGGCGCGGATCCTGTTCGAGACCGCGAACGCGCTGCACTACGCGCACCAGCAGGGTGTCGTCCACGGTGACATCAAGCCGGGCAACGTGCTCGTCGAGCCCGGCCGCGCAGGGCGGGTGATGCTCACCGACTTTGGCCTCGGGCGCGTGTTCGAAGGACCCCAGGGGAACCTGCAGATTTCGCGCAGCCTGGAGCTGGCCACCTCGGGAGCCGAGGTGCAGGGCACGATCCGCTACCTCGCGCCCGAGCTGCTTCGCGGAGAGAGCGTCGACGAGCGGGCGGACATGTACTCCTTCGGCGTGCTCCTGTTCGAGACCCTCACCGGACGTCTCCCCGAGGGGCGCGAGGTTCCGACCGAGCTGGTGCCTGGTCTCCCGCCCGAGTTCGACCGAATGTTCACGCGCCTGTTCACCCGCCGCGAGCGGCGACCCCGCTCCCTCGAGGCGACGCTGACCGAGCTGCGCGCGTTGGTCGACGGGAAGCCAAGCGGCGACCCGCACGCGGTGCCCGCCAAGAACCAGGCGGGCGTGTTCAAGACCCCGGGGGTCGGCGCGGCCAAGGTCCAGGCGGTCTCCGCCGAGTGCTCGGCCGAGGCCAGCCCGGTGTTCCGCCGCTGGCGCGAGACCCTGCTCGACAAGACCGCAGAGGGGATCGAGGTGCAGCACGTGCGCGAGCTCCCCGTGGAGGGCGTGTTCGGACGCTGCTGGGGTGCCACCGCCGAAGGCGAGCCTCACCACCGCGTCTACGCCACCGTGCAAGAGACCGTCGACGCGAATCAGGCCCGGGCGCTGATGGTCGAGGCGCGCCAGGTCTTCGAGCGCGAGAAGGGGATCTGGGAGAAGGAGGTCACCTTCGCCGTCGTGACGCGCAAGGTCGAGGACCTCGACCGCGTGCTCTGGACGTTCAAGTCGTTCTCCATGGGCTGGTGGCGCCGGCGCCGCGTGCTGCTCTATTGCACCGAGTCCAAGCGGCTCTACGCCAACGAGCTGGGCTGCGACCCGGCTGGCAACGCGCTCAAGCGTGGCTTCGTGGCCTCGCTGACCCGCGCGGCCGAGCTGACCAAGCCGCAGACTACCGCTCCGGTGGCGACGCGGCTGCAGCCCTACCGCGGCTCGGCCTGGGGCGCGGGCATGGCGTTGCTCATGGCCTTCGGGGTGGTCGTGAGCGTGATGTCCCTCGAGCTGGCCGCGCGCTGCAACCTCCGCAACGGCGCGAGCAGCGAGCCCGCGTTCGTCAGCGCCCCAGGTTCGGAGCTCGTGGGCGAGGTCGAGGCCTACCTTCAGGAAAACCCGGGGGCGTCTCTGGACGCGCTGGTCGAGGCCTTGGACGCCGACCCGGAGGACGTGCTCCTCGCGCTCTCGGAGTTGGAAGCCGAGACCCTGGTCCCGGTCAGCGTCGTCCCGGTCGACGAGTCGCTCGTCGACGGTGTGGTGACGCCGGAGCCCGCGCCGGAGTCGGACGGTGTGGTGACGCCGGAGCCCGCGCCGGAGTCGGACGGGGTGGTGACGCCGGAGCCCGCGCCGGAGTCGGACGGGGTGGTGACGCCGGAGCCCAAGAAGCAGCCCCAAAAGAAGGCCCAGCGTTGGTTCTAAGCCACTAGGGTCAAACAACTACGAGCCTCCGTCGGGTATACTCCCGGCGGAGGTTTTTGCGTGGATCGGGACCTGCAAACCGCGCGCGAGCGCGACCGCTTCATGCGTAGCCTCGACCAGGCCGCAGCCCGTCGCGGTCCCCCTCCACCGGCTGGTTCTCCTTCGTTGCCCCCTCCCCAGCCGCTCCCGTCCCTCACGCCCACCGCTCACACGTCGGTCCACGCGACCCAGCGCCTGCAGGACATGTCCGACTACCTGGTCGGCTTTGGCCTGATCCTGCTGACCTTGGCCAGCGTTACGGGGCTGGTGCTCGCTTTCGGTAGCGAGTTGGCTGGCGTGTGGCGGGTGTTTGGCTTCTTGGCCAGCACCCTGGTCGGCGTGTTCATGTACGTGTTCCTCAAGTGCGTGGCGGACTCCATGCGGGCTCTCGCCGACGTGGGCGAGCTAGGGCGTTCGCTGGAGCACCGCCTGCAGGCGATCCAGGAGCGCCTCGATCACGAGTTTTCAGAACTTAGCGAGGATTCTCCATGAGCCGCGACCCTGGCTCATTGGACCCTAAACCCCGCTCTACGCCCGAGCGTTAGCCTCAAGCATGCGTCTTTCGACCGAAACTACCGTGCGCCCCGAGCAAGGGGCGGCTCTGATCCTGACCGTGCTGGTGTTGGCGATCATGGTGATCCTGGTGGTTCAGTTCACCTTCTCGGTTCGGGTGGAAGAGCAGATCGTGCAGAACACCGAGGACGACACCGCCCTCGAGGTCGCCGCGCGCTCTGCGCTCCCGGTGCTCGAGGGCTTGTTTCGCGACGACCGGAAGAACGGGACGCCCGGCGGGGACCTCGACACCCTGGCGGATATCTGGTGCGACCCCAACACCCAGGAGCAGCGCACCTTGCAGATCGGCCAGGTCCAGCTGACGCTCGAAGTCGAGGACCTCGAGCGTCGCTTTCCGCTGCTGTGGCTCGCCGACGAGGACCGGGGTGAGTATCCGCTGACCGCGCTCAAGCGCTTGCTCGAGCTGCTGCAGCCCTTCGAAGGACTCGACGCAGAGGGCACCGCGAACCAGATCTCCGACGCGGTGAAGCAGCTGAAAGAATCGGGCGCGGGTGAGGGGGCGCGCACGCTGATCTCCCTCGAGCAACTGCTCGAGGACGGCAACCTCGATCGGCGCGTGCTCTACGGGACCCCCGAGGCCGAGCCGCCCAAGGAGGGTCTGGCGCCCTACGTGACCCTCTGGCCGATCGAGGCGGTCAACCTCAACACGGCGTTCGGGCCGGTCCTCGGCGCGCTCTTGCCGGAGAAGAACAACGACACCCCCGAGCCTGCCAACCTGTGGGAGAAGACCCAGGATCTGATCGACGCGATCCGTGCCAAGCGGATCGACCCCACCTTCGTCGACCCCACAGGGGCGGCCCCGACCCAGGGGGATCAGGGAGCTTCGAAGCAGTGGGCGGGCACGGCCTTCGAGAAGCCCGAGAAGCTCACCGAGGACGTGGACGACTTGCTGAAGACCGTCTTCAAGGCCGGCGGAGGTCAGGGGCAGGGCCAGGGGCAGGGGCAAGGGCAGGGGCAAGCCCAGCCTCCGGGTCAAGCCCAGCCTCCGGGTCAACCGGGCCAGGGCCAGCAGGACAAGACCCCGGGTGAGCAGTTCGAGGCCGCGTTGACCGTCCAAAGTCGATACTATGCGGTCCGGGTAACCGCTGAGCTCGTCGGGGGCGAAGGCGCACCCGATCTCGAGGACGAAGACGCCGAGCCGGTGCGAGCTGTGTATCGCGTGATTCTGTATCGGAACCCCCAGGACGTGATCACCGCGTTGAGCTTCGACGAGGTGCCGCAGTGAGCTCGGGTCTCTACCGACTGCTGACCGCGCTGGTGAACCTGGGTCTGGTCGGGGCGATCGTGATCGTTGGCCTGGGGATCTTCCGCGCCGGGGAGCCACCGCCCGGCGAGCGGATCCCCAACGTGAACCCACCCGCCCTGGCGATCGAGGCCAACCAGGCCCAGAGCAACGAGCTGCAGGCCTTCACCCAGGTGTGGCAACAGCTCGACGTGCCCAAGCCCGTGGTTGCCCCCCCGCCGCGGAACACCCATCCCACTCCCCCTCCGCGACCCCAGGACCTCTCGTCGCGCTACAAGGTCCGCTTCGTGCTGATCGACGACGACGACCCGACCAAGAGCCAGTGCTCGATCACCAGCGCCATGGGTGGGGACCGGGGGCGCACGGTCGAGAAGGGTGACAAGCTCGACGGCTACACGATCCTGAGCATCGAGTCCGAGGGCGGAGACGCCGTCGTGACCCTCGACGACAACGGCACCCCCCGCAAGATCCTGCTCCGGGGGCCGACCCAGTGAACCTCCTGCACCGCGTCCGCGTCAGCACCGTGAAGCGAGGCGCAATGTGATCGGCGTAGGGTTGGAGCTCGGGGCCAACGTGATCAAGATCGCGGTGGTCGAGAGGCGCGGCGGGGCAGCCCGCATCCGCGACTTCGAGGTCCACAAGATCAACGCCAAGAAGGGCGACACCGAAGACGACGTCGTGAGCATCGTCGAGGACGCCCTGAAGCGATTGAAGGCTCCTCGCGGCGACGTCGTGGCCTCGGTGCGCGCCCAGGACTGCATGATCCGCGAGATCCTGGTGCCCTTCACCGAGGAGGACAAGATCCGCAAGACGGTGAAGTATCAGGCCGAGAACTACTTTACCGCGGCGTCCATCGACGACCTGATCATTGAATACAACAAGTTCGCCGAGGTCGACACCAAGTCCAAGCTGCTCGTCGCGGGGATCAAGAAGTCGCACATTGCGCGGCGGCTGAGCTTCCTCGACGAGTGCGGGATCGACCCACGCGCGATCGACCTCGACGTGGCCGCGCTCTACAACGCCTGCACCGACGCCGGCGTGTTCGAGGACGTGCCCGCCGCGCTGGTGATCGACATCGAGGCCGACACGCTGAAGATCGGCGTCGTCGAAGAGGGTCAGCTACGGCTGGCGCGCGCGCTGCGCATGCGCGTCAACAAGGCCAGCCTGCAGAAGGCCAAGGGCGGCAAGGACAGCGGCGTTTACGACACCCAGGCCGACGAGAGCCAGCGCCTCCCGGTGGTGATCCTCGACGACGGCGAGGACGACGCCTTCAGCCTCGAAGACTCGGGGATCTCCGAGGTCGAGCGCGAGGGGATCATTCACCGGATCTTCATGGAGATCGACCGCACCGTGGCCTCGGTGAACCTCGGCCACGACGTCGATCTGATTTGCCTCACCGGGCCGAGCTGTGCGCTGGAGGGGATCGCGGACCTGTTCTCCGAGCACTTCGAGATCCCGGCGCGGCGCCTCGACTTCGCCGAGTTCTATGGCGGCGAGAAGGGCGCGCGCAAGGGCGGCGCGGCGCTGGAGGGCGGCACCGCGATCGGTCTCGCGCTGAAGGCCCTCGGGGTCGACCACGCCGGCATGGACTTCCGCCAGGAGGAGTTCGGCTACAAGGGGACCTTCGACCAGCTCAAGCGTGGCCTGGCGTGCTCGCTGACGCTCCTCTTCGCGCTGACCTTCCTCTACGCCTTCGCGCTCAAGGAGCAGCTGCACCAGAAGGACGGTGCCCTGGAGGCGGTGCAAGACCTGCAAGGCGCGCTCTACACCGTGCTCTTCCCCTCGCTCTATGACGACGAGTTCGACCACATGGAGCTGCGCGAGAGCACCTACTTCGGCTCGCTGCTCGCCGAGCGCGAGCTGCTCCAGCAGCGCTTCGAGGGCAGCGACGACGACAACGCGGCGGTGGTCTCGGGGCTCGAGATCCTGCGCCGCTTCAGCGCCGCCAAGGCCAAGCTCGGTCAGAAGTGGCAGGTGCAGGTCGAGACGGTGCGGATCAACCCCCGCCGGCACCAGCAGAACACGTTCAAGTGCAGCAGCCCTCAGCCAGCCGCGGCGACCGCCATGGCTCAGGCGCTGGAGGGTGACGACTTGCTCACGGTGGAGCCGCCGCAGACGCAGTTCGACAAGCGCCGCAACCGCACGGTGTTCACCCTCGTGCTCAAGATCCGCGACGACCTGGAGGAGGAGTAATGGCTGGCCAGTCCTCCGAAGAGTTCGACGTGCTCACGTTCTTCATCTACGTGATGGCGCTCTTGACCGCGATCGTGGGTGCCTTCGCCGGCTGGAACAAGTCCAAGGTCTCCAAGGCGAGCAAGGAGCTGAAGAGCGAGATCAAGCGGCTCCAGGACATGGAGGAGATCGCCCTCGACGAGGACTTCCGCGCCTGGATCGCCAAGGACCGCGAGGCGAGCAAGTCCCGCGGGGGGCGCACCGCCAACGACTTCCTCGCGCTGCTGAACAACACCGTGCGCGCCTACGGTTGGGACCAGGGCAAGCTGCAGGGGCTGACGCCGTCGCCGGACAAGCGCACCAACACCCTCGTGGTCAAGCTCACGGTCAAGGACATTCGCGTCGAAGACATGGTGCGGTTCTGCGTCGAGATCGAGAAGAAGTGGCCGGGGGCCCGCGTGAGCGAGGTCCCGAGCATGAAGTTCGACCCCAAGTCCGAGACCTGGGACACGACCTTCGCGTTCACGATCTACCGCCCGGACGCCCAGGCGGGGTAGGCTTCAGCGGGAGCCCCCCCTGATCTACCTCGACCACAACGCGACGAACCCCGTCGACGCCCGGGTCCGCGCCGCCTACGAGCGCGCGCTGGACGAGGCCTGGGCCAACCCCTCCAGCCCCCACGCCCCCGGGCGCCACGCGCGCAAGCTGCTCGAGACGGCGCGGGAGCAGGTCGCCGAGTTGGTCGGGGTCGAGCCTGGGCAGGTGACCTTCACCGGCAGCGGCAGCGAGGCGTTGAACCAGGCGCTGCGGACCCTGGTCGGTGTGGGCGCGCTGGCCGTGGCCAGCGCGGTCGAGCACCCAGCGGTGTTGGCGGCGCTCGAGTCGCTCGAGGCGGAGCGCGGCGCGCGGGTCAGCCTGGCACCCGTGGACGCCCACGGCCGGCTCGAGCTGACCCTGCTGCCGCCGCTGCTCGAGCCCCACCCGGCCGTGTTCTGCCTGCAGGCGGCCCAGAACGAGGTCGGGACCCTGCAGCCGGTGGCCGAGGCGGGAGCGCTCGCGGCGGACGCGGAGGTCCCCTTCCTCCTCGACGCGAGCCAGGCGATCGGTCGCGTGGACCACGCCTGGCGGGACCTGCCCTGGGACTACCTCGTGATCTCGGGGCACAAGCTGCGCGCACCTCGTGGGGCCGCAGCGCTGGTGCACCGCGGGCGCGCCCCGGAGCCACGGCCGCTGATCCTGGGCGGGGCTCAGGAGCGTGGCCGCCGCGCGGGGACCGAGCCGGTGGCCCCGATCGTGGCGCTGGGCGAGGCGTGTCGCCTGGTCGCCGCCGGTGAGCTGCTCGACGCCGCGGCCCTCGAGGCCGAGCGCGACTGGTTCGAGGGCGCGCTCACCGCGGCGATCCCTGGCGGGGTGGTCGTGGGGCAGGTGGTCCCTCGCCTGCCGCACACGACCCTGTTCGCGATCCCGGGCGCGCGCAGCGAGGCGCTCCTCGCTCAGCTCGACCTGGCCGGGATCAGCGCCTCCGCGGGGTCGGCCTGCAGCTCGGGTGCGCTGGAGCGCAGCCACGTCCTCGAGGCCATGGGGGTCCCTGAGGCGTGGATCGCCGGGCGAGTGCGCTTCTCCTTTGGCCCCGAGACGACTCGCGCGGAGCTGGAGCGCGCGGTCGAGGTGCTCGCCGCCGCGGTCGAACGCTGTCGCGGGTGAGCTGGCACGAGCTCGCCCTGCGTCTGCGGTCCGATCGGCTGGAGGCCGCCTCGGCGCTTCTGTTCGAGCTGGGCTGTGCCGGGATCGCCGAGGACGTGCCCGAGTCCCAGCTGCACTCCGCCTGGGAACGAGCTCCGGTGGGGAAGGCGCCGACCTCGCGCTCGATCCGCGCTAGCTTCGAGGATCCCCAGCGCGCCGCGGTCGAGGCGGCCCTCGCCGATCTGGCGCCGCTCGAGCTCTCCTGGCGCGAGCTGCCCGCTGTGGACTGGGGCGAAGCCTGGAAGGCCCAGCACACTGCGCTCGAGCTCAGCCCGAGGATCGTGGTCGCCCCTCCCTGGGAGGAGCGTGAGGGGGCGGTGGTGATCGAGCCCGGGCAGGGCTTCGGCACCGGACAGCACCCGACGACTCGCCTCGCCGCTCGTGAATTGGATCGCCTGGCCGACGAGGTCTCGACCCTGCTCGACGTCGGCTGCGGCTCGGGCATCCTCGCCCTGGCTGGGGCTCGCTTGGGCCTCGCCGCGCGAGGGGTCGACCTGCAACCCGAGGCCGTCGAGGCAGCCCGAGCGAACGCTCTGCGCAACGGGGTGGAGGTCGAGTTCAGCGTGACCCCCGTCGCCCAGCTCACCCAGGGCGCTGAGTTGGTCCTCGCCAACGTGCACGCCGAGGTGCTCCTGACCCTCGCCTCCGACCTCGTACGACTCACCCGGCGCTGGCTGGTCCTGAGTGGAATCCTTCTGGATCGTGAGGCTCGTGTGAAGGAGGCGTTCCAGGCCTTGCAGCAGGTGCGACGCACGTCAGACGACGGCTGGATTTGCCTCGTGTATACCCGGACGGATTAGGCCCAGCGTCGAACCAACGAAACGAGCCACCGTGGCCCGCGGTGCAGGCCCTGGCGGCTCATTCGTTGGTCGCAGGTGGAGCGAGCGCTACTTGGCGGCGCAGGCGTCGCAGGGGCCAGCGTCAGCCGTCTCCATGTTCTTGTCGACGCAGGCGTGGCACTCCATCTTGTTGCCACCGACGTAGCCGACGCTGCACTTATCGCACCAGCCGTTCTCGGTCTTGGCGGTCTCGCAGACGCAGTCCGTCGCGGGAGCCTCGGTCTTCTCGCTCGAGGAACAACCGACGAAGCAGAAGGCCAGCGCACCGACCAGGACCAAACTCTTGAAACCCATAACACTCTCCCTTAAGTGGGTCAGCCTAGCGGCGACCTCTGACGTGCGCACGCAATGCAGGTGGAAAATATTTGCACCCCTGGGGGCGATCCGGGGGCCAGGGACGGAACCCGCGAGCCCACCTGGATATTCCCCGACCGGCGATCTACTCGGCGGCTGAGGGGACGGGCCCTTCGCCACGGATCCCAAACAGGACGTGGTAGCCGCGCACCTCCTCGACCTCCACGTCGGTGAAGCCGCGTTCGTAGATGTCCTGGTAGTCCCTGGGGCGCTTGGTCACGAGGTGCAGCGCGCCCCCCGGCTTCAGCGCGCGCGCGGCGACGTCGACGAAGGCGGAGGCGATCTTGCCCTTGGAGTAGTAGGGAGGGTTGGCGAGCACGAGGTCGAACTCGGGCTCGGGCCGATAGGCCTCTGCGGTGGTGTGCAGCACGCGGATGTTGCTCAGGTCGTTCTTGGCGGCGTTCGCGCGAGTGCACGCGACGGCGCGCGCGTTGCTGTCGAGGGCTACGACCTCGCGTTGGGGGTCGAGGCTGGCGACCCCCAGGCTCACCGCGCCCAGGCCGCTGCCGACCTCCAGCACGCGCGCCCCTGGCTCTGGGGGGAGCGTCTCCAGCAGCGCCCGGGCGCCGAGGTCGACCCGGCGGTGGGCGAACACCCCCGGCAGGCTGCGCACCTGGAACAGGCGCTCGGAGAAGCGGAAGGCGAAGTCGGCGCCGTAGTCGCGGACTCGCTTCAGCGGACCCTCGGGTCGCACGCGATACACGACGCCGAGTTCGCTGGCGGTGGGGTTGACCTTCAGGGGGAGCTTCTTCAGCAGCTCCCGCAGCCACCTGTCCTTGGGGTTGTCGGTGGCCAGCCACAGCGTGCCCGTGGGTTCGAGGGCGAGCAGCGCCTGCTGGATGACGTCGCGGGTCAACTCGCCGTCGCCCTGGTGATCGATAGGCAGCGCCGCGCAGCCGACGGGGGCGTCGGGCAGGTTCTCCGTGCACACGAACTCCAGGCCGTCGGCCAGGGGACCCGCAGCCTCCGCGGCGCCGTGACGCGCGAGGTCGAGGAACCAGCAGGCCACCGGCGACCAGCCGCGCCTGGCCAGCTCACGGCCCACCTGCCCCCGGCCCAGGGACGTGCACAGCGCCGGGCCCTCGCCGGCCTCGGGGAGCGACTCGATCAGCACCTGCTCGGCGCGCTTCGCTCCGCCCCTTCGCGGTCCGCCGCGCGCCTTCCTCCTGCCCCGCTTCGCCACCGGGCTACTGTCCGAGCTCGGGATGGGTCTCCAGCAGGTGGGTGATCTGCTTCTCGCAGCGCTCGCGGGTGGACTCCTCGCTGGCCAGCCGCTTGGCCTTGCGGTAGCAGTCGAGGGACTTCTTGGGGTCGGCCTCGATCCCCTCGTGCTCGCGGTTGGGGTCGTGGAGCCAGGCGACCCAGAACAGCCCCGCCGAGCTCTCGTACTTGGCGGCGCGCGCGAAGAGCGGGAGCGCCTGGGTGTAGCGCTTCGCGTCGTAGTGGGCCTTGCCCTGCTTGACCAGCTCCTTCACCGCCTCGGCGTCGAGGGGCTGGTCGTCGGCTTCGTCGCCTTCGTCTGGGGGGGCCTCGGCGCCGGTCACCATGCGCAGCAGCGCGCTCCCGCGTTGGGGGTTGAGCACCAGCAGGTCGAGGGCCACCAGCGCCAGGAGGGCGAGGACGACGAAGGTCGCCTGCTTCATGCCCCGGCGAGCGCTGGCTTCTTTGAGCCCGCCCTGCATTCGCTCGAGGCGGTCTGCCAGCTCGCGCATGCCGATGCGCTTATCGGGGTCGCGCTGCAGGCAAGCCAGGCACACCGCGTCGAGGGCGGCCGGGATCGTGGGGCGCACGGTCCGCGGCGGCGGTGCGTCCTCGGTGGTGACCGAGGTGAACAGATCGACCACGTTCTCGTGGGTGAACGGCGGCTGCCCGGTGAGCAGGAAGTAGAGCGTCGCGCCCAGGCTCCACACGTCGCTCTTGGGTCCGGGGTCGCCGAACTCCCCCCCGGGATCGAACTGTTCGGGGGCCATGAACGACGGCGTCCCGACCAGCCGTCCGGCGTGGGTGATCGTGGCGGAGATCCCGGCAGGACCGGAGGCCGCGCCCTTGGTGTTCGGGTCGCGCTTGACGAGGCCGAAGTCGGTGAGCACCGGGCGTTGGGTCCCGTGCTCGATCAGGATGTTGTTGGGCTTCACGTCGCGGTGGAACACGCCGCTCTCGTGGCAGTAGACGAGGGCCTGAGCCACGGCGAGGGTGATCTCGACGGTCTCCTCGAAGGTCGGCAGCCGCCCGCCTGGACCGCGTACCACCGAGAACAGGTTCTGGCCTTCGATCAGCTCCATGACCAGGTAGGGGATCCCGTTCTCTTCGCCGAGGTCGCTGATCCCGACCACGTGCGGGTGCTTGAGCTGGGCCAGCACGCGCCCCTCGCGGCGAAAGCGGTTGACCGCCTCCTCGCTGGGGTCCTGCTGCAAGAGCACCTTCAGCGCGACGAGCGATCCGAGCTCGCTGTGCTTGGCGCGGAAGACCTGCCCCGCTCCGCCGCGACCAATGGTCGCGAGGATCTCGTAGCGGCCGAGGGTTTCGCCGGCGAACCCCTTGTGGTGGGGGTCGCGCATGGCCTGAGTGAGCTGCCTGCGATCGAGCATGGCCTGATTGTAGTGGTTTTTTCGGGTCGGCTCACCTGCAGCGGATCCGGCTATCCTGAGTGCGTGGAGCTCCCGATCGACGCCCAACTCCCCGCGCTCGTGCGGCGCGCCGCTGAGGAGCGCGCGCTGGTGCTCAGCGCCGAGCCCGGCAGCGGGAAGACCACGCGCCTCCCGCCGGCGCTCCTGGACGCTGTAGAGGGCGAGGTGTGGGTGCTGGAGCCTCGCCGGCTCGCAGCGAAGCTCGCCGCGAGCTTCGTGGGCGAGGCGCTAGGAGACCTCGTCGGCTATCGGGTGCGCTTCGACCGGGGGACGACAGCGCGCACGCGGCTGATCTACGCGACCGAGGGGATCTTGCTCCGGCGCCTGGCGGGGGGGGACGACCTGCCCGGGGTCGGGGCGGTTGTCCTCGACGAGTTCCACGAGCGGCATCTCGAGAGCGACCTGCTGTTGGTGTTGCTCGACCGGCTGCGCCGCACCCGGCGGCCGGACCTGGTGCTGGGCGTCATGTCGGCGACCCTCGACGCAGGCCCGCTCGGCGAGTACCTCGGCGTGGAGCCCGTGCACGTCGAAGGCCGGCGCTACGAGGTCGCGATCGACTACCAGCAGCCGGGCCGCCGAGACTGGCGGATCGAGGATCGGGTGCTGGACGGTGCGCGGCAGCTCCTCGACGAAGGGCTCGAAGGGCACGCGCTGGTGTTCCTCCCCGGCGTCGGCGAGATCCGCGCCTGCGAGCGCACGCTGCGCCCGTTGGCCGAGCGCCATGACCTCGCGCTGGTCCCGCTCCACGGGCGGCTGGACGTGGCCGATACGCGTCGCGCCGTGGGGCCGTCGCCGCGGCGCAAGCTGATCCTGGCCACGAACGTCGCCGAGTCTTCCGTGACCATCGACGGCGTCGCCGCAGTGCTCGACGCGGGGCTGGCCCGTGTGCCCCAGGTCGGAGCGCTGGGCCTGCCGACCCTCGAGCTGCGCCCGGTGAGTCAGGCCTCGTCGATCCAGCGGGCTAACCGCGCCGGACGCCAGCGCGCGGGCCGCTGCCTGAGGTTGTTCCCGCGGGCCGACTGGGGGAGGCGAGCCAAGCGCGGTGAGCCAGCGATCTTGAGGGAGGAGCTCAGCGCCGCGGCGCTGACCTTGCTGGCCGCCGGGGTCGAGGCGCCGCGGTGGTTGGACCCTCCCCCCGAAGCGCGCTGGGAGGCGGCCCAGGCCCTCCTCGCCCAGCTGGGCGCGGTGGAGGACGGGTCGCTCTCGGCGGAAGGCCGGCGAATCGTGGGGCTACCCCTGCCGCCGCGCCTGGGGCGCGTGCTGCTGGAGGGCGCGCGCAGAGGCGTGGCGCGCGAGGCGGCCGAGTCGGTGGCCCTGCTCTCCGAGCCCGACGTGCGTCAGCGCGCGCAGCCGGTGGTGGAAGAGGCGGGTCTCTGTGACCTCGAGGCCGTGCGCGAGCTGGTGCGGGAAGCGGGGGGCAACGCCGGGCGGCAGCGCAGGCTGGGGCTACGCCCCGCCGCCGTGGCCCAGGTGCGACGGGTCACCCAGGCGTTGGAGCGGGCGGTCAAGGAGCGCGGTGAGCCGCGCTCGGATCCCGACGTTCAGCTGCGCCTCGCGCTCCTGGCGGGGCACCCCGATCGCGTCGCGAGGCGCCAGGGAGAGCGTGGGCTGGCCCTCGCCGGGGGCGGTGCGGCCAAGTTGGCGGAAGAGAGCGTGGTGCGCAGCGCGCCTTGGCTCCTCGCCCTCGGCGCCCGCGCGACCCCGCGCGGGATCCGCGTCGACCTCGCGAGCGCGATCGAGCCCGACTGGTTGCTGGAGCTGTTCCCGGACTCCATCGAGGAAGACGAGCTGGTCACCTTCAACGACGCTCGCGAACGGGTGGAGGCCAGTTGGCGGGTGCTCTTCGCGGGGCTGAGTCTCGAGGAGGGCCCCACCGAGGGCGACCCCGAAGCGGTCCAGCAGGCGCTGGCCGCCGCCGCGCTGCGCAAGCTCCAGGCGATCTGGGACCCCGAGCAGCTCGAGGGCCTGCGCCGCCGGGTGGCCTTTGCCCGGGGCCTGGACCCCAGCCTGCCGGCGCTGGAGTCGACCGAGGAGCTCGTCGGGTCGTTGTGCGCTGGCTGCAGCACCTTCGCCGATCTGCGCGCCCTCGACCCGCTGGGCGCGCTGACCTCCGCCCTCGGCCCCGGGGGCTACGGCAAGCTGGAGCGACTGGCGCCTACCCACGTGACCCTCACGGGGGGGCGGCGGCTGAAGGTCAACTACGAGACCTTGCGGCCGCCCTGGGTAGCTTCGCGGCTGCAGGACTTCTTTGGCATGAGCGCCGGCCCCGCGGTGGGCGCGGGGCGGGTGCCCCTGGTGCTGCACCTTCAGGCTCCGAATCGACAGTCGGTCTCGGTGACCAGCGACCTGGCCGGGTTCTGGGAGCGGCACTACCCCGCGGCCCGGCGCGAGTTGGGGAGGCGCTACCCGCGCCACGCCTGGCCCGAGGACCCTGTCGCCGCCAAAGCCCCCCGCAAGGGGCGCGTGCGCTAGGGGGGCAAAGGATCGGGGGGGGACTGACGTGGCGCGTCAGCCAGACGCGAACTATCCTGCCCGTATGGCATTGCCTCCAGTTACCGACCTCGCCCCCGAGATCCAGTCCAGCGATCCGGCGGCGTTCGCTTCGCGCAGGCCGAACCAGGACGTGGTGATCCTGGAGCCCATCGAGCCTGGGCGCGACTACATCAACGACCTCCACCCCATGGCCTCCTACGTGTTCCTGCCCCGGGCAGCGAATCAACCGGTCCCGGTGGGGCGAGACGCCCGCGCGGTGGTCCTCCTCGATCACGCCGCCGTCTCCAGGCTGCACATGGTCATGGCCTGGACCGGAGACTCGTGGCAATTCATGGACCGCTCCTCCAACGGGGTGTTCGTTCACGGGCAACGCGTGGCCAAGGAGCAACCCACGGCCATCGCCTACGGCAACGCGATTCGCCTGGGGAAGGCGCTGATGCTCCGGGTGCTGACCCCCGAAGGGTTGCACGGGTTGGTCGCTCGCACCTCGGCTCCGGCGGGCGCTGGCGCGGGGGTGGACGCGTCGTGGGGCTCCCCGTTGACGCCGCAGAACCCGTTCCAGGTCGGCCCCGGCGCGGGCGGGCCCGCGGCGCCGCCCCCCCCGGCCCCTCCATTGGCCTTCGAGGCGCCGCCCCCACCGCCGGTGCCGGCTCCGGTCACCGAGGAGTTCGAGCTCGACTTCGACTTCGACGACGCCCCCCTCGATCCGGACTTCGTCGGCGACGGCTACGACAGCGAGGCCACCGAGGCCTACCTCTCGCCTCCTCCGTCTCCGCCGACCGCGCCCACGGCTCCGAGCGCGCCACGGGCGCCGACCCCCCCGGCTCCGCCTCCTCCGGTGGCGCCCGAGGACATCAACTTCGACTTCGACTTCGAAGCGGAGGGCAAGGGCGGCTTCGCGTAATCCC
>Ga0209273_10001892_pt1 | contig 17218 bp, 16 predicted proteins | sample tdAd471_FD_187126 | JGI IMG/M metagenome (GOLD analysis project Ga0209273, IMG submission 187126) | Marine sediment microbial communities from the Atlantic coast under amendment with organic carbon and nitrate - tdAd47.1 (SPAdes)... | ecosystem: Environmental > Aquatic > Marine > Coastal >...
CGTTACTCGGACGGTCTCCACCAAGCCATTGAGGCCAAGGAGAACGTGAAAATCGAGGCGATGACCCAGACGTTCGCGACCGTTACCCTACAGAATTATTTTAGGATGTACAACAAGCTGTCCGGTATGACTGGGACAGCGGTTACGGAAGCAGGCGAATTTTGGGAAATTTATGAGTTGGACGTGATGGAGATTCCAACCAACCGGCCCATTGCCCGTGATGATAGGCAGGATTTGATCTACAAGACCAAACGTGAAAAATACAATGCCATCATAGATGAGGTGACCAAAATGTCGCAAGCGGGAAGACCTGTACTGATTGGTACCACATCCGTTGAGGTTTCCGAGCTACTATCCAAATTATTGAGCGTACGCAAGGTTCCCCATAACGTATTGAACGCAAAACTGCATAAAAAAGAAGCCGATATCGTCGCCGAAGCCGGTAAAGGTGGTGTAGTGACCATTGCAACCAACATGGCCGGTAGGGGTACCGATATTAAATTGTCCTCCGATGTTAAGGAAGCCGGTGGTTTGGCCATTATTGGCACTGAGCGCCACGATTCCAGACGTGTGGACAGACAGTTAAGAGGTCGTTCCGGACGTCAGGGAGATCCAGGAAGCTCACAGTTTTATGTTTCTTTGGAAGATAACTTGATGCGTTTGTTCGGGTCCGACCGCGTTGCCAAAATGATGGACCGCATGGGCTTGGAAGATGGTGAAGTGATCCAACATTCCATGATGACAAAATCCATTGAGCGTGCACAGAAAAAAGTGGAGGAAAACAACTTCGGTATCCGTAAGCGTTTACTGGAGTACGATGATGTAATGAACGCCCAACGTGAGGTCATCTATAAAAGAAGAAGACACGCATTGGAAGGTGAGCGCCTAAAAGTGGACATCGCCAATATGATCTATGATACCTGTGAAGCCATTGCCGAGAGCAATAAAATGGCAGATGATTACAAAAATTTTGAGTTCGAGCTCATCAAATACTTCTCCATCACGTCACCCATCAGTGAAGAGGATTTCAAGAAAATGAGCTTCCAGCAAATCGCGAACAAAATCAATGATGAGGCCTACGATTTCTACAAGCAGAAGATGGAACGTAGCGCCACGGTTGCATTTCAGGTCATCAAAAAGGTATACGAGGATGAGTCCAACAAGTTCGAGCGCATCGTAGTTCCTTTTACGGACGGCATAAAATCCTTGAACGTGGTCACCAACTTGGAAAAGGCCTACAAGTCGGATGGAAAACAGTTGATCACCGATTTTGAGAAAAACATCACTTTAGCGATCATAGATGATTCTTGGAAAACCCATCTGCGCAAAATGGACGAATTGAAACAGTCCGTGCAGTTGGCCGTTCACGAACAAAAAGATCCGTTGCTGATCTATAAGTTCGAAGCTTTTGAACTTTTCAAGGAAATGATCGACAAGGTAAATCGTGAAGTAATCTCTTTCCTTTTCAAAGGAGAGTTGCCTTCCGAGAATACGACTCAAATCCAAGAAGCCAGAAATGTTCGAAGACCAAAGGAAAACATACAGACTTCTAAAGAAGAAATTCCGAACAGTGATGAATTGGCCGCACAAAATAGGGCTGCTGGCCAAACACAAGGGCAACGCCCTCAGGTAACCGAAACCATTGTTCGTGAAAAACCGAAAATTGGTAGAAATGAAAGGGTTACCATAAAAAATGTAATGTCCGGCGAGAGTAAAACAGTAAAATATAAGCAAGCTGAACCTCTTATAGACAAAGGTGAGTGGGTCTTAGTAAACGACTAAACCCCCTCCGCAAAACCCACAAAGTGGCAGTTATTAAAGCTGCCACTTTTTTTATATCAAAAACATAGTTAGATTTACAGCTTAAAAACACCCCATTAAGTTACTCTACCGCACATTTTTAACTTTTTGTGGTAGGGGAATATTCACTCGCAGCATATGAAAGTTCCTGGTAAGGATACATATAGGATTCAAGACAAGATTGATTTGATACTTAAGGTTAATTATAACTCATCCTTCTTTGCTGCCATTTTCGGATTGGTGTGTTTCTTCTTTTTGGATATTAAGGGGGTTATTCCCTATACTTTTTTGGGCTATGCCTTTATCAACTTGTTGAACACATTGCTATACAAACAGCATGAGAAGTTGGTGTTCACCTACAATTCGACCTCCATCCTTTCCATGTTGGGCGCCATCATTATCACGCTTTACAGTGGGGGAATCGAAAGCCCGTTTGTTTTTGTCTTGGCCATCATTGTTTTTGCAGGATATGTGACCACCAAAGTGTTTGGCCAACTTTATTTGATTTTAAATTTAGCCGTGCTAACCCTTCTTTTTCTGTATGATATTGGAGATTTTAAAATATCCGAGAACACCGTTCCGGCAGAATCAAGACACTGGTTTGCTTATTTGAGCGCGATGTTTGCCGTGTATTTGCTGGGTGGAGTTTTTGGAAAGAATCTTTTAAGGGCCCATCACAGACTGTACAAGTCTCGAAACGAGATCCAGGAACGCATAGAGGAGAAAGAAACGCTTTTAAAAGAGGTCCACCACCGCGTCAAGAACAATCTTCAGACGGTTTCAAGCCTGCTGAGCCTTCAATCCCGTTCTATTGATGATAGCAAAATCAGCAATATCATCAAAAGCAGTCAAAATAGGGTTGTTTCTATGGCCATGGTCCACGAAATGCTGTACAAACGGGACGACTATCTGTCCAAAATAGAGCTTAAACCCTATGTGCAGGAACTGTGCGATTATTTAGTACGTTCCGTTAAGGGAAGTGGCAACAATGTCCATGTAAACCTTGACATTAAAAACTATAAGCTCAGTATTGACACCGTTATCCCGTTGGGACTGATTATCAACGAGACCATAACCAACGCTTTAAAATACGGTATTGCAGAGGTCCGTGATGGCAAAATCCATGTATCGGTAGAAAAAATAGCGGACAATAGGTACAAAATGTACCTTGGAGACAATGGTATTGGCTATTCCGAGGAAATAAACCCCAAGACAACCAATTCGTTGGGATTAAAACTTATTTATAACCTGGCACGGCAGCTTAGAGGTTCCATTACCAGGGACTACGCCAAAAAAGGTACCCACTATACCATCGAGTTTGAGGAGGTCATTGAGCAGTTTAACTCAGTGGACCAATAGGCAACCCTATCTTTTTCAAAAAAAAAGGCCGGAATACACCGACCCATCTTTACCTATTCCAACATGAACTTAAACTTTAAATTTTTTTCCTTAAGGAAAATGCAATGGTTGCCAAAACAAAAGCAACACTAAGGAACAACACAAAAGGTATTACCACATCCAATATCATGATTATGCCAATTTTGCGCTATTCTTTTTAGTTTTGAAAGAAAGCTCCTTTTTTATACGGGAGTTTTTAAACTTGTACAACCTAGCTGTTTTTCTGTCCTTAATAACAGAATTATTGATTTCAATTTTCATTTCAACACCCATGGTAATGGTGTCCACCTTAGCTTCTTTGGAAATATCTTGGGCAGAAGCCATGGTTCCGAAAAAAGTTACTGCGATGATGGTGAAAATTGTCTTCATTTGTTCTGTTTGTTTTACAATGTAAAAGTACTTTCACAGACAAGTTCAACTCGATTTCCATCGCTCAACACCCCTTTTCTTTCGGTGAATAAATTTTTTTCGGGTGAAATGTTTTTTATCGTCGACGAACGTTTTTAAGGTCAAAATCAACATACCGAACTCATATGCATTTCATCGATAATTTGTTATGCAGTTCATCAGTAACTTACTGAACCGCAATAATTTATTTGTAAGAAAAAGATTATATTTATGTATTGTTTGTAGGAAAAAACAACGGTTTCTGGTATTTATCAACCACACTGAAGACAAACAGGTTTTAGGACTTAAAAGGGATGATTAACATTTTTTAACGGCCATCCAAGTAATTGTTGGTATCTTATTACAACTAAACAAAAAACTAAAATGAACATCGTGAGAACTCCATTTTTAATTCTACTCTTATTGGCATCCATAAGTTGCCAGCCAAAGAACAAATCCGATAAACAAGAAGTTGCCCAAAAGGAAGTATCCGAAACCCATGTGGCAACTAAATTGAGTGCAGAACAACTCCAAGAATATGAGACCGCTTATTTTGCCAGCGGATGTTTTTGGTGCGTGGAAGCTATTTTTGAAAGCGTAAAGGGCGTTAAGGAAGTATATTCGGGATATTCCGGTGGTTCGGAGAAAAACCCGACCTACCAACAGGTTTCGTATGGCAGAACCAGTCACGCAGAAGCCGTAGAGGTATATTACGACCCCAATGCAATATCCTTTACGCAATTGGTTCAGGTATTCTTTGGTTCGCACGACCCGACTACGTTAAACAGACAGGGGCCGGACCGCGGAGCACAATACCGCTCCATTGCTTTTTATAAGAATGACAAACAAAAGAAAATTATTCAGGACTATATTGATAAACTGGAGGCGGAGAACCTTTATGGCGACCGAGCCATAGTAACGGAGGTAAAGCCTTTTGACAAATTTTATATGGCCGAAGCGTATCATCAAGATTACGAAAAGCGAAATCCAAATAACAGTTATATCAGAAATGTATCGATTCCCAGGTTAAATCGTTTTAAAAAGAATTTTGAGTCCTATCTAAAAGAAGATGCACACTAAATATTGAAGGGTAGTTTGGCCGTTGAAGAAGTTATGACCCAATAAGGCATAAGGTAGTTCCTTGGAACGTTTTTTCACAAGCTAGTTCTTAAGAACCACCTCGCTGTATTTGGAGTTGATTTTGATGGTTTTCCCATCATTTTTACTGATATGATATCCCGTATGGATATTGGAACCATTGCTCTTGGTAGCTGTCAGTTTTAAAGCCTTCGGGTATGTAAGGTCTGAGGTAGTCTCATGTACGGAAATGGTATAAGGTGTTACTGGCAGTTTACAGTCCAACTCTCCATTTTCCATGGAAATGTCGATGGTATTAAAATTATCGGAAATCTCATCAATACTGAGTATGCCAAAATTATTGTTAAGCATAGCCTTGTTGGCAATTTTACCAATCACCACATTGGATGATACGGAATTTAATTTTAGCTGCTTTACGGCCTTTAAATTGATTTTATCCGAATAATCTGCACTAAGGCTGCCATAGTTCCAATTTTGGACCACCACCGGCGAGTAAGATACCCGAATGTCGGTATTGGCACCTTCAATGGTAGAGGCAAGCAAGCTTGCGTAGGACAAGCTTGCATTGATGTTTTTGGTGTTTTCGGCAAGTTTTACCTCACCGTGCCTCACGTTCAAGTTCAATTTAATGTACTTGGGCATTTTAATGATGATTCGTTTTTTGACCTTATACTCTTTGTGCTTTCCATCAGAAGAAAAATAAAACACATTGGGACTTCCATGAATGGTTCTTGCTTCTTCCCGTGCCTGTTTTCTTAGCTCTGCCTGTTCGCTCCTTAGCTCTTCCCTTTGGGCACGAAGTTCCTCTTGCTGCTCCCGTAGCTGTTCATGCATTTCTTCGCGCACTTTTTCTCGCTCTTCCCTGAGTTTTTCCCGTTCCTCCCTCATCTTTTCTCTTTGGGCCTCACGTTCTTCGGCCATTTTTTCCATACGCTTGCCCCATTCCTCAAAACTTTTCTTGTATTTATCATCAAAGGTTTTGTCGAACTCCTTTTTCCATTCCTTCATATACTTATCACCATCCTTTTTATAGGCATCGTAATCAAACTCTATTGGCGGCATCGGTGGTATGGGAGGCATAGCGGGCATCACATTGATTTCTGGTATGGTAAACTCCGGGATTTCCACACTCGCCATAATATCGGCAACCGAGGGCATTTCAGGAATATCGATATTAAATCCCTGAAAATCGAAGGCATAACTCGGTCCAGCACCTTCGGTACTTACCTCTATTTTCTTGCTATTGCCCATTATTTTGACCAAATCCCGCTCAAAATAAGCATTGGCTTCCTCTTGGTCCACGCCTTCCAGTTCGATAATCGCTGTAATTTCCACTTCATCCTTGTTCCACGTTTCAAATTCAATATCAGCATAACTGGTATTGATGTTCAGTTCTGTGTCATTGTTGACGTTGAAAGTTTCCTTGTAGGTTTTGGACTTGTCCTGCGCATGACCGGTAAACCCGACCAAGACAAGAAGCAATCCGCTACACAATATTTGATGATTCCTGTTCATTTTTTGATGATTTTAATTGATTTAACTTTGATTTCAACTTTTGCAATAACTGCAACCGTAGCTGTAGATTATTGATTAAGGCATTTATGGTTTGATCATTGGGGCCCAATTCGTTCAATTCCTCGTTCAGCCTTTGATATTCCTTGTTCAGTTCTGCCAATCGATCCATATAACTGTCCACTAACTCTTTGTTTCCAGGATCATCGGCCAATTCAGACAATTGCAGATTGATGTTTGTGGTGTAATAAGTTTCTATTTTTTTAAGGTCTGGGGACAAATCACCTAACGAAATACCCTGAACTCCACCACCTGGATTATTGCGCTCCACAACGGTAACTTTTTCATCAGTACCCACCGGACCTTCATTACTGCTGAAGTAATAAAAAGAGAGTCCCACAGCCACCACAATCGATGCTGCAATCTGCATCCAGAGGGAAATGACCTTCTTCTTGGGAGGGTCGTTGGGCAGCTCCTTTTCCAGCTTCGAGAAAAAGCGGTCTTCGTGCCTATCCTTCATCTTGAAGCGTTTCTGCTCCCTTTCCTTTTCAAACAATTCTCTAAGATCACGTGCCATAAGCCAAATCTTTTAGTTTTTCTTTTAATTGTGCTTTTCCTCTTAGCAATCGAGTTCTAGATGCCGTTTCCGTGATACCCAGTATTCCAGCTATCTCCGAATGGTCATACCCTTCCACCAAAAACAATTGCACTACATATCTATATTTTGGGGGCAGCTCCTCAATGGCTTCCTTCACCTGTTCAATGGAAATCCCTTCCTCCACCGTCCAATCGTCCTCTTCCGCCACTTGCAAGTAATTTTCGTTCAATTCCACCGTTCGCTGGTGTTTCGACTTTAAAAAGTCGATACTGCCATTAACAACTATTCTTTTCAACCAGGCCCCAAACGTAACATCGCCTTTAAACTGTTCAATCCGTTGAAAAGCTTTGATAAACGAATCTTGCAACACATCCTCCGCATCGTCCGAATTTTTAAGAAAGCGCATAGCCACACAGAACATACCATCGCAATACTGACGGTACAGTTTCATTTGTGCCTGGCGGTCGTTTGCCTTGCACTTTTCTACAAGCTCAATATGGAGCACACTCGGTTCTATGTTTGGTTTTTTAGTTGTTCTGTAATAAAGACGATGCAAAAAATACAACGTTGCAAATTAGGGTGTTTTTGGCGCATTTTTAACAAAAAAAGCCCCGCTGATAGTTTCAACGGGGCTCATTTTTAAAATGTTACGTGACTTATTCGTCCAACATTAAATTTAGGTGCACGGTAATATTATCGCGTGTGGCCTTGCTGTAAGGGCACATTTCGTGGGCCTCCTTTATAATGGTCTCACCCATTTCCTTATCTACGGTCGGTAAATAGGTGTCCAAGGTTACTTCCAAGAAAAAGCCCTCTTCCTCTTTGTTGAAAGCCACTATTGCGGTTACATTAAAATCACCAAGGTTATCCACATCGTGACTTTTGGCAACAGCTTCTACCGCGCCAGCATAGCAAGTGGCGTATGCAGCGGCAAAAAGTTCTTCAGGATTTGTAGATTTAGGGTCTGGCTTGCCATTGGAGTTTGGCATACTTATGTCAAAATCCAAAACGCCATCTTCACTCTTCACGTGTCCAGCTCTTCCTCCTGTATTAGTGGCCTTGGCCTCAAAAATAGTCTTCATCTTTTAAATGTTTATAGGTTCATAAGTATCGGTACCTGCGCGGTGACCGATAATTTAACGAAAAAGGTACCAATTTGTGGGCGGAAGTCCACCTTAACAGATATTAAATTTTTGTGAAATGGATAAATGAAAAAATATGGTGTATTCCCTTGTAAGTACAATCAAACCCGCAAAATCTTTATAAATTCGTATAAACTGATGAACAGTACTCTTGGCAGACGATAACAAAACACCTTCGGACACTATTTCCAAAATCAAAGCACTTAGAAAACAAGAACTTTCTGCCGATGCTTTGGCACAAGGTATTTTTGATGGCAATAAAGCGATGCTTGCCAAGGCCATCACCTTATTGGAGAGTACAAAACCCGCCCATTTAGAAAAGGCCAATGCCGTTATAGAAAAATGTCTGGCCAGACCTAGCGATAGTATTCGTTTGGGAATTACAGGCGTACCTGGGGTTGGCAAAAGCTCCTTTATTGAAACTTTGGGCAAAGCTTTGACCAATCAAGGCAATAAAGTAGCTGTTTTGGCCGTGGATCCTACCAGTTCTTTGAGCAAGGGAAGTATTTTGGGCGATAAAACCCGAATGGAAACCCTGGCTAAAGATCCCGATGCTTTTATACGCCCCTCCCCTTCCGGAATATCATTGGGCGGTGTAGCTCGAAAAACCAGAGAAAGCATCATCCTTTGTGAAGCAGCTGGCTACAATGTAATCTTGGTGGAAACCGTAGGTGTAGGCCAAAGTGAGATTGCCGTGCACAGTATGGTAGATTTTTTCCTTTTATTGAAACTATCGGGTGCCGGTGACGAACTTCAAGGTATTAAAAGGGGGATTATGGAAATGGCAGATGCCATCGCCATAAACAAGGCCGATGGCAGTAATTTGGAACACGCAAAACTTGCCGTTACTGAATTTTCCAGGGCCTTGCACCTATACCCGCCCAAGGCAAATGGTTGGATACCCAAAGTGATGAAATGTTCCGCGGTAGAAAATACCGGCATCGAAGATATCTGGAAAATGGTCCAGCAATTTGTGGAGCATACCAAGGAAAACGGCTTTTTTGAAAAGAACCGACAACAACAAAACAAAAACTGGTTCCTTCAAACCGTGGATGAATATATCAAACAATTTTTTCATCAAAAAGAAACCTTTAAAAAAGAACAAGCTACATTATTGACAGCTATTGAGGAGCACAAAATTTCGCCCTTCTACGCTGCCAAAATCCTATTGGACAAGATTACCAAGGAACTTTAAATAAAAGCAATAAATTTGCACAGATTTTATACTGAATGAGCACCGTAACCGATTCCCTTTTATCCATAGTGGTTCCTTTGTACAATGAAGAGGACAACGTGGTTCTTTTAACCCAAAAAATCAATGAAAGCCTTGAGGGTTACAACTACCAAATTGTGTATGTGGATGACTTTTCCACGGACAAAACCCGTATCAAGGTCAAGGAAATGGACGATAAGAATGTCCATCTCATTGAACTGAAAAAGAACTATGGTCAAAGTTTGGCCTTGGCCGCAGGAATCGATTATGCCGAAGGAGAATACATCATCACGATGGATGGAGACCTCCAAAACGACCCTTCGGACATTCCACAAATGTTGGAATATGCCATCACCGAAGAATATGATTTAGTTACGGGCATCCGTCAGAAAAGAAAAGATTCCCAGGTAAAAAAAATACCATCTAAAATTGCCAACTTTTTGGTGCGCAGAGTGACTAAGTTGGATATTAAAGACAACGGTTGTGCCCTAAAAGTTTTCACCAAGGACATCGCAAAAAGCCTTAATCTGTATGGTGAAATGCACCGTTTTATTACACTTTTGGCATATTTGGAAGGTGCACAGATAAAACAAGTGCCCGTGAAGCACCACGCAAGACACGCAGGGGTTTCCAAATACGGATTGGAACGTGTTTTTAAAGTGGTCGCCGATATGATGCTGTTACTCTTTATCCGAAAATATTTTCAGCGTCCCATCCACCTCTTCGGAATCTTCGGGGTGTTGTTGGTGATCTTGGGAATTTTGATCAATGTGTATTTGTTGATCGTAAAACTAGGATTCGGACAGGATATCGGAACGCGGCCTTTGCTCATTTTTGGTATGATGTTCATTGTGGGAGGGATTCAATTATTTACTATTGGTATTGTAATGGAACTCTTGATCCGCACCTACTACGAATCGCAACAGAAAAGACCGTATCGTATCAAAAAAATCAGCATAGGTGACGGAAAAGCTGCGTAAAAAACTCATTACTGCCTTAAAGATTGTTGTAAGTGTGGTCCTGATCTACTTTATTTTTACCAAAATAGAGTTCAAAGATGTACTCCAGACCCTAAAAAAGAGCGATCCCTTATTTTTACTCTTGGCGCTGCTGTTTTTTGTGCTGTCCAAAGTTTTAGCTGCCTTTAGGACAAACTTATATTTCCATCAAATCGGAGCTAAGATTTCCCAGTTGAGCAATTTGAAACTTTACCTGTTGGGAATGTTCTACAACCTCTTTTTACCTGGAGGCATTGGGGGTGATGCCTACAAAGGCTACGTCATCCAAAAAGAATACCAATCCGGTACCAAAAAAGTCGTTTCCAGTTTGCTACTAGATCGTTTAAGTGGGATGTTGTTACTTTTTGTGTATGCTTGTGCGCTTGCCCTCTTGGCAAAAAATGAATTTTTCCAAAGCTTTTATTGGTTGATAACTGCGGGCATTCCCTTGAGTGTGGTTGTGTTTTGGTTCGTGAACAAAATATTCTTCATCACTACCCTGCCTGTATTTTGGAAATCCGTAGGGTTTTCGGCCTTGGTGCAACTGACACAATTGATCAGCGCATTATGTATTTTGAAGTCCTTGTCCGTTAGCTTGGACACTATTGAATACCTCTTTGTGTTCTTAGTTTCTTCGATTGTCTCCGTGATACCTTTAACCATTGGCGGAATCGGAAGTCGAGAAGTCACTTTTTTATATGGTGCTGAATGGTTGGGGCTGGATGCCAGCACTTCCATCGGTATCAGTTTCACCTTCTTTTTGATAACGGCACTCACCTCACTTTTCGGAGTAATCTATCACTTTAAAAAGCCAAGACTGAATTCAGTAGATTAGTTCAAATGCACCAAATGCATTTTGTTCAATTTTTCTTCTCGTGTATCGGGATTCAAGAATTTGATTTGTAGTCGGGTAATCCGGAATTGGTCCACCGTAATTAGATTATTCCAAGCAATTCCTTTTTTCTGTAGTTGCTCCAATTCCTTGTCAGTAGCGTACACCCAAACATCTTTCATCTTCTTCAATTCTGATGCCGAGACAATATTTACGGGATTTTGATTATAGAAATCCAAAGCCCAGGTATGTCTTTCGTTTATTTTATAAATGTCATCCACCGGTATATTTTCCGCCTTCACTCTTTGTGCCATTGTGGAGCCTCCCTGGTATTCGAGCAATTTTGGATAAAAATGGGCATTCATCAGGCCGTTCAAAAGCAAAGAGCTAAAAATGGCAACAGTTACAATTTTGGCATATGCAGTTTCCTTTTTTAGAATGAAATAAGCCACTAATGCAAGCGCCATCAGCAAGAACAAATAACTGTACCAATGCTCCAGTTTAAAGACGTAAAAACTCACCAATAAAGTGAAGACCACAACCAGAATCAATATAAAATATTGGATGCCCACAATAATTTTGGCCATCTTTAATTTCTCCTTTTGATGGAGGACAAATAAGAATGCTGCCGATAGAATCGCATACAATGGCATAAGAACATTCATGTAATGCGGCAGTTTAAACTGCGCAAAACTGATGAGCAGGAACAAAATGGAAATACCTCCGACAGTCAAAAATTCCAAGTTGGGTTTATAAGCGAATTTTGCATCCCAAAAGGCTTTAATTTTCTTCCAATACCCAATCAAAGCGAGTACTGTCCATGGCAGGAACACCCATAAAAAGGTGTGGAAGAAAAAGAAAAAATCGCTACTGTTCTTTCCTACACCCTCGCCACTCATCCGCTCAAAGCTCTGTTCCCAAAAAATAAAGAAGATTCCGCTTCGGTTATCTTTTCCTCTGATTACTTTCTCGGGATGCAAATCAAACTGGTGGTAGTAGGCATACAGCATCGGTGCAATGGTCAACCCAAATACCAAAATTGCTGCCAACACCCTCCAATTGAGCAATTGCTGCCATTTTCGGGTATAAGTTAGGTGACACAGTATCGAAATTCCAATCACTACCAAAGCAATCTGACCCTTTGTGGAAAAGGCTATCCCCGCCCCAAAGGCTCCCAAAGCTATGCTTTGCAAAGTGTTTTTCTCAATATAGGTTGCCAACTGCCAGATGGCAAATATCGTAAATCCCGTTAGAACTGCATCGGTACGGACATCGATATTGGCCAAGACCATGGTTTGGGCCGTCATAAAAATGAGGGAGGCAAATCGACCCACATCTTTGTTGTAAAGCAATTTTCCGAGACCGTAGCAACTGTAAGCTCCCAACAAAGTGGACAAAATACCGGGAATTCGGTACGCCCAATCGTGAATTCCAAATATTTTATAGGAAAGTGCGGCCAACCAGTAGTGCATATGGGGCTTATCCAAATACTCTTCGGGACCTTTGAAGAGGCTCAAAAAATCGTTCTCCTGAACCATTCGCATGGCCATTACAGCAAATTGGGCCGAATCGTTCTCGAACAAGGTTACGAACATCCCAATGATGTACACCAACACAATCAGCGCAATGTAGAACCAGTATCTGGCGGTTGAGATCATACCCCTGTTTTTTGGAAAGCAAATATAGCCAACTTGGCCCACAACCATCCGAAAAGGGAACCTACCAAAGCGCCCGTTATCACATCCAACGGATAATGAACACCGATATAAATTCGGCTATAGGCAACAATACAGGCCCAAATCAACAATACCAAAGAGATGTATTTTACCCTATTCTTAAAAATCACGGTAAAGAAAATCGCTGGTCCAAAAGAGTTGGCCGCGTGGGCGGAAAAGTATCCGAATTGTCCTCCACAATAACTTTTTACCAAACGCATGGCGCCACTTACTTCGGGTTCGTGGCAGGGTCGAAGTCGACCCACACCATATTTAAAAAAATTGGACAATTGGTCGGTACAGGTAATCAGCAAGGCGATGGATACCAAAATTATTCCTGTTCCCTTCCAACCAAAAGTTCGGTAGGATAAATAAAGTAAGAGGAGATAAAGTGGTGCCGAATTTCTTGTGGTGGTCATAAACATCCAGAAACCGTCCCAAGTTTCGGTTCCCAAACCGTTAAGGAACAAAAACAGCTCTTTATCGTATTGCAGCAACTGTTCGATCATCAATCGTCGTATCTGGAGACTTCTCGATCATAAAAAGCGGTAGCAGCCTCGATCAAGCTTTCGGCTTCCCCCATCAAATCTTCCTCATCTTGTTTGGAAAATTCTTCCATCCATTCCACTTCATCATTTTCTAAGTTGATAATAAAGCGCGGGTATTCGGTATGGACGATAAAAATGGCCTCGGGATGATCTGTATTATCGGCCAATAAAAATTTAGGTAGTTCCATGTATCAGATAGTTAGATTTCAAATTTTGGAATCTTCTTAATTCAATACCCGATGTGTATTTTGAAGATTTCTCTTCCAAAAACCGTCAATTCGAGTGAAATTCCAGAGGAATTTTGTATCGAGAATCGTTTTTTGGCTTGAAATTCTAGTTCTCGATACAATTTTCTTTTGTTTCGACTTCGCTCAACAACCAAAAATCACTCGAACTGACGAATTTCGTCCAAAATCCACAACTGGTTTCAAATTTATAATTAAATGTACCATATTGAACTCCCGCCGATTGGCATGGTGTTCAACATCACATATATTTTCATTTTATAATGAGACCCGGAGACGAGCTCAGGGTGACAACCATTCTAATTTAGTTTTCAATCAATTTCTTGGTCAAAAAGTTGAATCGAAGATACAACATTACAGCCGATGCCGTAAGCCCCGACAACAACCCAATCCAGATGCCCGTGCTCTCGAAACTTGTATGCAGCCCCAAGTAATAACTGATGGGAAAACCAATCAACCAGTAAGCGACAAAAGTAATAAGCGTAGGTATCTTCACATCCTGTAAACCACGTAATGCGCCCAAAACCACTACCTGTAGTCCATCAGAAATCTGAAAAAAGGCGGCGACCAAAAGTAGTTTCGCGGCAATGATGATTACTTCGGTGTTATCGGCTTGGTTTGCCATATCGTCCACATCCAAATAAATGGTCGGCAACCAATGTCTCCCCAATAAGAAAATCACAGCGAAAGCTATTTCCACCAATAGCGTTAAGAAAAACACAGATTCCGCGATTCGCTTCAACTCTTTATGATTCCGTAGCCCTTTCTGATTTCCGACCCGTACTATGGCAGCCACACCGAGGCCCATGCCCACCATAAAAGTCATACTACTCAAGTTCAATGCAATTTGATTGGCCGCTTGTGCATTTTTTCCGAGCACTCCGCTCAACCAAATGGCAGCGGTGAAAATGGCCACTTCAAAAAACATCTGCAAAGCAGACGGGAACCCCAAACTGATGATTTTGTTCATTACTTTTTTTTCAATCTTTCTAAAATTGAAATGGGTCACGTAGGGTTTAAATTTCTCCTTGCGTTTTAGCAAATACCAGATAAAGACTACCATTATTATCCGTGATACCAGAGTACCGACCGCAGCTCCCACAATCCCCATTTTAGGAAAACCCAAAGCACCAAAAATAAGAAGGTAGTTAAGGGTAATATTCACCACGTTGGCTACAATGGTGGTGTACATGGGATATTTGGTCTGCGATAAACCATCTGAAAACTGCTTAAAGGCTTGAAATATGATCAAAGGCACCAACGAAAAAGCCACCAAATCCAAATACGGCATGGCAAGTTCCACTACCTCAGGAGGCTGCTCCATGTGGTGCATCAAGGGTTTGGAAACTTGGATAAGTCCAAAAAGTGACAATCCCAGTACTGTGCAAAGCACCAAACCGTGTTTTAGGGCACTTTTACCTGCAGCTTGATCCTTGGCTCCATCAGCTTCGGCCACTAAGGGCGTGATTGCGGTGGAAAAACCTATCCCCAGAGACATCGCAATAAACACAAAACTGTTGCCCAAGGAGACCGCAGCCAGTTCTGCAGTTCCCAATTGCCCCACCATAATATTGTCCGCAAAGGCCACAAAGGTATGTCCCAACATCCCCAAAATAACGGGATAGGACAGTCTTAGGTTATAGGCGAACTCTTTGGTGTAATTTTGAAACACAACGGATATTTAAAAGGAGGGCAAATATAGCTAGATTCGCGACAATTTTGGTCGGTTGAAATATTAGGGAATTAATAAAGTTTATAACTGCTTCGCCTCTTCCCAGTACACATCCATTTCGGCCAAGGTCATATCCTGTATGGACTTTCCTGCTTCCTTGGCTTTTCCCTCTAAATATTGAAAGCGTTTTATAAATTTTTTATTGGTCCGTTCCAATGCATTTTCCGGATTGATTTTTAGAAAACGTGCATAATTCACCATAGAAAATAGCACATCTCCAAATTCGGATTCCATGTTATCAGCATTGTTGGCCTCCACCTCTTCTTGAAGCTCGCCCAACTCTTCCTTTAATTTTTCAAAAACTTGTTCCGGCTTTTCCCAATCAAAACCTACACCTGAAACCTTATCTTGGATTCGGTTGGCCTTGACCAGCGATGGCAAACCATTGGGAACACCTTCCAGTACGCTTTTCTTGCCTTCCTTTAATTTAATGTTCTCCCAGTTTTGCTTTACCTCGTCTTCATTTTCAACTTTTACATCGCCATAAATGTGCGGGTGTCTGTTAATGAGCTTCTCGCAGATACCATTGGCCACATCGGCAATGTCAAAATCCCGTGTTTCGGAACCGATTTTGGCATAGAACACAATGTGCAATAAAATATCGCCCAGTTCTTTCTTCACCTCTTCCAAATCATTATCAAGAATGGCATCACCTAACTCATAGGTCTCCTCAATGGTCAAGTGGCGCAAGGTTTGCATCGTCTGCTTTTTATCCCAAGGGCATTGCTCACGGAGTTCATCCATAATGGTCAAAAGACGGTCAATGGCTGCCAACTGTTCCGATCTAGTGTTCATTGGTTTCAATTTTGACCAAAAATACGAAGTACCTAGATTAGAAAATCCATCGTCAAAATTTACTTATGAAAAATTCGTCATTTCGAGTGGTTTTTTTAACCGAAGGTCAAAAAATGGTATCGAGAAAATAATTTTCTTGTGCATAAACCTTGTTCCCAACCTGCCTGCCGGCAGGCAGGTACTTTTTCCTTCTGAAAAAAATCGAACTGACGGTTTATGAAAAGTATTCTTGTATTTTTCAACAAAGCATGCTTACGGAAAAATATTGCTATCTTCAACGCAATTTTAAGGCAAACCCCGGTAGCATGAAACACCTTTTTATTGCTTTGCTCATAACTCCCTTGCTAATGTTTGGGCAAACCGATAATCCGTTTAAGAACGAGGTAAGATCTGTACAAGAAAAAAATGACTCCCTTTGGGATTCTTCCAAACCAACAATTGTGTTTACGGGAAGCTCCAGTATTCGTTTTTGGGAGGATGTACAAGAGAGGTTTCCAGAACACCAAGTGCTGAACACTGGTTTTGGAGGCTCCCAGTTTTCTGATTTAGAATTTTATTTAGATGAGTTAATTCTTAATTACGAGCCCATAAAAGTCTTCATTTATGAAGGCGACAACGATATTTTCGCCAAAAAAAGACCTCGAAAAATAGTACAAAGAGCCGAATACATTCTTGGCGTCCTTCAACAACGCAACCCTGATATGGAAATCGTTTTGATTTCTGCCAAACCCAGTATTTCCCGTTGGAAATATCGGGGCAGGTATCGCCGATTAAACCGTAAGCTCGAGAGGCTGGCTTCCAAAACAGAGGGAATCTACTTTCTTGATGTATGGTACCCCATGTTGGACAAAAGAAAAGTAAAACAGGACATTTTTATTGAAGATGGCCTTCATATGAACGATAAAGGATATGACATCTGGTACGATGTTATCAAAAATTACATAGACTAAAACTAAACAAACGTGATTTACAGATCAATTTTGCTGTTCGTTGCAGTTATCTGCATGGCAGCTTGCCAAACCGAAAAAAAAGAAATCAATTTTCCTAAAACTGACTTAGCGAAAGCCCCATTGATTCCAAAACCCATTAAAACCATTCCCACGGGAAGCGCTTTTGGGCTGGATGCGGGCACTGCTATTTACACTTCGACCACCGACCCTGATTTTGAGAAGGTTGGGAAGTTTTTATCTGAAAGCATCAAAGAG
>Ga0209273_10001898_pt1 | contig 17177 bp, 14 predicted proteins | sample tdAd471_FD_187126 | JGI IMG/M metagenome (GOLD analysis project Ga0209273, IMG submission 187126) | Marine sediment microbial communities from the Atlantic coast under amendment with organic carbon and nitrate - tdAd47.1 (SPAdes)... | ecosystem: Environmental > Aquatic > Marine > Coastal >...
CGCCCGAGGGGGTCCCCCCTCGCGGCAGGCAAGGACGGGTGGCCGAGTGGTCGAAGGCGCACGCCTGGAAAGTGTGTAGGCGGGGAACCGTCTCGTGGGTTCGAATCCCACCCCGTCCGCCATGGATTTCCGCTAGCTGGAGAGCTTCCAGCAAGTCTTCCAACTACCCCCGATACATCAAAGAGTTAGCGGCGGCGACCCGGGTCGTGCGGGGTCTCTCAAGGTCAAAAAATGTCAAATCTCATGGAAATCTAACTTTGCGTCTCTCGGCGAATTTTCGAGTTCCAAAACGAGCGTAGACGTTTTCTGGCAGCGGGCTCAGACCCACCCAGAGATTCACGATCGCACGCGTCTACGCTCGTTTCCTCCCGCCCGTTTTCAGAACATGTCGAGCAACCCAATCGACCTGCCCGGTCGGGTGGGACGATAGTTGCATGACGGAACCGAACGAGCGATCAACTCGGAACTCAGAGTGCGCGCCACAACACGTGGCTGCAGTTTACGATGCAAAAGCTGTAGAAATCTGAGGTTTCAGCAGCTCAAAGGTGCGAGTAAAGGAGTTGCACACCTGGGACCGTCAGCAGCTGAAAGCTGTCCTACGCGTGCGACTTTTCACCCTCCCCGCCATGGATTTCCGCTAGCTGGAGAGCTTCCAGCACACCCTCCGAATACCCCCGACAATTCAAAGGCATGGGCCAGCGCTGCGCCACGTACATCCGTCTCTGAATTGGAAAAGTCGCAACATCGCCGACTTCGTGCGTCCTGAGTCTCTGCCGGTCATTTCGCAGTTCCAAAACGAGCGGAGACGATTTTGGGGTCTGAGCGCCGACCCACCCGGGGATTCACGATTGCGCAAGTCTAGGGTCGTATGTTCCTGCCTGTTTTGAGAACACATCGAGCAACCTGATCGACCTGCTAGAGAATTGTAGATGGTGCAACGGACAGGATGAAAATGAGAACTGGGTTTTGGTAGCCCAGTCCAATAAGCATGGATGCCACCCACGAATACGACTTCTTGAAACCAGCCAATCTCCCTAGATGGCGCTGATTCCCAATTGTTTTACACGTCCCTAATGGAGACTGGCATCATCCTTGAATCACTCCCAGGGCCTGTCCCTTTGCGGCTGGGCATTGATTAATATTAACGGGAGTGCGGACAATGACCTTCATTTCGCAATTTTTGAGAGACGAAGCTGGTGCAACTGCGATTGAGTACGGACTCATCGCTGCTGGTATCGCCGTTGCCATTATCGGCGTAGTGACCACGCTGGGTACAAACCTGGCCGGTACATTCACGTCTGTTTCGGACTCAATGGCCTAAGACACCAATGTGTATCTCAGACTGATCCTCGATCCAGAGCATCAAGCCCTGGATCGGGGGCGGTCGTTTATCAGATCAATTCAGTTTCTTTGCTTGTTCGCGCAAGCGGCGGCACATCTATATGATCCGTCATACTTTTCTAGTGCACCAGGCTGGATGAGATCGAATACTGGGACATGATCAGAGTTCGTGCAAGGCATGCCGGTTATCTAAGAACATCACTCTAACAAGAATCGCTCTGTGGGCAGACTTGTGGATAGATCGATTCCGAAACCGATTTTTAGCAAATCAATTCGCGACTGTAGCGGAGGAGACTCCGTCTCTACACAATGACTGAGTGGCGGTGAGCGCAGGCAGGAGCGAACGTATCTCTTTCAACCATGAAGGCTCTGGCCCGGTTCATTGGAGCGGGCGGTTACTTCAAGACCCCGCGCCGCTGCATCCACATGGCATAGCCCAAGAGCCCCAGTGCCACGAGGATGATGATTGCAGTCATTGCCGGGTTTTGCATCTCTTCTGGCGTCGGCATCAGATACCCAGCGGCCATGGACACAATCGCACTCGCAAGAGAAACTGCAAACGCCGCAACTGCCAGTCGATGCCGGAAGAGTAAGAGAACTGAACCGGTGAACCCACCAATGACGGCCACACCCCAAACAACGAACAGCCAAGCGGGCCACGTGTAGATATAATCCATCATCTCTTGAGAAAACTGGGACACATAAGGTTCAAAGCGAAGGACCGTCGCACCAAAATCGAAAACGCCAAATCCATTCCACAAGACCATTAGACCACCAACCACCCAAAGGTGCCAAGGTGCTGGTGCGGTTCTATTGTTTGTATCGCTCATAGCAATCTCCCAAGGCCATCGGCTCTGGTGACATCATACACGCAGCTCGATCCAGTCCAAATACTCTCTTAGGCAGATGTAAAAGCTTGAACGTGAGCAGCCTGGGATTTCGCGTGGGTGGGTAGCACTTCCTTGGCTCAAAAGCACCACACTTACCAAAATCGTATCGTGGGTTTACTTGTGGGTAGCGCCCGCTGAAACGCATTATCCTGAGCCATTTCAATGGGGATTGGCGGCCGGCGTAATCCGGTGCAAAAGGCTCCTACCCTAGATCCTCCGAAGCCTCTAGTTGGTGCTCCGGGCCGGATGAAATGAGAACTGGTCGATTGCTACTTCTCCCAACCCCTGATGAGACAAAACGTCCTTTAAATCAGCACTGTCTAATGTTGATTTGCCTCGGTGCAAGTGACAGTTTGGCATGGCTCGTTGAATCTAATGTTGGTCAGTCACCACAGCTGCAAGCAGAACATCTTGAGGGGCACATGGACATTCAAAGTTTGATTTCGAGTACCGCAGTCGGATTCTTCTTCTTTGTGGCATCGCCAGTGCTAGCCGATGAAGGTGTGCCTCCGAAAGCAGAGGATATCGTCAACTCATGGCTCGGCGACCTCTACGATCAGGCGAATGCGGGCGATTACGACGTCAATGCCACGCTTGGCGCCGGACTTGGCTATACAGACAACATTTTCGTTACGCGCCATGACAAGGAAGATGACTTTCTGTTTCTGCTGGAGCCGCGCCTGACCATTGGGCAGCGCACTGAAGAGTACCAATTCGAGTTCACGGGAACCGCAGAAGTTGGCCGCTACTTCGATTTCACAAGTGAAGATTACGAGGACTATTTCCTGGGCCTTGAGGGCCGCACCAACATTGCCGAAGGCACCTTCATATTCGGCGGCGCTGACTATGCTTGGGAACACGAGTCCCGCACGTCGCCAGACGCGGTCGCGGGTGTCGAACCGACACTCTATGAACGGGGAACCGCCTATGGCGGGATCGCGCGGCAGGTCAACGGTTATGCGATCCGAGCTGGCGTCAACTACATTGATCTTGATTTTGACAATGTTGCCTCCAGCGGCGGGTCGGTGATCACAAATGATGATCGTGACCGGACCCACCTGGAAGTCGGGGTTCGCGCTGGGTTTCCCATGGCGCGCGCTTATGAGGTCTTTGGCCAGATCAACCTGGACCAGCGCGACTATGACCAGGCGGCGGATGACTTTGCTTACATGCGCAGTTCCGAGGGTTGGCGCATTGGCGTTGGCGCGCGCGGAAATTGGGGACGCGGCTTTTCCGGCGAGGCCTTTGTAGGGCTGCTGACGCAATCTTTTGACGATCCGCGCTTTAGCGATGTGGAAACGCTCGATGTCGGCGCGCGGCTCACTTGGCTGGCAAGCGCGTCCACCGAGCTTACCGGCTATCTCGACCGCGACCTGAACGAAACCACGACGACCGGCGCCTCAAGCTATCTCAGCACCACTGCCGGCATCAGGGCGAGCCACCGCGTGCACGGCGACCTTCATGCCGGGGCGAACGCGAGCTACGCGGTGAACGACTATCAAGGCATCGACCGGACTGACCGCGTCATGAGCGTCGGAGCCAACGCCCGTTACTACTTCATGCCCAACATCTACCTGGGCGCAGAATACACTTTTTCACAGCGCAATTCCGACGCCGCGGGTGCGGACTACGAACAAAACCGCATCATGATGCGCCTCGCCGCGCAGTTGCGTCCGCGCACGCTCTCCGACACCGACCCGCTGGCCCCCACATCGCGCGTGCTCAACGGCGTTTACGTGGGGGGATTCGCCGGGCACGGCATGGTTCTGAGCGGTCTTGACGGCCCGCGCGGGCAAGGTAGCCTGACCGCAGAGTTTGGTGATGACGGCATGAACGGCGGCGCCTTTGCCGGGATCGGCACCACCGTTGGCGATATCTATGTGGGCGTCGAAGGGGATGTCTCGGAAAGCGCGGCGTCCTGGCATCACCATGCGGACCGCGACTTCGCGGTGCATCAGGGCACAAGCGTTTCGGCGTCTGTTCGCCTTGGTTATCAACTCAAGTCCGACGCGCTTCTTTATGGCCGCTTCGGTATCGTGAGCACGGAATTCGAAACACCCTATGTCCACGACATCTACGATGTGCGCCCGGATGAATGGGAAACAGGCATTCGCTTTGGCGGCGGCGCCGACGTCCCCGTGACGGATCGTTTGTTCGCGCGGGTGGAGTATTTGATCTCCACCTATGGCGACTATGACGTCTATGGCGCGATGCAGCCGGATAATTTCTCGAACCTGACCAACATGGCGCGCTTCGGCCTTGGTTACCGACTTGGCGGCGGTGGCCGCGAAGAAGCCCACGCCGCGCAAGGACCCACCAACTTCTCCGGATTTTATGGCGGCATTCAGGCGGGTCATGGCGCGGTCAGTTCTGACAACATCGGTTATCGCTCTGGCGGCGGCTTCACACTGAACGCCAGCCGCGCAGGGCAAGGCTTCACCGGCGGGGTGTTTGCGGGTTACGGACGCACGTTCAACAACGTCTACATCGGCGCGGAAGCGGAAGCCGAATTGGGCAATACCAATTGGGCGCAGGAACGAAACCCAGAAGGCCGCATCTATTCCGTTGAGAAGGCCCACACGGTGGGGCTAACCGCACGCCTTGGAGTCATTCTTGACGATCATGCCCTGCTCTATGGACGTGCTGGTGTGGTGCAGACACGATTTGAAAACGACTACGAAGTTGGCGCCCATCATGTGACGCCGGCAGTTGATCTGACCGGGACCCGCTTTGGCGGTGGTGTGGAAGTGGAAATGAATGAGCAATTGTTCCTGCGTCTCGATTACACCTACACCACATACGAGGATTACAACGTCGATTATGTATCGGACGTAGATCGCTTCGAAAACCACGAGAATTTGTTCCGCATCGGTGTCGTGTATCGCCCCAACTGACACAATGCCGCATCCAAATGCGGGAATTTCTCGCGGTTGTAGATTGTTATCGTTCCAGTGCATTATTAGATATAACTAATAAGCCGCGCGGACATCTCGTCGGCTACTTATTCTCAACGCGGAGGAGGCTCGAGAATGCAACGTACAAACCATCTGAAATCGATCTTTTTGAGTAGCGTATTTGCGGCCGGTATCGCGCTGACGCCAATTGTCTCGGCTCCCGCGCTTGCACAAGGCCATGAAGGCGGCGAGGAGGCAGGCCAGGGTCAGGGCCCCCAAGGGAGTGGCGGTCAAGGCGGTCAGGGCGGCGAACAAGGCAATCAAGGCCAAGGTCAAGGCGGCCGCTCGCTTGATGACATTTTTCATGACGTCGCGGGCGTGCCGGACGAGGATTCCGACCGCCCTGAATGGGCGGGCAGCGGTCGCGGCCCGGACGGCGACGGTGGTGGCCAGCCCGACAATGCCGGCTCAACGCGCGGTGACGTCTATGGCGACCTTTATGTAATCCTGCGCGACGAAGATGGCGTACCAATCTTCACCGAGGAAGGCTGGGTGCAGCCGCTCGATGCGGATGGCAATACCATCCCGCTTGATGAGGAAGGCCACCCAGTCGACGAAACCCTAACCGTCGAAGTCGAAATGGGCCGTCTCAACGTGGGCCGCGCACCAAGCTCGGTGCTGACACGGCGCGCCGACGAAGTCATCGGCCTGTTGCAAGATGCCGAAGCAATCACCACCGACGCGGCGGGACGCTTGGTCATTACTGTTGATGGCGAGGACTTCACGATTGACTCGCCACTGGAAAACCTCGCGCTCTATGTGGCGCTGATGACCGATGGAACGATCTCCGGTGTCGGCGATCTGCCCGGCGACGATTTCGACTTCATGACGGACGGTGAGTACACGATCGAGGATCTTGAGGGTGCCATCGCGTTCCTTGCGGCAGCAACGGACAAAACCGGGTCGTTCACGACAGATGAGATTGCCTATATCGATGCCTTCCTCGGCATCAACACAACGACTGTAGGCGATGTAACCTACTCTGTTGTCGATTATGGTGACTTTACCTACGACCGGTCGGAAACCTACAGCACGACGGACGTGACCATCCTGGTCGAACAGCCGGATGGAAGCTGGGAAGCCGAGACGGTCAACGTCTATGACGCTGTGTTTGGAGGGACCGACTACGAAGGCGCCGGCACGCTGGACGCTTACACCCAAGCCGCCGACGATGCTCGCGCCGTGGTCAACTTCATCCACGAATATGAAGTCCCCGCGCCGGAAACCAACTAAGCGCATTCGCGCCGGGCGGCACCTGACTGCCGCCCGGTGACTTTCCCCTCAACAAGCAGCTGTGAGCAAAGCTATGCCTTTACCAAAAGTGTTGAAACAGTCTGCGGCAGTCCTGGCCGCGCTAATGTATGCAGCCGGCGGATGGGGCATTGCCGCAACATTCATCGCGCCCGCCTATGCCCAGCATGACGACGGTGGTCACGCCGGTGGTCCTGGTGGCGGCAGCGGCGGACACGAAGATGGCGACCACGACGATGGACACGACCATGAAGATGGGGATGAACACGACGACGGCCACGAGGAAGGCGGCGGGCGCGGCCCGTACTACCACGGTGGCCGCGACCAGCCCGGCCATCAATCAAGCGGCCACGGGGGGCACTCTCTTGAGGACCGGGTCTTCCGGGTTGATGGAATCGTTGAATACGATTTTGCTTCTGAACCGGCAAGTGAGTCCGAATAGGACACAAAGGTCACATCTTTCATCAGACTGACCCAATCTATCTCATACCTAAACGCCCCGTGATCAGTAACACGGGGGCTACAAATACATGGCCGCGCATACTGAATAGCCCCTAGATTTGTAGACGCCTTCTTCCCAAATTTTGAGGTAAGGAGGCCAAGATAGTCAAAGTCCAATACAGTGACGAGTTCAAGCGGGATGCTGTCACCCGTCGAGTTCGAACGGCAGCAGAAAACAAGAACCGAGGGTGTCTAGAAAACTCGGGGCTAATCAACATCGCTTTTCTATTGTTGACCGAGTGACCCACCCCACTTCCAAAGTCACAGCGGCACGGGGCGGGCATGCCTATAGCTCTATAGTCTCGTGCAGTTTCGGCATGCGAACGTCCTTCGCGTTCAGCTTGGCTGCGATTGTCTCCATTGGCTTTTCTTCTCCATGTACGAGGAAGATGTGCTTTGGATTCGACGATGCTTGCCATTCCAGCAGTTCAGCCTGATCTGCATGCGCAGAAAATCCGTTGATGGTGTAGATGTCTGCCTTGACCGGCAGCTCATCACCGAAAAGATTGATTGTCTTCGCGCCATCGATGATACGCCGTGCTGGCGTACCCATAGCCGCATAGCCAACAAAAATGAGGCCGGAATCGGCGCGTGCCACATTTTGAACCAGATGATGACGAACACGCCCGCCAGTACACATACCGCTGCCGGCAAGGATCACCGCGCCGCTGACCTTGTTGAGGTTCATCGATTCTGCGGTTTCCCGCGTCATGTTCAGCCCCGACGGATGGAACGCATCGCGTCCCTTCTTAAACAGGGCTTGCAGCTCGGGTCGGTAACGCTCAGGGAAACGGCTGTAGACCTCCGTCGCCGCGATCGCCATCGGCGAATCGAGAAATACCTGCAGATGCTTGGGCAATCTGCCCGAGCGTTCGCCCTCGTGGATCATGTACAAAAGCTCTTGAGCGCGGTCGAGCGCAAAGGTGGGAATGATCGCGTTACCCCCTTTTTCCATTGTCAGTGTGATCGCGCCATAGAGCTCTTCGACGGATGCTTCAAAGCTCCGGTGTCGCCGGTCTCCATAGGTGGTTTCGAGAAGAAGGTAGTCCGACTTGGGTGGTTTTGCCGGTTCGGGTAAAACCGGGCGCCCGCCGTTCCCGAGATCGCCGGAAAATAGCAGTCGCCGCCGCTTACCGCTCTCTTCGAGATCGAGAAAAATCCAGGCCGAACCGAGGATATGACCTGCATCTCCAAACGTTGCATTGATCCCCGGTGCGACCTGAATGGGCTCGCCATAAGTGGCCGTACGCCCAAAGCGTTCGAAAGAATTGAGCGCGTCCAGTTCGGAATAGAGGGGGCCGTCCGCATCCTTTTCTTTCTTGCGCTGTCTCTGATGTCGCTGGCGACGCTTACGCCGCTCCGCGTCTTCTTCTTGAAGATATGCCGCATCCATCAGTGTGATCCGTGCCAAGGCCCGAGTTGGCGCAGTGGTGATGATTTCACCCGTAAACCCCTGACGTTCCAGAAGCGGAATACGCCCGCAATGGTCGAGATGGGCATGACTAAGGAGCAGAAAGTCGATCTCCCTCGGGTCGAAGCCCAATGGTTCAGTGTTCTCTTCCTCGATCTCATGGGGGCCCTGAAACAAACCACAGTCGAGCAGAATCTTGATTCCGGCGCATTCAACTAAATGGCAGGAACCCGTCACCCCGCCTGCCGCACCGTGGAAAGAAAGCTTCATCCGTATCTCCGATCAGGACGCGTTCGCGCCATTGACCATGCAGCACTGCGGCAAAGTAATGAAGGGGGCATCTCAGAAAAGCATGCCTTTCTCAAGCATTCCCTGTGAAGCTACAGACGCGAATGACGGGATCGCCGTTTTGTGATCGAATAGGACTGACCCGAATATTACTTATCCTAAGACGAAACACGGTCTGGGCCCGAGCGTTGGTTACACCGCCACAAAGACAATTCCAGGAGCGTGCCCTTTTGAGTCCACACCCTCGCAGCAACGCCCCTCATACGATATCAGCGGACGCTGTCCTTGAGGCTGTCGGCGGGCGTCAGGAGGGGCTATCCTCGGCAGAAGCGGCGGAGCGTCTTGAGCGGTTCGGCCCCAACAAGTTGCCCGAGCTGCCGCGCCGCCATCTGATCGTTCGTTTTCTTGCCCATTTTCATCACGTCCTCATTTATGTGCTGCTTGGCGCAGCGATTATCACAGCGAGCCTGGGGCACTTGATCGACACCGGCGTGATCCTGGCGGTGGTGATTGCCAACGCGATTATCGGCTTCATCCAGGAAGGGCGCGCCGAACAGGCGATGGAGGCGATTCGCCGGATGCTTACGCCGCAGTGTCCGGTCCTACGCGACGGGCAGCGTCGCACCATTGATGCGGCTGCCATCGTCCCCGGCGACATCATCCTTCTGGAAGCCGGTGAAAAGGTGCCTGCCGACCTGCGGCTGATCTCGGCGGCGGGCCTCAGGATCGACGAGGCCATCCTGACCGGCGAATCCGTGACCGTCGACAAAGTGGTCCTGCCCGTGAAGGCGGATACGCCACTGGGCGACCGCACTTGCATGGCCTTTAGCAGCACGCTGGTCACCGGCGGCGCGGGCCGCGGTGTCGTGGTTGCCACCGGGCCCGCGACGGAGATCGGCCATATCAGCGGCATGATTTCGAAAGTCGAAACCTTGACCACACCCCTCGTGCTCCAGATGAATGAGTTTTCGCGGTGGCTTACCGTCCTGATCCTGCTGATCGCCGCTGCCCTCCTCGTTTACGGCTATTTTGTCGGGCACTTGCCCTTTGCCGACCTGTTCATGGCGGTGGTGGGGCTGTCGGTCGCCGCGATCCCGGAAGGCCTGCCCGCTGTTCTCACGATTACGCTGGCCGTTGGCGTGCAGGCAATGGCGCAGCGCAACGCGATTGTCCGCCGCCTGCCGGCTATCGAAACGCTCGGGTCGGTCTCCGTCATTTGCAGCGACAAGACGGGGACCCTGACCCGCAACGAGATGATGGTGGCAACGCTCACCAGCGCCGAACACGTCTACACCGTCGCCGGTGAAGGATATGCTCCCGAAGGCAGCATCCAGCTCGCGGCCGCGGAAATTGATCCAGCCGAACACGAGGTACTCGACAGGTTCGCGCGCGCATCGTTTCTTTGCAACGACGCCGCACTGCACAATGAACAGGATGGTTGGCGGGTGGAGGGCGACCCGATGGAGGGCGCCCTCATGGCGCTCGCCGGAAAGATCACGCGCCGGGGCACTCGGGCCTTCTCTGATTGGGAACGGGTCGACTCGATCCCCTTCGATGCGCGGCATCGCTTTATGGCGGTCCTCCAACGCGATCCCGAAGGCCAAGCATGGGTCCACGTAAAAGGCGCACCGGAGCAGGTGCTCGCCATGTGCTCGGCGCAAGTTTCCGCTGATGGCGGCACTCACGAAGTGGACAAGGCCTACTGGCACGAACGGATTGACGAGATTGCTGGCCAGGGGCAACGGGTCCTGGCTTTCGCTGAGCATCAAATGTCCCGCGAGCGGACCGATCTGCACATTGGCGACCTTGACGGCCACCTGGTCCTGATCGGCCTGGTCGGCCTGATCGACCCGCCCCGCCCCGAGGTCATCGCGGCGATTGCCGAATGCCGTTCCGCGGGCATTCGCGTGAAGATGATTACCGGTGACCACGTAGGGACAGCGAGTGCCATTGCCCGTCAGATCGGCCTTCAAAACCCGGAAAGTGTTTTGACCGGCGCGGAACTGGAACGGATGGACAACGCGGAACTAGCCTCCATCGTTACCGACACCGATGTGTTCGCCCGAACCAACCCGCAACACAAACTAAGCCTTGTGACCGCGCTGCAATCACGCGGGCTTACGGTCGCGATGACCGGGGACGGCGTGAACGATGCCCCTGCCCTCAAGCGGGCGGACGCAGGCATTGCCATGGGGCTGAAAGGCAGCGACGCCGCGCGCGAAGCCTCGGAACTGGTGCTTGCCGACGATAATTTCGCTTCGATCGTCGCGGCGGTGCGGGAGGGGCGCACTGTTTATGACAACATCAAGAAAGTGATCAGTTGGACCTTGCCGACCAATGCGGGGGAATCGTTGACGATCGTGGCCGCGCTTTTCCTGGGGCTAACCTTGCCCATTACCGCGGTGCAGATCCTCTGGGTCAATCTGATCACCGGAATTACGCTCGCCCTCGCCCTCGCCTTCGAGCCGACGGAGAAGAACACAATGATGCGCCCGCCCCGGGGGCGCTCTGAAGCGCTGTTGAGCGGCACGCTGACGTGGCACATCATCCTTGTTTCCGGGCTGTTTCTCGCCACGGTCTTCGGCATGTACGCCTATTCCGTCGACCGGGGCTATCCACCCGATCTCGCGCGCACGATCGCGCTGAATACGTTGGTCGTGTTGGAAATCTTTCACCTCTTTTTCATCCGAAACATTTACGGCACTTCGCTCACCTGGAAGGCCGTTCAAGGCACGCCCATTGTCTGGGCCTGCGTCATTGCCGTCATCATTGCTCAGGTCGCGGTAACCTATCTTCCATCGCTCCAACGTGTGTTCGGCACGCAGTCCGTACCGCTGCTTGATGGGGTGCTGATCGTAGCGGTAGGAGCCGTATTCTTTGCATTTGTCGAAACTGAGAAGCAGCTGCGGCTTGCGTTTCGGCGTCAAGCGAAGGTGGCGGCGGAGGGGCCATAATCATAGATTGCTTAGGGCTGACCGGGCCCATTTCGAACGCTGAAAGGCAGCTACGTAAAGAAAAGTGGTCTTTGTCTGGCAGCGAGGGATTGTGGAATGCCGCATCACGACAATCGAATCTCATTCTAGTATAGACAGATACCACATGCCTTTGATGCAACAGATAGGCTCGAAACGGCAATCAGGATTAACGAGATGACTGACCCCAAACAGAGTGCGGTCACCAACAGCAGCGTAGACGCGCTCTTGCCATCTGACATGGCACGCGCTTGCGAGGCCACCGGCGCCGCCAAGGCCAGCCGTGACGCAGTTACGCTCCTGGCCTTGGGGATTTTGGCCGGCGCCTTTATCGCTTTCGGCGCCATATTCATGACGGTCGTCCTGACCGGAGCCGAGGAACTCCCTTGGGGCGTCGCACGCCTTCTTGGTGGGCTTGTCTTTTCACTTGGGCTTATATTGGTTATTGTAGGAGGCGCAGAATTATTCACCGGCGACTCGCTCATGGTAGTCGCTTATGCGAGCCGACGGATCACGCTCACAGCGCTGCTTCGCGCATGGGTCCTCGTTTACATCGGCAACATTGTCGGTGCGCTCGGCACAGTCGCAATCATGTTTCTTTCCGGCCAACATTTGTTTGCAGATGGCGCCGTTGCGGAAACCGCCCTCTCAATAGCGACAGCAAAATCAGAACTTCCCACGATCCGTCTATTCTTCTTAGCCGTACTCTGTAACGTATTGGTTTGTTTGGCCGTATGGATGTCATTTAGTGCGCGGACGACCGCCGGTAAAGTGATGGTCATTGTTCCACCCATAACAGCATTTGTTGCGGCCGGTTTTGAACACTCAATCGCAAACCTCTACCTTTTACCTCTCGGCCTTGCGATTAAGACCTGGTCGGGACCTGAGTTCTGGTCAACCATCGGCGCAAGCGCCGCAAGCTTTCCGCAGCTAACAATAGGTGGTGCGTTTCACAACATTGCTGTCGCCACATTCGGCAATTTGGTGGGCGGAAGTCTGATGGTTGGCTCGGTCTATTGGTTCGTATATTTGCGAACACGCGATTAGGTCTCTGGGACTGCAATTCCAATCCTATCTGCATTTTAATGTGTTGATTTAGGCCGCCCCTTTTCGCATCCGACGTATTGAAAGATATCAACAAAGCGGTCCGCGGACAGAAAGTGTCTGACGCCGGGTGGCGACCAACTCAGGAAACTGGCTCAGCTCGGCGAAAAATTGGAGGGCCCACGGGGACTCGAACCCCGGACCCGCTGATTAAGAGTTCTTTGAGAACTCAATAAAATCAACGGCGTTAGACACTCCCGATGCCCATTTCCTGCTCTAAGACGCAGGGAGATGCGCGAAAGTGTCTAACACTTTAGCCGCCGCCCTCTAGGGGTCGGCCGCCGACGCTACATTATGCCTGCTGCGCATCGCCTCAGTCCTTCGGTCCACTTGCCCCAGGCTTCTGAATCTCACATCGGCAACGATCAACGCCGATGATCTCGTACTGTTCGCTCTGGGGGCGTTTCTTCCGTTTCTACATCGCTCTCCGTGGCCGTATCGCTAGCAGGGGCTCGGCCGCGCCGGGAAGGCACAGTTTCATTTGTGCGCTCTGACGGCGCATTCTCGACCGGAGAATTGAAAGCACCGGGGCGGCGAGAGACATTGTCTGACAAAGTCGCCGTGCATTCGCAGACGTATTCACCCACACCGCCAAAGTTCTCGTCGCAATCGGTGTCATTCCCCGTTGCGTGCTGACCCAGCTCCGGCATGGGAACATCGCAAACACCTGAGTCCTGCATTTCCTGACAGTCAGACTCGCCGGAGCAGTAACAGACAAAATCGCCCGCAGCGTTTTTCTCGCAGGTATAAGGCGGGTGGCTTCCGCCTGACGTGTTTGCGTTATCGTCTGCCGCGTACGCCGTTCCAAAACTGATGACAACGGTCAGAAAACTCGTGATTAGAAGTCGATCCATTTGCACTCTCTCGCGTTTGTCGTTGGCGGGATATTAAGGTTGCGTACGAGTGCACTCCGGCTCGGAATAATCCGAAACGGTGTCACCCCTATAGGCCCGAAGGCGGTAGCAATACTGGGTATCCGGCTGTAGGCCGTCGTCTGCATCCGTCCGCATACCGGTGCCTTCGACACGGGATTCCACACGCTCTTCTACATTGAAGAGGCGTTCGAAGTTGTAGTTCACCCCGCCGCGTTCGCGGGTCGGGATGCCCCGTTCCACCTCAACACCGAACTCAAAGCTGGCATTGTCCATCCAGATGAGGGTGAGGTCCGTGCGCCCCACCCGCCACAGCACAAGATCAGACGGTACGGAAAGCGTGCCCCTTCGGGCAGGAACAGTTTCGCTGTTTGGTGTGCCCCTCTCGGCAGGAACTGTTTCGTTGTTTGGTGTGCCTCGTTGAGCTGGAACCGTTTCATTTTGGCTCTCGCCTCGCTGGGCCGGTACGGTTTCATTCTGCTGGGCTTCGCTCTCACGGTGGTCAACGACCCCTTCACGGGTGGTTTGAGCACTTACCGAACCTGCGGCCAGCACAAAGGACGCGACCGTTATGCCCATCCAAATTGCATGCTTCTGCATTTGACCTTGCTCCCTCAATTTCTAGTTTCTGTGATCGCGCCTTGTTGGCGTGGTTTCTTCATCCTCTTGTTCTTCTTGAGCGCTTTCTTGGCTGGGGGCTTGCCCGCGGCGTGCCGGGACTGTCTCGTTGCGGCGAGGCGCGTTCGTATCGGCCGCACCGCCGGTGTCTTCACCAAGACTGGGGCTGCGATCAAAGGGGCCGTCGCTATCGCCCTCAAGCGGCTGCCATGTGCAGAAACAACCGCCTACGGCAGACGTGTCCTCAACATCCGGCGTATCATTGCAGGTAGTGTCATTGGTCACGCCTCTGCCTTGCGGTCTGTCACAAACCCCGTCCGCAGCCATCTCGTTGCAAGCGTGAAGAGATGTGCAAACACAGAACGGCGTTTCCTCGCCGCCCGGGTCTGTACAGGTATATGTATCCTCAGGTGAAGACGTGCCGCTGTCTGCGTTGTCATCCGCTGCGTATGACGGCCCTATTCCAATGGCAAACGCGGTTATCAATGTAATGATGGCAAGTCGCATGATGACCTCCTAGTCCGGTGCGTTTTGGTTTGATGAGCCACTGGATGAATTGGTCCGGTGGTCTCGCCTGGTCGGGGGTGCGACTTCTGTAGACGGATCAAACGCATCTTGCCGACGGTCCTGAGTCGCGGCGCGGCTGCGATCCCAGGTGCATGTGCACTGGTTTGACCCTTCCGGGCATGTCATGATGTCGATATCACGGTTGCCCTCTGCCCTTTGCTCACAGACATCGAACTCACGCATACGTTGACAATCTATAAAGCCTGTACAGGTGCAAGTGGGGTTCCCGTCATCGCCGCGCGGCACGCAATCGTAACTCAATCCGCCAGTTGGTGCGGATACTCCGTCGTCGGCGGCAAGTGCAGGGCCAGCGAGAAGCACCATCACCAACCCCGCGATTACTATTGCTGTTCTAAACATCAGATCTTCCTTCCAAGTCCTAGCGCCTGTGGTCGCGCCGTGTTGGTGCGTCTTCTTCTTCCTCTTGGCCTTCACTTGCGCCTTCCTGGACGGGCGCGGTTCCGCGACGCGCGCCCACAGTTTCGTTTACGCGGTTGCTGGGCCCAACAATGTCATCCGAGATCGGAGCATTTTCGTCCGCCTGGTCAAGACGCTCTGAACGGCGGCCCATGCGGCGCAGACGTGACTGCCAATCGCAGATGCAATAATCGGTAGAACTGTCGAGCTCCCGACAGGTTAGATCGCCGCTACAATTGTTGGTTTCAAAAAGATCGTCGCAGCCCTCATCGGTCTCGCAGGAGCAAATGCGGCCCACGGGCGGGCCTTCATCACGACAATGAAAGGGGCTGTCTTCGTCGCCGATTTCCTCAACGTTGTTCGTGCTAGTTGTTGCGTTTCCGACAGTGGCACTGACTGAAAGAAGTAAAACAAGTCCAATGATTGCGGCGACAGTTTTCAGCATCTGATTTCGGTTGGCTTACGCCCCCGCCTCCTCTGCTGCCTTTTGCGCATGTAGTTTCTGCAAACGCGCATAGCTGTCTTTCGACCAAACCTCTTCGGTCACATAGAACTCATTAACCGCTGGCACCCCTTGGGGCAGATCGAACCATTGCTGACGGGTCGAGATGAAGATGTGTACATCCGGCGGCATCGGACTTGGGTCATCAAGCGTGCCTACGCGCATGAAGTTGATGCGATCACCGGTCCCGGTGACCAGGTAGTTGCTCCATACCGCCACTTTGCATTTTGGGCAGCGGGCGATTTGCTGGCCCTTGCCGCTGGGCGAAGGCGTCATGATGTTATCGATGCTGCCAGAGAGAAGCTCCACGCGGTCTGCCTCAATGAGAGCATTCACGGCAAAGGCACCGCCCGACTGGGTCTGACAATATGAACAGTGACAACCGTGAACCACCAGAGGGGCACTCATCATCTTATAGCGGACATGGCCGCAGGTGCAGCCGCCTTCGTGTGTCTCATCTTTGCCTGACATAAGGCGCCTCAGCTTCTTGAACATGACCAAACCCTCTGGCCGCCTTGGCGGCCCTGATGGAACCAAAGATGCGTAAGCACCGCTGCAATGCTTGAAGAAAGCTTGGAGATCACCTGAATTTCTGTAGGAGATCGCATCCGGAAAGGCTGAAATCCCACAATTTCTGCCCTATACTGGAAAAATGACCTACCGTTTTGGCCTTTGCACCCTCGATCCGGAGAAAGTGGAGCTCGCTCACGATGGTGAGCTTGTGGCCATCGAACCCCAGGCCTTTGCGCTTCTGACCCTGCTCATCAAGAACCGCGAACGGCTGGTCTCCAAAGATGAGATCATCGAGACGGTGTGGACGGGGCGGGCCGTTTCTGACACCTCAATTGCAACTCGCGTGAAACAGGCGCGCGCTGCAATCGGCGATGACGGTAAGGCTCAGAGGCTTATCCGCACGGTGCATGGGCAAGGTTTCCGCTTTGTTGGGGAGGTGACGGAAGAGCGCCCGGCATCAGTTCAGATTGAACAAGCCCCCGAAAAGGAATGCCCCGACGCGCAGTCGCGTGGGGAAAAGCCCTCCATTGCTGTTCTGCCGTTCCAGTCCATGGGCGTGCCGGGTGCGAGCAGCATCTTGGCCGACGCCATTCCTCACGACCTAATCCAGGCGCTCTCAAAGCTAAGGTGGATGTTCGTGATTGCCCGGGGGTCCACGTTCCGGTTTCGGGACGCGGACCAAGACCCCCAAGAGATCGCCAATGCGCTTGGCGCCCGCTACATGCTTACAGGCGCCGTAGAAGATCACGGAACGCAGCTTGTCATCACAACGGAGCTATGTGACACCCGTTCCGGCGCCGCCATCTGGGGGGAACGCTTCAAGGCACCGAAAAAGGATGTGCATGAAGTTCGCGCCGAGATCATTGCGAAGGTGATTTCCTCGCTTGAGGTCTACATCCCGCTCAATGAGGCGCAAGCGGCGCGGGTACGCAGCCCTCAAAGCCTTGATGCCTGGTCGAATTATCACCTGGGCATC
>Ga0209273_10001913_pt1 | contig 17080 bp, 13 predicted proteins | sample tdAd471_FD_187126 | JGI IMG/M metagenome (GOLD analysis project Ga0209273, IMG submission 187126) | Marine sediment microbial communities from the Atlantic coast under amendment with organic carbon and nitrate - tdAd47.1 (SPAdes)... | ecosystem: Environmental > Aquatic > Marine > Coastal >...
GGCAGGCACTCAAGTCGCTGCGAACGCCTGTCGGCCGCCGACTTCCGGGAAGTTCGTGGCGGCTGGACCGACGCGGACACGAAGACGGATGTCGAACGCGCTCACGGCCAGCCTCTCGAAGCCACAGGCTGGCTTGATCGCCTCACGCAGTGCGACCTGGTGGTTGTCGAGGATATCCAGCAGCTCGTTCGTCACACCGCAGCACAGCAGTTATTCCGATCGCTCTTTGATGGGTTGCGGCAGTCAGGCGCGAGTCTCGTTGTGACGTCGCTGCAGACGCCGGGTGATCTGAAAGGGCTGCAGAGTGGCCTTGCCAACCGGTTACGCGGCGGCCTCTGTGCTGGTTTGAAGCGTCCCGGCCTGGCAGCTCGCGAGCGATTGCTGGCCCACTTCTGCTCGCACCTGCAGATCGCGATACCGCAGCCGGTGCTGAAAGCGTTCGCAAAGCAACTGGCTGTCTCTCCGCGCGAACTGTTGGGCACGCTGCTGCGCTTCGACGAAGTCGTCCGCCAGCAGCGCCGGATGCCCGATGCCGATCTCGCGCGAGCCTTCCTGCGGCAGGAGATTCTGCCCGCACAGGTCACGATTGAAGGTGTTGCCAAAGCCGTCGCCCGCGAGTTCGGTGTGCGTCTCGGCGACATGCGATCAACCTCGCGCGATCATGTCGTCGCCGTCCCACGTCAGTGCGCGATGTATCTCGCACGGGAACTGACCGGCGAGCATCTCGCGACGATCGGCAAGTACTTCAGCGGTCGCAGCCACAGCACCGTTCTGCACGCCTGCTCGCGGATTGCAGCTCAGATCGAAGAGGACGCGGCGCTGCGGCAGCAGATTGTCGCCGTCAAACGAGTCCTCAACGTTCCGTGAGACGAGTACATGTAGCGAAAGTCGCGCAGACTTTCGGCGATCCGCCAGGTGCCGAAACTCTGGGCGAGTTTCGCTACGCCAGCCTGACGTCCGATGTGGACCGCTACTTCTTGCGGCGGTTGACGATGCCTTCGAGTTTCTTGCGTTCGGCTTCGAGCACGTCGGCGGGGATCGTCGCGGGCTTTACGTTGGTGTGTTCGATCTTTTCGTCGGCCGGGATCGTTCGCAGGCGGATGTTACGGTACCAGACTGGATCGCCGTGGTCCTGCAGGAACAGACTGCCGCCTCGCGCTTTCAGGTCGGCACCACGCTGCTTGAGCAACTCGACATTGAACGCCCACTTCGGATCGGTGTAGTCGAAGTCGATGACTTTTTTGCCGTTGAGCCAGTGCTGAATGACGCTGCCTTTGCAGACGATGCGGCCTGTGTTCCACTCGCCAACCGGAGCCGTCGCGTCCTCCGACGGTGCCATGCAGAAGTAGAGCGACGCGGCACTGGTTCGCGGGTTCTTACCGTCGCGATGAACAGCGTTGTCGAGGATCTGGTACTCGTACTGCCCCGGTCGGTAATAGACGCCGCTGTTGCTGCCCTTCGCCACCTTCCACTCGAACCGCAGCTCGAAGTCGTCCGGGACTTTCTTCACCGCGTAAGTCAGGCTGCCGCCGCGACCTTCCCGCGTAATGACGTCGTCTTTGACGATCCAGTTGCCGTTGTGCTTCCAGCCGGCCAGGTCATCCCCGTTAAAGAGCAATTCGAATCCGGCCTGCTTCTCGGCGTCAGACAGACTGTTTGGTTCATCGCCGTTCGAGGAGCCGCTCAGGACAGCTAACAGCAGAACGACAAGCAGCAGCGGAGTGGGACGAAACATGGGAAGCTCCGAACGGGGAATACTGAGGAAGTCTCAAACTGGCAATCGGTCAACGCCCAGCCGCAGCCGCCGACCATCAGACCGCGATCGACGTCACTGGTGGCCGGCGCCTGCGACTGGGCGTTAAACGAGCGACAAGCTGACCGCGACAGATCAGATCACGAAGTCCGTCATGCGACCGAGGATGCGGTCGATCAGTTCCTGAGGCAGATCGATTGCCGGCGAGTTCGTCTGGTCGCGATCCTGTGGGTTGATGCCGCAGTAGACGGACCACGGGCCGAGGTGCCGCCAGCGGCCGGCTCGTTTGGGTTCGTTGGGCAGGACGGGCGTTGTGCAGCGGTTGCAGCCGATCGTCGAGAAGCCCTGGGCGTGCAACGGGTTCTGAATGACGTGATGCTCGGCAACGTATTCGTCGAGCGTTTCGTCATCGACCATCGCCAGCGGGTTGATCCGGATCGCATTCATCTCAAGGTCGACCATCAGAATCGGGCAGGTCGCACGCCGTCCGCCTTCGCTGCGTCGCAGGCTGCCAATCAGCGCGTCGTAGTGGCTGGCGACCTTGCGGAGCGGTTCGACCTTCCGCATGTGGCAGCACTCTTTCTGACCTTCCGGCGTCAGGTACAGGATGCCGTGCTTTTCGGTCTGCTGCTGCATCGTCAGTTCCGGCTCCAGTGTGAGCATCCGGATGCCGTACTCACTGGCGATGCGGTCGCGTGTGTCGAGCGTTTCCTGAAACATCACGCCGGTATCGACGAAGATGACCGGGATGTCGACCTTCGACTGGCTGATCATGTGACAGACGACGGTGCCGGCTTCCTGCATGGCGGAAATCGCGGCGACTCGCTCACCAAAGATCTCTTTTGCCCATTGCAGAAGTTCCTGCGGCGTACGTTCTTCGAAAGTCTGGTTCAGATCGGCCAGATCGGCCTGAGACAGGCGGGCCATTCGCGTCACATCCTGAAAGCGCCATACCGCTCAGAGGGGCGGCAGAAAGCGTGAAAATCCCGGAAAATCGAGCACTTCCGGACTTGTATTGGAGTGTCTTTGACCGGTCAACTCAGGGTGCTCGACAGCCAGATTCGGTAGCAGTCGTCGTCCCGTTCCTCCGAAACCGGAATGTCCGCAGGAGACGGGAGTCCTGCCGCATGAAGCCGAAGATCGGGAAGCCAGGGAGAGACTGAAAACGTCTTCTGTGCGTTGGCCGCGGTTTGGCTCTCAAACATGGACTCCTCGAAGCCGCAGGTTTTGGAAAAACCTGCCTACATCTTGAGCACTTCCAGCAGTCGATTGTCGTGCGGGTAAGGGTGGCCTTTGTGCTGGCGGAAGGCCTCAGCGTAGTCGACGCCCAACTCAGTTCCGCGCTGGCGGCTCCAGCGTTCGCAGCTGTTGAGGTACTCGTCGATGCCGTGCTGCTTGAGCAGCCAGTCCCGCTGGCTGGCGTGGCAGGCCAGCATCTTCTGCTTCAGCTCGAACATTGACGAAATGTCGACCAGAAACTCGGGCTGCACTGCGTTACCGAACCAGTCGGTGCCTTCGATGGGATCGACGTAGTAGAGGTGCGGGATGCGGTCGAGCGGTCCGGCCTGACTGTTGCGATGCGTGTCGTAGTTGGGAATCGGCGCATTGAAGCAGGCGTCGCGGACCAGCAGGCTGGTCTGCTCGTGATCCGGCATGTAATCGACCGGCGGCGCGGTGATGACAATGTCGGGGCGTACCTTGCGGAGGTATGCAGTGACACGGCGCCGGGATTCATTGTCGAAGCAGATGCTGAGGTCGCGAAATTCGAGACAGTCGTAGTCAGCACCGAGAAGTTCTGCGGACTTAAACGCTTCTTCGCGGCGCTTCTGAGCGATGTCTTCCCAGGCCAGTTCTGCGCTCCCGCAGTCGCCGGGCGTCATCGTGGCGATGGTGATCTCGCAGTCTCGCTGCTTGAGCAGAGCCAGCGTGCCGGCGCACTGAAACTCGACATCGTCCGGGTGAGCGTGAATGGCGAGGACTCGCACGGGAGAATCAGACATGTTCGTCGCCTCGGGTGAGAAGAGTGCCTGTCAACGCGGCGTAGTCTGGCTGCCGGTGGGAGACGTTCAAGTCAGATGGGATTCGAACCAGATGGGATATGGTGACTACAGGCCCGAAGGGTCGGCCCGATGTCCAGCCCAAGGGCAGGTGTGCAACAACAAGTCAACCCCCCGAACGGGCGATCCGATCCAGAGTCGTTCGGGCCGCCCCTGCGGGGCTTTGATCTGGTTTGTGACCCGTTTCCCAGGGCTGCGCCCTGGGCTTACATAGGGTCGGCCCGTTGGGCCTGAGATTCTGCGTCCCTGAAACTCAGGGGCACTGTGTGTGCTTGCGAATGTCCCTGAGACTGGTGATTGTGTTCTGCTTCGTTTCCCGCGAATCCGCCTCTCTTGAGAACGACCAGTGAACTTCGATTTCGACCGTAACCGGTTATCGGCATCCGCTGGCTTGCCAATCTCACCCGCGAACTACCTTCGTCGCGATGTGCTGCGTATCGGCGGGCTGGGGATGCTGGGGTTGAACTCGGCGCGGTTGCTGCGGGCTCAGGAGCAGGCGGTCGAGTCCGTTGCTGCGACGGCGAAGTCGATCGTGTTCCTCTATCAGTTTGGAGGACCATCGCACGGGGACACGTTCGACATGAAGCCGAACGCGCCGAGCGGTGTGAAGAGCCATTTCGGACAGATCGCTTCCAGCTGCCCGGAGATCCGCATCTGCGAGCATCTGCCGGAAACCGCGAAGATCATGGATAAGGTCACGCTGGTGCGGACCGTTCATCACACGATGAAGAATCACAATTCGGCGTCGTACAACGCGCTGACCGGGCACGCTCCGCCAGTCGACGACATCCGCCTGCGCGATTCGCTCGACCTCGCACCGGCATACGGATCGGTCGTCGATCGCCTGTCGCCGAACACGAACGGGATGCCGACGTTCGTCGCGTACCCGTACACGATCCGCGATGGGTCGGTCACGCCGGGGCAGCGGGCGAGCTTTCTCGGCAAGGGGCACGATCCGCTGCTGATCACGGAAGACCCGGCATCGCCTGAGTTCAAACTGCCGGAGCTGAGCCTGCCGGCGAACCTCAACGTTGAACGGCTCCGCAGTCGGCGCGAGATTCAGAAGCTCGTCAACAGCCAGACCAGGCTGCTCGACTTTTCGGCCGAAGCGCAGGGGCTCGACGCGTATTACGAACGCGCGCTCGCGATGCTCAATTCGAGCCAGGTGCGCGAGGCGTTCGATCTGACCCAGGAGCCTGACTCGGTACGGCAGAAGTACGGCATGACGACGTACGGCCAGAGCTGCCTGCTGGCACGGCGTCTGGTCGAACGCGGCGTCAAATTCGTCAACGCGTACTTCGCAAAAAGCATCGGTGGGCAGAGCACGACGAGCGGCGGCTGGGACACGCACGGCTTTAACGACACCCGGATGTACCCGATTCTCAAAGCGTGGCATCTGCCGATGACCGAGCACACGCTGCCGGTCTTCCTGAACGATCTCGACGAACGCGGCCTGCTCGACGAAACGCTGGTTGTGTGGATGGGCGAGTTCGGGCGGACGCCGAAGATCAACGCGAACATCAGCCGCGATCACTGGCCGCAGTGTTACACCGTGCTGCTGGCCGGGGGCGGAATCAAACGCGGCTTCGTTTACGGAAAGTCGGACCGACACGGAGCGTATCCCGATCGTGATCCTGTCCCGATCGGCGACATCGCCGCGACGATGTTTCAGGCACTGGGCATCAACCCCGCGACGGAAGTCCGCGATCGATTGAATCGTCCGCTCCCGATCGCCCTGGGCCGCCCGGTGATGGAACTCTTCGCGTGAATCTGTTCGGCCGCTTTGTCGCGAATCGTCCGCTGGCTGCCGCGCTGCTCTGGCTGCTGTTGTGCGTGCCGCCAATTCTCGGTGCGTGCGGAGTTCAGTGGGGAGAAGTGCGTCGCGATCGCTGGGGCAGTGAGGCCGATGTGGCCGAGCTTTCCGAAGCCGAGGCGACGTTTACTTATCGGGGATTTCCAGTCGTGCTGGTCGCCGAGTCGTCCGACTTTGCTGACGCTGGCCGCCTGCGAGCGATGCTGAAACTTGTCGAGCGGCTGCCCGACTCGCCGGAGGTCGATTCACTGTTCTGGGCGGGATCGGTGCCGCGGGTCACGCTGCTGGGCGGAGTTCTCCCGCGGCTTTCGACCGATGTCAGCGACGAGGAGCTTGTTGCTGAGTTTCTCGAACTCGCCGGGCACGACCTCGTGAGCGAGCAGCTCGTTTCCGCCGACCGCTCGCTGCTGCTGTTACCGGTCGCGCTCCAGCAGTGGGATGACGAGACACTCGACGCGATTCGTGCTGCGGCTCGCGATCTCGTCACGGATTCCGATATCCGGATTCGACTGACCGGGAGAATTGCTCTCTGGGAAGCCTACCAGTCAACGCTCAACGACAGCCATCTGACGATTCTCTCGACGGCCTGCGGACTGGTCGTCGTGCTCGCGCTCGTCATCTTCCGCCGACCGTCAGCCATCCTGATTGCCGTCAGCGGGCCGGTGGTCGGAGTCGCCTGGACGCTGGGCTGGCTGAGATTTCTCGCTCTGACCGGCAACGAACTTTCGCAGATCATCCTGCCGGTCCTGGTGCTGATGATCGGTTTCACCGACGGCGTCCATCTGGTCGTGCACTTGCGTCAAGAGCGGGCTCGCGGAGCGGACCGGCGGACGGCGGTGATTACAGCGATTTCGCACGTTGGCATCGCGTGTCTGCTGACGTCAGTCACGACGGCGATCGGCTTCGCGTCGCTGTTGCTGGCCGAGTCCGAAATGGTGCAGGGATTCGGGCGGGTCTGTGCGATTGGCGTTCTGATTTCGTTCGTCGCTGTCGTGCTGACGATCCCGCTGCTCAGTCTGAGCTGGTTCGGGCGGCGTCTTGAAGTCGGCTTTGAAAACGATCTTGTGGTTCAGCGGCTTGATCGTTGTGCAGGGATCTTCGACTTCGTCGTCCGGCATGCGAAGAAGGTCGCGGTCTTTGGCGTCGTGCTGACCGGTTTGTTGCTGGCGAAGGCGTCGCAGCTTGTTCCCGACGATCAACTGGGCCATCGGATTCCGAATCGAGCCGAAGCTTACGAGGCTTTGCGAGACGTCGACCAGGCGATCGGCGGCATTCGAGTCATGCGAATTCTGTTGAATTGGGACGAGGCGACGTCGAACGAGACGCTGCTCGCTGTGCTCCGCCAGTTGGAAGACGAAGTCGCCGCCGAGCCTCTCTTCAGCCGCCCGCTTTCGATCCGCAATGTGCTGGCCGTTCTGCCGGGGCGCGAGTCGCCGGGCAAGCTGTCGCTGGCGGGCCTGATTCCGGACGAATATCGCGGGCAGTTCTGGTTTCGCGACGAGCGCTCCGCGCAGATCGTCGTCCGGCTGCAGGACCTCGGCATGGCGACGTACCGCCCGATTCTCGACCGGCTCGAATCAACGCTGACAAAGATCGAAACCGATCATCCCGACATTGAGCTGTCGCTGACCGGCGAGGCCATTGTTGAAAGCAGCGTCGTCCAGCGCATCGTCACCGAGCTGTTCGAAAGTCTGCTGCTGGCCGGCGTAATCATTTTCGGCGTGATTACGGTCGCGTTTCGCAGCGTCCGATTCGGAGTGTTGTCCGTCGTGCCGAACCTGCTGCCGCTGGCGGCGACCGGAGCGATCCGCGCGGTTTACGACCCGTCGCTCGACATTGCCAGCGCGTGTTCGTTCGCGATCTGCCTAGGCATCGCGGTTGACGACACGATCCATTTTCTGACGCGGTTCAAACACGAGCGCGACGAAGGCCGCGATGTCAGCTCGGCGATTCATCAGACCTTCGTGACCGTCGGCGGAGCGTTGATCATGACGACGATCGTTCTGGTTGCCGGCTTCGGCAGCGTGATGCTCAGCGAACTGCCAACGCACTTTCTGTTCGCGTCGATGGCCTGCACGACGATCGCCACAGCACTGCTCGGCGACCTGCTGATTCTCCCGGCGTTGCTCGCGTGTTTTCCGGGGAAATCAACTGTCGAAACCGGCTCGGAATCGGAGCGGTGAAAACGACCTGGCGTTTGGCTACGCTGCCGCAGGATTGCATGGTCTGCGGTGTGAGTTGCGAACCCTGGACAGCAAATCTGGCCGGAGTGAGTCACGCCGCAGGCGTCATACCCAAAAGCCTGGGGTCACCGAGCTTGCGAGGCGCACCCCAGGATCTCGGCAACCAGCCATACCAACCCTGAAAGGGTTGCACACGTCGTTTCTCAGTCTGTGGAACCCTTTCAGGGTTCGCGTGATCTCTAACCCTTGACCAGGGGTGGCGCCGCTGCGCGGCTGACCCCTGGCTCCTGGATATAACGCCTTCGGCGTAAGTGTTTTTGACAATGCGTTTCCACACGCAGCATGGGAACGTGGAAACCGCGGGCTGACGCCCGGCGGCTCGCCTTCAATCGGGAGTTCTCATCATGGCGGTTTTTCTGGGCATTGACGTCGGGACCAGCGGGACGAAGACGCTGGCGATGCGTGAGGACGGGGCGATTCTCGCGAAGACGACCGTCGAGTATCCGCTCTACACACCGAAGCCCGGCTGGTCGGAACAGGATCCGGCGGACTGGTGGCAGGCGACGATCGACAGCGTGCGCACGGTGCTCAAACAGGGCGGTATCGACCCGGGCGAGGTCAAAGGGATCGGCCTCAGCGGGCAGATGCACGGCAGTGTGTTTCTCGACGCAGAGCAGAACGTGATCCGCCCCGCGCTGCTGTGGAACGACCAGCGGACGCAGGCCGAGTGTGAAGAGATCGAATCGAAGGCCGGCGGTCGCGCGGCGCTGATCGAAATGGTCTCGAACCCGGCGCTCACCGGTTTCACCGCGCCGAAGATTCTCTGGCTGCGAAATCACGAACCACAGAACTACGAGAAGCTGACGCAGGTTCTGCTGCCGAAGGATTATGTCCGCTTTCGGCTGACGGGTGAGTTCGCGACCGAGGTCAGTGACGCCTCCGGCACGCTGTTGCTGGACGTCAACAACCGCTGCTGGAGCGACGCGCTGCTCGACAAGCTGAGCATCGACAAGTCACTACTGCCGGCGGTCTTCGAGTCCGAAGTCGTCTCGGGCACGCTCAGCCAGACGGCGGCGGGACAGCTTGGGCTGCCGGTTGGCGTTGCGGTCGTCGGCGGTGGTGGCGACCAGGCGGCGGGAGCGGTCGGCAACGGCATCGTCCGCAGCGGAGTCATCTCGGCAACGATGGGCACCAGCGGCGTCGTCTTCGCGCACTCGGACGAAGTGCAGACCGATCCGGAAGGCCGCGTTCACACGTTCTGCCACGCCGTGCATGGCAAGTGGCACATGATGGGCTGCGTGCTCTCCGCCGGCGGCAGCCTGCAGTGGTATCGCAATCAGTTTGGCGAGATGGAATCCGCGATCGCTCGCGGCATGGGCACCGAAGCTTACGAACTGATGACGGCTGCGGCGGACAAGGCTCCCGCCGGCAGCGAGGGTCTGTTCTTCCTGCCGTACCTGACGGGCGAGAGAACTCCGCACTGCGACCCGTACGCTCGCGGAGCGTTTATCGGGCTGTCACTGCGTCATGGTCGGTCGCACATGATCCGCTCGGTGATGGAAGGCTCGACGTACGCGATGCGGGACTGCCTGGAAATCATCAAAGGCATGGGCGTCCCGATCTCGCAGATTCGCGTCTCCGGCGGCGGCGCCCGCAGCGGGTTCTGGAAGCAGCTGCAGGCCGACATTTACGGCCAGGATGTCTGCGTCACGAACTCGGACGAAGGCCCGGCGTACGGCGTCGCGCTGCTGGCGTCGGTTGGAGCAGGCGCTTACAGCAACATTGAGGAAGCCTGCGACGCGACGATCAACGTGACGGCGTCGACAGCAACGTGTCCGACCGCAAAGGCTGCCTACGACCGAGCGTATCCGATGTACGGTCAGCTTTATCGATCCCTGAAAAATGACTTCCCGAAGCTGTGCGAACTCGCGGAAGGTTAAGCGGCAGGCCGCAAGCATCTCACTCAGTCCCTTCGTTACCTTCTTGTCTTCTGTTGAAAAACCGATGCAGACTTTCTCTTGAACAGAAGCGAAAAAGGGAACGAAGAAGTTTCCAGGCAGTGCCTCAACAGGCCATCACAGTCACTCGACAGGTCAGGAAGATCCAATGAAGAGTTCGTTTCGCGGCGCAATGTGGATGATCGTGCTGAGTGGTTTCGGAATCCTGTCAGCGATGGGGGGTAGCCAGGTAATCGCCGCCGACTGGCCGCAGTTTCTCGGGCTGAATCGGAACGGCATTTCGTCCGAAACCGGGCTGCTGGATGCGTGGCCAGACGGCGGCCCGGAAGAAGTCTGGCGGGTGCCCGGTGGCGTCGGGATGTCGGCGGTCGCAGTCAGCGGCGGAACGGCCTGCACTCTGGTGCAGACAGACGGGCAACAGTTTCTGCTGGCGCTCGATGCGAAGACCGGAAAGCAGAAGTGGCGCACTGCGATCGTTCCGGAGTTTCGCAACCAGATGGGCAATGGTCCGCGAGCGACGCCAGCGATTGCTGACGGAGCGGCGTTCGTCTTCACCGGCGACGGAACGCTCGCGCGAGTTAACCTGGCCACCGGCGATCTCACCTGGAAAGTCCCGACGTTTGGTCGCTTCCCCGGCAAGGTCGCGGACTATGGCATGGCCTGCTCGCCGGTCATCTGGGGCGACGCTGTCATCGTGACCATCGGAGCGACCGAAGCGACAGTTGGTGCGTTCGACCTGAAGACGGGTGAGACTCGCTGGACCTTCGGAGAACGAGAAACGGCAGGCTATTCGTCGCCGGCCGTGCTGAAAGTCGGCGGAAAGGAACAGCTTGTCGCCTTCACGGGGGCTTCTGTTTATGGCATCTCGAAGACAGGCCAGCGACTCTGGTTCTATCCGTATCGGACGGACTACGACTGCAACATCGCGACGCCACTGCTGGTGGACGGCAAGGTCTTCGTTTCGGCGGGTGAGAATCACGGCAGCACGCTGCTGAGCCTGATCGCTGTCGCCGACCGGTTCCGACCGTCCGTCGCCTGGGAGTCAACCGGCACGGGCAGTGTTCTGCGGAACGAATGGCAAACCTCGATTTACCTCGACGACTACCTGTACGGGTTCGACAACGTGGGCAGCGCGGGGCCGGTCACGCACCTGACCTGCGTCGATCCGAAGACCGGCAAGGTTGCCTGGCAGGAAGCCCGCTTCGGGAAGGGGAATCTCATCTCCGCTGACGGCAAGCTGTTCATGAGCACGATGAAGGGCGAGCTGGTCGTCGCGAAGGCCTCGCCCGAGGGTTATCAGGAGATCGGTCGTCAGCAGGTCATCGAAACGACGCGACAGGCTCCGTCGCTGTCGAATGGCCTGCTGTATCTGCGGGACGATGCCGAAATCGTCTGCCTGAACGTCAAACGCTGACCGCGAGGCGCGTCGATGTCCGAAGCGTCTTCCAACGGCCACAGGAGTCCGGCAGCCGGTCGATTCGCAACGACTCGCTGGAGCCTGATCGTGGCCGCTGGATCGCCGGACCTGCCGGACTCGCACGAGGCTCTGACTGAACTGTGCCGTGCTTACTGGTCACCGCTGTATGCGTACGTGAGGAAACGCGGCCACTCGGTCGATGACGCTCGCGACCTGACGCAGGAGTTCTTCGCGCGGCTGCTTGAAAAGGCGACCGTCGCGGCAGCCGATCCGCAGCGAGGCCGCTTCCGGACGTTCCTGCTGACCTCGATGCAGAACTTCCTGGCGAACGATCACGATCGCGCGACGGCGCTCAAACGCGGCGGCGGGGCAACATCGTTTCCGATGGATTTCGATCTGGCGGAACGTGGCATCGTCCTCGAGCCCGCCGATCCCGCACCGTCTCCGGAATCGGCGTTCGAGCGCGAGTGGGCATTGCAGATTCTGCAGCAGGCACTGGCGGATCTCGCAGGTGAATATGTCGAGTCCGGGCGGCGGGAATTGTTTGATGCGCTCTCGCCGGCACTGACCGACGCGTCAGAATCGCCGCGTTATTCATCAATCGCTGACGATCGCGGAATGACGCGAGACGCCGTCAAAATGGCCGCCAGTCGCCTGCGACAGCGGTACCGGGAACTGATTCGGCAGACGATTCGCGGAACCGTCGCGAGCGATGACGACGTTGAATCCGAACTGGCGGATTTGTTCCGGGCGCTGGGCTGATTTCTCCGTGGCGTTGCCCGTCGAACCCGCGTTGTGGCCTGCTCGATCGATCTGCTAGAAGTCCCCCCGAAAGTCGCTGATCGCTCCGCGATCGGAACGTTTCGATCGCGGAGCGATCAACGACTCTGAGGGCGAATGGAGCGGGCGCGGAGACTTTCGGCCATTCTCCGGAACACTGAGCGAGCTTCGGTACGCAGAATTGCCAACGCGCACGCCTGCGGCTTGCGGTCAAACAAACCCGTCTATCAGGTTTCGATCATGGACGTTCGGAACGAATATCTGCAGCGGTACGAGATCGCGAGAACGCCCGGCTGGTCTCCGTACCGCAACGTCGGCAAGCGGCTCGTCGATCTGGCAGTCAGCCTGCCTCTGCTGCTGATCGCGTCGCCGATCCTGCTGCTGACGGCACTGCTCATCAAGCTCGACTCACACGGGCCAGTGTTCTTCGTGCAGGAGCGGCTGGGCCGTTATGGAACGACGTTTCCAACCTTCAAGTTCCGGACAATGACCGATCGGAAGCGGACATCGCACACCGAGGTTCTGCCGGGGCACAGTGAAGTCACGCGGGTCGGCAACTGGTTGCGGCGTTTCAAACTCGATGAACTGCCGCAACTGCTGAATATCGTCCGCGGCGATATGTCACTCGTCGGCCCGAGGCCGGCCCTGCCGGAGCACATTGCCGACTACAACGCCAGTGGCCTGCAGCGACTGCTGGAACGTCCCGGCCTGACGGGTCTCGCCCAGGTCAACGGCAACATCTACCTGAGCTGGCCCGAGCGCTGGCACTACGACGCTCAGTATGTCGGCGAACTCTCAGCGGCTCTCGATCTGCAGATCGTGCTGAAGTCCGTCGGCGTTGTGCTGTATGGCGAGGAGAAGTTCACGCGGCACGTTGATCTTGAAGGTTCCGCGTCCGCGCCGACGGACGACGGGGCCGCGACCCGCAAAGCTGCATAGCTCTCCACGATCACTGAACCGGCTACTCGCCCGACCGCACTTCAGCGACGATCGCGATCTGCACTGTCGTCCCTCGCTCGACGCGCAGGTCACTTGCCACGGTCGACCGCCTGAAGGTGCGAGCGGATCTGCTCGCCGCTCAGATGCGTGTAATCCTTGTGCAACTCGTGCTCGACGAGCTTTGCCAGGGGGGGCGGCAACGCGTCACGAAGCGTTCCGAGGAACAGCGGCGGAGCCACAATCGTGAGCTTGCCGAACTCGCGACGCTGCCGGGCGGCTTCGAGATACTCTGCGACCTCCTTCGCGAAGATCTCGACCGTGTGGTGCCGATGATTTGTTCGAGGTTCACCGGATTCGTGACCGGCGATGCTTCCGCCAGCGAACGAGCCGGGACCGTCAGTGACCTCGTCGCTCAATCGCTCGCGGGATTCCGGATGCCGCAGTGTTGTGACGGATCGCAGTTCGGAACCAGGTCCGTTCAGTTGCTGAAAGATTCGGGCGATCGCGCGGTCGGTCACAACGACCCACGTCGCTGCGGTCGTCCGACGGCTGGCTTCTGTCACGGCCTTCATCGCGTCGTCGAGCGAGTCACAAATCGGCCAGAGTGTGTCGAGCCGGGTGATCCGCAGGACCTCGCGCTCGCCGGACGAGACATTGCAGAACGCCATCTCGCCGCCGCGCAGACGTGTGCTCTTGAAGAGCCGGGCAAAGAAGCTGAGAGCGCTCGAACCGGAATAGTCAATCTTCGAAAAGTCGACGACGACATTGAGCCCCGCGCCTTTGGCGATCTTGCCCAGCAGCTCTTCGGCCTCCATATCGATCTGAGCGAATTCGAATTCCGAAAGGTCACGTTGCGGCGTGAGGATCACCGCGTTCTCAGCACGACTGATTGCAAAAAGTGGTGCCTGTGTCATGGCTCGCTCCTCACTGTTGGGACGCCCGCCGCAGCCGACGTCAAACTCATTGACCGCTCCGAGTGAAGAATTGCAAACGCCGGACCGTTGCTGCCAGTTGTCGAGACCGTTTGGCACGAGCGACCGAGAATGGCTGACACCCCGTTTCACTCGTCTTTGGTGAACCGCGGTTTGGGGCAGGACGGAGCTGCCGACGAGGCGCTTTACCGGATCAGGCAACGGCACGAACCAGCACCGGGGCTCCCCCGATTCCAGACTGTCAGGCTGCAGATCCCAGACTGTCAGGCTGCGAAAAGTGCGTCGACTTTGTCGATTCTGCTGATTCTGCCGGAAGGGCTGGCCGATACAGATCATGTGAGTTTCTGCCGTCTCCCTGCCGACCCGCCGCGAATCGATGCCCCGTCGCGTTGTTGTCACGATCGCCGTTCTGCTGTTCGGTGCCTGCTGGGCCAGCGGCCAGGACGCCGTGCGGTTGCCGGAACTGCCGCTGCCACAGACGGCGGAATCTGTGACGAATTCAGAGTCGCCTTCGCTTGCAGAACTGGCGCGCGATAACCAGTCACTTCGTGCGGAGTTGCACGCGCTGCAGGCAACGGTCGACTCACTCGCCAGCCAGGTCGCGACTCAGCCCGAGCAGCCGGCATCTCTGCCGCTCGTCAATCCCCAGGGCACTGAGTCCGCATGGCAGAAAGGCGATTACCGCATCGTGCCGTACGGCATCGGCTGGGTGAACATTGCCTTCGACACGGCGCGGACGCAGACCGGTGCCTACACGATCTTTGCTCAGTCGCGCGATGTTGAAGGCGAGCCGGATTTCTCCGTCAACGCTCGCTCCAGCCGGTTCGGAACGCACGTCACCGGTCCGGAAATCTTCGGTGGAGAAACCAGCGGACGCGTCGAGTTCGACTTTTTTGGAGCGGCACAGGTTGAGAACAAGGCCGGCATCCTGCTGCGTCACGCATTTGGCGAGTTCGTCGGCGAGAACTGGCGAGCCGTCGGCGGGCAGACCAGCGATGTGATCGCTCCGCTGATCCCCAACATGCAGAATTACACGCCTGCCTGGGGGGCCGGCAACATTGGCTATCGCCGCGCTCAATCGCGGTTCGAATGGTGGCAGGATTACGCCGACGCCGGTCGTCTGTCACTGCAGGGATCGATCAACCAGACGATCGTGACGGACTTCGCGACGGACCCGCTGACCGGCGGAGAAGATGCCGGCTGGCCGACCATCATGGGCCGGATCGCGTTTCGCCCCGAGTGGAGTGCTCACCAGTGCGGGTTCTCGGATGCCGGCTGTCGGCCTCGACCGGGGTATCTCGCCCCAGGCACGGGCCTGCGTCCTGAGATTGGATTCTCCGGACACATCGGCCGCGAGCAGGTTGACTTCACCACCGCTCCACTGGCCGACGACGAACAGTTCACCAGCTGGTCATGCAACGTCGATCTCTACGCACCGCTGACGGACAACTTTGGATTTCAGGGCGAGTTCTTCTGGGGCGACGTACTGGGTACGTTCCAGGGCGGAATCATTCAGGGCATCGATCCCGTGACGCGACGAGGCATCTCGTCAATCGGCGGCTGGGGCGAACTCTGGTACGAAGTGACTGACCGCGTCCACACGCATGCCGGCTTCGGCATCGACGATCCGCGCAACGCAGATCTCTCGCCCGGCCGGCGCTCACAGAACCACTTCTGGTTCGGAAACGTCGTCTTTGACGTCACGCAGCTTTTCACCGTCGGTCTGGAAGTCAGCTACTGGAAAACAAAGTTCGTCGGGCTCGCCGATGGTGAGGCCGTCCGCATCGAAACCGTGATGAAATACCGGTTCTAACGCTGCGTGATGCTCGACGGCTGCGTGCTGCTCAAAGCTTGTGCGTTCTGTCAGGGCGCTGGTCGCAACAGTGGCTGGAAGCCGTCCCTGCCAGGAAGTGCTTCGGGCATCTCAAAGTGATGATCGAGGATCGTCACCACACTGACGGAAAGCTCTGCCGGATTCTGAGCCCGAAACGCTGCCCACCGTCGGTCTGCACAACGATCGAAAACCCATACTTTAAACCAGGTAGACCAGTGAGTACTGTGGAAGTGCGTTAAATGTTTCTCGGTAAGTCCCTCCGGAAGAAAGCGCCGACCATGAGTACTCAGCGATTGCAGTTTGTTGTTCTCCTCAGCTTCGGTTTGATTTCGAGTTCTCATCTGAACGGCGCCGTCGCTCAGAACGTGCTTCCTCTTGATGCGTACTCTCAACTGGTGCAGTTGCTTCCCGTACCATCGCCGGTCACGACACCTCACGGTCATGCTGAGCTGATCAGCGCGCAGCTGCGGCTTCGTCATTCTGCCTCGGGCCTCGCCCAGTTGGGGATTCGACACTCCGAGCACCCGGCGACGATCGAGACCGCCCATCAGGCATCAGCGAAAGCCGTCATGGCAGAGCCTCACAACGTCAATCACAGTCTCGATTACGCATCGGTGAGATTGCGGCAGGTGAGAGCATTTCTGCAGAAGCATAAGAACGGACTGACGGCACCAGCCCAACAACAGGCTCTTTCTATGATCCGAGACGCTCGCGACCATTCGAAACGGGCGATTCTGCTGGCATCACCGTCAGAAGAGCGAGTTCACTCGAAAGCGACGTTGCAGATCGCTTATGGCCACCTTGTTCAATCACTGGTGACGCCGGATCGGCACCAGCATGCCGAAGCTGCCCGAGCGACTCTGCAGGACGTTGTGCACAACATTCATCCGGACGGCACGTCAGCCGTCGAAATGAGGCTCGCGCATCAGTACCTCGGTGCGGCCGCTGCTGGTGTGCCACTGGAGACGGAACTTCCCAAAGCAGTCATGCACTTTCGGGCGGCCGCCAATGCGTCGGGAGCCGGTCATGACGAGTGGTATGCGCTGGGAGTGCTGTTGCGAGAGGCTCATCAGCCGATTCAGGCGATCAAAGCTTTCCGCACCGCTGCGGAGAAGCAGCCGACAAAGCAATCCCAGGATGAACTTGAAAAGCTCTTAAGGCGGCACGCCGCAGTCTATCCATAGGGACGACGCTGCTTTGTGCGATCGATGGCCGCTGCATGATGGAACGAGAGCTGCTTCACCGAATTGATTGACGGTGAAGCGGCGAATGGCACTGCCGGTTTGGTGGTAAGGGGTTATGTCATGCGGCGGCCTCGAGTTCGGTGCGTAGCTGGTGTCGGGGTTTCTTCATGAGGGCCAGGACCTTTGGCCTGCGTTTATTGACTCGCGGTTCCACTCGGCCAGCGCGGTGG
>Ga0209273_10001921_pt1 | contig 16977 bp, 18 predicted proteins | sample tdAd471_FD_187126 | JGI IMG/M metagenome (GOLD analysis project Ga0209273, IMG submission 187126) | Marine sediment microbial communities from the Atlantic coast under amendment with organic carbon and nitrate - tdAd47.1 (SPAdes)... | ecosystem: Environmental > Aquatic > Marine > Coastal >...
TTTCCGCCATTGACAACGCGCCCGGGCCAAGTATATTGCCGCCCTTCCGAGCGAGGCCGTGGGCGAGGTGCCCTCTGGCCCCTTCGATATGTGGAATTTAGAGGCGATCATGTTCGCAGTAGTGAAAAGCGGTGGCAAACAATACCGGGTTGCCAAAGACGACAAAGTGGTCGTCGAGAAACTGGCCGGCGAAGTCGGTGACGTGATCGAGGTCGGCGACGTGCTGATGCTCGGTGAAGAAGGCAAGGCACCGACCGTGGGCATGCCCACGGTTGAAAAGGCCGCCGTGTTCGCGGAAGTGCTGGAGCAATCCAGAAGCGACAAGGTCATCGTCTTCAAAAAGCAGCGTCGCCAGAATCATCGCCGTAAGAAAGGTCATCGTCAGGAGCAGACGGTGCTGCGCATCGTCGAGGTGAGCCCGACCGGCACCAAGCCGAAGACGGCGGCGAAAGCGGCTCCGGCGAAGAAGGCCGATGACGCGCCGGCGAAGACCGAAGCCGAGGAAACCAAGACGGAAACGGCGAAGAAGCCGGCAGCGAAAAAGACCGCTGCGAAAAAGCCGGCTGCAAAGAAAACCGCGGCCAAAAAGCCTGCGGCGAAGAAGGCCGCAGCCAAGAAATCCGAGGAGTAAGACCTTATGGCACACAAAAAAGCAGGCGGTAGCTCCCGCAACGGTCGCGACTCAGCCGGACGCCGTCTCGGCGTCAAGAAATTCGGCGGTCAGGTCGTGATCCCCGGCAACATCATCATTCGTCAGCGCGGCACCAAGGTTCATCCGGGTGACGGCGTCGGCATCGGGCGCGATCACACGATTTTCGCGACCGCCGAAGGCGAAGTGAAGTTCAAGAAAACGACCGGCGGCAAGACCGTCGTTTCGGTGCTGCCGCCGGCGAGCTAAGCCTCGCTTGCCAGCGTTGAAGGTTTAAGCGAGGGAATGGCCTAACCATTCCCTCGTTTTTTTTGACCGGACGCCTGTGAAGGCAGGTGTCATATATATAAAGAGGAGAGCGTGGCCGGGCGGTTTTGCGCCGGACACGAACCAGAGCGATGAAGTTCCTCGACGAAGCCAAGATATTTCTGAAAAGCGGCGACGGCGGCAACGGCTGCATCAGTTTCCGCCGCGAGAAGTATGTCGAATACGGCGGTCCCGACGGCGGCGACGGCGGGCGTGGCGGCGATCTGGTGTTCGAATGCGCGTCGGACCTCAATACGCTGATCGATTTTCGCTACAAACAGCATTTCAAGGCACAGCGCGGCACCGACGGTATGGGCAAGAATCGGTCCGGTCCCGCCGGCAAGCCGCTCGTCATCAAGGTGCCGCCGGGTACGCAGATCTTCGACGAGGACAGGGAAACCCTGCTTGCCGATGTTACCCGCCCCGGCCAGAAAGTCGTGTTTCTGAAGGGCGGCAACGGCGGCTTCGGCAATACGCATTTCAAGTCGTCGACGAATCAGGCGCCGCGCCGTGCCAATCCCGGGTTGGAAGGCGAGGAACGCTGGGTCTGGCTGCGTCTGAAACTGATCGCCGACGCCGGTCTGGTCGGATTGCCCAATGCCGGGAAATCAACGTTCCTGGCAGCGTGCACCCGCGCGCACCCGAAAATCGCCGACTACCCCTTCACGACGTTGCACCCGAACCTGGGCGTCGTCGCGGTCGAGGACCGGACATTCGTTTTGGCGGATATTCCGGGCCTGATCGAAGGCGCCAGCGAAGGCGCCGGTCTCGGCACCCGGTTTCTGGGGCACGTCGAGCGTTGCCGGGTTCTTTTGCATCTGGTTGACGGCACACAGGAAAATGTCGGCGAGGCGTACGAAACCGTGCGCGCAGAGCTTGAGGCGTACGGCGGCGGGTTGGCGACGAAGACCGAGATTGTCGCGCTCAACAAGATCGATGCGCTTGACGCGGAAACCATCGAGGCGCGCCACGCCGAACTGCAAGCGGCATGCGGCAAGAACGTACACACCATTTCCGGCGTTGCCGGGATGGGTGTGCGCGAAATGACGTTCGAGCTGGAACGCGAGATCCTCGCCGACCGCGCCCGGGAAGCCGCCGAAGAAAATGTCGAGGTCGACGAGGGCTACCGGCCATGAGCGTGCTCGACGACGCCAAACGCATCGTGATCAAGATCGGGTCGCAGTTGCTGGTCGATCCGGAAACGGGGCACGTTCATCGGCGCTGGCTGGAAACGCTGGCCGACGATATCGCGGCATTGCGTGCCGATGGCCGGGAAATCGCCATCGTTTCGTCCGGGGCCATTGCCGTCGGACGCCGGTATCTGAGCCTGCCGTCCGGAAAGCTGATGCTGCCGGAACAGCAGGCCGCTGCCGCCACCGGCATGGTGCGTCTGGCGCACGCGTATCAGGATGTTCTCGGAAAACATGATCTGACGGTGGCGCAGGTGTTGCTGACGCTGGACGATTCCGAAAACCGCCGCCGCTATATCAATGCGCGCAACACCCTGACCGAGCTTTTGCGTCTGGGCGCGGTGCCGCTGATCAACGAAAACGATACCGTGGCCACGGACGAAATTCGCTTCGGCGACAATGACCGGCTGGCGGCACGCGTGGCGTCGATGATCTCTGCCGATCTTCTGATCATGCTGTCGGATATCGACGGGCTGTATACGGCCAATCCGCAGGTCGATGACGCGGCCCAGTTCGTGCCCGAGGTCCGGGGCGAGATCACGCCGGATGTCGAGAGCATGGCGGGTGTACAGCTTTCCGGTGATAGCAAGGGCGGCATGGTGACGAAGATCGCGGCGGCGCGCATTGCCATGGGCGCGGGCACCACGGCGATGATCACGCTGGGCAAATCGGACAATCCGCTCAAGCGGATCCAGGGCGGTGCACGCTGCACGGTCTTCATTCCTGACGGCAACCCGCGTACCGCGCGCAAGGAATGGATCGCGGGTTCGCTGAAACCGGCCGGCAAGCTGCATGTCGATGCCGGTGCGTTGAAGGCGCTGAAGGGCGGCAAGAGCCTGCTGCCCGCCGGTGTGCGAAAGATCGAAGGTGCGTTCGAGCGCGGTGACGCGGTCGCCGTGATCGATCCGGACGGGCGTGCAATCGCGCGGGGGCTGGTCGCCTATCATTGCGACGAGGCAGCCCGCATCGCCGGGCACAAGACCGGTGAAATCGAAGACATTTTGGGCTATCGTGGCCGCGACGAGATGATCCACCGCGATGATCTTGTTTTGATATGAGGACCGTGCCTCGTCTTTCGAGACGCCCCTGATCAAGTCCGGGGCTCCTCAAGATAAGGCACATCCAACTACCTCATCCTGAGGCGCGACGCGTCTCGAAGGATGAGAGGAGAGAAGAAGATGGACGGACAGGCAAATATCGCATCGATGATGCGCGAGATCGGTGAAAACGCGAAGCGCGCGGCCAGCACGCTCGCCATCGCGCCGACCGACGCCAAGAACCGCGCGCTCCGGGAAATGGCCGCCAGTCTCCGGCGCAGTACCAATCACATCCTGTCGGAAAACGCCAAGGACATCCGGGCGGGCGAGGAAAAGGGACTTTCCGGTGCCATGCTCGACCGGCTTTTGCTGTCGGAAGAACGTATCGACGGCATCGCCAAGGGCCTGGAAGCCATTGCCGAGCTGACCGATCCCGTCGGCGCCGTCGAAAGCGCCTGGGACCGGCCGAACGGTCTCAAAATCGAACGGGTCCGCGTGCCGTTGGGGGTCATCGGTGTGATCTATGAAAGCCGCCCCAACGTGACGGCGGATGCGGGTGGGCTGTGCCTCAAGGCGGGCAATGCGGCGATCCTCCGCGGTGGGTCCGAAAGCTATCATTCCAGCCACGCCATCATGGAAAGCCTGAGCGAAGGACTGATTGCCGCCGGGCTGCCGGAACATGCGATCCAGTTGGTGCCGAGCACGGATCGTGCCTGTGTCGGCGAAATGCTGCGCATGACCGATTATATCGACGTCATCGTGCCGCGTGGTGGCAAGTCGCTGATCCAGCGCGTTTCGGACGAGAGCAAGGTGCCGCTGTTCAAGCACCTCGAAGGCATCTGCCATACCTACGTGCATGCCGCCGCCGACCCGAAAATGGCACGCGACATTGTCGTCAACGCCAAGATGCGCCGGACGGGGATTTGCGGTGCGACGGAAAACCTGTTGATCGACCGCACCTGTGCGTCGGCGATCCTGCCCGACATCACTGCCGGGCTGGTGGACGCGGGCTGCGAGGTCCGGGGCGACGCGGAAAGCCGCGCACTCGATCCGCGCATCGGCGAAGCCTCGGAAACGGATTGGGACACGGAATACCTCGACAGCATTATTTCGGTGAAAGTGATCGACGGTGTAGACGACGCGGTCGACTTCATCCGCACGCACGGCTCGGCGCACACCGAAGCCATCGTCACGAACGATGCCGAGGTTGCCGAGACGTTTTTGAATAACGTCGACAGCGCCATCGTCATGTGGAATGCCTCGACCCAGTTCGCCGACGGCGGCGAGTTCGGCATGGGCGCGGAAATCGGCATCTCTACCGGCAAGCTGCATGCGCGCGGCCCGGTCGGCGTCGAACAGCTGACATCGATGAAATACAAGGTGCGCGGCACCGGCCAGACAAGGCCGTGATTTGCGCCCATCTTTCGAGACGCCGCTATCGCGGCTCCTCAAGATGAGGCTTTGAGTTTAACCTCGTCCTGAGGAGGGCGCAGCCCGTCTCGAAGGACGGGCAGGAAAATAAACAAGGAGAACACCATGACCGACGTTTGGACCGTATATCTTTCCGGTGAGATTCATTCCGACTGGCGCGAGCGCATCGCCGACGGTGTGAAGGCCGCGGGCCTGCCGGTGGAACTGGTGTCGCCGGTGACGGTGCACGAGGATTCGGATGATTGCGGCGTCGCTGTGTTCGGGGCCGAAAGCGACAAGTTCTGGCACGACCGCAAGGGTGCGCAGCTGAACGCGATCCGCACGCAGAACCTGTTGAAGAACTCGGACATCGCCATCATCCGTTTCGGTGAAAAATACAAGCAGTGGAACGCGGCGTTCGATGCCGGCTACGCGGCGGCGATGGACATTCCCTACATCACCCTGCACCCGGCCGAGCACGATCACGCCTTGAAGGAAGTCGACGGTGCCGCCAACGGCGTGGCCCGCGAACCGGAACAGGTCGTCGCCGCGCTGGCCTATGTTATTCGTGGCGAGATGCCGGCGCAACGCGCGAACGCGGCAGAGTAGCGAGCCGCGTGACGAACGTTTACGCGCAAATCCCCCTCACCTGTCCTCTCCCCCGTCTCGGGGGAGAGGGACCCTGTTTCAGCATGCGCGATTGCGCCCCTCTCCCCCACAAGTGGGGGAGAGGTTGGGTGAGGGGGCTCAACTGAGATGAGCAGTTTCCGCCGCGTCGGTCTGTTGGGGGGCTCGTTCAATCCGGCCCACGAGGGACACTTATATATAAGTGAGCAGGCGCTGAGGATGCTCGGCCTGGACGAGGTGTGGTGGCTGGTATCGCCGCAGAACCCGTTGAAATCCGCCGACGGCATGGCCGCTTACGAAAAGCGGATCGACGCTGCCGAGAAAATCGCTAGCGCCAATCCGCGCATTCACGTATCTGACGCCGAGGCGCAACTGGGCACGCGATACACCGCCGATACGCTGGCGCGGCTCACCGATATCCAGGGCCAGCACCGCTTCGTGTGGTTGATGGGGGCAGACAATCTTTCGCAGATCCATCGCTGGCGGGACTGGTCACGAATTTTTCGTATTGTCCCCGTTGCAGTATTTGGTCGTCCGGGATACTCTTTAAGGGCTATATCTAGTGTAGCAGCCCGGCGCTTCGCTCGGGACCGGTGGCCCCAAGCAGCGGCGAAGCGTCTGGTGGATGCGGATTTGCCAGCTTGGGTGTTTCTGAAAATTCGTGAACATCCCTTGTCTGCAACCCGGATCCGGGCCGAAGGCGGGTTTTGACTCGCGCGGCCGGTAACGTGACGTGACTTGGGCGCGTCCCATGGGTAAGGGGCGCATTGATGAGATTTGGTGCAAAGGACCATAACTATACCAAGCAAACGCAAGCTTCGCCCGTCTGGGGACACTCTCCGGGCGTTGGTGGAAACCTCTCTCGATGATGACAAGGCGCAGGACGTCGTCGTCATCGACCTCGCCGGCAAGACCCAAATGGCTGATTACATGGTCATTGCCTCCGGTCAATCCAGCCGACAAGTCGGCGCCATGGCCGATCATCTCTGCCAGAAGATCAAGGAATCGGGGATCAAGGACGTCGCCGTCGAAGGTGCCGGTCAAAGCGACTGGGTGCTGATCGACGCCGGGGACGTGCTGGTGCACCTGTTCCGGCCAGAGGTGCGGGACTTTTACGGTCTGGAAAAACTCTGGTCCGTCCCGGACGTGGTTGCCGGTTCGGGCACCGCCGCACATCCGTTGGCGGGGCCGGTCGCCTAAGAGACGTTTCCGCCCCGACACCGGTCGATCGTTTCCGGCCGGAACCCGAAAGGGGTAGAGCGGGCGAATGAAATGGCGGCAGGACGATTGTCTGCCGCGCGAAGAGGGATATCGACGTGCGGTTGACGCTGATCGCGGTCGGGCGCGCCAAGCGCGGCCCGGAGCAGGAACTTTTTAACGCATATCTGAAGCGGCTCAGGCCGGGCCTGGACCTGATCGAGGTCGAGGAAAAGCGCCCCTTGTCGGGCGCCGAGTTGATGGCGCGCGAAGCCGAACTGATTGCCGAGAAAATCCCCGACGGTGCGTTTCTGGTGGCCCTGGACGAACGGGGCAAAGCGCAAAAAAGCCGTCAGTTCGCGGAAAAATTCGGTGATCTGCGCGACAGCGGGCGCGACGTTGCATTCATTATCGGCGGTGCCGACGGGCTGGACGAAAGTCTGCGCACGCGCGCCGATATGCTGCTCGGTTTCGGGCCGCAGACATGGCCGCACATGCTGGTCCGCGTGATGCTCGCCGAACAGGTTTATCGCGCCCAGTCGATCCTTGCCGGACACCCGTATCACCGGGACTGACAGGCATCTTCGGCTTTCACCGTCCGATTGCGGGTGATAGTGTCCCGGGCAACATTAAATCAGCAATATTTCGGAGTTACATGAGTATGTTGACGCTTGAAAAAGCACGCGAAATCCTGGCCGCCGCCCGCGCAAAAGGGCGCGAACTGGGGTTGAACCCGTTGACCGTTGCGGTGCTGGATGCCGCCGGGAACCTCAAGGCGCTGGAGCGTGAGGACGGCGCGTCGAACATGCGTCCCGACATCGCGATGGGCAAGGCGAACGGTGCGTTGTCCATGGGATTGGGCTCGCGCGCCCTGTTCGAGCGGGCGAAGGCGGAGCCGTTCTTTATTCAGGCGATGAACGAACTGGCGGGTGGCTCGCTGGTACCGGTGCCGGGCGGGGTCCTGATCAAGGGCGCGGACGGCGCCATTGTCGGCGCCGTCGGTATTACCGGTGACAACTCCGACAACGACGAAGCCGCCGCCAAGGCGGGAATCGAAGCGGCCGGTTTCGTCGCCGATGGCGGGTGAGCTCCGGTGCGCCTATATATAGCGACGCCTATAGCAGGCACGTCGGACGATAAGATATACTGAGCAGAGACATAGGATTCGTCACGGTTATGAGCGCCAAGAATACATCATCGCACCCGAAGCCCGTCGTATTGTGCATTCTCGACGGATGGGGCGAACGTGCGCCGGCGGACGACAATGCCGTATCGCGCGCCGACACGCCGACGTGGGATGCGATGTACGGGAACTATCCGCGCTCGCGACTAAACGCTTCGGCGCTGGAGGTCGGTCTGCCGGAAGGCCAGATGGGCAATTCCGAGGTCGGGCACATGAACCTGGGTGCCGGGCGCGTGGTCATGCAAGAACTGCCGAAAATCGATCTGGCGGTGCGCGACGATACGCTCAAGGACGCCCCGGCCATGCTGAAATACATCGCTGCGCTGAAGCAAAGCGGTGGTGTATGTCATCTGCTGGGACTTCTGTCGCCGGGGGGTGTGCATTCACATCAGAAACACATGGCGGCGATCTCGAAGATCTTGTCAGACGCCGGTATCCCTGTCCGGGTGCATGCTTTCCTCGATGGTCGCGACACGCCGCCGACGGTGGCGAAAAGCCATATCGAGATGTTCGAGGCGGATATCGCCGGACTGAACGATTGCCGGATCGCCACGGTCTCGGGGCGCTATTATGCACTGGATCGCGACAATCGCTGGGACCGCGTCGAGAAATCCTACGCCTGCATGATGGACGCCGCCGGTGACGCGCAGCCGAGCGCTACGGCCGTTGTCGACGCCGCCTACGGCGCAGATCTGACCGACGAATTCGTTCTGCCGGCGCCCGTTGGCGATTATGCCGGTATGCGCGATGGTGACGGCATCATGATGGCCAATTTCCGCGCCGACCGTGCGCGGGAAATCCTGGCCGCCCTGTTGGCCCCCGATTTCGACGGCTTCGCACGGCCGCGACAGGTTCGCTTCGCTGCCGCCTTGGGTATGGTGGAATACTCTTCCAAACATGCTGAATACATGGACGCGATTTTCCCGCCGACGCAGCTTTCGCGCATTCTGGGCGAAGTCGTATCCGAAGCGGGGATGCGTCAGCTACGGATCGCGGAAACGGAAAAGTACGCGCACGTGACGTTCTTCCTCAACGGCGGGCGTGAAGACGTCTTCCCCGGCGAGGAGCGTATTCTGGTGCCATCGCCGAAAGTCGCGACCTACGATATGCAGCCGGAAATGTCGGCGCCGGAAGTCACCGAAAGACTGGTCGACGCGATCACCGGGAAAACCTTCGATCTGATCATCGTCAATTTCGCGAACGGCGACATGGTCGGCCACACGGGCGATCTGGATGCGGCGATCAAGGCGGCGGAAACCATCGATGCGTCGCTGGCACGGCTGGAAAAGGCCATTAAGGAAACCGGCGGGGTCATGCTGGTGACGGCGGATCACGGCAATCTGGAACAGATGCGTGAGCCCGATGGCGGTATCCATACGCAGCACACGCTCAACATGGTGCCGTTTATCATGGTCAACGCACCGGCTTATGTCGCCGGGCTGCATGAAGGCCGGCTGTCGGATGTGGCGCCGACACTGCTCCGGTTGCTGGAGTTGCCGCAACCCGAGGAAATGTCGGGCAATTGTCTGATCGAGGAGAAATCCGCTGAGAGCGCTGCGGCGGAATAATCCCCATGTCTCGCCAGGGTGTTGGCGGGTTCTCGGCGCGGCGGTCGTGTTTTGTAGCCTCGCCATCCCGGCACCGCTTGCAGCGCAGGAAAATGTGCGCGGCGCCACGCAGGACCTGAAACAGATCGAGCAGCAGATCGGGCAGGAAAAGAGCGCCGCCGAACAGGCGCGCGCGCGTGCCGAGATCATGGCCCGCGATATCGCCAACCTGCAGAACGAAATGGTGACGGCGGCGCGTGCCGTGCAGCGTCACGAAACCCAGGTCGCGGCCCTGAAGACCCGGCTGCAGGCGCTGGAGCGCTTGCTTGAACGCAAGACGGTGGATCTGCGCGACGGCCGTGCGAAATTCGGCCGGGTATTGGCGGCGATGCAGCGGATTGCGCAATTCCCGCCAGAAGCCCTGATTGCACAACCGGTCAAGCCGGCGGACACGGTGCGCACGGCGATCCTGCTCAGAACTGCGGTCAGCGAAATCGACCGCCAGGCGACGGAAATCCGTGACGAACTGGATTTTCTCGTCAAAGCACGTACCGAAATCGCATCGCGCAAGCAGACGCTCGAGGAAACGTCCGAGCTTCTTGACCGTGAACGGCGGCGTCTCGGTGCATTGATGTCGCGCAAGAAGGTGCTGAAGCGCCGTGCCGACAAGCAGGCCGTGGCGGCGGAACGGCGAATCGCCGAGCTGGCCGGGAAGGCAAAGACGCTCCGCGAGTTGTTGAAGGGGATCGCACGAGAACGTGAACGGGCCAAGAAAGCCCGCCCGCCGGAACAGAAGAAAGACAATGCCCATGCCGCTGTGCCGCCGTTGCGCCCGATCAGCAAGGCGCGCGGATCGCTCAGCTTGCCTGTTTCCGGCAAGATAACCGGGCGTTACGGCGAAAAAACGGATGGCGGCCTATCGAGAAAAGGGCTGACCATCGCAACCCCGCCGGGCGCGCAGGTGACGGCAACTTACGACGGCACCGTCGTGTACGCCGGGAAGTTCAGAGGCTACGGGCTTCTCTTGATCATCGAACACGGCGAAGGATATCATAGCCTGCTTGCCGGGATGACCCGGATCGATGTCGAGCAGGGACAAAAAATTCTGGCCGGAGAGCCTGTCGGTGTCATGGAGCAGAGCGAGAGCGGCCAGCCAGTTTTATATGTAGAGTTACGTCGTGACGGCCAACCTATTAACCCTCAGCCGTGGTTGGCTGCACGCAAAAATGAGGTAAACGGATGAAAAATCGGATCATTGCCACGCTCGGCGCCACGGTACTCGCAATCGGCGTCTTCGCCTGGTCGGCCCCTGCACTCGCTGTCGATGCAAAAAAGAACGACGAAGAGACATATCGCCTTCTGGCGCTGTTCGGCGATGTTTTCGAGCGCGTGCGCGCCGAATATGTCGAGCCGCCCAGCGAGGAAGAAATGATCGAGGCGGCGATCACCGGTATGCTGGCGGCGCTCGATCCGCATTCCAGTTTCCTGAACGCCAAAAGCTACAAGGAAATGCAGGTCAATACGCGCGGCGAATTCGGCGGGCTTGGCATCCGGGTCTCGATGGAGGCCGGTTTCGTCAAGGTGATCTCGCCGATCGATGACACGCCGGCGTTTCGCGCGGGCATCGAAGCGGGTGACATCATCACGCATCTGGACGGGGAATCGGTGCAGGGGCTGACGCTGGCCCAGGCCGTCGACAAAATGCGCGGCAAGGTCGGCAGCGACATTCGCCTGACCGTGGCCCGTGAAGGGCGCGAGCCGTTCGATGTGACGATCACGCGCTCGGTCATCAAGATCACGTCGGTGCGCTCGCGCGCCGAAGGCAAGGTCGGGTATATCCGCATCACCTCGTTCAATGAACAGACCGACAAGGGGCTCGACCGCGCCATCAAGAAATTGAAGGACGAAATCGGCAAGGATATTCAAGGATTCGTGTTGGATCTTCGCAACAATCCGGGTGGCTTGCTGGATCAGGCGATTGCCGTTTCGGATGCATTTCTGGACCGCGGCGAGATCGTTTCGACGCGTTCGCGCAAACCGGAAGATACGCAACGCTTCAATGCGCGCGAAGGCGATTTGACCGGTGGTTTGCCGGTCGTCGTGCTGATTAACGGCGGGTCGGCTTCTGCTTCGGAAATCGTGGCCGGCGCGTTGCAGGATCATCATCGCGCCGTGATCCTCGGGACCAAGTCGTTCGGCAAGGGCTCGGTGCAGACCATCATGCCGCTGTCCGGAAACGGGGCCATGCGCCTGACCACGGCAAGGTACTATACGCCGTCGGGCCGTTCTATTCAGGCCAAGGGTGTGGAACCGGACATCGAGGTGAAACCGGCCAAGTTCGAGGAAATCAAAAGCAATCGCCCGCGCCGCAGTGAAGCGGACCTGCGCGGTGCGCTCGACACCGACAAAAAGGACGACGCCGAGCCTGAGAAGGCGTCGGCCGACGGCGAAGAGAAAGCCGATGAAAAGAAGGAAGCACAGGATTATCAATTATCCCGTGCGCTCGATCTGATCCGCGGTGTCGCCATCATGTCGCAAAATGCGGCGGCGAAATGACGGCAGCCCGGAACGAGCGATCCGAGTGACTAAGGCGCGGCCGGCGATTGACGCTGGCCGTTGCCGTTTTTGGAGGCCGGCGTGAAATTTCCGAAAATATTCGGCAAGAAGAAGGACGAAGACGACGACGAGTTCGATGAAGATGATTTTGACATCGAGGAACTCGAGGACGACTTCGACGATGAGCTTGAAGAAGCGCTGGGCGCTTCGACGGCGCGCGCGGCCGACGACGTTATCGAAGACGACGAGCACGGGCATGATGACGCCGGTGGCGATGACGTCGAGCACGAGGCAGATGAAGAAGACGGTCATCACGACGATCATGAAGACGATCATGACGACGAACCCGACGAGGAGATGGTCGGCAGCGACGATTCGATCAAAAACCCCTTCGACGGCGAAGATGACGAATACGACGACGACGACGAGTACGACGACGAATATGACGACGATGAGTACGAGGATGAAGGCTCCGACAAGAAAAAGGCCATTATATTCGCGGCTGTCGGTTTTGGCGTCCTTCTGATCAGTATTCTGGGGGGGGCCGGCTGGTGGTTCTTTTCCGAACCCGCTAGCGAAGTTGCCGAACCCGAAAAACGCCCCGGCAGCGTCGAGATGGCGATGCCGGCGCCGCCGGGCAGCCTCAATGCGGGCGGCGGCAGCTTGAACGATGCCGCCGGTGCTGCTGGATCGTCGATGCCGGAAAGTGCATCGGCGGCACCGGCTGCAGCACTGGCGCCGGGGCAAGCGGAAACAACGCCTTCATCTGGCGCCGTCGAAAACCCAGCGGGAGAAGGCATGGCGTTTGCACCGTCGGCCGTCGGCGCGGCGCCGGTGGGGGGGCTGAACGCGCTCAACAGTTTAAATTCTCTCGGCGGGTCGAATTCAGCCGGGGGCGGACTTGTCGTGCCTGCCGTGGCTGGATCGGCGATGGCGCGGATCGCGGACCAGCCGACGTCCGGCGATCAGAGCCAGGCGCTTTCCGGCGCCCCGATCAAGGGACTGCTCGAAGAAAAGGACGGTATCGGCGAGTTGCCCAAGGTCAGTAATGCGGGGGCGGTCTCGTGGCAGGTTTATGCGCGTCCGTCCGATCCGGGGATTACCGAGCCGAAAATTGCGCTGATGATCGAAGGTGTTGGTTTGAGTCGCCAGGCATCATTGGGCGCGATCAATAAGCTGCCGCCCGAGATCAGCATGGTGCTTAGCCCGTATGGGCGCGATCTGAATGACTGGGTGTTCAGGTCCAGACTGGCTGGGCACGAAGTATTCGTCTCGCTGCCGATGGAAAGCGACGATTTCCCGATGGAAGACGCCGGGCCTCTGGCGCTCGATACGCGTATTCAATTGGCCGAAAACCAGCGGCGGCTGGAATCCGTCATGGCCAGTGCCGGCGGTTATGTCGGCCTTGTGACGTATATGGGCTCGCGATTCATGAAGGCGGAAACGCAGATGCGTCAGCTCTTCAAAACCTTGGACGAGCGGGGCGTGATGTTCGTTGTCGGCGGTAATCGCGTGCGTAACGACGCCATGCCGATCGCCAAGGAACTGAAGCTGGTACATCAGGAAAGCGAGATGTATATCGACGAAATTCCGCGCATTCAGCAAATCCGCACCAACCTCGACCGTCTGGAAAGCCTGGCCAAGGAACGCGGCACAATTCTCGCCACGGCGCGTCCGTATCCGGTGACGATCAAAAGCATTCTGGACTGGTATGCGACGATCAAGGACAAGGGGGTTGTGTTGGTACCGGTGTCGGCCATCGCCAATATTCCACCAACCGAGTAGTCCGCGTGAAAGTTCCGAGATGACAGTCTTTGCCGATCTTCCTTCCGGTTATCGCCCGTGTGCCGGGGCCGCCGTGTTCAATCGCGACGGAAACGTATTTGTCGGCTGTCGCGTCGGGATGGACCCGGCCGAAGGGTATGCCTGGCAGATGCCGCAAGGCGGCCTCGACAAAGGCGAAGACCCCGAAGCCGGCGCACGCCGTGAGCTGCTGGAGGAAACGGGTATTCGTTCGGTGACGCTTCTCGGCGCACACGACGCGTGGCTGGTCTATGATTTTCCACCGGAAATTCTCGGCAAGCGCTTCAAAAAATACAAAGGTCAGGCGCAGCGTTGGTATGCCTTTGGGTTCACCGGAGACGCCGACGAGGTCGATTTGTCGTACCACGGCAAGCCCGAGTTTCAGCAATGGGACTGGGTGCCGTTGAATCGTGTTCCGAGCCTGATTGTCCCCTTTAAACGCAATGTCTACGAGGCTATTGTATGCGCGTTCCAGCCGGTAGCGGAGCGCTGGAGTCGACGGGGGGACTGAACTCAATGATGATGTATCTGCAGGTTATCGGAGGATTTGTAATCCTCGTGGTCGCCGCTGAAGCAATGGTGCGTGGCGCGGTGATCCTCGCCGAGAAAATGGGTATCTCGGCCATGGTCATCGGAATGACGGTCGTCGCCTTCGGCACCTCGGCGCCTGAATTGATGGTCAGCCTGCAGGCCGGTTTGAACGGTTCAACCGGGCTTGCCATCGGCAACATCGTCGGTTCGAACATTGCCAACGTTTGGTTGATCCTCGGCGCATCTTGCCTGGTGACGCCCATTCTGGGGCGGCCCGACGCCATGAAGCGCGATGTCGTCTTGCTGATGGGCGGGTCGATTTTATTTACCGGCTTATGTCTCGAAGGCACGCTCGCGAATGTCGCCGGGATGGTGTTGCTGGTGGTGTTCGGAACATTCCTCGGCGTTTCGTACTTCCGCGAGAAGGCCGATCCGGAGCTCCAGAAAGAGCATCAGGAAGAGCTTGAAGAGCTTGAAAAGGGCATGCCGAAAAGCGTGCCGATCGCCCTTGTGGCGACGCTGGTCGGCGTTGCCGGGCTGGCGTTCGGCGCCGATATGCTGGTTGACGGCGGCTCGGAGATCGCCCGCTCGTTCGGCGTATCCGAAGAAGTGATCGGTCTGACCCTTTTCGCATTCGGCACATCGCTGCCGGAACTGGCGGCGTCGGTCGTCGCCGCGTACCGGGGGCACCCGGACGTCGCAATCGGCAACGTTGTCGGCTCGAACATTTTCAACATGATGTTGGTCGGCGGGATCGTGTCGCTGGTGATTCCGATCCCGGTGCCGCAGCAGGTGCTTGATTTTGACATCTGGGTAATGCTGGTCGCGACGGCAATGCTTTTGCCGGTGTTGATGGGATGGATGAAACTGGACCGGAAGTACGCCTTCTTGTTCTTCGTCATTTATCTCGGTTACGTCGGCGCACAGGCCTATGGTGTCGACCGCCTGATGGCATCGATCTGAGAAAGATTTCGCTATGCGGCATGTCCTGGTAACCGGCGGCGCAAAGCGCATCGGCAGGGCAATTGTCGAGCGTCTGGCGCGTGACGGCTGGGACATCGCTATTCATTACAACGGCTCCGCAACGGATGCGGAAAAGCTTGCTTCCGACGTGCGCGACGGCGGCGGCAATGCCGTCGCGCTTGGCGCCGATTTGACGGATGAAGCGGCGGTCACCCGACTGGCCGGTGACGCGGCAGAGGCGCTCGGCGGTCTGAACGCGTTGGTCAATAATGCCTCGATCTTCAAGCGCGACGATCTCAACGACGATAATCGGGACGTATGGGAACTGCATATGGCGGTGCACGTGCGCGCGCCGTATATCCTGTCGCGCGCCTTGCTGAGGGGCCTTGCTCCGGATGCCGGCGGTGCCGTGGTCAACATCGTCGACCAGCGGGTCTTGAATCCGAGTAGCCACTTCCTCAGTTACACGCTCAGCAAGATGGCGCTGTGGGATCAGACGCAGGTGCTGGCGCGGGCCATGGCGCCACGTGTCCGCGTCAATGCGATCGGCCCGGGGCCGGTGCTGCCGAGCAGCCGGCAAAGTGACGACGATTTCGAGCGGCAGGCGCGTCAAACGCCGCTCGGCCATGCTGTCGACCCCGCCGAGATCGCTGCCGCCACGGCCTTTCTTCTTGACGCTCCGTCGGTGAGCGGGCAGATCATCGCTGTCGACGCCGGGCAACATCTGAACTGGGCGTTTGAAACGCCGGAAACGGCACCCCGCGAGTGACGAACGGGAGCGGAATATGAGCATTGAGCCGAAAGAAGTCCTTGAGCCGTTGAAAATAGCCGATGCGCGTCAGCGTATCCGCCATGTTTTTGTCCGCGACCTGGTCCTGCTGGCGTTGATCGGTGTGCACGACCACGAACAGGACAAACCGCAACGGGTTCGCGTCAATCTCGACCTGGCCGTCCGCGAGGGCGAAGGCGGGCTGGATGATGATCTCGCCAATGTCGTTTGTTACGAGGAACTCGTTTCGGGCGTGCAGCGGATTTTCGATCAGGGACATGTCGGCCTTGTGGAAACGACGGCTGAGAGCATCGCAGCGATGTGCCTGACCGATGCGCGTGTCCGCTCGGCACGCGTACGTGTTGAAAAGCTTGATATTTTTGACAATGCGCAAAGCGTCGGTGTCGAAATTGAACGCTTCGCCAGCGAAGTATAAATGGTTAATTTTTAAACGATTACTTCCGCATAGGCGCTTCTAGGGCCTGTATCTTGGTCCGTGTTTTGCACAATTTTGCCTATGTTGCGCGTTCATGACGTGCATATTAAAAGCTTGTTGTCGCAGCATTTGTTTTTACGAATAATATAATAATTTCAACACGTTATATATGTGCCTATTTCTTAGGCACTTTAATTAACCCCTACTGATTCAAAACGATTTTTGCCGGATCAGGCTTTTTTCAACATGGTTATCCACAGGAATCGTGGATAGGTTCATGGTTAATCCGAATAGCCTTTTGCCAACGGTTGGATTAGTTGACGCATTGCGCCAATCTGATGAAATGAAAAGCATGCAGGAACAACCGTCAGACGCCGAACAGCACGATTCCGCCACGCCGAATGCCGGTGAAATCGGTGCTGAGGCAATCCGTTCGCGATTGCCCGGATTGCCGACGTCGCCGGGCGTATACCGGATGTTGAACCAAGCCGGCGACGTGCTTTACGTCGGCAAGGCCAAGAACATCCGCAAGCGTGTCACCAGTTACGCCAATCCGGCGCGCCAATCGCTGCGGATTCGACGGATGATCGCGCAGACCGTCGGCCTTGAAATCGTCAAGACCGAGACCGAGGCCGAGGCCTTGCTTTTGGAATCCGACCTGATCAAGCGGTATGCGCCGAGATACAATATTCTGCTGCGCGACGATAAGTCGTTTCCGATGATACTGGTGACCGGCGATCACGATTTTCCGCAGATCGTGAAATACCGGGGCG
>Ga0209273_10001925_pt1 | contig 16962 bp, 15 predicted proteins | sample tdAd471_FD_187126 | JGI IMG/M metagenome (GOLD analysis project Ga0209273, IMG submission 187126) | Marine sediment microbial communities from the Atlantic coast under amendment with organic carbon and nitrate - tdAd47.1 (SPAdes)... | ecosystem: Environmental > Aquatic > Marine > Coastal >...
GCAGACCGAACGCGCCCTCGACAACATGCGCGCCGCCCTCGACGCCAACCCCGACTGGTGGGCGACCCGCGAGCGGCTCATCAACACCCTGAACCAGACCGGCCGCGCCGAGCAGGCCATCACGGCCGCCGACGAAGCCCTCGAAGCGCTCCCCGAGACCTCGAAGTACCGCCGAGCCCGCTCGCGGGCGCTTCTCGACCGCTCCCGCGCCTTCCAGGCCGCCGGGCGCTTCGAGGAAGCGTTCCAGTCGCTGCAGGAAGCCGTCGAAACCAACCCACGCGACGCCGTCATCCGCGAGAACCTCGCCGCGGCCTACGCCCAGTACAAGCGAGACCCCGACAGCGCCATCCGCGAACTGCTCACCGCCATCCAGTTGCAGCGCAGCTCGGCCACCCGCTACGAACGCCTCGCCTCCCTCATGATCAGTGCAGGTCGCACCGACGAAGCCCTCGACGCCTTCTCCGAAGCGCTCAAGCGTGTCGAGGATAAGCAGGCGTTCGCCGAACGCATCGAGCAGAACCTGATCCGCAGTGACCTGGCAGACCTCGCCGAACAGTGGCGAGAGAGGCAGGCGGAGTGGCTAGGCGGTTAAGGAGCTGCACATCAATGGGTGCCGGGGTCTGAGCGAAGCGAAGGCCCCGGCACCCGAGCTTATCACCTCCAACTGACCGCTCTCACTCCGAAGCCGGCGGCCAGTTGCTCTCGATCGCGCCCGCGCTGAAGAAGTCTTCCATCACCATGTCCGGTGTCGGCTTGTTGCCCGGCGTCAGCCGCTCGTCGTTCACACGCAGGATGTCGCCGCCCTGCACGATGATGATCGTCGCGCCACTCTCCCACGCCCAGAAGTCGATGCCGAAGGCGTCCTGCGCATCCTGCTTGGTGACGCTGAGCACTTCCATATACGGGTTGTCTTCCGCCTCGTACTGCTCCTTGAGCATGTCCACGACCGGCTTCATCTCCATGCACTCCGAGCAGTCCGGGTCGTACACGAAGACGTACCACATCTTGTCGGGGTTGTCCGCCGACGACGCGATCAGATCGGCATACGCAACCTGACGCAGCAGCGCAGACGCGGGATGCGCGACGCGGAGACCAGGTGCGATAGCAGGACGCTCAGCACCGTCTTCGGTGCCCTCGCTATCGTCGTCGGGCACCCCAAGAACCTCTTGGGCTCCGTCGACAACGCTCCGATACTGCTTGTACTCCAGCGCACCGAGGCCCGCTCCGGCCGCCGACAGAATCAGCGCGAGGCCGACAAACCCCTGGATCATCTTCGCGCCGAAGCCGCGCCACCCCAGCAGCGCCAGCGCCGCCACGACAAACACGACATCGAATGCCACCGACACACCCTTGATCGTCATCCACTCCAGGGGCGTGCCGTCCAGCGCCGTACCGAAGCAGCCGCAGGAGTTGCCCGTCGCGAAGTAGTACCCCGCGTACCCGGAGAAGAGCGCGAACATCGCCACAACGCCAAGCCACGCCAGACGCAGCCGGTGCCCGGCCAGCAGCGCAAGAATCACCAGCACCTCGAAGATGCCGATGAACCGCTCGTAGCGGAGTTCGCTCCCGCCGATCTCGATGAACTTGGCCTTGCTCGGATCGACGATCTTCGAATACGCCGCGATGCCCAGCACCGCGCAGATCACGAGCGCGACGAGCAGCGCCGCGAGGTTCCACCCGGCCGGAGCCGGCTTGATGCGTACTGTCTTGGCTTCGCTGGCCATGGTCGGGAATTCCTGTCTCGCTGTGGTCTGGGACCGAGGTGGTGATACCTGTCTTACTGCGGCTTCTTGCCCACGCTGGCCAGCGCCTCATCGCCGCCGTCGCCGGTGATCAGAAGCGGGCCCTCGCTCTCGATCGCTTCGACGTAGTTCCCGCTGGCATCGGCGGTCAGGCCAGCCGCCCACACGCGGTTGAGCGCGGTCGGCTGCTCGCGCGTGCCCGTCGCGAAGTAAAGCGGCGCGTACACCGTCGCGCCCGCCCGATCGATCGTGCTGGTCACGGTGAACGTCACCGACTGCGCCTTGGGCCACTGCTCCTGCGCGGGGTCCGGCTCCACCTTCACCACGTTCACCTCGAGCCCCTCGACCGGGATCCACCCCACCAGCGGCGCATCGTGATCGTCGCGGAACACCGTCGTGGTGTAGGTCTGGGCCTCGCCCTGCTTGAGCATGCCCATGTTGAAGAACTTGTGCGAGAAGTTCAGGTCGGAGTTCATCCGGATGAACGGCATCTCGCGCCGCGACACATCCGCGGAGATGATCCGCACCGCGACCAGCGGCGTGTCCTTCGAGTCCGTCGCGACCAGCAGCGCCGCCGGGACCTCAGCGCCCGTGTTGAAGTTCTTGCGAATGTTCGCCATCAGCACGCGGTCGCCGCTGTCGGGCACCTGCGAGAGCAGGTTCGGCGACTCGCCGTGCACGCTGAGCAGGCGGACCGGTCGTCCGGTCGACGAGCGGAGCTGCGCGGTCACCTGGGGGGAGCGCACGCGCAACGGCGCCTGCGGCGCTTCGAGCTCGTACTGCATCTGCCCGGTCACGCCGACCTCGATCGGGCGGTCGTACCCATCGAAAAAGATCAGGGCGGTCTTCTGCATCCGCCCCGTGTCGCCGCGCAGGTCCACGGTCATCTTGAGGTTCGTCTGCCCGCGCGGGGGGATGGTCATCGAATCCGGGATCATCCGCGTGCAGTTGCAGGCCACGCGGAAGCTGCGGATCTTCACCGGCTGCGTCGAACGGTTGGTCAGCGTGAACACCGCCTCGAACACGTCGCGCGGGTCCATCACGCCGAGGTTCTTCATCCGCGTGTCCGGGACGATCGGCGGCGTGGACGGGCTGTTGGGCTGCCCCGCCTGGACCGCGCTCGCGATCGGCGTGACCGGACCCGTCAGGGTCGCCAGGCCGGTCGCCATGAGAACCGCCATCGCGGTCGCCTTAAGTGCCGTCGTTCGTCCGTGCTTCATGCGCTGGTCCTCTCCATCATTCAAACATCGCGTGCTTCGCGAACCGAGTATACGCGCAGCGAGCGATCCCCTGCCCCCGATGCCGGTTGTATGCCCCCGAGGCGCCGGTGTTGCGAAAGCCCACCCGATGATCGGCCGATAGCCGCCTTCAGACCGACCGCAGCCCACGGTTTCCGGACGCTGAGCGAGCGAATCGAGTACCCTCGCCCCCCGGCCCGGTCGCCGCAGGCCACCACGATCCGAACCCCACGCCCCGACGCGGCGTACGCCAACCGATGCCGATGACCCCGACCACCGCAAACGCCTGCTCCACCGGTTCCCTCCCGCGCCACCACGGCGTCGAGGGCGTGCCGGACGAGCGTCTGCCACGCCACATCGCGGTCATCATGGACGGCAACGGACGCTGGGCCAAGGCCCGCGCGCTCCCCCGCTTCCACGGCCATCGCGAAGGCGCCCAGGCGGTCCGCCGGCTCATGACCGAGGCCACCAAGCTCGGCATCGAGTACCTCACGCTCTACTCTTTCTCTATCGAGAACTGGAACCGCCCGGCCGACGAGGTCGCCCAGCTCATGGCTCTCTACGTCGAGTACATGGCCTCCGAACGCGAGACGCTGGTCGAGAACAACATCCGCCTGATGCAGATCGGCCGGCGCAACAACCTGCCGCCCGAGACCATCGCCGAACTCGATAAGACCATCGAGGCCACCCGCACCTGCACCGGACCGACGCTTGTGCTGGCGGTGAACTATTCCTCGCGTGCGGAGATCACCGACGGCGTCCGCGCCATCGCCGAGCGCGTCGCGCGGGGCGAGCTCGACCCCGCCGAGATCACCGAGCAGACCGTCTCCGACTCGCTCTACACCGCCGACATACCCGACCCGGACCTGCTCATCCGCACCAGCGGCGAGATGCGCCTCTCCAACTACCTGCTCTGGCAGATCAGCTACGCCGAGCTGTATGTCACCCAGACGCTCTGGCCCGACTTCGCCGAGGGCGATTTGCACGAGGCCATCCGGTCCTATGCCGCCCGCGACCGGCGTTTCGGGCGGGTCTGCTCGACGGACGCGTCCAAGCCAATCTGAGCCCATTCTGCCATCTGGGATTTCCAAACAAACGGCCCCAGCGGGTACGCTGGGCGGGATGTTCAAGCGCCCGTCGAACAAACCAGACGCTCTCACCAACCTCAGCGCCGAGCAGAAAGCCGGCTTCGAGCGTGCGTTCGGTGCGCTCGGCATGTCGGTGCAGCGCTGGAAGGACGACACCGCGACCATCCGGCGCGAGGAGGGCAAGCTCGATCTCGACGTGTCGCTGCTCGCGCGCCAGCTGCCGCCCAACACCTCGGTCGATGACCCGCGCGCCCTGGCGGTGCTGGTCGCGCCGATGCTGGGCATGAGCCTGCCCCACGACGTGCTGGCCAGCCTCGACGAGGCCCGGTCGTGGCTGCGTCCGCGCCTGGTCAACCCCGACGAACTGTCCGGCCCGCGCCGGAACATGTGCCGGCGCGAGAGTTTCGCGGGGCTGCTGCGCGCGATCTCGATCGGGCCGGGTGCCACGGCCTCGCTCGTGCGCACCGAGGAACTCGACCGCTGGGGCATCGAGTTCGACGAGGCGTTCGCGATCGCCTGCGACAACCTGCGCCGCTCGCTGCTTCCCGACGACATCCACGAGGTGGACCAATCCTTCGGCACGCTGGCGATCATCCACGACTCGGAGCCCGCGGCGTCCGCCTGCTTCATCTTCGACACGCTGCTCCCCCACTGGCAGCCCGAATCGGGCGCGGTGTTCGCCATCCCGACCGAGGACACCTGTCTGGTGCTCCCGGTGATGCACGGCATGGGCGCTGAGGCGCTGGCCGACTTCGTGCAGATGAGCTTCAACCTGTTCGGGCGGACCGAGGATGCGTTGTGCGATCAGCTGATCTGGGCGGCGGGCGCGGAGATCGACGGGCGACTGGACCCCACGCCGCGGTTCCGGCACCTGCCGATCACAAAGGTGGAAGAACGCACGGGGAAGCGCGTGCACCTCGAGGCCGAAGGGGCGATGGGTGATTTGCTTCGGGTGCTGGGAGCACTCGACTAGGGCAGGATCAAGGGCACGCCTGACCGAACGCCGCGAGGACGGCGTTCAAATCGGCGAGGTCGACCGCGCCGTCGTTGTTGGTGTCGCCGCAGAAGGTCTGGTCTTCGAAGTTCGACAGGACGAGGTTCAGGTCGATCAGGTCGACGACGCCGTCGAGGTTGATGTCGGCGGCGCACGATCGCGGCGGGACGCAGCCCCAGCGTGCGATGCTGTTGACCTGGCGAGCGCAGATCTCGGTGAACCCGCCTCCGGCGTAGAGCGCGGGACCGGAGCCGTCGTTGAAGGGGATGAGGACGCGCGGGTTGACCGCGGTCTTCTGCGACGACCACGATGAACCGTCCCAACTGGCGATGCCGCCGGCGGGCTGGCCGCCCGCGTTAGGGAACCCTCCGCCGGCGTAGAGCGCGGGGCCGGAACCGTCGTCGAAGACGGTGAGATCACGTGTCGTTCCGCCGAGACCCTCACCGAGCGGCGACCACGCGGACCCGTCCCACTTGGCGACGCGGCTGGCCGGGTTTCCGCCGGCGAGCCAGAAATCGCCCGCGGCGTAGAGCGCGGGGCCCGAGCCGTCGTCGAACGTCTCGAGCGCGAGGACGGGCTGGTTCATGCCGGTGCCGAGGGCGGACCACGCCGAGCCGTCCCACTTGGCAACGCGCGCTGCGGGCTGGCCGCCGGCGGCACCGAACCCACCTCCGACGTAGAGCGCCGGCCCGGAGCCGTCGTCGTACACGGCCATGTCGATCACCGCGCCGGTCAGACCGGTACCGAGGGGTGACCAGGCTTCGCCGTCCCACTTCGCGACGTAGTTCACCTGAACGCCTCCGGCTTGCGTGAACTCCCCACCCGCGTAGAGCGCCGGGCCTGTGCCGTCGTCGAAGACCGCCATCGCCCTGACCCAGCCGTTCATCCCGCCGCCGAGGGGCGACCATTCCGAGCCGTCCCACTTGGCGATGCGAAGGGCCAGGTAGCCGGTCACCCCCGTGAACTCTCCTCCGACGTACAGGGCCGGCCCGGTACCGTCGTCGAATGAGGCCAGGGCGAAGACCCGCCCGTTCGTTCCGGTCTGCAGGGCGGACCACTCCGAGCCGTCCCACCTCGCGACGCGGTTCGCGGGGACCCCACTGACGTTGGTGAACGAGCCACCAGCGTACATCGCCGGGCCGGAGCCGTCGTCGAACACCTCCATGGCGAACACGAACCCGCTTTCGATACCGCTGTCCAGCGCGGTCCATTCGGGCACGCACTCACCGGCGCGGGCGGGGACCGCCAGAGCAGCGAACGAAAGGAGCACAAGCACGGTGCGACAGGCGGCGGCGAGGTTCATCTTGACATCCCATTGGGAGTGTTCGGGGCGTGGTCCACATGGATCCGCGCGGGCAGAGTGCAAGGCTACACCGGTTTCGAAGGCGATCAACGGCAGGACGGAAGATCGAACCCAAGAGATCGCGTTGAGGATGGCGTTTTTTGGTCGTTTTAAGGGGCGAGTGAGGGCCGGGTCAGAGCTTTCGCCTGCGTGGTTGTTCGGGGTGCTTGGGCTTGCGCGTTTTGTAGCGGGAGCGTTTGCGCGGGGGTGACACGTTCGGGGGTGGCATGGTCTGAGTCCGATCTTCGATCGGGCGAAGGCCATGGGGCGGGCTGTCCGGCGCTGACGAGCCCACGTGGCCGTGCGCTTCGCTCCTGACCACGCCACCCTTGGAGGGAGCGGGCGGCGTGGGCATTTTCTGTTTGGTTGCTCGGGACCCATCGCTTGCGCGATTGGGCTCTGATCGCTCGGCTTTCGCTTTCGCCTTGACTCGCGCCGCTCGGCGCAAACGCTTCTCGCGCTGGACGGTTCGGATGTGGAGGAGGGTTTGGATCGCCGCGAGTCGCTGGCGGTTGCGCTCTCTTGCGTAGAAGTCGTCGAGTTTGGTGTCGCCGGTGGACTTGATCGGCGTCATGCAGGCCATGAGCGTTTCGAGCGCCTTGGTCTGCGCGGCGACCATCGTCACCTCGGACTCAAGGCGCTTGATCCGGTAGATCGTCTTCAGCTACGCGAGGACTTCCTCGGCGGTCTGGGTGTTCGTGTTGGCGGTTTCGGACCGTTGATTGGTGGCGGTGTGCATGTGGACTGTCCTCTCGTAAGAAGGCGAGGACAGGCCCGGACGGCGCGCGCAGGAGGTGGTGATGCGAAAATATCGCGCGAAAATCCGTAGGAACTGCGGGCGGAAAATTTTTTGAGAAAGTCGGAAAGTGGCGATGCGCCCGAGCCCACGCGGCGCGCGCCGGGGCGGACTTGCGCGCTTCGACATGGCCTTCGCTTCGCTCAGACCACGGCACCCTCGGGAGACCTTGGTACCCAATGAAGAGACTCGCATAGCCGCCTGAGGAGGGCGGCCATGGCACACACAGGCAGTACTGGCCGGCGAGCGGCCAGTGGCACATGCACATTCGTTTCGCGTGATCAGGCGCCTACGCGGAGGCGTTCGCCGAGGAAATCAGGCAGACCGAGGCGGGCGATCTTGTCGCCGACGGAATCGATGTCGTAGGCGACGCGCTTGATCTGGAAGGTGTTCGACTCGGTGTCGAGCAGGCCCCAACTGGCGTCGGGGTTGCGATCGCGCGGCTGGCCGACCGAGCCGGGGTTGATGATCGTCTGGCGGTCCTCGGGCAGCGGCATCGCGACGCTGCCGGCCAGCGGCAGGATCTCGATCTGGTTGAGAATGTCGTGGGCGCCTTCGAGCGAGGTGAACATGGAGGGAACGTGGGTGTGTCCGACGGCTCCGAGGCGGGTGCGCAGGCCGAAGAACGAGCGCGAGGCCGACTCGGTGCAGTACAGGTATTCGTACTGGTGCGGTCCGAAGCTGGCGTGGGCGGCGGTGAGGTCCTCGACCTTGGCCATGTCCGGGAGTGTCGCGAGCAGGTTCACGTGCTCATCGGGAAGGAGTTGACGGGTGATCTGAATGGAGACCTGGGCTCGCTGGTTGAAGCGGCGCGACATCGCCTCGTTCACGACTGCTTCATCGTGGTTGCCGAGGATGATCTTGTCGCAGACGGTGAAGGCGAGTTCCACGCACCGGACCGGGTCTGGGCCGTAGCCGACGATGTCGCCGAGGCACACGACCTGATCCACAGCACACCCGGCGATGTCGCGGAGGACCGCGTCGAACGCCTCGAGGTTGGCGTGGATGTCGGAGATGAGTGCGATGCGGGGCATGGGCTGGGCCTGTTGGGTCGGCTCGGGACGCTGGTTTGGGGTGTATCGGCCAACTGGCGGCTTGATCGATACCTCTCGGACGGTTCGGTCGAGACTTTGTTCCGACTGAGACGCTCATCGTTTCGCGTTCTGTCACGAAACGATGCGATGTGGCGGGAAATCGGCTGATCTTGGCCGGTGCCAAACGAAAAGCCGACCGGCGGATTGCCGGTCGGCTTCGGATTGCGGTGCGATTGTGCGAACCGCTGGTCGGTCTGGGTTGGCGGGCTCAGTCCTTCTCGTCTTCGTCGGTGCGGAGGACGACCATGTCCTCGTCGATATCGGACGATACCTCGATGAGCCCGGCGAGCGGGTCGTCGGAGATCTTCTTGCGGTTGTCGCCGCGGGACTTGGCCTTCTTGCCGCCCTTGAGCTTTTCGGTATCACCGGTCTCGGCTTCGCGTTCGGCCTGCTTCTCTTCGGCCTTTGCCTTGCCGGCTTCCTTCTCGGCCTCTTTCTCGGCTTCTTCGCGGGCCTTGGCCTTGGCGAGTTCGCGCTTGGCGGCTTCGACCTTCTGCTTTTCGGGCGTCAGCATCATCGAGATCTGCCGTCCCTGCGAGCGGGGTGGCATCTCGACTTTGGCGATGTCGGAGAGTTCCTCGACGATGCCGCGCAGCCGATCCATGCCGATGTTCTGGTGGGCCATCTCGCGTCCACGGAAGCGCTGGATGAAGATGACTTTGTCGCCGTCCATCAGGAAGCGTCGGGCCTGATCGACTCGGATCTTGACGTCGTGCTCGTCGATCTTGGCGGATCGTCCGAGACGGACTTCCTTGATCTCCTGCGTCTTGCCGGAGGATCCGCCTTTGCCCTTCTTGGACTGCTCGTACTGGTACTTGCCGTAGTCCATGATCTTGCAGAGGGGCGGGCGCGAGTCGGCCTGGATCTCAACAAGGTCGAGACCGGCATCTTCGGCCATGCGGAGAGCGTCGCGGGTGTCGATGACCCCGACCTGCTCGTTGTTCTCGTTGATCAGACGGATCGGCGAAATGCGGATCTCGTGGTTGACGCGCGTCTTGCGCACCGGGCCGGTAGCCCTGTAGAAACGCCTAGAGATGTCTGTGCTCCTTCAATGGTGGATCCGGCTGGACACGCCGGATGGTGCAGTGCGACCCGGTCAGCGATCCGCGCTGAGCGGGCAATGGTCGGCCGGATGGGGAAGAGACGTCGTGATCATCGAGAGCGTCGGGACGCGGAACGTGTCGCAACGCCGGGTCGCGCGACTCCCGAGCAGCGGCCTGCTGCGAAGGATATCGGCGATGTGGACTGGTGTTTCGACAACGATTGATCACTCCGAGGCACGGGCGTGCCTCTGGCAACAGGGTACCCCCGGGGCGGAGGGTGGGCAAGAAGGAGTTATCTGGAACCTTTGCCGGGAAGAGGGCGTGCGGGTCTGGACGGACACGGATCAGCGGCATCCATATATAGTGTGCGCGGTCCCGATCCCCCACTGATGGTGTAGCCAGGGTGTTGCTTCGATGATTTGTCCGTACTGCGATTCGAACGACGACAAGGTCATCGACAGCCGCGCGAGCGAGGCGGGACGGGTGATCCGCAGGCGCCGACAGTGTCTGGGCTGCGGCAAACGGTTCACGACGTACGAGCGGGTTGAGGAAACGACTCGGCTGATGGTGATCAAGCGGGATGGATCGCGCGTGCCGTTCAGCCGCGACAACATCCTGCGCGGCATCGCGGTGGCGTGCGGCAAGCGACCGGTGGCGGAGGAAGTGAAACTTCGGATCGCCGAGGAAGTCGAGGATCTGGTGCATCGGACCTTCGATCGCGAGGTGGAGAGCCGCGAGATCGGTGAAATGGTGGCGGACCGTCTGAAGGATGTCGATGAGATCGCGTACGTTCGTTTCGCGAGCGAGTACTACCAGTTCCGCAACGTTGGAGACATCCTCAAGCAGCTCGAGGAGATGAACCAGCGGGTGCGGGATGTGCCGAACCAGCAGGCGCTGTTCGAGGCGTCGGAGGGTGACGGCAAGGCGAAGAAACCGCGTTCGGGCGGGAGCGAAGAATGAGAAATGAGCGAGTGCGGGGCATCTTGATTGCTTTGTCCTGCGGTGTCGTGCTGCATGGCGTGTGGGGCTGCTCTTCGTCGGGCGAGCAGGCCTCGGTCGAGCCCGAGGGCGCCGACGCCTCGAACGAGGCGGTCATGATTCAGGTGGATGCGGCGAGCGCCTTTCGGTTGCGGCGTCTCGCGGACTCAAGCGTGGCGGCGGCGGCGCGGTCGTTCGGTCCTGCCGAAGGGTTACCGCTGGATGTGCTCGGGGCTCGGCTGTTTCGCAGTCGCGGGTGCATCGAGTGTCACGGTCCGGGGGCCGAAGATCCGGTCGGGCCGGACCTGGTAAACGCGTTCGGGACGATGCGTGCGGTTGAGGGACGGTCGGCTCTGCTGATGGACCTCGACTACATCAATGTCGCGCTGATGCGCCCGGACTCGCTGATCGCGAAGGGGTACTCAAGCGGTGTGATGCCGAGCTACGAGGGAACGCTTTACCCTCGCGAGGTGCTGGCGCTGGCGGTGTACCTGCAGGGCATGGCCGAAGCCCCGACGGTCCCGATCGCGTCGACCGAGCCGGAATCAGACGTCCTGGAGGTCGAGCCCGGCACGACGGTCGAGCGCGTTGAGGCTCCGCTGATCGAGGAAGTCGAGCAGCCGACGAAGGTCGTCGAGAATGAAGTCGAAGACACACCGGCACGCACCGACGGTCGCCCGGAGTGGTGGTTCGACGGGGTTCGCCGTTCCGAAGGCCGGATCTGGGTGTGTGTTGAGGTGCTGGGCGATTCGTTCGCGAGCACTCGGAGCGCGACGATCGAGCGGGGTCAGGCGGTTCTGGCCGAACGTCTGGGGCTCGGGCCTTCGGATGAGCTGAACGACACGCGCGTGAGGTACATCTGGGTCACGCCGCTCCCGAACCGCGGCGTGGAGCGCCGGTACGCGGGCTACGCGATGATGTCGGCGATCGCGGATTGAACGCGGGCGGCGTCGGCCAGTATTCGGTTGGGACAGACCGCGGGATCGCGCTCAGACGCTGACTTCGCGCTTTTTGCGGCGCTTCTCTGCGGCGGCTTCCATAGACTCGCGCAGGTCTTCGGGCATGTAGAGGATCGCGCCGCTGGTCGGGCACTGCACGAGTTCCGACTTGGAGAGCAGCCGGTTGACGAGTTCGACGGGGAGCATGGTGTTGGACACCTCGCAGGTGTACTCCATGTTCCGGCGATCGACTTCGACCACGGCGGACATGACGTCTTCGATGTCGTTGCGCTCCATGCGGTCGTTGTAGATCGACAGCGCGGAGGCGGGGACGTCGGCGACGACCTGCTCACGCTCCTTCTCGAGGGCCGTAAGCTGGTCCTTGATCTCGGCTTCGCGGGTGTCACGGTCGTTCTTGGCGACGGTGCGCACCTTCTCGACAGCGGCCTTCTCTGCCTCGAGAGCCTTGAGTTGCTCGCGGAGCGTGTCGAGCGTGTTCAAGGTACCGATGGCGCGGTCTTCGATAAGACTCTTGTCGGCCTTGAGTGTGTTGATTTCAACGAGGGTCGCGGAGTGTTCCTTGCTGGTTTTCGCGTTGTTCATCCGCTCGCGCAGCATGGCAACGCGGTCGTCGATGCCTTTGGTCTCGTTTTCGTCGTTGTGGGCGGTGGCTTCGAGTTGGCGGACCTGGGCGTTGAGCGACTTGAGTTTCTCATCGATCTCCGCGAGCTTGCGATCCTGTGCCTTGAGGTAGATTTCCGCTGAGCGGAGACGGCTCTTGAGACCGTCCAATCGCTGGTCTACCCGGTACAGTTTCAACAACTGGGTGGTTACGCCCATGTAGTACTCCTCGTCTGCCTCGATGGTTAAGTATAGCACCGGCTTTGGCTTGACGGGGGCGGGAGGCGCTGTTTACCGGCGATTCCGGTGATGTTTCGTGGGGTCGCCGAGGGCCCGAGCGGGTTACTGGCCGGTGGCCGCGAGGAACACCCAGAACGCGACGGGGGCAACGAGCAGCGGCGAATCGATGACGTCCATGATGCCGCCGAAACCGGGCAGTGCTTTGGAATAATCCTTGACGCCGGCATCGCGTTTGAACATCGATGCGATGAGGTCGCCGCCCTGTCCGACGAGACCGAGCAGCGTGCCGATCAGGCTTGCCTCCCACCAGGCGATCGTGAGGAGAGAGGCGGCCTCGGGGGTCTCGACTAACGAGTGACCGAGGGCCCAGACTCCGAGGGCGATGAGCGACGAGACGATCAGGCCGCCGAAAAGGCCTTCCCATGTCTTGCCGGGGCTCAGCCACGGGATGAGTTTGTGGCGTCCGATGGCAGAGCCGGTGAAGAAAGCGCCGATGTCGTAGCTCTTGGTGATCAGCAGGGTCGCGAGCAGTTCCCACGCGCCGAACTCGCGCCGGATGAGGAACAGAAAGCCGGACATGAGCCCGAGGTAAACGAAGCAGATGAGGGCGACGCCGGTGGCGAGCACGACGCCGGCGGTTGTGCGGTTGCGTGAGTAGAAGATGATGGACCCGAGCATGGCGAGGCCGCCGGCTGAGGCGACGATCGCGATCGAGGTCTGGCTGGAGAATCCGCTCGGGGTGAGCGTGCAGGCGGCGAGGCCGAGCAGCGCGCAGGTTGAGAGCAGGCGTCGCGAGGCTTCGGTGCGGAGGGCACGCATGAGCGGTGCGATCTCCTGGACGGCGCCGAGGATGCCGATCGCGATGAGCGGGAGCAGGATGATGCCCGCGTGGCCGGTCTGGCTCTCCATCCAGACGTCGAGCCAGATCGCGCCGACGAGCAGTGCGATGAGGACGGGGCCGAATATGAGGCGGTGTTTGAGCACGGGCAAGAGGTTACCGGCAACGGCTCGGGGCAGCGCGGGTTTGGCGTCGGAGAGCGTGCGCACGACAGCACCGCGTCTGGCGACGCGGTGCTGTGCGCGGTTCAGGATTCGATCGAAAGGAGTCGATCAGGCCCGCTTGGGGCGGCGACGCGAGCAGCCGACGATGAGCGCGAAACCGGCCAGAGTGGCGGTGCCCGGCGTGGGAACGGCGCGGGCGATGACGTTTGCGCGGACGTCGTTGTAGTCGTAGTCGCTGCCGGAGCCGACGATGTCTTCGATGTGGAGCGTGCTGGTCCGCATCGAATCGGCGACGGGCGTGATTTCCTTCCAGCCGAACTGGTTCAGGTCATTGGGAGAGTCCGTCCGCAGCACGTAGCGGATGTTTCCGTTCGACTTGTTGCCGCGAAACACCTGGTAGGCGAAGTGCAGCACGGTCCCCTGCTCGAATTCACCGATGGAAACGGTGTGTCCGGGCGCGGTGCCGTGGTTGTCGAACAGGAACTGGCCTATCCCGTACTGGTCCGAGTCGTCGGCGGGGTGCATGATGCCCCCGACTTCGGCTCCCGTGAAGTAGAGCGAGCCGGTCCAGCCCGCACTCTGAGATACGAACGAGACATCGAACGCTCCCGTCTGTTCGACCTGGTACGTGGTGCCGGTGATGACCGACGCGGACGCCCCTGTTGCGGCGCCACCCACGCAGGCGGCGGCGACAGCCGTCTTGATGTACCGCTTCATAGAAATACCTTCCGTGGTTGGAGCCCGGCCTCGGCACAGCGCCCTGCCGCCCGCTCGTGAAACGCGACCGGTCGGCTGGCTTCGACCAACCGCCCCCGCTCGCACTGCGAAGTTCCGATTCAGGGGGGGAGATTCCAAGTCGCTGCGTGGGAGAAACCCGGGCGGGGTTCGGATTGTGCGGGTGCGCCGGGCGGGGATACGGCCGTTGCACCGCATCGGACGAGGGCGAGACAGGCCCGATACACTGCCCGCACTGACCCGAAACCGCCCTCAGGAGCCCGAAGAAACGATGCCGAGCACCGAGACCATCAACCCGCTGCGCGCGATCAATGAGGAGTTTCAGCAGATCGAGAAGGACATCCGGCTCGGGGGTGGGCTGAAGGCCATCGAGCGCCAGCACGAAAAGAACCGGCTGACGGCCCGGGAGCGGATCGACCTGCTCGTGGATGACCCGGCGGGGTTCACGGAACTGGGGCTGTGGGCGGCCTACGAGATGTACGCCGAGCACGGCGGGGCGCCGGGAGCGGGCGTGGTGACGGGGGTTGGTCAGGTTGAGGGACGGACCTGCATGATCATCGCGAACGACGCGACGGTGAAGGCCGGCGCGTTCTTCCCGATGACCTGCAAGAAGATCATCCGGGCGCAGCACATGGCGCACATGGCGCGGATGCCGCTGGTGTACCTGGTGGACTCGGCGGGCGTGTTCCTGCCGCTGCAGGAGGATGTGTTCCCGGACACGGACGACTTCGGGCGGATCTTCCGGAACAACGCGGTGATCAGCGCGGAGGGGATCCCGCAGATCGCGGCGATCATGGGGTTCTGCGTCGCGGGCGGCGGGTACCTGCCGGTTCTCTGCGACACCCTGCTGATGACCGAGGGGTCGGGGCTGTACCTGGCCGGTCCGGCGCTGGTGAAGGCGGCGATCGGGCAGGAAGTCAGCGACGAGGACCTTGGCGGGGCGTCGATGCACGCGGCGATCAGCGGGACGATCGACTTCAAGGAGAAGGACGACGAGTCGTGCATCAAACGGGTACGGTCGCTTGTGAAAAAGCACGACGGGATGTCCAAGGTCGTCAAGAGCGAGGGTGGTGAAGCGCCGGCGCGACAGGGTGAGGACATCTACTCCGCGTTCAACGGCGGCGGGCAGTACGACGTGCGCAATGTGCTCGAGTGCGTGGTCGATGGCGACAGTTTCGACGAGTACAAGGGCGAGTACGGCGCATCGATCGTGTGCGGGTACGCGTCGATCGACGGGCGATCGGTCGGGGTCGTTGCGAACCAGAAGATGGTGACTAAGCGAGTGATGGGCGGGCAGGCGCACGGCGGAAAGGGCGGCCCGACGCACTCGGTGAACATGCCCGGCGTGATCTACGACGAATCGGCCGACAAGGCGGCGCGGTTCATCATGGATTGCAACCAGCGGAAGATCCCGATCGTGTTCCTGCACGACACGACGGGGTTCATGGTCGGGCGTGATTCGGAACAGCAGGGCATCATCCGCTCGGGCGCGAAGATGGTGAACGCGATGAGCAACTGCGTGGTGCCGAAGATCGTGGTGATCCTCAATGCCAGTTACGGCGCGGGAAACTACGCGATGTGCGGGCGGGCGTTCGACCCTTTCATCTCGCTGGCGTGGCCGGGGAGCAAGTGCGCGGTCATGGGCGCGGCGCAGGCGACGGGCGTGCTCGCGATGATCGAGGAGCGCAGCCGCCAGCGCAAGGGCGAGACGATCGATGAGGGCACCAAACAGACGATCCTCAAGGCGGTCGCCGACAGCTACAACGAGCAGCAGGACATCCGGCACGGGGCGGCGCGGGGGTGGCTGGACCGGATCATCGAGCCGCACCGGACGCGTGAGGAGCTGATCGCGGCGCTCGACATGACGCAGAACTGGGATTACAGCCGCGAGTTCAAGACGGGCGTGTTGCAGGTCTGATCGCTACTGCGGCATCGGGACATCGAGGAAGTCGGCGATGCGCTCGTTGACGTGCTCGGCGTTGGTCCACTGGATGAGGTGGAGGCCTCCGGCGATGGTGACGTCGGCCTCGCGGAGCGTGTCGGGGATGGTGGTGTCGTTCTCGCCGTGGATCTGGAGGATCGGGATCTCACGCTCGACGGCGCGGGCGTCGTCGGCGCTGAGGTTCCAGTCGACGGTCGCGCGGCCGCCCCACTGCAGCATGACCGGGTCGAGGGTGCGGGACATCTCGCGGAGCCAGCGGGTCTGCTGCTGGTCGAGTCGGTTGGCTTTGGCGAATCGCGGCGTGACGAGTTTGGCGATAGGTCGCACGAACGGTTTGGGGACGAGGTTCCCGAGTTTGACCTGGCGGACGAACTTGTTGGTGACCGCATCGCGCGAGCGGCACGCGCTGATGAGGACGATTCCGCTAGGGAGGATGACCTCGTGGCCGTCGGACGCGCGGCGCATGAGCAGGTAGCGGGCGATCTCCATGGCCACCTGGCCGCCGAACGAGAATCCGACGAGGGCGAAGGGATTGTCGAGCAACCCTTCGCGGCGCAGGTGTTCGGTGAAGCGTGCGGCGTAAAGGCGGAGTGGTTCGCGTTTGCTGGTCGGCTCGATCCAGGCCGGGACAATGGAGTGCTCGAACGCCTTGAGCTGCGGGAGGAACAGGTGGAAGTCCGCGCCGAGACCGGGGAGGAGGATGAGGCGGGGAGGCTCGTCGGCGTGCATGGGACGATGGTAGCGGATGGGATCGAGCCGGTTCGCGGACCGGGATCACCCTGACAGACCGCGGGTTCGGCGACTAGGATGCGCCAGCATGGCTGACGAGAAGTACATCCGGATAACCGATGTTTCTCCGCGTGACGGTCTGCAGAACGAGCCCGAGCCGATCCCGACGGCGGAGAAGGCCAAGCTGGTGCATCTGCTGTCGCACACGGGTGTGGACGAGGTGGAGGTTTCGAGTTTCGTGAGCCCGAAGTGGGTGCCCCGACTGGGGGATGCACATGAGGTGTTCGCGGCGGTCGCTGAGGAGAAGCCGGAAGATCTGGTGTACTCGGCGCTGGTGCCGAACATGAAGGGGCTCGAGCAGGCGTTGGCGGTGAATGAGATCGCGGGACGGACGATCGTGGACAAGGTGAGCGTGTTCACGGCGGCATCGGAGACCTTCA
>Ga0209273_10001928_pt1 | contig 16952 bp, 13 predicted proteins | sample tdAd471_FD_187126 | JGI IMG/M metagenome (GOLD analysis project Ga0209273, IMG submission 187126) | Marine sediment microbial communities from the Atlantic coast under amendment with organic carbon and nitrate - tdAd47.1 (SPAdes)... | ecosystem: Environmental > Aquatic > Marine > Coastal >...
CAACGGCCGCCGTATGAATGACGACGTCAGCTCCCGCGCACAGACGATCGACATCCGCGCGGCTCGTCACGTCGCCAGCAGTGACGGCAACGTCCGGGTCCTCGGCGAGGAACGATTCCGGAACGACCATGTCGAGTCCGCGGACCGTCGCGCCAAGAGCCAGGCAACGCCGTGCAATGTGACGTCCGATAAAACCACAGACTCCCGTGATGGCCACTGTTCTGCCGGAAATATCAAACGCCATGAGGCCTGCTTCTGGTGAAGGATGTTGAGTTGCCGGTCGGCAGCTGATCGCGGATAGTCACCCCGACGGTCAGATCCAACCCGTTCTGGAGCGTGTCAGCAGCCTTCGAGTGGTCTGCCGGTCGACGATTTCCCGCCGGCTCTGGCTCACCGGAGCTGCCTTCAGAACGAGACGATGGTACCGGGAGCGCGGTTTCTCACGCAGCGAAACCGCCTGCCAATGTTGATCCGGGAGAGGAACCTGTGCGAAGAGTTGCGGTCATTGGGCTGGGACGGTTTGGAATGGCGCTCGCCAGGCAGCTGGCCGAGCGAGGAGTTCAGGTTCTGGCGATCGATCGGTCGATGCAGCTGGTGAATGAGTCCCGGGATCACGTTGACCTTGCCGTGCGTCTGGACTCGACCGACCGCGAAGCCCTGCTCGCTCAGGAAGTTGACAAAGTCGACGTCGCCGTCGTGGCGATCGGTGAGAACTTCGAAGCTTCTCTACTGACGACGGTGCTGCTGCATAAACTGAATGTGCCGCGCGTCATCTGCCGGGCTCAAACCGCGACTCATGCCGAAATTTTCCGGCAGATCGGAGCCAGCGAGGTCATCCAGCCGGAGTCGAGTGCTGGCGAGCAAATGGCGCGGCGGCTGGCTAACCCGCGGCTCAGCGACGTCATTGACCTCTCGCCGGGATATTCCCTCGTCGAGATCACCGCTCCCGAATCCTGGGCCAACGTCGCTCTGCAGACGCTGGCCTTGCGGACAAAGTTCGACGTCAATCTCGTGGCGATCAAACGCGGCGATCCGGAATCACCAACGGCGGAGGTCATCAGCGTGCCGCGTCCCGCCGACCCGATTCTGCCTGGCGACCGCCTGATGCTCGTCGGGTCGAACGAAGCCATCAATGCCCTGCCGAAGTCCTGAGCACAATCCGGGCGCATCGCGCACGCGCTCGGCGGCCTTGGACAGAACGGATTGCGGAATGCACGTTGCCCACGTCATCACTCGAATGATCATCGGCGGAGCACAGGAGAACACGCTTTTCACCTGCGAGGACCAGCACCGTGATCACGGCGACGAGGTGACACTGATTACCGGCCCGGCTCTGGGGCCGGAGGGCAGCCTGATGGACCGCGCCCGACAGTGCGGGTTTCGCATTGTCGAAATGGACTCGATGCGGCGCAGCATTCACCCGTGGCGGGACTGGCAGGCGTACCGGCAACTGATCCGCGTGCTGAGGGACCTGCGACCGGACATCGTGCATACCCACAGTTCCAAGGCCGGAATCATTGGACGAGCCGCCGCTGCGAAGCTTGGCATTCCGACCGTGCATACGATTCACGGAGCGTCGTTCCATCGCGGCCAGAGTGCCCTCGCCTTTCGCCTGTATCAAATGCTGGAACGTCACGCCGCGCGCTGGACAGACGCCTTCATCAGCGTCTGCGACGCCCTGACAGCACAGTACGTTGCTGCAGGAGTTGCCTCCGAGGGCCAGTTCACGACGGTCTACAGCGGTATGACCGTCGAGCCGTTTCTGAATCCGCCGCGGTCGCGCGCGGAAGTGCGAGCGGAACTCGGCCTGTCCGATGAACATGTTGCAGTCGCAAAAGTCGGGCGGCTGTTTCATCTCAAAGGTCACGAGTACCTGATTCGCGCCGCGCGACAGGTCATCGACCAGCACCCGAATGTGCGTTTCGTCCTGATCGGCGATGGCATTCTGCGTCAGCAGTTCGAGCAGCAGATCGCGGACCTCGGCCTGTCTGAACACTTCATTCTGACCGGACTTGTGCCGCCGGATCGGATCCCGGAACTCATCAACGCGTGCGACATCGTCGCCCACACCAGCGTCTGGGAAGGCCTTGCCCGAGTGCTCCCGCAGGGGCTGCTCGCCGGCAAGCCGGTCGTCAGTTACGACATCGACGGTGCGCCCGAAGTCGTGCTGAATGGAGAAACGGGCTTCCTGCTGCCGGTCGAAAGTATCGAAGAACTCGCCGACGCACTCTGCCAGCTCGTCGCCTCGCCCGAACTCCGTAACCGCCTGGGAACCGCCGGTCGCGAACGCTGCCGTGAGATCTTCTGCCACCGCTACATGACGGAACGAATTCGCGAGGTCTACCAGCGGGTTCTTGATTGAAGAGGGCTCGTGCTGTCGCGGTGTTTGCGGGTGGGTATTACCTGTTCAGACTTTTGACAGGTTCTGCATCGCTCACAGGTCAGACGGGACGATCCCGTGGCTACGGTCGACTGCTTCAATCATGTCTTCGCGGATTCCGGCGTCTTCGCGACTCAGCAGGAAGAGGACCCGACCGGGACGCAGGTGCCAGCTGGCCCAGCTCAGGGGCGAGTCACCGTTGGCGTCGCTGAACGACTTGTCGGCCCCGGCGGCGAGCAGCAGTTCGATTGTCTCCGGACTGCCAAACGCGGCGGCTCGATGCAAAGGCGTTTCGCCACGATTGCGAACGTCGCGCCAGAAGGCGTGTGTCGGGATGCCGGGGATCGTCGCCCGATTTGGATCTGCTCCGGCATCGAGCAGCAGACGGACGACGTCGCTCCGGTCTTCGTGAGCCTTCGTCAGCACCGCGTGCAGCGGAGTCTCGCCCGTCCGACACTCTCCAGCATTCGGATCAGCCCCTGCGTCCAGCAACAGCCGGACGCACTCAACCTGATTCATATAAGCCAGCCCGGCCAGCACCGCCGTTCCGCTTTCGTTGTGCTGCTCGTTCGGGTCGGCTCCGCGTTCGAGCAGGTACGCGATGACCTCTGGATGAAACGTCAGCAGCGGCCCCATCCCGTGCTGATCGACACCGTTAACGTCGGCTCCCGCCTCGACCAGTTCCCGCACGCGAACAAGATCGCCCTGGTGGCTGGCAGAGACGAGTTCAGGGCAGAGCGTTGGCATACTCGAAGCTCCAGTTCAAAGGAGAAAGTGACGGGCAATCAGTCCGAGGATGGGAATGACAACACAGACCGTCAGAATCAAAAGGCGGCGTTGAAAGTTGATCGTTCTGACACAACTCTCGCAGTACCGATTCTGATCAAGACACGATTCCGGATTGAGTGTGCTGAGATCGTCAGATTCGCAAACGCCATTCACTGCGACGGAGCGTGCCGAAGGCGCGGACGCAAACTTCAGCTCGTCGGCTGAAAACGATTCGCCGCAACGATGGCAGGTCGCACCTGGCTGCTGGTCTGTTTCCGCTGAGGTCACCATTTACTGAGTCGCCGCGCATTCGTTTCCGGTGTCATGGAAACGGTCGAGGTATTCCGGAGTGGTGAGAGGACTTTTACGAATCAAAGAGAAGACTTCGACACCATCGCCGAGTGAGTCTCCGGCCTCGTCGAAAATGTGGAAGCCCACGGCGTATCCGGTCGAGACAACCGAGTCCGATTCGTAATTCTCCCGCGACAGCTTTTCCGCACGAGCGATCGCGTCATCAAAGCTTTCGGCACGGACGATGACAATCCGTTCTTCGTATGCCGGTTCGGAAACTCCGGTCAGACGGTAAACGATCCGCACTCCATACCACGGTTCAGGATTCGGTAGCAGATTTGTCACGGCGTTGAGTCCGCGTCTGAACGGAGTTGGCAAGCGTTGCAAGATACTCTTCTGCGCCGGCATCGGAACGTCCAGCCTGCCACTGCTTCAGGAGTTGGTGGCAGGATTCTCGCCTTTCGTCTGGAGAGAATTCAGACAGCTCCCAGATGATTTTCAATTCATGTGTCTGATTGATGGCCGCATGAAAGCTGTGATGCGGAGAGTGGCTGACGCAGGGAGAAAACGAATTCACTCGCCGCCAGTCCGGACGGACTGCTGCATTGGGAACTTCGAGGCTGACCGGTGATTCGGTCACACGCTCACTGATGCAAACGCCTGCCAGAAATCGTTGAGTTCGGATGCGGCCAGAGTTGATATCGATGTCCTCGTGCCGGCAGTTGAGAGGCGGCCAGGTAATCAACGGCCAGCCACCGAGACCGATCAGCCAGACTCCGATGACGAGAACGACGATTGCTCTACTGCGGGTGTTCCTGTTCATCGCGAGATATCCACAGGTGCCAGTGACCGTGTTCATGTCCAGCGATTTCATTTGCCGGACCATTCGGGGGCCGTCTTTTCCAGAAACGCCGTCATGCCAGTACTCGGTTCCGAGGTTCGGTAGCAGGCGGCGAAGGCGCGGGCTTCGGCTTCGAACTGGGCTTCCGGAGGCGGGCCTTCAAAGTCTGCTATGAGAGATTTGGCCAGGGCGCGAGCGTTCGGGCCTCGATTGAGAATCGTGACGACGCGGTTGTCGACGAGAGTTCGCAGCGCAGGTTCATCCTCAGCGACGGCGTCGACCAGGCCGAGCTGTAACGCCGTCGCGGCGTCGACGAGTTCACCAGTCAGGATCAGGCGGCGGGCGGCGGCGCTGCCGAGAATTCGCGGGGCTCGAACAGTGCCGCCCCAGCCGGGGATGATGCCAATCCCGGTTTCCGGCAGGCCGATGCGGGCGTTGGCTGTCGCCAGCCGCATGTCACAAGCGAGCGCCAGTTCGCAGCCGCCTCCGGCACAGGCTCCGTGAATCGCGACGATCGTCGTCGCCGGCAGCGCGGCGACGCGGTTCATCAGCGACTGGCCTTCGCGCGAATTCGCGTACGCAGTTTCCTCGTTCAGGCTGCGCAGTCCGTTGATATCCGCCCCGGCAATGAAGACTCGACCGGTCGCCTCGAACACGACAACGCTGATTCCGGACGCTGCATCCAGTTCGTCGAGCACCCCGGCCAGCCGCTGCCGCGTTTCCGGGCCGAGGAGCTGGATGCCGTTCTCCGCTGAAAACAGCACGCGGGCCACCGAGCCGTCGAGGGTGAGAGTCACATTCGTCGCCATCAGAGATCGCTGCCTTCCTGTTTGACCGCAAGCCGCAGGCGTGCGTGCATCAGTTGATGGAGCGTTGAATTGTCAGAACGCGCACGCCTGCGGCCTGCGCTTAAACAACGAAACTGCCAGCTACCAGGCAGCGAACTCTTCCCACACTTTCAATTGAGCATCGCTGAGAATCGGTTTGAGCAACGTGGGATCGGTCTCTTTGATCTGCCGTTCGACGGTGTAACGGACGGAGCCCGGATTCACGTTTCCGATTTTGACCTGCGTTTCAAAAACATCGCGGAGCTGTTCGTGCTGAGGCTCGGCCAGCCTGAGTTCCAGATCGATCTGCCCGATGGCAAAAATAATGGCCGAACTGCGGAGGCGCTGACGCCGGGCTTCGATCGCCGCCTCGTACTTCTGTTTCTGCTGCGGCGTGACGACGGACTGCATCGTCTGCGTCCAGACATTCTCGCGTTTGAGTTCTTCGAGGCCGCCGCCGAAGCCGCTGCTCGAACTGCCGTTCCGGTGCTTGACGCGGTACTGCAGCCCGTAACGCTGCACCGCCACGCTGATATTCGCAACGTTCTCTTTCTCTTCAGCGACTCGCGGATTCGGCTTGGGAGCGGCCCCGAACAGTCGATTGATCGCCTGCAGCACCGGCGGCTTCTCGCCCGGTTTCTGCTCCGCATTCTTCCCGCCAGCCGCGTTCTCGTCGCCCTGAGATTCCGCTGCCTCTTCCGGCTCACCGGGCCGAGGCACTTTCTTTCCAGCGACACGAATCTCGGCATCCTCGCCATACCGCTCCAGTCGAACGTGGCGGCGAAGTTCCTGCTCCTCGTTGCGGATCCAGCGATCGGCGGCGCCCTTCGCGGCGATCTCAAGCTTCTTGACGGACTTCGCGTCAAGTTCGCACACGCGGCTCAGCTCTTCGATCTCCAGCAGTAACCTGCTTTGAGCCGCAATCCGGAATTCCTGGACGACCCGGTCCTCGACCCGCTTCTTGAATTCGGCCGCGTCCTGCTCAGCCTTCTCGACGGGATCAAGCGGAGCATCTTCCGCCAGAACCACAGTCGGCTGCAGTCCGGCAAGCGGCCAGTGAACGAGTGGCGGCCCGGCAACTGCCAGGCAGAGCAGAGTGAGACGCGTCAGTTTGAAACGCGGAAGCATCGTACGGGACAGCGGGCAACGCGACAGTGGCTTCATCAGTGGTCTCCCGTGTGAGAGGTCGCAGCTGAGCGGGTGACGGCGGCGGGGCCGAAGTCGCGGAACGCCAAAGCGGTCGAGCGGATTACGGTCCCGCCAGGCCGGCCTTGTCCGAAATGTCCGTGCGATTCCAGCCGCCCGGCCACCTTATCAGATCAACGGCTTCGTAGGCTCGAGTTTTTGCCGCCGCCAGATCGTCGCCAATCGCCGTGACGCCCAGCACTCGACCGCCGTTGTTGACAACGTGCGACCCGTTGAGCTTCGTGCCAGCGTGAAACACTTTGACATTCTCAAGTTCGCCAGCGGCGTCGAGACCGGAGATCGGCTTGCCCTTCTCGTACGAGTCGGGATATCCCGCTGAGGCCATGACGACGCAGACCGTCGGGCGTTCGTCCCAGTCGAGCGGCTCGATCTCATCGAGCCGGCCTTCCGCCGCTGCAAGCAGAACTTCTGCCAGGTCGGTCTTGAGCCGCATCAGCACCGGCTGAGCCTCCGGATCGCCGAAGCGAACGTTGTATTCCAGAACTTCCGGCCCGTCTTCAGTGATCATGATGCCGGCGTACAGAATCCCTCGGAACCGGATCCCGTCGGCACTCAGCGTGTGGACGGTCGGGATCAGCACGCGATGCAGGATTTCATCCATCAGCTCTGGCGTGACCAGCGGTGCCGGGCTGTAAGCACCCATGCCGCCGGTATTCGGACCTTCGTCGCCGTCGTGAGCCCGCTTGTGATCCTGCGAAGTTTCCAGCGGAATGATCGTGTTGCCGTCGATGATCGCGAGGATGCTGGCTTCCTGCCCGACCAGACACTCTTCGATCAGGACGTTCTTTCCGGCGTCTCCGAACTCCTTGAAAACAAGCATCCGGCGCACGGCGTTCATCGCTTCCGCGTGGTTCTTACAGACAATCGCCCCCTTGCCGGCCGCGAGCCCGTCGGCCTTGACGACGATCGGTCCGTCTTCGCGTTCGTTGAGAAACTGCTCAGCCTGCTCGGCATTGGTGAACGTCCAGAAGTCCGCGGTCGGCACCCCGGCCTTGCGCATCAGCTTCTTGCAGAAAATCTTGCTGCCTTCGAGCTGGGCCGCAGCCTTCGACGGGCCGAACACCTTCAGCCCGGCTTTTTCCAGAGCATCACTCAGGCCGGCACACAGCGGAGCTTCAGGGCCGACAACAGTCAGGCCAATCTCATTCTCTGTGGCGAATTTGACCAGAGCCGGAATGTCGGAATCGGCGATGTCGACGTTGATGCCATCTTTCGCCGTGCCCGCGTTGCCCGGAGCACAGTAGACCTCGGAAACCAGCGGGGACTGTTTGAGCTTCCACAGCAGAGCGTGCTCACGACCTCCCTGACCAACCACAAGAACCTTCATGATGCCGACCATTCGCCTTGAATTTCAGGAGTTTCGCCCGGTTCCTGCCGAGCCGGGCCGGAGTATAGCCCTGCAAAAGACGCTCCTGTAGCGAGCCACGACGAAGCCGCCGAGCCCCGGCAATCCGAAACCATATTGACAGGCTTCCGCGAGTTCCCGTACTGGTTCCTCACCTTTCCATCTGATCGGTGGGCTCCCTGTGTGGACACTCTGGCCTGGATGGCCGTGCCCGCCAGAACCTTCTTCGCCCCCGGCTCAGACAACATCCCGTCAACACTGCCAGTCGCTCCTCGACCGTCACGGCAGACCGTTACGAGTTTCATGGAAGAAACACAGCTCACAGACAGCGGACATCGTGTCGCCACGGGGCAGCTCGCAAACCGAGTCCTCGGCGGGACGTCGATGCGTGAGGGTGCTCGTTCGGTCGCGGAACGTCCGCCACAGCACACGGCCTTCGTCCGAATGCTCGCGCTGCTCGTGTTCGTCGCCAGCCACTCCGGCTGTGCGATGTTCCGCGAAAATCACTACATGGCATCCGCCGTGCCGCCACAACTGGCCGCTCTGCCAGTCAGCAATCCTCAGCTCCTCAACTTTGCCGAACTGACGGGCAGCCCCTCTGATAATCAGCTGATCGGTAAGCTCGACGTTCTGGAAGTCAACGTTCTGCCGAGTCTGAATTCGCGCGAAGTTTTCCGTTACAGCGTTCGTGTTCAGGAAGACGGTGTCGCGAACCTGTCGCAGATTGGTCAGCTTCGTCTCGCCGGCCTGAAACTGGCCGAGGCCGAAGCCGCGATCACTCAGGCCAGCGTCGAGCGCGGCATGTATCGGGCTCCGCATGTCACGGTCACCATGAAAGAGCGCAAGGTCAACAAGATCTTCGTGGCCGGAGCGGTCAAGAAACCAGGCTGGTACGAGATCCCGGCTGCCGAGTGCAATCTGATCTCAGCCATCTTTTACGCAGGCGGCCTGACACCGGACGCCGGCACCAGCATCGATATTCAGAACGTCGTGACCCGCGATGAACTGCTGAACGAAGCAATCGCAAGCGTCCCCGCCGATGGGGTCACCCAGACCGGAGGCTACGTGCGGCAGCCAGCGCCTCGCCAGGCAACAGTCGACCTCATCTCAGCGACAAAGGAAGGCCGCGACGCCTACTTTGTCGGTGACGGGGGCGCCATCAATGTTGAACGCCGCAGCCCCGACGCGATCTACGTCGACGGCCTCGTGAAGAAATCAGGCCGCCAGATCTTCCCGCTGGATGACGAGGAATTTCGACTGCTGGAAGCAATTTCGGCGGCTGGCGGCACCTCGTCGCAGGTGGCCGACAAAGTCTTTGTCGTCCGAGCCACACCAGCATCCGGACAACCCGCCGTCATTCAGGCCAGTCTCCGCAAAGCACGGCACGATGAATCCCACAATCTCCTGCTGTCCCCCGGCGACTTCGTCAGCGTTGAACACACACCGGCCACGGTGATTATGGAAATCCTGCAGATGGTCCGCATGGGCGCAAGTCTCAATCCGCTCATTCCCTGATGCCTGAGCAGCCCACTCGTTGCACCCAATAACTTCACCGAACATCCCGGCGAGTTACCGTTTATGACCACCGTCAATCCTCAACGCGATCCGATCGGAGCCGACATTGTCACGCCGTCGGGTACCGGGAGCGGCGGCGGGAACCCGTCCAACGTGATCTCCGCTGCCCTGCGGTTTCTGCATCTGGTTCAGATGCGGAAGGGGATCATGTTCGCCTGGCTCATGATCGCCTGCGTCGGTGGCGCGATTTATTACGCAGTGGCTCCCCGTCTCTACGACTCCTCGGCGTCGATCTACGTCATCCGGGCGGCTGGCAGCAGTGGCAACGGCAACTCACCCAACGGTGATACCCGCTCCCTGCTCAGCCTCCTGCCAACGCAGGTCGAGCTGATTAAGCAGAGTGCGGTGCTGGAAGAAGCCATCAAATTGCTCGGCCCCGACCATCACATCGACTTTGAAGGAAAACCCCAGAAAGCGTGGCCCGCACTTCTCGCTCAAAACCTGCGAGTCGGCTCCGATCGACTGACCAGTTTGATCGATATTCGCTATCGATCCCGACATCCGGAAACGGCACAGGCCGTCGTTCAGGCCGTCGTCGATGCGTATCTGGTCTTCGCGAATGACACGGCAGAGAGCACGGCCCGCAAAGATCTCGTTCGCCTGATGAATGAGCAGACGGACCTGGAAACCAAACTCGAAGCCCTGGAACAGGAACGCACGCAACTCAGCGACCAGCTCGGCCAGCTGGCAACAACGGACGGCGCCAGCATCAGCCTGATTGCCAAACGCATCATCGACCTGCAGGAGCAACTGTCCCGGGCCGACGAAGCGGTCAGAAATGCGGCGGCGTTTCAGGAAGCTGTCAACCAGGCAATTGCTAACGGACAGAACCTGCTGCCGTTCGCGCTCCAGGCCGAACAGTTTCTCGGCAGAGAATTGATTCAGAACGAATTCGGGCTCAGTTCTCAGGAAGCTGCTGAGCGGACGCGGCTCGTTCAACAGTTGCTCGCCTTCGAGAATGACTATCGTTCGAAAAGTGAAATCTACGGTGATCGGCATCCGATCATCACCGACCTGGTCAACAAAATTAACTCTTACCGGCAGTACATCGAGTACACCGACCGATTGCGCGCCCAGCAGCGCGAAGAGATCAAATCAAAACAGCTGGCGGGAATTCTCACCGGTTTTTCGCAGCAACGCCTCATCCAGGCGCAAACGCAGCATCAGAATGTCAGCGCCCGGCTTGTGACCGAGCAGCAAGCCTACGACCGCATGGCAACCCCGCGGCAGCGACTGAAAGTTGTCGAAAGCATGCTGGAGAACCTCAAGAAACGAAACGACTCGCTGCTTGTCATGCTGGCCAACCAGAACCAGCTTTTGACCAGCGAGCTTCAGGCGACCGTTTCCGAGCGTCCGAAAGTGCCGGTTGCGCCATCGACTCCCAAGCTCATTCTGACCGCGGTCATATCGCTGTTTCTCGGTGTCTTTCTCGGACTGGCGAGCGTCTATGTCCTGGACATGCTCGACGACCGGTTCCGCTCACCCGAAGAAGTTCGCATTCAGCTCGGCGTACCGGTGCTCGCGATGGTTCGTCAGATGGAAGAAATCGGTGGTGAGGGCGTTGACACAATTCAGACTTACACGCGTCCCAACAGTGTCGAAACGGAAGCCTTTCGCACACTCCGGACATCGATCTCGTTCGCCGAAGGTTCCACGCAGCGGATCATGGTCACCAGCTCCGAACCGAGCGACGGCAAGACGACCGTCATGGCCAACCTGTCCGTCGCGTTCGCCCAGAGCGGCAAACGCACGCTGCTGATCGACGCCGACATGCGGCGACCGGGCATGTCGACACTGCTGAACCTGCGCGGCCCCAAAGGTCTCTCCCACGTCCTGCGGGACGATGCACCGATCGAAGAGAGCGCGGCAGCGCACCTGACAACCGGCGTCGTGCCGAATCTCGATTTCATTTCGTCCGGCTCGCGGCCAATCAATCCCGCCGAACTGCTCTCCAGCCCGAGGTTTTCCGAACTGCTGGCCTGGGCGGAAACAGTTTATGACCAGATCATCGTCGACGCCCCGCCGATCCTGGCCGTCGCTGACCCGGCCATCATCGGTCGTATGGTCGACGGTGTCGTGATGGTCATGCGGCCCGACAAGAACCGCCGCAAAATGCTGATTCGTGCCGTCGAGTCACTGCAGGCCGTCGACGTCAACCTGCTCGGGATCGTCGTCAACCGGATCACCGGCGAATCTGGCGGTGACTACTACGGTTACGGATATGGTTACGGTTATGGATATGGATACGGGAGTGGTTATGGATATGGCCACGACCGTGACGACGAGGAAGCCGACGAGCACGCGGCAGAGATGCCTGACGTCCGTCGCGCTGCCTGACAGGGGCCTATGCAGCAGCCATCAGTCGCTGCTCGACTGGAGTGTTCCGGAGCGAACGGAAGGACGATTCTCATGCCGGGCCGACACCATCACCGCCATCGGCAGCGACGATCTTCCGGACATCGGCGGCAGCAAACTGCGGTTGCGGGAAAACCGGAAAGTCACGGACCAACACCCTTGTGGCTGAAGTCCGTTGATGCCGGCCTGCTGATTGCCGTTCTCGCCGTGCCGTTTGCCTTCGGAGGCCGGAGTGCCATCGGGGAATCACTGCTGGTGCTTGGCACGTTCTGGGCAGCTCTGAGTCTCGCCTGCTGGCTGTTGACCTGTGACAACGCCCGCTGGGTACGGACGCGAGTGGGCATTCTGCTGCTGGCGATTCCCGCCGTGGCCCTCCTTCAGATACTGACCCTTCCACAGTCCGTTCTCAGTGCGATCTCACCAGCGATCACAGACCTGCTGCCCATCCGGGAAACGGAAACCGGCACCACACTGCTGGGAGGCCACTGGTCGCACATTTCACTGACGGCCTATGAAACCCGCGTCGGGCTGACGCTGGGTATTTCCTACGTGCTGCTGTTCCTGGTGGTTGCCCAGCGAATCCGGCAACTTGAAGACGCCACACGACTGCTTCGCTGGATTGGCCTCGGGGGTGCAGCGATGGCCGCCTTCGGCCTCGCCCAGTACGTGTTCGCGAACGATCGTTATTTCTGGGTCGTTGAACATCCTCAGGGGTCGACAATCGACGCAGCCAAAGGCGGCTTTCTTAACAAGAATCATTTCGGCCAGTTCATGGCTTTGAGCATTGGGCCGCTGGTCGCCGGCCTGACACTGACACTTAACGAGATGCGGGAACTTCAACAGCAGAAGTTCCGCCGTGTCGGCAGTGAGTACGATTCCCGCATCCATCTCACATTGCAGACCGGCCTGTTCATGGCTGGCCTGGCATTTGTCATGGTTGGCGTGCTGGCGGCACGGTCGCGCGGAGCTTTCGTCGCAGCGGCAGTTGCGTGCGGAGTTCTGTTTTTTCTCCTCTACCGCAAACAGGCGATTACGGCCCGCCAGTTTGGAGTGCTGTCGGCGGCGGGACTGACTTCGGGCCTGATCCTCACTCTGCTGAGTTCCCGTCAGTTGACGCGTCTGGTCAACCGTCTTGATTTCTGGAGCGACAACGGACGGCTGACGATCTGGGAGGCCAACCTCAAGGTCTTCAGCGAGTTTCCGATTCTCGGTTCGGGAATCGGCAGCCACCGTTATGTCACGCCGCGCTATCTCGACCTGCCATTCGTCGAAAAGACTTACGGGCACGCAGAGAGCAGCTATCTGCAGCTTCTCACAGAGACCGGCCTGGCCGGCTTCAGCCTTGCTGCCGTCTGCGTTCTTGTGTGTGCGTGGTGGTGCCTGCGAGGCTTGCGGCTGTCGCAGGTGCGGAGCACTCCAGCCATCGCCCTCTGCGCCGTGACGGCGTCTCTGGCCGGAAGTGTTGTGCATGCCGTTTCAGACGTTGTCTGGCACGTACCGGGGTGCATGGCGGCGACCGTCCTGCTGGCGGCCTGTGCCTGTCGGATTTATCAGCTTCAACAGGCGCAGCTCACCGGCGAGGAATCCCGAACGACTCGGCAGGTTCCTCGTATCATCGCGTTTGGTGGAGCCTGCAGTGTGATCGCACTCGGCGGCTGGATGGCGACGGTCTGGGGACCTCGCCTGTCGGCCGAACCCTTCTGGTGGCAGTACCGGCGTCTGGCGCTCGCCGATCAAACCGGCAAGGGAGATCCGGCGGAAGATGGCGCGATGCTCAACGCGGACTCCGAAGCCGCCACGCTCACGAAGGCCAGTCACGAGGCGTCGCTCTTCAAACGCAAGCTCGTTGCGATTCGCGAGGCGGCTCGCCGCAACCCGTCGGACGCGCGGTTTCATGTGCGGCTGGGAATCCATTACGCGTCGCTGTTTCACACGCTGCAGTCACGCTCGGAGAATGCCATGCCGCTCGGACAGATTCGAGACGCGGCGATGACTGGCGGCTTCGAATCACCGCAGGAAGTCCGCGAGTGGCTCGAAACCGCGTTTCCCGAAAACCTGCCGTATGCCGATGCCGCCGCCGCGCACTGCCTGCTGGCCGTGAAACAGAATCCGCTGGAAGGCTTCGGCTATCTGTACCTTGCCGAACTGGGATTCCTGGTGGGCACACCTGCCGGGTTCGAGCAGCAGTGCATCGACCAGGCACTGACAGTCCGACCGTACAACGCTCAGATTCTGTTCGCCGCGGGCCGCGAGGCGATTCTGAAGGGCGACAAGGAGACCTGGATCTCAAGCTGGAAAGCGGCATTTCATCGCAATCGCTTCGTGCAGAGCCAGATCATTCGGCAGCTGATTGACTCCACCGATGCGCCCGTCGATCTCGTCGTACAGGCGTTTGAGCCCGACATTGACGCCCTCGAACGCCTGGCACTCGCCGCAGAGCAGGCCAACCGACTCGATGAGCGAAACAAGGCGCTCGGACTGCTCAGCGGACAGCTCGTCGAACGTGCTCAGGAAGCAGAGAATCGGGATCGCGTCGATGACTGGCTGAAAGCCGCCTGGGCATTCGGGCAGCTCGAAGACAGTGAGCAGGTGACGCACTGCCTGACGGAAGCGCAGACAGCCTCGCCGTCCAACTTCGTCGTTCGCCTGGAGCTGGGCGCGTGGCTGGTCTCGCAGGGCAAGGCAGAGGAAGCCCGCGACCATCTGGAATGGTGCCTGCGTTTTCAACCCGAAAATTCGAAGGCGAAGAAACTACTGGCGGCGGCCCAGCAACAACCGCGGAATATCCGACAGGTCAGCAGCCGGTCCGGCCAGTTGCAGTAAAGGAGCGTGTCGACGCCAGTCAGTGGGATCGATTGCCCGAGTGGTCGCGAGTTTCCGAATGGGCATCTGTCGTCGAAGACCGTTGTTGAAAACGCTGCAGGTATGTTGCCAGCCGTCTGAGTTCGTCGACTTTCCGCAGTCGGGCATGAATCGTCGTCGGCGACAGATCAATCGATGCTCCAGATTCCAACTGCTGATTCCGAGTGTCCGTGGTCATCGCGATGCTCTCTCAGGAGCGTGTCGGAAACAACTTCCCGACGGCATCAGTTCGATTAACCCCGACGTTTATGTCGGGGTTCCAGAGCCACTCAGCACAAGAGTTCGGCCACTTTGCCAACCGTCCAAACCCCGTGCTGAATCACAATTCCAAATCCGGAAGCTGCTTCCGACACGTTCGTATGGAGCAATGAGCAATGACAGAACGCATCCTGAGTATCTCCGGCCTGCGAGGCGTCGTCGGTAACGGGCTCAACCCTGAGTACCTGACGCGGTTCGCGGCAGCGCTGGGGACGATGTTTGACGGCGGCACGGTCGTGCTGAGCCGTGACGGACGAGCAACCGGCGAGATGGTCCGGCACGCGGTCATCGCCGGGTTGACGGCGACGGGCTGTCGAGTTGTCGATGCCGGAATTGCGACGACACCAACGTGCGGAGTTCTAGTTACGCATCTGGAAGCCGCTGGCGGGCTGCAGATCACAGCGAGTCACAATCCGGTGCAGTGGAATGGCCTGAAACCGTTCTCGCCGGACGGCTCCGTGTTCAACCGCGAACTCGGCGAGCGGCTGCTGGGCCTGCTGGAATCCGGCGAGTTCGGTTACGTCAGCTGGGACCGGCTTGGTGCGGTCGAGGTCTGCGATGACGCCGCGGGGCCACACATTGACCGCGTGCTGAAGCTTGTCGATCCCGACGTGATCCGCCAGCGGAAGTTCAAGGTCGTGCTGGATGTGAATCGGGGATCGGGAGCGGTCGCTGCCCCGTGCCTGCTGGAGATGCTCGGCTGCGAAGTTGTCGTGCTGGGAGGAACGCCGGACGGCCAGTTCGAGCACACTCCGGAACCGATCGAGCAGAATCTTGGCGGGCTGTGTGACGCCGTCCGTCAGCACGGAGCCGATGCTGGTTTCGCCGAAGACCCGGATGCCGACCGACTGGCCATCGTCGACAACAAGGGGCGCTACATCGGCGAGGAGCTGACGCTGGCTCTGTGTGCCGATCATGTGCTCGCGCGAACGCCCGGCGTGTTCGTCGTCAACGGCTCAACCAGTCGCGTCAACGCGGACATCGCCAAGAAGCACGGCTGCGAGTTTCACCGCTCCTGGGTCGGCGAGGCGAATGTCACGGCGATGATGCGGGAGAAGAACGCGATCCTCGGTGGAGAAGGCAACGGCGGCGTCATCGAACCGCAGGTTGGTTACGTCCGCGACAGCTTCGTCTCAATGGCCTACGTGCTTGAAGGCCTGGCGGCCGGCGACCGAACACTCGCCGACTGGGCGAATTCGCTGCCGTCATACACGATCGTTAAGAACAAGCTTGAATGCCCTCGCGATAAGGTCGACGCGGCCTGCGAGGCTCTGCAGACAAAGTACGCCGACGCGACGCCCACGACAGGCGACGGCTTGCGGCTCGACTGGCCCGACCGCTGGGTCCAGGTCCGCGCGAGCAACACCGAGCCCATCATCCGCGTCATCGCCGAAGCCCCGGACGCGAACGCTGCAACCAGCCTGTGCGACGAAGCCGTCGCCACGGTCCGCGATGCCGTCTGAGAAACTGTCGAGACATGTTTCACTCTCGCACTTGCGGGAGAGTCGCGGTCTCAGCCGCAGAGGGGATTGCATCGGTCCCGCTTTGCCGGCGAAGAACCAGCGGGACGTCTCGCCGACAACCGCAGACATGAAATCCTCACACTTGTCCCGACATCTTTCTCACAGTGGACTTCGCGAGAACTCCGTGGACTTCGCGAGAACTCCGTAGACTTCGCGAGAACTCCCAGAGCTTGTCGGGCATCAGGGAATTCTGGCGAATTCCACTACGGCAGCTTTCCTGGACATCGACACCATTCTCTCTCTGCAAACGAAGTCACTGGCGACAGACTCGGAACCCGGTATTCGCGTCAGGCCGTGCGTCAGTTCGCCGGAATCTCCGAGCGTCAGTTCTGCTCGCGATTTCCCCTGAAAGTGACTGTCTCCGAAACCCTGCAGCGTTTCTGGTCATTGAGACATGCGGAACAGCAGACGCTTTGACGACGGGAAACTGAAACCTGGTTCGAACACATCCCTATGTCGCCACAGTGTCGCTCGAACGTCGGTTCTTCCCGGCGAAGCGGGAGATCAACGGCGACAGCCAGACGACGATGCAGACAATGCCGAGGCCAGCGGCGATGGGGCGGCTGAAGAAGGCGGTCAGCGAGTCTGACTTGGTGAGGCTCTGCACGAAGGTCTCTTCCAGCCGTGGGCCGAGAATGATTCCCAGCACGACCGGGCCGAGAGGAACGCCGAAGCGTTCGAGAACGAATCCGAGCAGCCCCATGCAGAGCATCACGTAGAC
>Ga0209273_10001931_pt1 | contig 16941 bp, 16 predicted proteins | sample tdAd471_FD_187126 | JGI IMG/M metagenome (GOLD analysis project Ga0209273, IMG submission 187126) | Marine sediment microbial communities from the Atlantic coast under amendment with organic carbon and nitrate - tdAd47.1 (SPAdes)... | ecosystem: Environmental > Aquatic > Marine > Coastal >...
TGCGCTAAGTCATTGCTATCACAATTGCACGGTTCTATCACATCTCCGCATTGCATTGATTAAATCCCGATCTGATCTTCAAAAAAAATAACCGTGCCGCTAACTTAACCTGTCAGCCAACCACAAAATGCCGTATCTCGCGGAGCGCCTTGCAGAGTTCGTTTCGGAAATCGGGGTGGGCAATGGAGATCAGCGCCTGGCCACGCTCCCGCAACGTCATGCCGTGGAGATTCACAGCGCCATATTCGGTCACCACCCAGTGAACATGTCCTCGAGTTGTCACTACACCTGCGCCAGGCTTTAGCTCAACAACAATCCTCGAGAGCGCTCCCCCGGCCGCCGTGGATGGCATTGCGATTATCGGCTTGCCACCTTTAGATAATGCAGCAGCGCGGATAAAGTCCATTTGTCCGCCGATACCTGAATAGATATTGTGGCCCAGCGAATCAGCGCACACCTGTCCTGTCAGATCGATCTCCAGTGCTGAATTAATCGCCACCACCTTGTCGTTTTTTCTGATAAGGGCGGTATCGTTTGTCTGGTCGCAGGGATGAAACTCGACTATTGGACTATCGTGCACGAAATCGAATAAGCGTTTAGTACCGCTCACGAAGCTTGTGGTTATTCGATTTGGGTGTATCGTCTTGAGACGATTGTTGATGACCCCCTCGTCTACCAAATCTATAACATGATCGGAGAACATCTCCGTGTGAATACCCAGATCACGCTTATCATGTAGACGGCTCAGCACAGCTCCTGGAATGGCGCCTATTCCCATTTGCAGCGTCGATCCATCCTCAACCAATTCGGCTATAATCTCACCGATACGCCCCTCGGCCTCCTGTTCGGGGGTTTCCGAATGTTCAATAAGCGGACGATCGGTGTGGATAAAGGCGGTTATCTCATCGAAGCTGACAACCGTGTTGCCATGGGTTCGTGGCATTTGTTCGTTTATCTCCGCGATTACCATTCGTGCTGAATCGGCTGCTGGCTTAGCCGTGTCCACCGACGTGCCCAGAGTGCAAAACCCTTGGCGATCAGGTGGGGAAAGTTGCACCAACGCGACGTCCAGTTGCACCCGACCAGAGGTAAATAATCCTGGGATATCAGACAGAAAAATGGGCATGAAGTCAGCGCGCCCTTCCTGTATCGGTTTGCGCATTGCAGGCCCGGTAAACAGGGAAATGGAAAATACGCCACTCGGATTTTCAAGGTCGGCAAAAGGGATACACCCCGCGAGATGAAGGTGATACAGATTGACATTTTCCAGATCCGGGCGGCGACATAGTGCGTTAAGCAGCGGAGTGGGAGTCGCCGCGGCCCCATGAACGAAGACTTTCATACCACTTTTAATGTGTTCAATCGCGTCTTCGGCGCTAGTTGCCTGAGATCGCCAACCCTTATCGAATTTTCTCATTTCTCTTTCTAGCCCCCGCAAAAATTCGCCAATTCAAAATTCAAAAGCCGCTGTGTCGTGAACGGAGACGCCTCACTCTTTTCGAGTCCGGACTGCTTCTTGTAGCAGAGAATCGATCTGTTGCAATATCTCTCTGTGTAAGTCGCTGCCCACTTCGGCATAATTCAGGTTTTTAAAGGCGTCTGTCATACGGGAAAACCAGCGCCGAGCCTCCGTCTTGTCCGGGAAGGACAGCTCTGTATCGATGATCCGAGAGATCAGCCCAAAGCTCTGTTTTTGACGCTCAATACCCGTCGATACATCTACTGAGTCAAAGGCATCCTGCTGGAGGTAGACCCTATCTACGAACATCGATTTCTGCTGAATGACAAAGTCGTCCTGGGTGACGCCCTCTTCACCTGTTACTTGCATCATGCGAGAGATCTCCTCCCCACTGTTCAAGAGGGCATTGACTCGGGCAACATCCACAAGCCACTGTTTCCCCATGTTTTCATTGAACCACGGTGTCAGTTGCTCAAGATAACGGCTCCACGACTGCAGAGGATCTACCGCTGGGTAGAAGCGCCTGTAGGCACGCTCAGAGCTGAGTCCGAGAAAGGTCTTCACAGTGTTCAGGGTGGCCTGCGTCACTGGCTCCTCGAAGTTTCCGCCGGCTGGAGAGACAGTGCCAATCAAAGTCAGGGAACCGGTGCTGCCGTCATTGGTGCGAATCACGCCAGCCCGCTCGTACAGATTGCGGATGTTCGATTCAAGATAGGCAGGGAAAGCCTCTTCGCCCGGGATCTCCTCAAGCCGTCCCGATGTCTCCCGCATAGCCTGCGCCCACCGCGAGGTTGAATCAGCAATCAGCAGCACGGCGTAACCCATTTGTCGGTAGTACTCCCCTATGGTCACGCCGGTATAGATGGAGGCTTCTCGCGCCGCCACGGGCATGGAGGAGGTATTGCAGATAATGATGGTGCGATCCATCAGGGTTCCACCGGTGTGGGGGTCCTGTAAATGCGGAAATTCTGTGATGGTCTCCACCACTTCTCCCGCACGTTCACCGCAGGCCACCACGATAACGATATCCACATCGGAATAGCGGGAAATCAGGTTTTGTAGTACAGTTTTTCCCGCCCCGAAAGGCCCGGGAATGCAGCCGGTACCTCCCTTGGCAATGGGGAAGAAAGTGTCGATCAGGCGCAGCGTGGTAACCAACGGCTGTGTCGGGTACAGCCGCTCGCAACTGCGATCGCGAATTAGGTCCATTGGCAACGGTTTTCTTACCGCCCAGCGTTGCACCATGCGCACATCATGCAACTGGCCCGCCCCGCTCTTCAGGCGCGCTATCACTGTGTCGACGTCAAATGTACCCCCCTGAATCCAGTCCACAGTAAACTCGCCACTGAGCATGAATGGCACCATGATTTTGTGCCCATAGCGGCCCTCCTGTACAGTGCCGATTGTCTGTCCAGGGAACACCTTGTCACCCACGCGAGCCAGGGCATCAAAACTCCATTTGTCAGTACGATCCAGGGCTTGCGCCACAGAGCCGCGCTGCAGGAACTTGCCGTGCAGGACCTCGAGACGATGTAGTGGATTTTGCAAGCCATCGTATACCTGGCGCAACAGTCCTGGCCCAAGTTCCACCGACAGTAATTCGCCACTCTGTTCCACGGGATCACCCACCGCGACACCCGCAGTGTCTTCATAGACCTGTACATCGGCCCGGTGGCCGCGAACTCTAAGCACCTCTGCCTTGAGCTTTTCGTTGAGGGCTGCCGCAGGATATATGTACACCACCTCGTTTTTCACCAGAGGTTTAGTGTTCCCGTCCGGCACAGTTGACTCCACGGTGACTACGTCGTCGCTAACGGCGACTACCCTGGCGGTGGCCCTGATATCATTCATGCGATTTTCTCAGATCCTGCAAGGGCTGCTTTAGACCCGAGCTCACGATTTCATCAAAACGTATTTTGGCTTGTTCGGTGTCATAACTACACCAGCGTTCCACCAGGTCCCACTTTATCAGGTACTGCCAGACGGCGGATAAGCTGAACGGCGCATCAGGCACCTGCCGGCAAAAGTAGTCCCATACTGCAGTCAGCAACAAGCGCTCAAGGCCAAAGGTGTCACCGGCTTCCAGCAGACTGCGAGCCTGCTCCAGCCAGGGAAATCGATTCTCCAGGTGGAAATTCGGATGACTCCAGTTGCGTTCTATCTGGCGTACATGGTTACCAAAGCCCCAGAGCGTATTGGCAACGGGGGCGTCCTGGCCCGTGTGACGACGTCGCAGCGCGGCCACCACAGTGCGGAAGTCCATACGCCAGTACAGCCATTCGCGCATGTCCGGTGGGGAAATATATTGGGTCAGACGTTGTGCTTCGCGCACAATTTCCTCGTCCGAATCGTTCAACCCCAGACGGCCCCAGTAAATGATACGCATTAGGGTTGTCACTGTTTTTCTGTCCTCGTCCTCCAGCATGTTAAGTCTTCTTTGCAACTGCACTTCACTAATCGGTGGCCGCCGATGCACGAAAGGGTTCGCCAGGTACGGTAGCGAGGAGAGCAAATCAATATATTGGCGAGCCACACTCTTCTCCTAATTAACCAGCCCTTCCAGAATTGCACGGAAGCGCGGTAGAAGGTGCGCCAGGAGCAGGTCTGAAAGCGCTCGCTCATTGAGGTCTACTGTCAGCTCCCCATCGCGCAGCAGTACGTGCATACCGGCACGGCCGTGACCACCTGTTGCAACAGTAATGCCGTTGCGAAACAGCTCCTTTGCCGTCGCTGACACCATTTCAATCAGTGGGCCGTGTTGCAGTGCCTCAGGATCTTGACGCAGCCCTTCGAGTCCCACAGCCTGTGCGGGCAGCATGATGGTCATCTCCTCATCCGGAAGCCTCGCACTGGCGGCCGCGCTCATCAGTAGTTTCTTCAGCGTTTCCGGGTCTTGCAGCTCCAGCACAATCAACTTCTGCAGCTGTTGTGCGAACTGCTGAGATAGCTCGTCACGAAGCTTGGCATGAATGTCCCGAAACGCCAGCTTGAGTGATTCATTTCCGGCGTTACGCGTGAACTCGGCTTCTTGCTCGGCGCTGGCACGAATTTCATCAGCTTGTTCGTTGGCCTGCTCCAGAATCCATTTCGCGCGTTGCTCCGCATCTTGCACAATGCGAGTGCTTTCCTCCTTGCCGGCACGGACTCCCTTCTCCCGGATCTGGTCAATAAGTTCCTGGACACCACGGGACGCAATCGGATTTTCAACTTCTTCTGACATGAGCTACTCCCATTCAGGCGGGGATGTCGCCAGCCAACACCAAAGAAAACACGAAGGCAAACACAGCGAAGCCCTCAACGATGGCGGCAGGTGCAATACTTAGTCCGAATATTTCTGGTTTGTTTTTCGATGCATTGATCGCGGCGATCAGTGTCTGGCCCTGGTACATTGCGCTATACATCAGCGCCAGCCCCGTGAGTAATCCCACCCCGAACAGGCCACCCGCATTTTCCACCAACACCTCCCGCTTGAGGGTGAACATGATGACGATGCCGTAAATGACCCCCGTTGAGGGCATTGCCGCCAGGCCGATGAATTTGCCATAACCACTGTCCGTATCCAGCATGGCACCGGCGGCTGCCGCACCAGCCACGGCACAGCCGTAGGCACTACCGATTGCACCCAGCGCGGTCGGCGCAAAAATACCGACCCAGCCCAACGCGATCATTAGTGGTTCCATTTCGAATCTCCTCTCTTGGCGAACGCCTTGAATGGATATCCCTCTCCTTGAATACCCCAGTTGTAGAATTCCATCAGGTTCAAGCGTAGGCCATGAATAACACCGCTCATAATAGCCAACACCAGGTTGAGTCCGTGTCCAAGGACGATGATCAGCGCAAATGGCAGGAACCCGCCAACAGAGACGGAATCACGCGCAGCCACTGCCAGTTCGTTGAAAGTCGCCGCCAGCGAAGCGCCCGCCAATCCCAGAGCAAAGAGCCGCATGTAACTGAGGATGTCGCCGAAGGCCTTGGTAAGACCCATCACACCGCCCACTCCGTCGACCAGCTGCAACAGTACATCCCTGGCCGATTGCATTGGCCTATCGCTGGAGCAGGTCAGTGTCAGTAGCAGCCATACTGGTAAGCACCAGAAAAATGGGCTGCGGGTTAACTCGAATCCCTCGATGGACATATAGTCCAGCCACAGCATAAAGCTGCTAACGATTCCGACAATCCACCCCAGCGAGGCCAGTGCTCGCCGCGAGTGGCGATTGACCCACATGACCATTGTGTGCGCGATCACCAGGTGGACCACACCAACACCGATGGAAATTTTCATCATGGTGGTGAAATCGTTTAGGTCCAATACATTGAGTGCAGCCAGTGCGGTACCATCAGTGGGACTGACTCCAAAGTAGCTCCCCACCAATACCCCGTAGGTGACGGCACAACCAATCATGCCAGCCGCCATATTGCGCAGGCGAATGGCAACGCTGCCCGGAATCGACATCTTTTTCCACTTGGCGAGCAGCGGAACAGCCAGCAGCAGGGCATAACCCGCATCCGCGAGAATCATGCCAAAAAACACGGAGAAGGAGAAAAATAACACCACAGAGGGATCCCAGGATCGATAGCCGGGAAGCTGGAAGAAGGACACCGCTTCCTGTCCGCCACCGCTGAGATCCCCATTTAGCAGTAGCGTCGGTGGGTTGTCATCGGCAGTGGGCTCGCGCAGTCGATAGGCCGCAGGCACGGTATCGATCCATCCAGACAGGGCGGGCAGAGCGTGCCTGGGAATCCAGCCCCGCAGTACGAAGATTTCCTTCGCATCCAGCACCTGTGCATTGGCTAGCAACAATGCACGCTGATCCAGACTCTGGTCGATCGCGTCATGTAAGGGCCGAATCCAGCGGGTTAAAGACTCTCGTTCTGCATCCAGGTCTTCGAGATGAACAAGCGCTTCTTCGCGCGTCGCGGCCAGTTGTGACTGTGACAGTGCTCCGGTATGGGATCGGTGAAAAGGTATATCTCCTTCACCCGGCTCCCCCTGCGACAATACTGCAAGGTAATGAAAACGCTGGTCGCTGTACATGATCTGCCAGGGCAGTTTAACCTTCTCTAATAACGCTCGCTTGCCCAGGGGCACCTGATAGAACCAAAAGCGTACGTTGTCAATCGATTCCAGATCTGGAAACTCGAAGTCTCCCAAGGGTACGAGAGCACGCTGGCGCTGACGAATTATTTCAATGCGGTCAATCACCTCCTGACGCTGGTACTTATTAGCGAGGATTTCTTGCACGACCTCATTCAGCGGACGCTTGTGGCTTGGCCGCTGGGAGCGACGTTTTACGGGGGAAGAAGATAGGTAGTAGAACGCCTCGCGTACATCGTCGGCCGCGTCGGGACCCGATTCGGGAGGCGCTGCCTTGAGTGACACGAGATGCACCGCGCCCAGCTTCTGCAGGTCTTGCAGAATCTCCTGCCTGTGGTCTGAATCGCCGACCAGGGTCAGCTCCACCTGACAAGCAATACTCATTGAGTCCCAGCCTCCGCGCTTTTCTTGCGCTTGGCAAGTTTTGAACGGACCACACTTGCCCGCTCTTGGTCCGAGAGAAAAAGACTGATGCGTTTGATGTTATCGGTTGACTCGGGAATTAGTACTTTCGAAAATAAGTTTACCCGCTGGGTGATGGACTGGGCCGCTTTTTGCAGGCGCTGTACCCTGGCGACTAATATCTGTTCTTCCAGCTTCAACTTCAATACCACCTGCAGTGAAAGAGCCAGCTCGTCGAACCAGTGCGGCCTGGCCAGGTAGCCATACTCAGTGACATTATAATCGACATGGCCAAGGGTCGGCAGATGAGTACCCATCAGGTTCTCCTCCTCGATTCGCACATTGTCCACTGTTACCAAGCCAGCAAGGTCCATGCTTTCATTGGCCAGCATGGGTAGCTTCTGGTACACAGCCGCCTGCGTAGAATCAATTTTAGACCGGTGCTGCGCCAACTGCCGCTGTGCCTTTTTGCATTCCGCTAGAAGCTGTTTCTGCTTGAGCTCAAGAGACGGCAAGTAGCGCTCATAGGCGGTTTGGCGCTGCTTTTCGCGGCTCAGGACACTCTTATTCAGTGCTATCTTGGCCATGCGATCCTGTCCAATACTTGGTCTTGAGTTCTTTCTTGATAATCACCTCGTCCTTGTCAAAACACCTGGATAGCAAACTCCAGCAGGCATCCAATCCATCTTCCAGATTCATGGACACGTCAAGGTGCATAAATTGTTCACGAAAAGCTCTACTGAACTTTAAAAGCTTTTCATCGAACTCGCTGAGATCGAATGCCATTGCTTGCTTCTGTTCGGCCTCCACGCCTTCCGAGTAATAGTGAATCATCGTATTCATAATCTGCCCGTGATCCTCGCGGGTTTCCTTGCCAATCACATGTTGTTTGAGCCGTGACAGAGAGCCAAAGGGATCGAGCACACCGTTGTGCAAATAGAACTGACCTTCAGTGATGTAGCCGGTATTGTCGGGTACAGGATGGGTGACGTCACCGCCGGGCATCGTGGTCACCGACAGGATCGTAACCGAACCGGCGCCTTTGAAATCGCAGGCCTTTTCATAACGCCGGGCCAGCTGCGAGTAGAGGTCTCCCATGTAGCCCCGGTTTGACGGAATACGTTCCATGGAAATACCGATTTCCTTCATGGCATCGGCATAGGCGGTCATATCTGTTAGCAGGACCAGTACGCGTTTGCCTTCTTCCGCCGCCAGTTTCTCAGCGACCGCCAGGGCAAGGTCCGGTACCATCAGGCGCTCTACAACCGGATCTGAGGCGAGGTTCACAAACATCACCGTTCGTGACATCATGCCCGCATCCTCAAATGCCACTTTAAAGCTGTAATAATCGTCAAAGATCAGGCCCAGACCACCGAAGATCACCACGTCCGCATCAGCCTGAATACCGATTCGGGCAAGGAATTTGTTGTAGGGCTCTCCTGCCACTGAGAAGATGGGAATCTTCTGGCTTTCCACCAGGCAGTTGAATATATCAATCATCGGCACATCGGTACGGATCATGCGAGACGCCAGAACCCGGGCGGTGGGGTTGACCGTTGGCCCATTGATTTGCGCCTTAGGTTCATGAGTCAACATAGGACCACCGTCAATCGGCAGAGCGGAGCCGTTGAATATTCGGCCAAAGATATTCTCCGAATAGATGGCCTGCATAGTCTCGCCAAGAAAACGCACAGAGGCACTGTTACCCAACCCTTTTGTGCCTGCGAACACTTGTAGAGATACGTTGTCGTCAGCAAGACTTATTATCTGGGCAAGTGAAAATGGCTCCCCGTTTTGCTCGATAATCGCCAGATCCCTGTTTCTGGGCGGGATGCTCATGCCCTGGGAATCGGCAATACGCAGGTTGACAATGTCGCCTACTATACTCGAGATTCCTCGGTATCGAGTTAGACGGGGGTCCATAGTCGCATCTCCGTTCGGCTAGTACCGAAAAATCCTTTTCGGAAGGTGAGCCATTTAAAGCGAATCGTGAATTCGATGACCGCTATCTTCCTTGCTCAATCTCTAATGGTGTAATGACGAATAGCTACCAAGACAGCCTACTACTTGGGAGCAACGGCTGCATTCTGATTGCTAAGTCAGAATTGATGCCCATAAGTGGCCATAAAACTGCACGACAGATACCATGAGACAGGATGGCTTCGTTCTCCATTGTTTCGTCCACGAAAACAGTAAAACGCAGCAGCAGGCTCAAATATGTTCTTCCCTACAATAGCGAAATGAGCCTTACCCTTTAATGACGCCAGCGTGACATACAGGTAATGATCCAATTGTCTCTCGCTATCTCGGCTTGGACATTACTCGGGACCGCCCTTTCATGTCTCCAATTCAACTGCGGGCGATTCCACAGAAACACTTTCAGGCCCTCAGGGTTAGTTGACGTTAGTGTCAATTTCTAGTTTCTCAAGCACTAGCGTCATCTATCTATAGAATAGGAAAAAAACTCCCATGAATTGGCGTAAACCGATCAATGCTTGTGCTTTATCTCTGACTCACCGGGTTCATGCTCGATGCCCTCTCCATCATGAAGGCTAGCACAGCCCGACAGACCCACTAGCAATAAACTTAGCAAGGCAACGAACAAATTCCGTTTGGCTCTAATCATCATTTTCAAATTCCCCCTTTGCATTTTTTCTGTCCGAATGACTCAGAATATTAGTTACTAATACCACTGTAGGTGCATATGTTAATCTTTCCAAATTGAAGTGCGGCAGAACCAACTTCAACCAATTCCATAGGCCAACATAGCGTCTGCAACCTTAACAAAACCCGCGACATTGGCTCCATTAACATAGTTCACATTGCCGCTTTCGTTGCTGCCATATTCGACGCATTGTTCATGAATATGCAACATGATCTGTTGTAATCGCTCATCAACTTCCTTTCTCGACCATGCCAGCCGCAGTGAGTTTTGGCTTTGCTCCAAGCCGGAAACAGCGACTCCTCCGGCATTGGCTGCCTTTGCGGGAGCAAACAAAACCTCTTTTTCCTGAAAATACCGAATAGCCTCTAAGGTACATGGCATATTTGCGCCTTCCGCAACCAAGAAAACCTTATTATCCGTTAATGCTTTTGCGTCGTTAAGGTCAAGTTCGTTCTGAGTCGCACATGGAAACGCCATATCCGCCGCTATGAGCCAAGGACGCTGATCTGGGTAATACTTTGCGGCGCTGTAGATGTTTGCATACTCACTGATACGCCCGCGTTTTAACAACTTCAGTTCTCTAACCCAATCTAGTTTCTCAAGATCAATGCCATCCGGATCATGGATAAAACCATTGGAGTCTGACAGAGTCAGAACCTTGACACCTTCTTGTATTAGTTTTTCCGCGCAATAGAGTGCTACATTACCTGACCCTGAAACGATTGCGTTTTTAGCTGCGAGTGATTGCCTATGTTGATGCATCACGTGCTTAGCGAAATAGACAACGCCATAGCCCGTCGCTTCCGTTCGTATTAAACTGCCACCAAAGGCTAGCCCTTTCCCTGTCAAAGTCCCTACAAAACGATTATTGAGTCGTTTGTACTGACCGAAAAGATAGCTAATTTCTCGCGAACCCACACCGATATCGCCTGCAGGAATATCGGTATCCTCACCAATGTATCGCGAAAGCTCGGTCATTAACGACTGGCAAAAGCGCATCACTTCGCGGTCGCTCTTCCCTTTCGGATCAAAATTACTACCCCCTTTTGCGCCTCCCATAGGCAATCCGGTTAGAGCATTCTTATAGACTTGCTCAAAACCTAAAAACTTCAATACACTTTGAGAGACACTGGGGTGAAACCGAAGTCCTCCTTTATATGGGCCAATTGAATTATTAAACTGCACGCGCCATGCGCGATTGCAACAGATATGGCCTTCATCGTTTTCCCAACAGACTCTGAAAATTATAATTCTGTCGGGCTCCGTCATGCGTTCCAATATGTGACCATCTGAATACTTTTCATGATTGACCAGATAGGGCATAACAGATTCAGTAAATTCCCTGACTGCCTGATGAAACTCATATTCTGCAGGGTTTCTTTCTACAATTCCCTGATTGAATAACTCAATTTTTTCAGTTGTTTTCACGTTATGACTGTTCATAATAAATCTCGTTTTACACTGAATTTAATAAATACTTATACCATTCTTATCATGACCATCTTGACCTAACAAATGCGCGGCAGCGGATCATATTCCAACCGATCCAAAAGCCGTTCACCTCCGCTTCGTGTGAACAATTGAAACCAGTAGTGTAACAGTGGCACACTACTGAACCGACGCGATTAACCATCGATGACATTGCATTCTTTCTGAGAGAACAAGTTGGAACAATGGCAATACTACTAAAAGGCATCCTCAGTCCTTGTGCTAATGGTGCTTGTACCAACCAGCCCGCTTGATATCATTCCACGATGTGCTTTGATGACAGGCAAAGCAGTCTTCGACTGGCGCCTTGGGCTCGCCAGCCACCTTGGCCGATATCATCTTAAAATGCTGCATGTAGTGACTGGGTGGCGCTTCATGGCACTGGTTACAATCACGGGATTGATTAGATGGGTGCAAAAACTCTGGCAGCGACCACTGATCAGTACGATGACATTGTACGCAGTCCTGCCCAAACAGAGTGAAATGCCTATCATCGTTTTGATGGCAAGTACTACACTGCAACAAGACTTCTTCGCCCGACACGTCTGGATGCACAAAAAGCGGACCAGGCATTCTGTCTGAGGTCAGTAAATCTTCCAGAAACGCTTTCGCGATTGTGCCCTCATGATTTGGATCTTTGAATTGCCCGAGCATTTCAAGTCCAATGGTCGACAATGCACTATGATCCATCGTTGAAATCTTGGCGGCTCGTCCTTCATGCTCTTTGTGGCACGCGGTACATTCGCTAATGTCAGCATGGAAGGCGGTGGGTTGGCGCTGGATAATAAAACTGTCATTGGCATGGCAAATTACACAGTTTTCACGCTCTACACCCCGAATAGGCGTGTGGCAGGCCTCACAATCGTTGTCTAGAAACTCGTGGGCGGCACTGAGCTTGCCAGGCAGTACAGATTGCTCCCAGCCAATGTCAACCATTGCATCTGGTGAGTGCATATAGTGACTCAACAGAGCAATAGCAATACCGATAGCAAATACTAGCGCCAGCGTTTTTCTCATAGCCACCTCAATCCAAAATAGATTTCAGCGGTAATATGAAAAATCAGCAGTACAGACACTGTGCAAGAAGTTGCTATATGAAACTTCAGCCAACGTTTAAACCAGCGTTTGATAATGCCCTGCATTTTGATGCTATAGTCAACATCAGACATAGCATCAACCAAACGCAGTATTTGATGTTCTGAGCTGTCCACCGCAGACTTCCCTTGCCAACTGGCTAGGCTAATGGCGGACAATGACGAAGTGTATGTACTGGTCAGGCGCGCTCGCGGCTCACACTGCTCTTGATGACAGAGCGCTAAAGAAGACTGCTGAAACTCATCGTATAACTCATTTCGCAATGTGGTTTTTGCGCGAACGCCAGACGAAATCTGGCCCAGTAAATAGCGGCCCACAAAACCGCTGATGACGTCAATAATCATTAAGAAGATCAACGCGATGCCCAGACTACTTTCAAATCGATGAGCACTGTGCAGCACTGCCAGGATAGGACCGATAACACCCGCATAGACATGCCAGGCCAATAACCTGGGCATAGGCACCCATCGCGTGACCCATTTTTTTAGCGGCTTGATGCGCTTTATTACCGAATAGAGGAATGGTACAAACATCAATACAGCAGCCGCGATACCGAGCATGCCACCGGCAAAGCTACCTGGAAACGCAGGATCACGATGCCATATAAACCCTGCCCAGAGCAACAGCATTAACACCACTAAGAAGGCGACTAGATTACGTTCCTGAGTTTTCACGCCTTTACGCCTCTATATCAACGTCAGTGGAGGGGATAGCCTGACAGGCTAAAATATAGCCCTGTTCCTTCTCATCCTCCCCCAAGCCATCATCAACTTCCATCGACACCTCACCTGACAACAGCTTAACTATGCAAGTGCCGCAGCTGCCAGCACGACACGAGTTCTCGATCTCTACATCCACCGCTTCAGCTGCTTCCAGCACCGTTTCGCCAGTGCTCATAACAGCCGCTTTTTGTGATTCCGAAAACTGTGCCGTAAAACCCGCTTGCGCAACTGGAGCAACGATACCTGCCGTCTGCGGTGGTTTTTTCACTATCGGAGCAGCCCCAAATGCCTCGGTTTGTATCAAATTTTTAGGAACCCCCAGTTCTGTCAGTATCGCGGACACACCGTCCATCATCGACTGGGGGCCACAGATATGGATTTCCTTGGAGACAACGTTCGGCACAAAATCGCTAATCAATTGCGGCGTAAAGCGGCCCTGCGGACCTTTCCAATCAGTACCTTCTACCCGCGTCATGCTGGCCAGTACATGCAGGTTCTTATGGCGCGCCTGCAAATAGGTCAATTCCTGCTGGAAGATAAAATCCTCGCTGGTGCGACCACAAAACAGAAAGTAAATTTCACCGGACCAACACCGATCAGTCAAATAGCGCACAGCGCTCATCATCGGCGTTATACCCACACCGCCCGAGATTAAAACGACACTATCCGTATCGTGGCCATTAAAGTAAAATCGGCCGTTCGCTGCTTTTACATCTAGCAGATCATTCAACTTCACCGTGTCGTGCATGAATCGAGATACGAGCCCTTGCTTTTCGCGTTTGATAGTCAATTCAAAGTAATCGCGTTGTGTGGGTGAGGACGCAATGGTATATGAGCGCTTAACTGGCTTGCTTTGCTCCGGTATTGTTAAGGTCAAGGTCGCAAATTGCCCGGGCTCGTAGGTAAATGGAAGCGCCCCCCCATCCTTCTTTGCCAATCTGAATGTTTTCACATCATGCGTTTCAGCAAAGATGCCGACGACCTTTAGCGATCCGTTATAGCGTCCGCCTTTGCTCAATGGCGAAGCCGTTGGCGTTGCCGCTAGAGCGGCTGCTGATGTTTCGATATCGGCGGTGTCGGTAGACGGCGTTAACACCGTCTGTTCACTTGTTTCGGGTGCCGCCGGTCGATCGGTTAATTCGCCTAATAGGGCCGCTGCTCGACGCATTTTAAACAGGTACATCCATAACATTACTGCGACAAACAGCAGCAAGATCAGCATAACCCCTGTGTGCAGCGGAGCCATACCCATAAGGGTATAAGGGTTTTTCTCCGATAGGGTCGGCAGCAAATTCATTTCACGCTTAAACCATTGCAATGCGACATTGCGCGGCGCTTGCCCTTCAACCAAAGCTCGCTTGGCAGCCAACCCACTGTCGTATTGAGCCAACCCTTGCTCAATATCACTTATTGCACCTTGCATTAATTCAAAATCTTTCCGTGCATTTGCCTGGCTCAGCGCACTGAAACCTTGCAGCATGATCCCTGTTCCGGCATCCATTCGTCGCTCGGCATCACCTTCGACTTTTTCGCGTTGTTCAAGCGGCAATTCTGACAAACGCATCAGTGAGGGGTACAGATCCTTTGGTTTTGGCGCCCCCATTTTTTCCATCATACCGCCCATCATGTCTCCTATGACCTTCCCCATAGCACCGCCCTTGCTTTTATTCATGCCTTGTAGTTGCGGTGCTGAGGGTATTGCGTCGGCCGCCTGTATAGCTTGATCCTCCAGAAGGGGTTGGTCTCCATAGATATCCGGGTGGTGGCTTTGATGCTCGGCTTCAGACTGCTGAGCCTGCGCCGGCAGGCACACAAATAAAGCGGCAATGGTTATCAGGCCTAGCCTTCGCAAGGCGCAGAAAAATGGTTTGGGCAATTTCATCAATAGCTCTCATGTTCTAAAACAATTTTCACAATAACTTCTCTGCTGACAATAATCCCTCCACCAGTTCCAGCTCTAAAATGGCAACTCTCTTACCAACATATCGATAATGGAGGTCCACCTGAGCTAAGCGTTTAGTGCGGCGATATCAGCCCTCTGCTTAATCGGTTTGCACCTTCGCTTTAACTCTCCAAGCGGTCTGTGTTTTAGTAGAAACTTGTGTACAAATTTTCTCTTGTTCCGCCAACCATTCATTTTTAATCGTGGTCAAGAACGCACTCTGATGGCTCGAGAGAGAAAGGTGTTGGGTACGATCAAACGAAGTTCAGCGTCACCCAGGTAATACATCTGAGGCGTTAGCGTATATCTCTAGCACGTAGCACGCAGCACGTAAGAAGTCTAAGTATCAGACGGCATGCTTTCCCATCACATATCGCCCATACCCATTCCCCCAGTGGAGGGTTGTGGATCAGGCGCCGTTTTATCGTCCATATCTCCCATGCCCATTTCCCCGCTGAAGGTCTGCGGATCAGGCGGCATACCGTCCTTCATATGTCCCATACCCATGGCGGGCTGCGCCCTATTTGGCGACATATCGTGGGCGTTCGTCATGTTGGTAGAAGAAGCTCCACTCGACTCAGTTGCGCTTCGTGCAAAGGTCTGGGTGCCAGCGTGTCGTGTATCTAACTGCTCGTTTTCTGGAGCACTATCGATCTGCGCAAGAATTCTTTGTATCTCTCCGAACTGCGCTTCTTGCGAGGTAGGTAGCGGTTGCGTTGAGGGCACCATCCCCTCTTCCGCGCTAACGGCCACATTCATCAGTGCAATCGCCAGAAAGACACCATAACGTATTAATGGTGCCGGCATTAGTATTGGAAATTGCATCGTCAGGCTCCTCTTTCTGGTTGCGGGTGATGACATTAAACGCGTGTTAAGCATTTACTGCCTTTCAAAATCGTATAATTTTAGTGGCCATATTTCCCATCGCGCTGTATCAGCCCGACAGGGCCCAGAATACAAACCGCACACCAACACCAAGATTACATGAAAATTACAGTTTCGCCATCCAATGGCAGATTCAAGAAAGCATTGGGCTCCATCTGCCATGGGCAGTGGCAGCGAGTTGAAGTTAAACTGGTTTCAAGGCCTGGTGGTCAATGGGGCCGCCGATCGCAGGTAGACCCCCCCGAACCTGAAAACCGATATCGGAGACCGGGGCCGCTCCATCGTGTCCGAACCCCGGAGGTGCGGAGGCCATTTTGTTAATCCAGGACGGGTGCAGATTCTGGCGGAACTGCCCAATCGGGCTAAGAAACTTCCCTCCCACGAGGACTACATAGTCGTTCATAAAGTAATCGATAGTCATGTACTCAAGTTCTGTGTTTGTTTCGCCATCATCCTCGACGGTAACTTCCAACTCAGCTTCGAGCATTACCAGATCACGGTACTGAAAATGAAATATTGGTGCAAAGGTACCCACTCTAAAACTACCTTCGTCATCGTCATCATACGATTTTTCGTATCCTACATCCCCGTACCCCGCCATATGAATTAGCGTATTGGGTGATTGCCATTCAGATGCCTTCGCAACCTCTTTTTGAAGCACTCTTACTTCAGCTTTAGATACCGATTTCTCTTCTTGATCTGCCAGCTGTTTTTGCACCACTTCAAGTTGTTTCTGCAGTGCTTCGACCTGCGCTTTAAGTGACTCATAGTCCGCTTCAGCAAAAGCAGGGAGTGGCTGCAAGCCAACAATGACTGCTGCAATAACTATCGAAATCTTAGTTCGCACGTATTCCATGCATGCTCCATATCTTTTTTTAGTACTTTCGATTGACCGTAATATGCTGATGCGTATTGTGAACATCCATTCTGGCCCAAGCCATCCAGCTTTTAGAAACCTATTTCTGAATCGCTGGCCATATAGCCCAAAAATGCAAGATTCTAGCAAGGGGGCATGTCATATAAATTACCGAGAAGTGACAAATCTGTCATCAAATCGTTAGCTGTAATCCCCCCATTTTGCGCAGCAGCTATTTGTAGAAAATCATGCTGCTTCTAACAGGCGTCTTGGCGGCACTCCGCCAATCGCCGTGTTGGGGCGTTCGTTATTGTAAAGCCATAACCATTCTG
>Ga0209273_10001933_pt1 | contig 16931 bp, 14 predicted proteins | sample tdAd471_FD_187126 | JGI IMG/M metagenome (GOLD analysis project Ga0209273, IMG submission 187126) | Marine sediment microbial communities from the Atlantic coast under amendment with organic carbon and nitrate - tdAd47.1 (SPAdes)... | ecosystem: Environmental > Aquatic > Marine > Coastal >...
TGGCCGCGCACTTCATCGGCCCGGCGTGCCCGGAAGACGTCGAAGCCCATGGTCTTGAGCACCGCTTCGGTGCGGCTTCCCATCGGCACCTGCCACGGAACGAATTCGGCCCACTCGCCGCGCATGGTCACCAGAAGGAGCAACGGGAAGCGGCAGCTTTCAGCGAGCGAAAACATGTTCACGCAATTGCCGACGCCGCTCGATTGCATCAACAGCGCCGTGCGGATGCCGCCAAGCGCCAGACCGGCGGCAAGGCCGATGCCTTCCTCTTCTGTGGTCAGTACCGTCGTCGCTGTGTCGGTGTCATCCTCGCAAAGCCGGATCAGCCCCTTGTGGCCGCCGTCGGGCACATAGCCGACATGACCGACCCCCGCGTCCCGGAATACGGCAAAGATATCGCGCTGCCAATCGTGAACCTGTTGGTCCTGTTCTTCACGGGTTTCCATATTATTGCCTACGCGCCTCTGCCTATACGGTGCCGTCTGCGCGCAGGGCGGCGATGTCGTCGTCGCCGAGACCGCAGCGTTCGCGGAGAATTTCATCGGTGTGCTGGCCCAGCGCGGGCGGCGCGTCATAGCGATCCAGCGGTGTCTGGCTGAGATGCAAAGGCGATTTGATACCCCTGACCACCCCTGCCGACGGATGCGGCATTTCGGCGATCATGCCGCGTTCGCGCAGCACATCGCTCTCGCAGACCTCGGCAACGGTGCGTATGGCGGCGGCGGGAACCCCTGCCGCATCGAGGATGTCGATCCACACGTCGCGCGGCCGGGACGCGATGATCTCGTCAACGATGGGCACCAGAACGTCACGGTGCGTGACCCGGTCGGGGGCGTGTGCAAAGCGGGCATCGGTGCAAAGGTCGTCGCGTTCGACAACGGCACAGAACCTTTGCCAGTGCTGGTCGTTGGCGATGCCGAGGTTGATCCACGCATGATCCTGCGTGCGGAACGTTTGATACGGGACAATGCTCGGATGTTCGTTGCCGCGCCGCGTCGGTGACTGACCGGTGGCGAAGTACATGCTGGCGTTAAACGTCAGCAGCGCGCTTGCCGCTTCCAACATCGATATATCGATATACTGGCCGGTCCCCGTCCCGGCGCGCACCAGCAGCGCCGAGAGGATGCCGTTGACCGCCGTCTGTCCGGTGACAAGATCGGCGATCGAGGTGCCTACCTTGTGCGGCGCGCCGTCCTTCGGCCCCGTCAGGTCCATGATCCCCGATTCCGCCTGGACGACGACGTCGTAACCGGGACGGCTGCGTTGCGGCCCGGTCTGTCCGAAACCGGAAATCGCGCAATAGACGATGCCCTTGTTGCGCGCCGCCACCTGCTCATAGCCGAACCCCAGTCTGTCCATCACGCCGGGGCGGAAGTTTTCGACGACAACGTCGCTGTCGTCGATAAGCGTCCACAGGATGTCCTTGCCGCGCGTACTTTTCAGATCGAGCGTCAGGCTTTTCTTGTTGCGATTGACGGACAGGTAATACGCCGCCTGATCACCCTGATAAGGCGGCGCGAACCCGCGGGAATCGTCACCGGCGTCGGGGTGTTCGATCTTGATCACCTCCGCCCCCATATCACCGAGGATCATGGTGCAATACGGACCGGCGACGACGCGGGTCAGATCGAGCACCCGGATATTGTCGAGCGGGCGCATATCAGCTCTCCGTGAGCGCCCGGGCGAGTTCCGTGAAATCCTCAACGATCAGATCGGGCTGATGCGGCGTTTCGCCGAACGGGCGTTTGCGCCGGTCGATGAAGGCGGTGCGCATACCGAACGCCTTGGCGCCGATACAATCGAAGGCGTGGTTGGCGACGAACAGGCAGCTTGAACGTTCTTCGCCGGTGATCCGCTCGGCGGAGGCATAGGTTTGCCAGTGCGGCTTGAAGTAACCGGATTCCTGTACCGAGATCGTGAAATCCATGGCGAAACCAATGTGCGGCTTGGCGGCTTCGAGCATATCGCGGTCGCCGTTGGACAGGATCGCCAGCTTGAAACCGGCATCGCGCAGCTTCTGCAATGCCGCGACGACATCCGGAAACGGCTTCAACGTCTCGATCAGGCTAACCAGCCAGCGCACTTCGTCCTGCGTATAGGCGATGCCGCAGCGGTCCATGACGAACGACACGGCGCGATGGCCGATCTGGCGGTACGGGGTGTGGCCGCGATCGCAAAGCGCGTCGATCATCGAGTTTTCGAAGTGCGTGCGGCGCCACCAGGTGACGAAGCGGTGCGGCTCGCCGTCCCAACCCTTTTCCTTGAGAAACGGCACCACGGCCTCGGCCAGACCTTTTTGCATGTCGACGACCGTGCCGTACTGATCGAAGACGAGGATCTTGGTCTCGCGGGCGAGAACGGGAATGTCTTGCACGATATTGCTCCCAACTGTTTTTGGACGATGCTTATGCGCATCATCGATACCCACGAGATTATCATCGATCAAATCGATAATAAATATAGACCCATTGACGATATCGATTGGCGTGGACGCTTTGTGCGGTCGTCGGCCTTCAACCACCCGTTCGGTGCTTTTCCTTCCGCCGTTCATGCGATAACCAGAAAGCACATCACCGCAAGGAAGGACGCTTACCATGGTCTCGGTTGTTATCGGCTCGAAAATCTTCGGCGACATGTTCGGCGCAGAGGATATGCGCCGGTTGTTCACGGACGAATATATCGTCCAACGCTATCTGGACGTCGAGGCCGCCCTGGCCCGCGCGCAGGCGAAGCTGGGCATCATCCCGGAGGCCGCCGCCGCCGCCATCACCGGCGCCGCCAGCGTCGACAACGTGGATTGGGACCGTTTACAGGAACGCACGCAGATCGTCGGTTATCCGATCCTGCCGCTGGTCGAACAGCTCTCGGACTGGCCCGCCGACAACGCCGGCCAGTTCAGCCATTGGGGTGCGACCACACAGGATATCATGGACACCGCCGACGTTTTGCAGGTACGCGATGCGCTGGCGTTGATATCGGAAGATCTTGATGCCGTCGGCGCGGCGCTTGCCAAGCTTGCCCGCGATCATGCGGACCAGCCGATGGCCGGACGCACCCACTTGCAACACGCCTTGCCGATCACCTTCGGCTACAAGGCGGCGACGTGGCTGTCGGCCATCGACCGGCACCGCCAGCGGCTCCGGGAACTCAACACGCGGATCAACGTCGTGTCGTTTTCCGGTGCGGCGGGCACCCTCGCGTCGCTTGGCGCGGAACAGGGGCTGGCGACACAGGCGGCATTGGCCGACGAACTGGGCCTCGGCATCCCGGACATCACCTGGCACACGATCCGCGACAACTTCGCCGAGGCGACGGGGCTTCTGGCGCTGATCTCGTCGTCCATCGGCAAGATCGGCTATGACATCATGCTGATGATGCAGTCGGAAACCGGTGAGGTTCTGGAGCCTTTCGTACAGGGGCGCGGCGCGTCTTCGACCATGCCGCAGAAACGCAATCCGATATCATCCGAAATGATGCTCGCCGCCGCCAAGATCGTCCGCGAACAGCATTCGGCGATGCTCGACGCCATGGTGCAGGATCACGAACGCGCCACCGGCCAATGGCATGTGGAATGGCAGGTGATGCCGACCGCGTTCATTGTCGCCAGCGGCGGTCTACGCGCGGCGCGCGAAGCCCTCGAAGGGCTTGATGTGCGTACCGAGGCGATGCAACACGTGCTTGGCATGACCAACGGATTAATCGTCGCCGAGGCTGTGATGATGGGGTTGGCGCCGCAGTTGGGACGGCAGGTCGCGCACGATGTGGTCTATGAATCCTGCCGCGATGCGTTGAACGGCAACACCACGTTGCTCGACGCGCTCACGGCCGACAAGCGGGTCAGCGACGTACTCGACGCGGAACAGCTTGCAGCGTTGGTTGACCCCGCCAATTACGTCGGGGCCGCACCGGAAATGACGCGCAGATTGTTGGCCAAGCGCACCGTCTGAGCCGTCATGGCCTACCGACCGCGGGGCCGATCAGCTCTCGGCGACGATGGGGTTTTCCATGACGCCGATGCCTTCGATCTCGACGGCGACGGTGTCGCCCGGCTTCATCCAGCCCGGCGGTTTCATGGCGTGTGCGACGCCCGACGGCGTGCCGGTGGCGATCACGTCGCCCGGTTCCAGCGTCATGAATTCCGACAGGATGGCGATGATCCGCGCCGTCGAGAAAATCATATCAGACGTGTTGGAATCCTGACGCGTCTCGCCGTTGACGCGGCTGGTGATGCGCAGCCCCGAGGCGCCGGCGGGCAACTCGTCGGGGGTCACGACGACGGGACCGAACGGGCCGGTTGCATCGAAGTTCTTGCCCGGCGTCCATTGCTGGCCCTTGCGTTGATAATCGCGGACCGACACATCGTTGAACAGCGTGTAGCCGAAAACGTGGTCGAGCGCATCGGCTTCCGCGATGTGCCGCCCGCCCCGACCGATGACGATGGTCAGCTCGACCTCGTAATCCAGCTTTTCCGAAACGTTCGGGCACACGACCGGTGCACCGGCAGCCAGCAACGAGCTGGGCCAGCGCACGAACAACGCCGGGTACTCGGGGATCTCATGTCCGCCTTCACGGGCATGCGCGGCATAGTTCAAACCGACGCATACGAACTTGCCGGGCCTGGCGATCGGCAGCGCCGGGTTTACGTCGGCCAGGGCATGCTTGGCTTCGTCGGGCGCGTCTGCAACGACAGCTTTCAGCTTCGCCAGCGCATCCGCACCGGCGCCGGCAAGCGCGTGCATGGTACCCGGCAGCGACGCATCGCACTTGGCGGCGTCGATCACCGTGTCGCCGTCAACCACACCCAGGCGGGCCTCACCGCCCGTTTCGAACATCATCAGTCTCATCTGGAATTCCCCGCTTTTGAATTGCCCGCGCGCACGTGGCGGCATGCTCTTTTTACGATATAGGAAGCGCGCCCCTGCGCACCAACGAAAAAGGGCGCAGTATTACCTGCGCCCCGGTATTCGTTTCGGCTTGTGCGAAATCAGCAGCCCAGGTCGTAAGCCTTGCCGCCGAAGGTCGCCTTGTATTTCTTCTTGCCGACTTTTTCGAGAACCGAGCACTCTTCGGTGCCGAAGTTCACGCAAAGCTGGTTGCCTTTCAGCGCCCAGGTGCCCTGCTTGGTGTCAGCGCCGATGTTACGATCGGCTTCGCCGCCGGATTTGGAATCGGTCGAGTAATAGAAATCCTGACCTTCGGTCGAGCCGGTCGTCCACTTGCACGTGCCGCCGCCCTGTTTGAAGACCGCTTGCAGCGCCTTCGCATCGAGTACGTTGGCCATGTCGGTTTTCTGTTCGGTTGCACAAGCGCTCACGGCGAGCGAGACCAGCGCGGCGAGCGCCATCGTTTTGATTTTCATATTGATGCCTTCATCGTTGTTCAGTTTTCGGCGTCTGCGTGAAAAATCCCCCGTGCGGGGGCAGACAATTTCAATATGGCGACGATCGCCCGTTTGACAAGCAAAGCTGGCAAAAAACCGTTAATTTTTGCCGCAAAACCGGGAATCAAGACAGCTTTATGCAGGATTATGCAGGCCCGGAAGCAGCGCCCGGCTTCTTCGCCGCGGGGGCTTTTTTCGCCTTTTTCTTCAATGGCTTGCCCTCGGCGATGCGCGCCTGATCCTTGGCCGTGCGGTGCATCTCGTTCAAACCCGCGGCCACCGCCTTCAAAATCGACGCGCTGGTCCGGTCCGCCAGCGCCTTCTCCGCCGCCTTGGGATCGACCGGCATGCGCTTCAAAACGTCGTCCAGCTTGTCGGACAGTTCCGCCAAAGCCTTGCTGTCCAAGGCCTGCGCGCCGCCTTTCGCACCGTTTCTCAATCGCCCGTCGGCCGCCGCGTTCAGGGTCTTGTCGACCCACGCGCGGATCGTCATACCCTCGGCACTGGCGGCTTTCTTGACCTTCTCGCGGGTTTCCGCCGAGGCCCCGGTGATGGTCCAGGAATGATCCGGTGTGGCTTTGCTTGCGCTCGGCGGTGTGGCCATGGCGTTTCTCCGTCAGTCTGATTCGCCCGCCCACACTAGCGCCGGCAGCCCCGCCACGAAAGACAACAACGTCAGATTTTGCCACTCGGCTCGAAGCGCCGGTCGCCTTTCCCACGCCTGTCCTTGTCCTGCCTGCGGTCTTTCGACTTGCGCCGTTCCTCGCCCTTGCGCCGTTCCCCGGACGCCGGCGGACCGTCCTGCCGTTGACGGCGATCAGCCCCACCACGGCGGTCTTTGCGTGCCTTGCGGCGCTCGCGGCGACGGCGTTCACGACGGATCTTCGCGACCTGATAGCCGATGTAGCTGCCGATCACCATCATGATCCCGCCGAGACCGATCAGCACCAAAGCGATGGTCACCCGCGATATATCGGGGGCGTCGGGCTTCGGCTCCCCTGGGAAGGGTTTGCGGATCGGCTGCTCGGCCATCAGTTCGGCCTCGGCCTTCAGAAGCTCGGCTTCGCTCAGCGGTGACGGCGCATCCCCGTCCGGCAACATGGGCATCGCGGACGCCTCGGTTTGCGCCATGGGCGACGGTGCGGGCACCGATTCGCGCACCGTCCACGGCAGCGCCTTGATCGGCTGACATTCGCGTGTGCCACCCTCGACCTCGATCAGTTCGGTGCCGTCACCGCGATTGACCGAACCGGTCACCAGATGGATGGCACGGAACACCCCGGTGCCAATCGCTGCGTCGACGATTTCCTTCATCGCATCCTGACGCGCCGCCATGTCCCCAGCGGGATCGGCCAGCCGCACGGGCTGTTCCTCGAAGGCAACGAGAATGGAATCCATCAACCGCGGCAGACGACCGCACAGGCGCTGCACACTTTCTGCGCCCGCGACTTCGACATAAGGCGTCATCGTCATACGCCCGCGATAGCCCTTGTCGGTCACGGCCGGCATTGCCAACGGCTTGATCTGCAGGAACACGGATTTTTCCTGCGCCGACAGAGGCTGCGATGCCAGCGACAATGCGATGACGAGCAGTGCGGAAATTGCGGCAAGGAACCGGGTCATACAGATACCCCGGCGCGGCTATCGGCCAATACGAACTTCATCACATCCCCCATTTAATAGCACATGGGTAGCACGTATTGCCGACGCGACGTATGACGTAGATCACGCGTCAAGCGGGACCTGCCGGGCAGCGCGCCCCTTTAACGCAGAGTTGGATTAGTAAACCGCGTTTGCCGGCAAAGGATTGACGGCAACGTCGGCACCGACCCTGTCGAGCCATATGGCGCGGAACTCGCGGACTTCCGCCGCATGGTGACGCGCGCGCTTTTTCGTCGGCGCCAGCGCTTCATCGTAAAAGAAGTCCGGCAATTCATCGTCGCCTTCATCGAAGCCCGCATCGCGATTAAAGGCGTCTTCGATCATCAGGGTTTCGATGCCGAGCTGCTTAAAGAAGTCGGCGGGCAAATCCTTGCCGACCGCGTTGCTCACCGCGCTCATGATCAGATCGAGATTGATATTGGTAACGGTGCGCCCGAACAGGCAAAGACCGACGCTGTCCGCCGCCGCGCACAACATCTGCACGTTCATGCTTTCTTCGACAAGCTGCTCGGTCGTCTGACCGTCGCATTCATGGGTCGGGATATTCCCGGTCGTATGGTCGGCCCCCTGCGCCGTCGACATCATGGAAATGCCGGTAACCTCGATGACGCGCGGATCATAGGCGCTGATGGCCTGCTTCTTGATCACCGGCACGCGCGTTACGCCATAGCGCTCGGCAACCCGCGCCGTACCCTGCGCCAAAAGCTTGCCCCGCTCGGTGCCGTTGCGGATATCCTCGAGCGCCGCTTCCATGAACGGCACGTCGCCGAATTCCGCCTCGCCCGATTCCATGAGCACGCCCAGCGTCGCGCCAAGCTCGATGGTGTCGATGCCGAGATCGTTGGCCGTCATGTTCAAACGCGCCACGTCGTCCGGATCTGTGATGCCGCAGTTGGTCCCCAAGAGACCGATCGTTTCGTATTCCAGCGGAGAGACCAGCTCGTTCCCATCCTTGTCGACATAGATGTTCGAGCATTTGATCATACAGCCCGGCATGCAGGCGTGCGTCGGCTCGCCACCACGCGCCATGTTCTGTTCGCGAATGAAATCGCCCCCCATGCGCATGCGCTCCTTGGAAGCATCGACCAACTGGCCGCTGGAGAAATTGCGCGTCGGCAGACCGCCCATGCCGTTCATCACGTCGGCAACCAGCGCCGTGCCGTATTCGCCCATGGAGATGACTTTTTCGTCGACGCGGAGCTTGGCGGTGTATTCCTTGACGCCCTGCATCACGCCCTTGCGGTCGTGGAAGGACGGCATCTTGTGCTTGTCGCAGACCAGCGCCTTGACCTTTTTCAGCCCCATGACGGCACCGACGCCGCCGCGCGCCGCGATGCGCACCGGGCGGCCTTCTGGGTCGGAGAACGACACGCCTGACATCAGCCCGCCGTATTCACCGACCGGCCCGCAAATCCCCAGGCTAACCTTCTCGCCGAAATCGTCATGCAACAGCGCCGCCGTTTCGATAACGCCCTTGCCCATGTATTTGGCGGCGTCGTGAAAAGAGACTTCGCCCTCCTTGGTGATGTAGATGACGACCCAGTCTTCGGACGCGTTTTCCAACGTCAGCCCACACATTTCGCTTTGGCCCAGCGCAAAACCGAACGTACCGCCGGCGTTGGCTTCCTTGATGCCGCCGGTCAGCGGGCTTTTACAGCCAACGCTGATGCGGTTGGCGTTCGACATGTTCGATCCGGCGAACGGTCCGGCTGAGAAAATCAGCGGGTTTTCGGGCGACAGCGGATCGACGGTGGCAAGCCCGCGCTCATAAAGCGTCTTGGCGATATGGTAACGACCGGCCCGGGCGAGTTGCTCGCCGTCCCACGTTTCGCGCTTGATGTCGCGGGTCGCCAAATCGATATGCAGGTACGTGCGCATGGGAATCTCCAACCGTTCCGCTCAGGGATACCCGCTAGGTAAGCCCTCAGGCCCGTTCGATCAAGTTAGAAGACGCATCGGCTCACGTCACATGCTTCGAGACGGCCTTGTCGGCCTCCTCAGCATGAGGTGGGTTTTATCCTCATCCCGAAGAGCGCTTTGCGCGTCTCGAAGGATGCACCTAAATATTCGAATCCGGGAAGCTGGCCTTGCGCTCATCCATATAGGCAACGAGTGCTTCGTCGATGCCCGGATCGATGGCCGGTGCCTGATATTCGGCAAGCCAGCGCTTCCACAGTGCGTTCGCGCGCTGCGCCATGTCCTGCGCACCTTCGGCTTCCCACTGTTCGAAGGAATTGTTGTCGGCAAGGTTCGAGCGGATGAACGCGGTTTCGAAGTTCGCCTGGGTGTGGGCACAGCCCAGATAATGCGACCCCGGACCGACTTCACGGATCGCATCCAGCGCCTGACCGTTATCGGTCAGGTCATAACCTTCGGTCAGCCGCTGCATCATGGCCAACTGGTCGCAGTCCATGACGAATTTCTCGTAGCCAGACGACAGCCCGCCTTCGAGCCAGCCCGCCGCATGCAGCGCGAAGTTGACGCCCGACAATACCGTCGCGTTCAGGGTGTTCGCGCTTTCGTACGCGGCCTGCGCATCCGCGACCTTGGAGGCGCACAACGATCCGCCGGAGCGGAACGGCAGATTGAGCCGCCGCGCCAGTTGCGCCGCCGCGGAAATGACCAGCGTCGGTTCCGGCGTCCCGAAAGTCGGCGCCCCCGACTGCATGGAAATGGCACTGACGAAGGCGCCAAAAATGACCGGCGCGCCCGGTCGGCAAAGCTGCGTGAGCGATCCACCGGCGAGGACTTCTGCAAGCACCTGCGCCAGCGTGCCCAGCGCCGTCACCGGGCTCATGGCGCCGGCCAGAATGAACGGCGAAACGATGCAGGCCTGATTGGCGCGCGCATAGACCTTGAGCGCCCCAAGCATGGTGCCGTCAAAGACCATCGGCGAGTTGGCGTTGATCAGGCTGGTCATGACCGTGTTCTGATCGACGAATTCCTTGCCGAACAGGATTTCGCACATGGCGACGGAATCCTGGGCACGTTCCGGGTGCGTCACCGAACCCATGAACGGTTTGTCGGAATATTTCATGTGCGCATACAGCATGTCGAAATGCCGTTTGTTGACCGGCAGATCGACCGGCTCGCACACCGTGCCGCCGGAATGGTGCATGGCCGGGGCCATATAGGCGAGCTTCACGAAGTTGCGGAAATCCTCGATCGTGCCGTAACGCCGCCCATTATCCAGGTCGCGCACGAACGGCGGGCCATAGACCGGCGCGAATACCGTGTGATTGCCGCCGATTTCGACACTGCGGGCCGGATTGCGACCGTGCTGCGTGTACTGCGCAGGCGCCGTCGCCAACAAACCTTTGCACAGCCCCTTCGGGAAATGCACGCGCGTGCCCTTTACATCCGCACCGGCATCCTTGAGAAGCGCCAGTGCTTCCTCGTCGTCGCGGAACTCAATACCGACTTCTTCCAAAATCAGATCGGCATTGGCCTCGATGATCTCGATGGCCTCCGGCGACGCCAGTTCCAGCAGCGGCACGTTGCGGATGACATAGGGCTTGGAAACGGCGCCCGATTTTTCACGGGCTTCACGGCGGGCATCGCGGCCCCTGCGGGCAGATCTCTCGGACATGGCGTCCACTCCAAAAGGAACGGCGCGGTCCGGATGCCAGGATCAAAGACCAACCGCTCGGGTCAAGAATTATACTATTATTTTGATAAACCCACGGCGCGTTGTCGACTAATCCAGCGCCGTCATTTTGTAGTCTATGTGCGAACTCTCGTTCAACGCATTCCATAACAACAACATCAACAAAATCTTCTCAGTCACAAGCTTTCCTGCTATACACTTTAAACGAGTGTTTTGTTTTAGAGGATTTGACAATGAGTTCTTTTCAAATGCTGAAACAACAATCTTCGCTGTATCTTGAAATGGATCGGCAATACCAAAGCAACGAAACGACACCAAGTGATATTTCAGACGATATCTTAGCCCTTTGTAGCGACCTCACTGGCGGGCGACCGCAGTATATCCCTGTGATCAACGACCAATATGGTTTGTACCGCTGGTGTGTTGACGGCGTTAAAGAGAAGATTTCGAATGACGGTGGCGAATTGGTATTTGGCTGGACGATTTGGGAATGGCCAAATGTATTAGTGAACGCAGGATATCACGCTATTTGGAAAGATAGTGACCAAAAGCTCTTTGATATCACGCCAAAACCACAGGATGAAAAAGAAATATTGTTCTTATTAGACGAATCTAAAGACCAGGATTTTGACTTTGATCAACGCCCGAGGAGCGTTCTCCAAAAAATATACAAAACCCCGTACACAGATGATTTTTACCAGCAGAAAATCAAAGGCATGAAAGCTTCTCAACTTGCATACGAGGAGAAACGGGCTCGACAGTCCGGCTTATCAATCATCGATTGGTTGAAAAGAAAACAACCATCCGATGATCTTGAGCATTCAATTGATAGCTATCTAAGCATCACGAATGAGCTATTCGACAGGCTTGAAACTATCCCTGCAAACGCTCCGCTAACGCGTGACAAAAAAAACGAAGAGCTCAGCGCCAAACAAATCCGATTGGTGGAAAAAATAAAACATCTTTCCTCAAAATAATATTCTAGATCGTTTATCCAGATAACCGTTCCACCGCACAACAAACAAAAACCCCGCCGGGATGGCGGGGTTTCTGTTGTTTTCGGAATGATCCGGGAGATCAGTTCCCGAGCAGACCTTTCAGCTTCTTGCTGGCATCGTCCAGCGTGCCGGAAGCGCCTTCGCCGGCGCCTTCCATCATCTTCTTCGCGGCGTCACCGGCGCCTTTAGCGAGACCGTCGAGGTTCAGCCCGGACACAGCCGTACCGACACCCGCCGTCATTTTATCGATGACCTGCTTGATCACATCGGCGGGCGAGGCACCGCCGTCATCCTTGCCGATATCGGTCAGCGTCAGCGTCGGCAGCTTGGAGCCGAGCGACTTACCGTCCAGGAACGAGGCGGAGACATTCACTTCACCCCCGGTGATGGTCAGCTTCTCGATGATGACCTTGGGGCCTTCACCTTCGGAAGATGAAGAGCTCGATCCGCCGCCGAACTGCTTCGCGTATTCGTCGACATTGGCCTTGATGGCATCAATGTTGGAGCCACCATTCGCCAGCTCGTAGGTGATTTTCGGCCCGTCGATCAGCACCGAGTTGATGACGATGGTATCGGCATTCAGGGTCGAGGTATCGATCTGCACGGCAACGCCGCCAAGCTCGAAGGCGCTCGGCGTTTTAAAACCGCTCGGATTGCCGACTGACAATTTGTTCAGCGCCGCTTTGCCCGACGTCGCATCGAGATCGACGCTGTTCAGCGTGACCTCGGCCTTGGTCGCTTCGGAACCGTATTTTTCGACCGCGGATTTAATGATTCCGCCCAGGTTGGAATAGAGGTAAACACCGCCGCCGATGGCGATCACCAAAACGACGGCCAAACCGATCAATACCTTTTTCATTGTTTCCTCTTTCGTGTTCCGTTGATGCGTATCGTTGTGCAAATGATCGCGGCAGTGTGTTGCCTCGTCCAGTGAAAAATTTTTCGACCGAGGCGCCACTTATGCGGCCTTTCCCGCATAGGGAAGGATGGCATGCGACGCACACCGGGAGAGCGGTCACTTCCAGATCGGTTTGCCGGATCCCGGAATGCCGAGGCTGTCCCACATCGCATCCACCTTTTTGACGACATCGTCGTCCATGCGGATTTTCTGGCCCCAGTCGCGATGCGTTTCGGGGGGCAGCTTGGTCGTCGCGTCGATGCCGAGCTTGCCGCCGAGCCCCGATTCCGGGGAGGCGAAGTCGAGATAATCGATCGGCGTGTTGTCGATGACGGTCAGATCGCGGCTCGGATCGACATTCGTCGAGATCGCCCAGATCACGTCGTTCCAATCGCGGGCATTAATGTCTTCGTCCACGACGATGACGAACTTGGTGTACATGAACTGCCGCAGATACGACCACACGGCCATCATGATGCGCTTGGCATGCCCGGCGTAGGCTTTCTTCATCGACACCACGGCAACGCGGTACGAGCAGCCTTCGGGCGGCAGCCAGAAATCGACGATTTCCGGGAATTGCTGTTGCAGCAACGGCACGAACACGTCGTTCAACGCCTCGCCCAGCACCGACGGTTCGTCCGGTGGCCGCCCGGTATAGGTCGACAGGTAAATCGGATTCTTACGCATGGTGATCGCGGTGACGGTAAAGACCGGGAACGGCTCGACCGAGTTGTAATAACCGGTGTGATCGCCGTACGGCCCCTCGTCACCGTAGTCCGTCAGCGAGACCGTGCCTTCGATGACGATTTCTGCCTCGGCAGGGACTTTCAGCGGCTGCGTCGCACAATCCACAAGCTCGACCTTTTTACCGCGCAACAAGCCCGCAAACTGGTACTCTGACAGCGTATCCGGAACAGGTGTCACGGCGGCGAGGATGGTGCCCGGGTCCGCGCCGAGCACGACGGCGGCGGGCAGCGGCTCCGGCTTTTCCGCCTTCCAGCGCTGGTGATGCTGCGCACCGCCGCGATGCTTCAACCAGCGCATCAGCGTGGTGTTTTTGCCCGTCACCTGCATCCGGTAGATGCCAAGGTTATAGTCGTCGCGCTTGTCGCCGCCGGGCCCCTTGGTGACGACCAAAGGCCACGTGATCAGCGGCGCCGGTTCGCCAGGCCAGCAGGTCTGGATCGGCAGCTTCGCGAGGTCGACATCATCGCCGGTCAGCACGATTTCCTGGCAATATGCCGTCGAACCGTCCTTCGGCTTCATCGCCATCACGGTCTTCATCAGGGGCAGCATTTCCATGGCTTCACGCCAGCCGCCGGGCGGCTCGGGCTGGCGCAGAAACGCCAGCGTTTCGCCAATGTCGCGCAACTCGCCCGGTTCACGGTTCATACCCCAGGCGACGCGCTCGACGGTGCCAAACAGGTTGACCAGAACGGGCATATCGGATGGCGTGCCGTCGGCCTTGATGACGTTTTCGAAAAGGATCGCCGGACCGCCCTCGGCCAACACACGGGTCTGGATTTCCGTCATTTCGAGAACGGTGTTCACAGGGGCCGATACGCGCACAAGACGGCCGTTTTTTTCGAGGTAGTCGATAAATTCCCGAAGCGACGCGTAAGCCATGGAGATTCCTCTCTTTTCCGGCGCAAAGTTGACCCTTTCAGCGACGGACGGTCAAGCGTGTGACAAAAATGTTCGGCGCATGGCGTGACCATTGTCAATCAATAGCCTAAACGTCTAGAGTCATCCAAGGGTTCAAGAAATTACGCCTAAAAGGCGTTTGTTACCGGGAAGCACGCACAACATGGCAGACGGGACGACCAACACGAATGAAGGCTTGAGTACATCAAGCCTGCAGCGGCTGATTGATATCGGTATCGCCCTATCGGCGGAACGCGACACCAACGTTCTGATGGAGACCATTCTGTTGGAGGCAAAAAGCCTCGCCAACGCCGATGGTGGAACGCTTTACATTCGCACCGACGACAATCGACTCCGCTTCGAGATCATGCGGACCGACTCGCTCAACATCGCCATGGGCGGCACCACCGGCAAGGACATCAATTTCCCGCCGCTGACGCTCATTGACCCGAAATCCGGCGAAGAAAACCACAAGAACGTTGCTTCGGCAGCGGTGCTGACCGGCCAATCCATCAACATTCCCGATGCCTATGAAAACGACAATTTCGATTTCTCCGGCACCAAGAAGTTCGATGAAGGCACGGGATATCGCTCCAAGTCGTTCCTCTGCGTCCCGCTCAGCAACTCGCAGGGTGAAATCATCGGCGTGCTGCAGCTGCTGAATGCCGTCGATAGGGACAGCGGCGAAGTCATCGCGTTCGGCGACGATATCCAGCCGTTGATCGAAGCGCTGGCCTCGCAAGCCGCCGTCGCACTGGACAACCAGCAGCTTCTGGAAGCCCAGAAGAAGCTTTTGGACAGCTTTATCGAGCTGATCGCATCGGCGATTGACGCCAAGTCGCCGTATACCGGCGGCCACTGTCAGCGCGTGCCTGAACTGACCAAGATGCTGGCCGCCGCAGCCGCTGAACAGACCGACGGTCCGTTCAAGGATTTCGACCTGACCGACGAGGAATGGTACGAACTGCACATCGCGGCGTGGTTGCACGACTGCGGCAAGGTGACGACGCCGGAATACGTCGTCGACAAAGCCACCAAGCTGGAAACGATCTACAACCGCATCCATGAAATTCGCAATCGCTTCGAGATCGTTAAACGCGACCGCGTGATCGCCTATCAGAACGCCGTGATCGACGGCGGCGATCCGGTCAAGCTCCGCGAAGAGCTGGACCAGGAGCTGGCACAGCTCGACGACGACTTCGCCTTCATCGCCGAAAGCAACGTCGGTGGCGAATTCATGGCACCGGACCGGATCGAACGGGTCAAGAAGATCGCCGACATCAAGTGGACGCGCACCCTTTCCGATCGCCTCGGCCTGTCGTACGAGGAACTGAAACGTGCCGAACGCGAGCCGGAACCGGCGCTGCCGGTCGAAGAAAACCTGCTCGCCGACCGCTACGACCACATCATCTATCGCGAAGGCATGGAACAGACTGCCGTCGAGGACAATCCGTGGGGCTTCAAACTCGATGTCCCCGAGAACCTGTATAACCTCGGCGAGGTTTATAACCTGTGCATTGCGCGCGGTACGCTGACCGAGGAGGAACGCTTCAAGATTAACGACCACATCGTGCAGACGATCATCATGCTGGAAGCGCTGCCGTTCCCGAAACACCTGGCCCGGGTGCCGGAGTTTGCCGGCGGCCACCATGAAAAAATGGACGGCACCGGTTATCCGAAAAAACTCAACAAGGATCACATGTCGGTGCCGGCGCGGATCATGGCAATTGCCGATATTTTCGAGGCCCTCACGGCCGCCGACCGCCCCTACAAGGCACCGAAGAAGCTTTCCGACAGCGTCAAGATCATGTCGTTCATGAAGAAAGACGCGCATATCGACGACGAACTATTCGAACTGTTCCTGAAGTCCGGCGTTTACAAGGAATACGCAGAGCGGTTCCTGATGCCGGAGCAGCTCGACGACGTCGACATCGCCCAGTACTTGCCGCAAGAAGAAGCCGAAGCGGGCGACGACTGACCGCATGGTCGAAATTTACATCGATGCCGATGCCTGCCCGGTCAAGGACGAAACCCTGCGCGTCGCGGCACGCCATGGCCTGAAAACCTGGATGGTTTGCGACGGCGGTATTCGCCCGAGCGCCGATCCGATGGTCGAACTTGTGATCGTCGCGCAAGGGGCGGACGCCGCCGATGACTGGATCGCCGAACACATCGCCAAGGCCGACATCTGCATCACCAACGATATTCCCCTGGCGTCGCGCTGCCTTGAAAACGGCGCGCTGGCGTTAAAGCCCAACGGCGAAGCGTTTACGGAAAACATGATCGGTATGGCGCTTGCCAACCGCGAGCTAATGCAAGGCTTGCGCGAAACCGGCGAGATCACCGGCGGGCCGAGCGCGTTTTCAAAAGCCGACCGCTCGAATTTCCTGAACCGGCTCGAAACGACAGTGCAACTCGCGCTTCGAAACGCTTGAAGCCTCTCGCCGTTATCGACCGCGACACGGGCGCGCAGTATAATTCGCCCTGTGTCTGGTTTTTTGTCTTGCGAATGGAACCCGGATGATCAGTTGGTCGTTGATCGGCAGCGCACTTGGCGGCATGGGGCTTTTCCTGCTCGGCATCCACCTGATGACGGTAGGCCTGAAGGTTGCCGCCGGCGATGCACTGCGCGACGTGCTGGGCCGCTGGACGGATTCGCGTCTCCGCGGCCTCATGTCCGGGATTCTGATTACCGGCCTCGTACAATCGTCGAGTGCCGTCACCGTCGCCGCCATCGGCTTC
>Ga0209273_10001939_pt1 | contig 16912 bp, 14 predicted proteins | sample tdAd471_FD_187126 | JGI IMG/M metagenome (GOLD analysis project Ga0209273, IMG submission 187126) | Marine sediment microbial communities from the Atlantic coast under amendment with organic carbon and nitrate - tdAd47.1 (SPAdes)... | ecosystem: Environmental > Aquatic > Marine > Coastal >...
CCACCTGCACCATAATCCACGCACCCACCAGATAGGCCGCCATGGCGCGGAAGACGTTGCGCTTGCGAAGCTCTGCAATGAAATTCATGGGCACATCCTAGTCACATTCAATCCAGCCATCGTCGCGCTCGCGGCATTCAGAGGGAAACCCGTTCTGCCGCCAAAATTCCGCAACGCCGTATCGCTCCAATGCTTCCTGATACTCAGGGCTTTGCCGATAACGGGCATATTCATCGCCATTAAACACGAAGAACCCGTCAGGAAAGTCGGGTGGATAGGCCCCGATGATTGGACCGATGTATCGGTAATCAGGGAAGTCATCCCACCGCGCTTCAAACTCTGGAATAAGATGGCCAAAATCGCCGGTAGGGTTTCGCAATATCTCGTAGAGGACGTCCGGCGTTCCCCAAGGCGTGTCACTTCCAAATCGCAGCGCAACGATCATCATAAAGAAGTCATGCTGGCCAACGTTGGCGACGGCATTGAACGGATCGGTCATGACGGAATTCCCTTGGATAATGCTATCCATCAGATGCTCGTATGCCCTTTCATGTTCTCCTAGCGCCGAATAGGTACTAACGGCCCCCATCTGACAAGCGGTAGAGGTGGGTTCGAGCTCAACGCAAGCAAGACGATCCACTAGTGAGAGTTCAAGATGTCCAACTGAAAAATAGACAACGGCGCGCCAGTTAAGTGCCGATACGTTGTGAGGATCCAATTCGATTGCCCGCGTAAGACCTTCAATAGATTGCGACAGTGACTGGGCGGTCGGCTCTGGATTGAGGCCACCAAGGATGAATGCATTTGTCGCAAGCGCGAGAGAGCTGTTCGGATCAAGCCTTAGCGCTATTTCATTGTATTCTTTCGATCGTTCAAGAAGCTCCTCACGCGTCCCAGGAATGCCGCCGTAACCTTCCGCCAACATAAAAGACGCGCCGCGAAGCTCCCACGCATCGGCGAATTCGGGGTCTAGTTCAACCGCTTGGGACAATAGCCGTTCGATCTCTCCGAAATCTCGCCGGTCCAGATAGAGCCGCCGTGCCCGCAGATACAATTCATAGGCATTTAGATTTGTGGTTGTGTTTTCAACTTCAATGTCAGTTATCGGAAGTATGCCCAGCAGGCGTTCGCTTAACGCAGCGACGATGGCGGTGGCAATATCATCCTGCACTTCAAAGATGTTGGAAGTGGTCATCTCCCGATCATAGGTCTCTGACCACAAGTGCTCGTCCGTTGCGCTGTCGATGAGCTGCGCGGTAATGCGCACCGTTTCACCTGATCTGCGGACACTGCCCTCAAGCACGTGACGCACTTGCAGGTCTGCTGCGATCTCTGGAATGCTGGCATCACTACCCTTGAACCGAAATGCAGAGGTGCGCGAGGCAACGCGCAGACCTTCCACCCGCACGAGCACGTTCAGCAACTCTTCTGAAATACCGTCAGAGAAATATTCCTGGTTGCCCTCGGGCGAAAGATCATCAAAGGCCAGCACGGCGATCGATGCGGCCTCCGGGCCTACAGCTTCTTCCACCTCCGCCGCAACGGTTGCCATTTCGGCCTCGCGCGGTGCGAGCTGTTGCCACACCACTACGCCAATCACAGTGACGAGCGCGGCGAGAATGATTGTATCGGCGGGGCGGAAGGGTTTGATCGTCTCGCCTTCCTCACGCGGGCCAGTGAGCTTGGGCCCCTCGGGTGTCAGCTCAAACGCCCAGGCAACAATGATGACGATAGGCAGCCCCGCGATCACCAGGATCAACACAAAGGTCGTGGTCCAATCGGGCATGGTGGAGGCATCCGCCACAAACCCAATCACCTGCATCACCACCCAGGCGGCCACCAAATAGGCGGCGGTGACGCGGAAGACGCTGCGGCGTCGAAGTTCGGCCAGAAAATTCATATCGCGCCCCTACTCACATTCAATCCAGCCATCGTCGCGTTCATGGCATTGGGGCGGAAATCCATAGGTGCGCCAGAACTCCGGGATTGGCGTTTCGTTCACGTAGTCTTGAAACGCGCGGTCCGCGCGGAAGGGCGCCAACTCCGGCTGCCAAATCAAAAAGGCAAATGCCGGCATGCCATCATAGTTTCCAATCAATACGTCCGGCGCCGGGAAAGGTAGATCTCTCACCCCTTCCTCTTCTGCCCACGCGTCAATTACTGGGATGAGGTGGTCAAAGTCCCCTTCTGGATTCTGATAAATCTGGTAAAGCACCTCGTGTTCGCCCCACGGCGCGCCCGGCCCATATTGATCCGCCGCTTGATTTAGGAACAATTCACGATGACCGAGACGCGCCAATGTCCCAAGATCTGTAAAGAGCGTCGCGCCAACGTTCCATGCGGCAACCGCAGCGCGGAAGGCGGCCTCGTCATCTCCCAACGCCGCATGGGCCGCGACCAAGTTCGTGTGACACGGCGCATATGTCGGTTCGATTTCAATGCAACGGGCAAAATCCGCTTGTGCCTCCTCGAGGTGCCCAACGTGCCGATACGTGATACCGCGCCAATTGAGCGCTGTGGCATTGTGCGGGTCGATTTCGAGCGCACGTCCAAAACCATCTATCCCATTGCGTAGCATGACGGCATCGATCTGCGGCACCGACGCATTGGGCATAAAGGGATAACGCAAGAACGTGCTCACGGTGATAGCGAGAGAACTGTCTTCATCTAATGCCAGCGCTGTATCCGCATAGTCGCGCGCCAGAATATGCGACTCTTCAGGTCTGAATGACGTTAAATCGGTTGATCCGGCTGCCGCGCCAAGACTGTTGAGCAAATGAATGGCGGCGCGCATTTCCCAAGCCTCAGAAAACGTCGGGTCCAATTCCACCGCGCGCAGCAAATACTGTTCTGCATCGCCAAGTTGGTCGCGCGCCACAAACAAAGGCCGCGCCTGGAGGTAAAGCTCATAGGCGGTCAGGTTTTCAGTTGCGGCTTTTACTTCTACGTTTGGAAGGATGGTCCCCAGCTCTTCGCTCAATGCCGCGACAATAGCGTTGGCAATCTCGTCCTGGATTTCAAAAATACTCTGGGTACTGAGGTCTCGGTCAAATGTATTCGACCAAAGGTGCCGGTCATTTGACCCGTCGATAAGCTGGGCGGTTACGCGAATGGTATCACCTGCCCTACGAACGCTTCCCTCAACAACATGCCGCACATTCAATTCCGCCGCGATGGTCGGAATGTCCGCATCGGATCCCTTGAAGCTAAAGGCGGAGGTGCGGGATGCCACTTCAAGGCCATCCACCCCCACAAGCACGTTCAAAAGTTCCTCGGAGATACCGTCGGAGAAATGTTCCTGGTTGCCTTCGGGGGAGAGGTCGTCGAATGCGAGCACAGCAATCGACGCCGCTTCCGGTCCCGCGAATTCGACCGAGTCAGCTGCAACGGTCACAAATTGCGCCTCACGCGGGGCAAGTTGCTGCCATAGCACCACGCCAATCACGGTTACAAATGCTGCGAGAATGATGGCATCGGCCGGGCGGAAAGGTTTGATCGCCTCGCCTTCCTCGCGCGGGCCCGTGCGTTTGGGTCCTTCGGGAGTGATTTCAAACGCCCAGGCGATGATCAGCGCGATGGGAAAGCCAACCACCAGAAGGACGAGCGCGAAAGAGTCTGTCCAATCCGGCAGGCCCGATGCAGCGGCGATCAAGTCCACCACCTGCATAACGATCCAGCCCGCCACCAGATAGGCGGCAGCAATGCGAAAAACGCTGCGGCGGCGAAGTTCGGCTAAAAAGTCCATGGGTACTCCCTCAAGTGGCGGGAGTTTAGCAAAACTTCGGTAAAATCATAGGCTTAACTCAAGCCGGTTGCTCAATCGCGCGCGGCTTCTCGTTCCACCAGCTGCACAATATCGAGCAGGATGTCGGCGATTTTGTAATCGCGCGGAGTATATATGGCGCGAAGACCCGCTTGCTTTAACCGGCCAGCGTCGCCTTCGGGAACGATGCCCCCAAGCACGACAGGAATATGGGTGAGCCCTTCATCCCGCAAACGGTGCATGACGTCTTCCGCCAATTGAACGTGGCTGCCCGATAGAACCGACAGACCAACGCAATGCACCTTGTCGCGTTTCGCGGCGGCGACGATGGCTTCCGGTGTTTGGCGAATACCTTCGTAGGACACGTGAAGGCCGCCCTCCGTTGCCCAGACGGCGATTTGTTCGGCCCCATTGGAATGACCATCAAGGCCGGGCTTGGCCACCAGCAGCTTGATGGGTTCGCCCAAGATCTTTTCAACGCGCGTGACTTCCTCGCGCACATGAGCCAGCGCCACCGCAGGCATGGCGGGCTTTGCCGCAGTTCCGGTTGGCGCACGAAACTCGCCAAAGGCCTTGCGCAAGGTATTACCCCATTCACCAGTGGTCACCCCTGCCTTTGCCGCTGCAATGGACGCGGGCATGATATTGCCTCCGTCCGTTGCAACGCGCGCCAGTTCGGCAAGGCAATCGCGTGCGGCATCGGTGTTGCGCGCTCGGCGCCATTCATTGAGCCGTTCGATGGCAAGCTTTTCCGCGTCCTCATCCACGGTCATGACGGCATCATCGCCCGTGGAAAGCATAGAGCGTTCGCTCTCCTCATAGACATTGACGCCGACGACTTTTTGTTTGCCCGATTGAATGGCGGCAAGGCGTGCAGTGTTAGAAGCCACCAGTGCCTCTTTCATATAACCTCTCTCCACCCCTGCGATGACCCCGCCCATGGCTTCGAGCTTTGCCAGTTCTTCTTTTGCCTCGCGCTTGAGTTCCTCAACGCGCGCTTCCACAACAGGTGACCCGGTGAAAAGATCGTCAAATTCCAAAAGGTCCGTTTCAAAGGCGAGGATTTGTTGCGCGCGCAAGGACCATTGCTGATCCCACGGACGCGGCAGGCCAAGCGCCTCGTTCCACGCCGGCAATTGAATGGCGCGGGCGCGCGAATCTTTCGACAGCGTCACCGCGAGCATTTCAAGAAGTATTCTGTATACGTTGTTTTCAGGTTGCTGCTCGGTCAACCCCAATGAGTTCACTTGCATGCCATAACGAAACCGCCGCATCTTGGGGTCCGTAACGCCATAGCGCTTTTCGCATATTTCATCCCACAGATCGGTGAAAGCGCGCATTTTGCACATTTCGGTGACAAAACGAACGCCCGCGTTGACAAAAAAACTGATGCGTCCCACCACGTGGGCAAGATCGTCCGCACTCACATCATCGTGGGCTTTGAGCTCATCAAGCACGGTGATGGCAGTGGCAAGCGCAAAGGAAAGTTCCTGCACCGGCGTCGCGCCTGCTTCCTGCAAATGATAGCTGCACACATTTACCGGATTAAATTTGGGAAGCTCATGGGAGCAAAACGCAATCATGTCGGCGGTCAATCGCAAAGAAGGCTTGGGCGGAAAGATATATGTGCCCCGGCTCAAATACTCTTTGATGATGTCGTTCTGCGTGGTGCCGCGCAGGGTTTTGCGGTCGGCGCCTTGTTCATCGGCCACCGCGATATAAAGCGCCAGCAGCCAGGGCGCCGTCGCGTTGATGGTCATGGAGGTGTTCATCTCGGCCAGAGGCAGCTCGTCAAACAGCGCCCGCATGTCGCCCAGATGCCCAATGGGCACGCCCACTTTGCCAACCTCGCCGCGGGCCAGCACATCATCGGCGTCATAGCCCGTCTGGGTCGGCAGATCGAAAGCGACCGACAGCCCCGTCTGACCCCGCGCCAGATTACCGCGATAGAGCTCGTTCGAAGCTTTCGCATCGGAATGGCCCGCATAGGTCCTGAAAATCCAGGGGCGGTCCTTGGTGGGTTTGTCGTCGCTCATGGCGCTTATTGTGCACCTGCGAAGAAGCCGCGCAAGAGCTACGCGAAATACGCATGGCCGCCGTTACGTCAGCTCATTTGACTTCCCCCCGCCGCCTTCCTACATGTTCGTCTCGGGTGAAGGGCCCCGGCCGCTCGCGGGCCATTGGCCAAGGTGAAGTCCCTTCAAAGCACACGACACATCGATCTCTACGCAAATAACGCATGAGGACCGATGGCAACGCGCGAGACCCATCAACATTCCCATGCGCCAGACAGCGTAAGGATTTGATATGCAAAACCTCATTGATCTAAAGACGCAAGCCAAACGCCTGCGCGCGAGCCTTGAAGTGCAAGGCAAATCCGTAAGCCATAGTGAAGCCTTGGAACTCATCGCCAAGCAGCTTGGCTATCGCGATTGGAATACGCTTTACGCCAGCGTTGGCAACCGCGTTGCCCCTGCCCCTGTGGCGCTGGGCGATAGGGTGCGCGGCACCTATTTGGGCCAACCCTTTGATGGTGACGTCATCGGCGTTCAATCCCTTTCCGGCGGGCGCGTGCGCGTGACGCTGGAATTTGATGATCCGGTGGATGTGGTGACATTCGACAGCTTCTCGGCCTTCCGCAAACGCGTTTCAGCAACCGTGGACGAGAAAGGCCGGACCAAGGAACGCACCTCGGATGGGGCGCCGCAACTGGAACTCAAGGCCCTGCGGCGCTGAAACACGGGGGCGGGCGGTGGTCATTGCGCTGCCGCCCGTGCCCCATTACCCTGCCTCAACACAAATTTTGAGGTATCCCATGCGCTTGCCTGTCCTTGCTTTCAGTCTTCTCGCCGCGTTCACGCTCACCGCTTGCAGCGATAACACATCATCTGCTGAAGACATCGTCACCGCTGACGTCGCCACTGACGACATGCAATTGACCGCGCCCGAAGTGCCGGTCAGTGACGAAATGCAAGTGACCATGCCTGAATTACCGCCCACTGACGAAGTCGTCACGCAAGAGGCGGATGAAGATCCCCGCACCATTTGGCAAAGGGACATGGTGGATTATGGCAACACCGCCTATGCCGCGCGTGACCGCGCCATCTTAAAGATTGACGACGCGATCTACCTCGACGAAGGCCAGACGGCCTGGCTCGTGCGGCACGACGATGAGCGCGTCCACTTTGGTTTCACCCTAGATCAACCCGAAGACTTTGTTCTCACTGTTTCCTATACCGGGGATACGGCCCCCATGATCGTCCGTGGGCAGACAGATGCAGATAGCCTGATACGCGATGCGATGGCCGACATGGATGTGGCGCTTCCAGGTCTGGGCCTTGAGTACGAAATGTTGCGCTATCATGAAGACAATGAGTCATACATGATTGAAGATGGCGTGCAGCTAACCGCCTATCCTGCGCAGTTGGAGCCTGGCAAGACGGGCCTGCGTGCGACCGTGTTTAACGACAACAACCCGGCCGCCGCGCATTTCGAAGGGCTTCGCTTTTACGACTACAATCCGGAAATGATTTTCGAAGCCCGCTTTGCGCCCCTGGAGGAGTTTGAACCAAAAATCTTCCAAACCTCGCGCGGATGGTTCAAACAGTTCTATCACGTAGGCGATGCTATATTCTCCGTAGGCGGAGAAAGCGTGACCATGCCCATGTATGGCTTTGTTACGGATCCGGCAGAAGTGGACGGCATTTCCGCCTTCTTTACCGATGCCGAGGCGGGCATCGAGACCTATGGCGTAGGCCGCTATATTGATGTGGAAATGGAAGCGGGCAGCTTTCCGCCAGAAACCGTCACCCTTGATTTCAATTATGCCTATAACCCCAATTGCGCGCGCTCGAGCTATTACAATTGCCCTTATGCGGAGTTCGACATTCCCGTGGCGATTCGGGCCGGCGAGATGATCCCTGAAGATCATTGAGCCCTTTGAGGTAATAATATCAATGACTTGCTGCATTGCAGCAGAAATTCCTTGCGCTGCAAGCCCGGATTTTGAACAATTCGATCAGGGCGCGTAATAGGCCGCCCTCAAGTGCTGAGTAGGGAACGAATTATGTCGGTTGCTGAAGTGTCCACCTCGGGCGCGCCCGAGAAGAAAGATCTCTATGAGCTGGGGGAAATTCCGCCCCTCGGCCATGTGCCCAAGACCATGTACGCCTGGTCCATCCGCAAGGACCGACACGGGGCCCCCGAAACTTCTATGCAGGTTGAAGTTCTGCCCACCTGGGAAATCGACAGCCACGAGGTGCTGGTGCTCGTGATGGCGGCCGGCGTGAATTACAACGGTGTCTGGGCGGCGCTGGGCGAGCCCATCTCGGTGCTTGATGCGCACAAAAACGATTTTCACATTGCAGGTTCGGACGCGTCCGGCATCGTCTGGGCCGTGGGCAGCAAGGTCAAAACCTGGAAAGTGGGCGATGAGGTCGTCATCCATTGTAACCAAGACGACGGCGATGATGAGGAATGCAACGGCGGCGACCCGATGTTTTCATCCACCCAGCGCATCTGGGGTTATGAAACGCCGGACGGCAGCTTTGCCCAGTTCTGCCGCGTGCAAGCCCAACAGCTGATGCCGCGGCCCAAGCATCTGACTTGGGAAGAAAGCGCCTGTTACACCCTAACCCTCGCCACCGCTTACCGCATGTTGTTTGGCCACCGGCCTCATGTTCTTAAGCCGGGCTGGAACGTGCTTGTCTGGGGCGCATCGGGTGGGCTTGGCAGTTTCGCAACGCAGCTCTGTGCGGTCTCTGGCGCTAACGCCATCGGTGTTATCTCGGACGAAAGCAAGCGCGATTTTGTGCTCGAGATGGGTGCGAAAGCGGTGATCAATCGCAAGGACTTTGATTGTTGGGGCCAACTGCCGCCGGTCAACGGCGAAGAATTTGGCGACTACATGAAAGAGTGCCGCAAGTTCGGCAAGGCGATCTGGGATGTCACCGGCAAAGGCAACGACGTGGATCTGGTGTTTGAACACCCCGGCGAAGCGACGTTCCCGGTTTCGGTTTTGGTCTGCAAACGCGGCGGCATGGTTGTGATCTGCGCGGGGACCACGGGCTATAACCTCACCATGGATGCGCGCTTTTTGTGGATGCGCCAAAAGCGCGTGCAAGGTTCACACTTTGCCAATTTGAAGCAAGCAGCACAGGCAAACCGCCTGGTTATTGACCGCCGGATTGATCCCTGCATGTCCGAGGTCTTTTCTTGGGCCGAAATTCCAAAAGCCCACACGAAAATGTGGAAGAACGAACATCTGCCCGGCAATATGGCGGTTCTGGTCAGTGCGCCGCGCGCGGGCCTTCGCACTTTCGAAGACGTTCAGGAGCTTTCCGCCGCAGGCCAGCGCCCGCTCAACCCCGCGGCTGCCTGAGGAATTTCTGGCCTATCCAGCCCCTTGCCTTGACGGCGGGGCAACACCGCCATAGGCGTATTGTCCATCTCGCCCATGTACCCCCATCTGAGGGGCAAATTAGTGGAGGCATCGATGCCCATTCGGCTTCTTGGATTAATTTTCGCAAGCGCGCTTTTAGCGTCATGCGGCGGCGCCGACCTGCCTGGGTTTGCCGATTCCGCTGTCACGGCGACCACCGGGGTCAATCCCCAGGAACGACTTGAGCAAAGCATGGATTCGCGCATCCGCGCGCGCGAACTGCAAGCCGAACAAGATGCCGCCGAAGCGGCCATCGAGGTGACCGCCGCAGATGCCGACACCCGCTCCCTTGCCGGATTGATTGACCTTTATTCCCAGTGGAGCGTTTTATTGGTCGCCGGTGATTACCGGACCACGCAAGGCACACCAACCGATGCGTTTGATAATGCCCGGCGTGCCATGGCCGATAATCTACATCAGCTAGGGTTTAGCCCCGAGCACACTGAACAATTGTCCGTGCGCCCCGAACGCTATGGCGATCCGCGGGTCCACCATGCCTCCTATGATGCGGTGCGCAGTGACTTGCGCGCCCTTCGCGATGATGCACGCGACGGATGTTTCATTTACTTCACTTCCCACGGCGCGCCCGAAGGCGTTGTGCTTGGGGAATACGGATTGCTGGCGCCCCAGCAGCTCAATGAAATTGTAGATACCAGCTGCGGCACCTCGCCCACGATTATCATCATTTCGGCATGCTATTCGGGGGTCTTCGCGTCGGGTGAAATGCTTCAGCCCAATCGCATGATTATGACGGCGTCCCGTTCCGACCGAACGAGCTTTGGCTGCGGCGAAGACGACCGCTTCCCTTATTTCGACGCCTGCATGTTCCAAAATTTTCCCCACTCATCTGATTGGGTCGACTTCGCGCAACGAACGATGGCCTGTGTCAGCACCCGCGAAACTGTCGAAAATCTGACGCCGCCGTCGGCACCGCAGGTATCGATCGGTGCAGAAATGCGCGCCATTGCTCTTAGCCCGTTCCTTGCCGTTGATCCCGGGTCAACCAATTCGGGAAGCTAGTCCGTATGAGTGTTTTCGATGCCTCTTTTGACCTGCTCGGCGCAACTAAACAAACCGTCGCGGCAGGCGATGCCCTTCTTGCGAATGCGCGCGATACAATTGCTGCAATCACGCAAAAAAAGAACAACCGCTACGCGCTACAACACACTACCCACGGGTTTGCCTGGCTCGCCACCTATTTGGAGGCGCTGAAACAGTTGAACGCCTGGGCCGAACGCCTAACGGCAGAAGGCAAATTTGGCGCAACTGAAGAACTCATCACCGCCATGGGGTTCTCCGAGTACGTCAATCAGATCATCGGCGGCATTCCCATGAGCCAGGGTGAGTTTATTCGCCCTGCGGAACTTGGCTTTGATCGCGAAACGTTAAACGCCTACATCGCTGCGGCGGCGCCTATTCTTGGTCTGTCCGCCACCAAATTGCGCAAAGACCTTGGCGACAAACTGATGGGGCAGACCCCCGGCATTCCATTTGGCGAACCTGGACTTGATGATACGGACAATATGATCCGTGATCAGTTTCGCCGTTTCGCCGAAGATAAAGTTATTCCGTATGCGCATGATTGGCACTTGAAGGACGAGCTCATTCCGCTCAGCGTGATCGAGGAAATGTCTGCGCTGGGGGTCTTTGGTCTAACCATCCCCGAGAACCATGGCGGCGCGGGGCTTTCCAAGATTGCTATGTGCATCGTTTCCGAAGAACTCAGCCGCGGCTATATCGGCGTGGGAAGTTTGGGCACACGTTCGGAAATCGCTGCCGAGCTAATCTTGGGCGGCGGCACGGACGAACAAAAAGCTTACTGGCTGCCCAAGATTGCCAGCGGGGAAATACTGCCAACTGCGGTTTTTACCGAACCCAACACCGGGTCCGATCTGGGATCCTTGCGCACCCGCGCCGTAAAAGATGGTGACAAATACAAAGTAACCGGCAATAAAACCTGGATCACTCATGCGGCGCGCGCGGACCTTATGACGCTCCTTGTACGGACAAATCCCGATGAGGTAGGGTATAGCGGTCTTTCCATGTTCTTGGCTGAAAAGCCGCGCGGCACAGTTGAAGCCCCCTTCCCCGCAGACGGCATGACCGGCGGTGAGATTGGAGTGCTCGGGTATCGCGGTATGAAAGAATACGAGATCGGTTTTGACGGCTTTAACGTGCCGGGCTCAAATCTTCTTGGCGGCAAAGAAGGTCATGGCTTCAAACAATTAATGGCAACTTTCGAATCGGCGCGCATTCAAACCGCCGCGCGTGCCATTGGGGTCGCGCAATCGGCACTCGATCTGGGTCTCAAATACGCACAAGAACGGGTTCAGTTCGACACCCCCATCTCCACATTCCCGCGGGTGACGAACAAGCTCACGGCCATGGCGGTGGAAATCGCCATCGCCCGCCAACTCACCTATTACGCGGGCCGCACCAAGGACGAAGGCAAACGCTGTGACCTTGAAGCGGGCATGGCCAAGCTTCTCGCGGCGCGGGTCGCCTGGGCCGCCGCCGACAATGCGGTGCAGATCCACGGCGGCAATGGCTTTGCGCTTGAATATCCCGTGTCACGGGTTTTGTGTGACGCACGCATTCTCAACATTTTCGAAGGTGCGGCAGAAATTCAGGCGCAGGTGATCGCCCGGCGCTTGCTCGAAACCCCCGGTCACAACTAACAAACTGCCTTGCGGCGAAACGCCCACCGCCGTAGGCCGTTGGTCGGCTCGAGTGGACGTGATAGGGATGCGCCATGAAGATCATCGTTGCCCTTGCCGTATTGGCTGTCGTCGTGATCCTGGGATTTGGCATAATGACCATGCTTCAGGGGGGTGAAGACAATCGCATCCGGTCTAACAAGTTGATGCAGTTACGCGTCGCCACTCAGGCCGTGGCCATCGTCATTATTTTGATTGCCCTTTGGGCCAGCGGCAATGGACCGAGCTAAAAACCCCCTTCCGGGAAAGGTGCAAGATGGTCAAGTTGAACAAAATTTATACCAAGACTGGTGATGACGGCACGACAGGTCTTACCACAGGCGAACGACGGGTTAAATCGGACCTGCGTGTCGAAGCCTACGGCACAGTGGATGAAACCAATGCCGTCATCGGCATGGCGCGGCTTCATACCAAGGGTGAACTTGACGCCATTCTTGCCCGCATACAGAACGACCTTTTCGATCTGGGCGCCGACCTTTCTACGCCAGAGCCCAGCGACGGTACGCCGCTGCCCTTTGAAGCTTTGCGCATTACCGATGGCCAGGTGACGCGACTGGAATTGGAAATCGACGAACTGAATGCCGCGATCAAGCCGTTGGAATCTTTTGTCCTGCCGGGGGGAAGTCCTGCGGCCGCCCACCTTCATGTGGCGCGCACGGTTAGCCGACGAGCGGAGCGGTTGGTGGTTGCCCTTGCCGAGCGCGGAGAAAAAGTCAGCACCGCGGCAAAGATGTATCTAAACCGCGTGTCGGACCTTCTGTTTGTTGCAGCACGCCACGCCAATGACGGCGGTAAATCTGACGTTTTGTGGGTCCCCGGCGGCAATCGGAACTAGGCCTGCCGCACAAAATTCGGTTTCTTCGAAAATTTCCGTAAAACCGTTGTGCATCCTGACTGAGGGCGTCATACTATCGTTAACAAACGAGACGAGCTGCACCTCAAAGTTGCAGCAGCTCTGACGCTGCGATCAGTAAGATCATTTGCTTCAGAGTGGGGACGACAAAAAACGGGGCTAGACAGAGGAAACGTGGGCAGTTTTTCAAAAATGCTGATGAGCGCCGCCCTTGCCGCCATATTGTTGGCGAGCTCGGCCGCGCGCGCGCAAGACGAAAGCGAAATCTTCAATGCCATAACGGGCGAGGACCTCGTTGAGCTGCTTCAAACCCAGGGCATTGCTGCTTCGCTAACCCAGGATGGCTATGGCGACCCGTTGATTGTTGCCGAAGTGGGCAATCTTGCCTTTTCCATCATCACCTACAATTGCAATGGCTCGTCGAACGCCGCCTGCGCGCGGTTACAGCTTGCCGCTCAGTTTCATTTGCCCGATGGGGCCAGCGAAACCGATATCGCGATGATGAATGCCTATAACCAGCAATACCTTTTCGGGCGCGCCTATATCGACCCTTATGGCTCGGCGACGGTGGATTACACCATCAATCTCAATCAGGGTGTGACCGAGGACAACCTGGTGGACAACCTGAATATTTGGATCCACGTGTTGGACAATTTTGTAACCGGGCTTGGATGGTCGGTTTCGACCTAATGGGCCCACCCTCTTGAGTCCCCAAACTCGCGTATCAATCGGGCCGCCCAGCGTAACAGGCGGCCCGAAGTTTATCTTCGCCAAGCAAGATTGGTTCCCTTGCGGCACGCGGCAATCGGTCCGTTTTGCACTTGCGAACGTTGACAGGGTTTAGGGCTGATTTTAGGGTCCGGCGTCTAATTTCAAGGGAATAAGAATTTAACTCCGGGGACCCCCGGACATTCCCCCTTCACTAACAAACGGAGCAACCCATGAAGGTTCTCGTCCCGGTCAAACGGGTTGTCGACTACAACGTAAAAATCCGGGTCAAGCCGGATAGCACCGGCGTCGAGCTGGCCAACGTTAAAATGTCCATGAACCCCTTCGACGAAATTTCCATCGAAGAAGCTGTGCGCATGAAAGAAGCAGGCACCGCGACAGAAGTGATTGCTGTTTCCATCGGCCCGCAACAGGCCCAGGAAACCATCCGCACCGCCCTCGCCATGGGCGCGGACCGCGGCATTCTGGTCAAGACCGATGATATGGTCGAACCACTGGCGGTGGCCAAGATCCTTAAAGCGATCGTCGAAGAAGAAGGCCCTGAGCTTGTCATTTTAGGCAAGCAAGCCATCGATGACGATAGCAACCAGACCGGACAAATGCTGGCGCAGCTTTTGGGCTGGAGCCAAGGCACCTTTGCTTTCAAGATCGAACACCAGGACGGCGAATTGACCTGCGAACGGGAAATCGACGGCGGGCTGCAGACCATCAAGCTGAAGCTTCCTGCGGTGATCACCACCGATTTGCGCCTTAACGAGCCGCGCTATGCCTCACTGCCCAACATCATGAAGGCCAAGAAAAAGCCCATTGATGAAAAAGCGCCGAGCGATTATGGCGTCGACATCTCCCCGCGCCTCAAAGTTTTGAAAGTGACCGAGCCCGCCGGACGTCAAGCCGGCATCAAAGTGGAAAGCGTCGCCGAGCTCGTGGACAAACTGAAAAATGAAGCGGGGGTCCTTTAAATGACCAGTCTCGTAATTGCTGAACACGACAATTCTGACCTCAAGGACGCGACCAACAAGACCGTGACCGCCGCTGCCGCTTTGGGCGGTGAGGTTCATGTGCTTGTTGCAGGGTCCGGCGCGAGCGCCGTGGCGGAAGCCGCCGCGAAAATCACCGGCGTTGCCAAAGTCCTGCACGCTGATGCGGATTATCTTGCCAAACAGCTGGCCGAACCCATGGCGGCCCTCGTGACCGGCCTGATGGACGGCTATGACGCCGTGCTCGCCCCTGCGACCACCACAGGCAAGAACTTCATGCCCCGTGTTGCCGCTGCATTGGACGTGGCGCAAATCTCGGAAATCGTCTCGGTTGATTCGCCTGACACTTTCACGCGTCCCATTTATGCGGGTAACGCGATGATGCAGGTGCAATCGACTGATCCAAAGAAAGTCGTCACCGTACGGACGACCACATTTGAGAAAGCCGGTAATGACGGCTCAGCTTCTGTTGAGAGTGTTGATGCCGCTGCTGACCCTGGCCTTTCATCCTTCGTGAGCGAGAACCTAGCAAAATCCGACCGGCCCGAACTTACCGGTGCCAAGATCGTCATTTCCGGTGGCCGCGGCATGGGCTCCAAGGAAAACTTTGAAATCATCGAAAGGGTGGCCGACAAGCTTGGGGCCGCAGTGGGTGCAAGCCGCGCCGCGGTGGATGCAGGCTATGCCCCCAACGATTGGCAAGTGGGCCAGACCGGTAAAGTGGTCGCGCCCGAGCTTTACATCGCCGTGGGCATTTCCGGAGCGATCCAACATTTGGCGGGCATGAAGGACTCAAAGGTTATCGTCGCCATCAACAAAGACGAAGAAGCGCCGATCTTTCAGGTCGCCGATTACGGCCTTGTGGCGGACCTCTTCAAGGCCGTGCCCGAGCTTGAAGAAGCCCTGGGTTGAGGCTTTAAACCACAATCCGTTTAAGAAGGCCGGAAGCCAGCGCTTCTGGCCTTTTTCTTATGCCCTGAGCCATTTTGCTGCATTGCAATAAATTCCCATCTCGCTAGACTGCGCGCCAATAAATGCCCCCCGAGCAAACGAGGGGCGCTATCAAAGGGCGGAGCCATCTTAGAATGGACGAAACGATGCAGGTTAAAACCGTCGGCGTAATCGGCGCGGGGCAGATGGGCAACGGGATCGCGCATGTCTGTGCCCTCGCCGGATATGACGTCATCCTCAACGACATTTCAGCAGACGCGCTTGGCCGCGCCGTTGAGATGATCGGGCACAATCTTGACCGCCAGGTGCAACGCGACTTGATCGCCTTGGATGACAAGACGGCCGCGATCGGCCGCGTCAAAACCGCGACCGAACTTGCCGCCATGGGCGAAGCAGACTTAACCATCGAAGCGGCGACCGAAAACGAAGAAACCAAGCGCAAGATTTTCACAGCCCTTTGCCCGCACCTGAAACAAGGCGCCTTTGTCGCCACCAACACTTCGTCCATTTCGATCACACGGCTCGCGTCCTCAACCGACCGACCAGAACATTTCATCGGGCTGCACTTTATGAACCCGGTGCCCATGATGAAGTTAGTGGAGATTATTCGCGGCATCGCCACGAATGAACCCACCTACCACATGGCGCAGGAAGTTGTGAAACGCCTACATAAAGTGCCGGCGAACGCGGAAGATTTTCCCGCCTTTATCGTGAACCGTGTGCTGCTGCCCATGATCAATGAAGCGGTCTATACCCTTTATGAAGGCGTGGGCACGGTGGAAGCCATCGACACCGCCATGAAGCTAGGCGCGAACCACCCCATGGGCCCGCTTGAGCTTGCCGACTTCATCGGCCTCGACACCTGCCTTTCCATTATGCAGGTGCTGTACGAAGGCTTGGCGGATACCAAATACCGCCCCTGCCCCTTGTTGGTGAAATATGTGGAGGCCGGATGGCTGGGCCGCAAAACCGGCCGCGGCTTTTATGATTACTCAGGCGATACGCCGGTTCCTACAAGATAAGTTTCGGCGCGTTAGGCCTCCCTCTCCCGCAACGCATCGGGCTTGCCGTCATGGGGGCCTAGGGGCCGGCCTTCGGCCTCTTTCCAATGGCGCGCTCCAATTTCGGCATTGCGCGCGGGATGCATGGGGTAATGAAGCCGCGTTTTTTCCTTGTCGCGTTCGCCCACCACAAAGAATACGACATCCGTATCCGTATTATTTATGATGGTATGCGCGATGCCAGTGCCTGCGGGAAAGCCCGCGCAATCACCGGGCGCAAGGCGATAGGTTTCCCCATCCACCCAGATATCGGGCGCGCCTTCAAGGATGAAAACAAATTCTTCCTCGCTTTCGTGTGCATGGGGCCAACTACATCGCTGATGCGGTTTGATCACGTCAACGCCAAGCCCAAGCCGCGTCAGGCCGATCTTACTGGTAAACTCCGCGCCATAGGACAAAGGTTCATCGCTGCCGGGAT
>Ga0209273_10001940_pt1 | contig 16901 bp, 11 predicted proteins | sample tdAd471_FD_187126 | JGI IMG/M metagenome (GOLD analysis project Ga0209273, IMG submission 187126) | Marine sediment microbial communities from the Atlantic coast under amendment with organic carbon and nitrate - tdAd47.1 (SPAdes)... | ecosystem: Environmental > Aquatic > Marine > Coastal >...
CCAACAATGATTGGCGTGTCGTCACCTGGGAATTCGTACTGATCCAACAGCTCACGCAATTCCATTTCAACCAGCTCCAGCATCTCGTTGTACTCTTCAGTACCAACGCCGCCACAGTCTTCAGCCAGCAGGTCAGCTTTATTCAGGAATACAACAACGTATGGTACGCCAACCTGACGAGACAGCAGGATGTGCTCACGCGTCTGAGGCATTGGGCCATCAGTTGCACCACATACCAGGATAGCGCCGTCCATTTGAGCAGCACCAGTAATCATGTTTTTCACATAGTCAGCGTGACCTGGGCAGTCAACGTGCGCATAGTGACGTGTCGGCGTATCGTACTCAACGTGAGAGGTGGCGATAGTAATACCACGCTCACGCTCTTCAGGCGCATTATCGATACCAGCGAAATCAACCGCTTCACCACCCCAAACCTCTGCACATACACGTGTCAGAGCAGCAGTCAGTGTTGTTTTACCATGGTCAACGTGACCAATTGTGCCCACATTCACATGCGGTTTACTACGTTCAAACTTTTCCTTAGCCATGAAAGCCTCTCAAATAACTAAATTTAACTATTTATTTAAACTTTATTAATAATTGCGTCCGCCACATTGGACGGCGCTTCTGAATATTCTTCAAATTCCATGGTATAGGTAGCGCGCCCTTGCGTTGCCGAACGCACATCGGTTGCGTAACCAAACATTTCACCTAATGGCACTTCGGCACGGATAACCTTACCCATTGGCGAATCTTCCATTCCTTGCACCAGACCACGTCGACGATTCAGGTCTCCCATCACGTCACCCATATAGTCCTCAGGCGTCACCACCTCCACCTTCATCATTGGCTCCAACAGAACCGCGCCACCCTGGACAGCAAGCTCCCTAGCCGCCAATGAACCAGCCACTTTAAAGGCCATTTCATTGGAGTCAACCTCATGAAACGAACCATCAATCAATGTAGCCTTGATACCCAGTAGCGGATAACCCGCTAGCACACCATTTTTAATCTGATCTTCGATACCTTTCTGAACCGCCGGAATATATTCCTTAGGGACCGTGCCGCCAACAATCTCATTAACAAATTCAAGCCCCTCTGAATTCTGATCCTCAGCCGGCTCAAACTTAACTACCACATGCCCGTATTGCCCACGACCACCAGACTGCCGAACAAACTTACCCTCTACGGTACAGGTATTACGAATTGCCTCACGGTAAGCTACCTGCGGTTTACCGATATTGGCATCAACACTGAATTCACGCTTCATGCGGTCAACAATGATATCCAAGTGCAATTCACCCATACCGGAAATAATAGTCTGCCCAGTTTCCTCATCCGTTTTTACACGGAAGGATGGATCTTCCTGCGCCAACTTACCAAGCGCAACCCCCATCTTTTCCTGATCGACCTGAGTACGTGGCTCAACTGCTACCGAAATAACCGGTTCAGGAAACTCCATTCGCTCCAGCGTGATATGCGAGTTCGCGTCACACAGAGTGTCACCGGTAGTCACATCTTTTAAGCCAATTCCAGCGGCGATATCACCCGCCAAAACCTCTTTAATTTCCTGCCGGTCATTGGAGTGCATCTGCACCATTCGCCCAATGCGCTCTTTTTTACCCTTAACCGGGTTATAAACCGTATCACCCGTCTTAAGGTGCCCGGAGTAAACTCGGAAAAAAGTCAGCGTCCCCACAAACGGGTCCGTTGCAATCTTGAAGGCCAGGGCCGCAAACGGCGCTTTATCATCAGCTGGTCGCGTATCGATCTTACCGTTACTGAGCTCACCTTCAATGGCCTTTACCTCAGTCGGCGACGGCAGGTACTCAATAACCGCATCCAGCACCGCCTGCACACCTTTGTTCTTGAAGGCTGAGCCACCCAAAACCGGTACGATTTCATTCGCCAGAGTGCGAATACGAATACCTTGCTTAATATCTTCTTCGGATAACTCACCCTCTTCGAGGTACTTATCCATTAACTCTTCGTTGGCCTCAGCTGCTGCCTCAACCAGATGCTCACGCATCTCTTCGCAACGCTCCTGCAGCTCTGCAGGCACAGCCTCATACTCAAAGGTCATACCATGATCAGCTTCATTCCAGATGATTGCCTTCATCTTAACGAGATCAACCACACCCCGGAATTCATCCTCTGCACCGATGGTCATCTGCAGCGGAACAGCAGTAGCGCCCAAGCGATCGCCCAACTGATCAATCACCATTTGGTAATCAGCGCCAGTACGATCCATTTTATTAACAAAAACCATACGCGGCACATGATAACGATTAGCTTGCCGCCAAACCGTCTCAGTCTGTGGCTGAACACCAGAGGAACCACATAAAACAACTACCGCGCCATCCAGCACACGTAACGACCGCTCAACCTCAATGGTAAAGTCTACGTGCCCCGGCGTATCAATAATATTAATGCGGTGCCTATCAAACTGCCCCTGCATACCCTGCCAGAAACAGGTTGTAGCAGCCGAGGTAATGGTAATACCACGCTCCTGCTCCTGCTCCATCCAATCCATGGTGGCCGCACCGTCATGAACCTCGCCAAGTTTATGCGACAGCCCGGTATAGAAAAGCACACGCTCAGTTGTCGTCGTTTTACCCGCGTCAACGTGCGCACAAATACCTATATTTCGATAACGGTCAATCGGCGTAGAACGCGCCACAACTATATCCTCTGAGATTCAAAAAAGCGGCCCGAAAGCCGCTTAATAGATAACGCTTAACAAATGCTAGCTTAGAAACGGTAGTGCGAGAACGCCTTGTTCGCTTCAGCCATGCGGTGAACGTCTTCACGTTTCTTAACCGCAGCACCTTTACCTTCAGCCGCATCAGTGATTTCGCCAGCCAGGCGCAAAGGCATGGATTTCTCACCACGACCACGCGCAGCGTCAACCATCCAGCGCATTGCCAGCGCAGTTTGACGAGAGGCACGAACTTCAACAGGCACCTGATAGGTTGCACCACCAACACGACGCGACTTCACCTCAACCAGCGGGCGAATGGTATCGAGTGCTTTTTCAAAAACTTCAACAGGGTCTGCCGCACCGGTGCGCTCAGCAACGGTATCCAGCGCGCCATAAACGATACGCTCAGCCACAGACTTCTTACCGCTAACCATAACCATATTCATAAATTTGGCCAGCACTTGGCTACCGAACTTCGGATCAGGCAGCACTTCACGTTTAGCTACAACTCTTCTTCTTGGCATTACTTCTTACCTTTTAATTCAGGGGTTTCCGGAACCACTCCACGCACCCAAAAAAGTACGGAGGCTGCCCGGCCTTACTGCACAATCAGGTTAAGCCATCAGCTCAACCTAAAACACCCTAGCTCTTAGGACGCTTGGCGCCATACTTAGAACGACGCTGTTTACGATCGCTCACGCCCGATGTATCTAAGCTACCGCGAACAGTGTGATAGCGAACACCAGGTAAATCTTTTACACGACCACCACGAATCAAAACAACCGAGTGCTCCTGCAAGTTGTGGCCTTCACCGCCAATGTATGAAGATACTTCATAGCCATTGGTCAGGCGAACACGACACACTTTACGCAGTGCTGAGTTCGGTTTTTTGGGCGTAGTAGTATAAACACGAGTACAAACACCACGGCGCTGAGGACAGGCTTGCAGTGCAGGAACGTCAGTCTTTACTACTTTGCGCTTACGTGGCTTACGAACCAATTGGTTGATCGTTGCCATTGATAAAACTCCAGTTATAAAAAAAAGTGGTTTTACCCACCATAAAATAAAGGATGCGAGATTCTAATGATCTCGCATCCCATAGTCAACCCGAAGGCGACGCTAATTACCTGTCAGGACTATTCGCCTGAGGTGTTCAGCGCCTCCGCCAGAGCCTGTTCGACTTCGTCCGCGCTCACTGTGCTTGCACCTTGAGATTCAGCGGCCTCTGCCAATCGTTTGTTTTTACGTTCGTTGTGGTACGTCAAGCCAGTACCCGCCGGGATCAGACGACCCACAACAACGTTTTCTTTCAAACCACGTAGATGATCGCGCTTGCCTGTTACGGCCGCTTCGGTCAGTACTCGTGTTGTCTCCTGGAAAGAAGCCGCGGAAATAAAGGACTCTGTCGCCAGCGACGCTTTAGTAATACCCAGCAGCAAACGCTCAAAATAAGCCGTTGGCAAGCCAGCCTTCTCGGCCTTCTCATTTTCTTCCAGCAGCTGGTTGTACTCAACCTGGTCACCTTTGATCAGATCCGTCGCGCCCGCATCCAGAACATCTACTTTACGCAGCATCTGACGCACAATAACCTCAATGTGCTTATCATTAATGATTACACCTTGCAGACGATAAACCTCCTGAATCTCCGCAACAATGTATTCAGCCAGGCTACTAACGCCACGCAAGCGCAGAATGTCGTGCGGATTCAGAGGTCCATCAGCGATCACCTCGCCCTTCTCAACCTGCTCACCCTCAAACACGTTCAGCACACGCCATTTTGGAATCAGCGCCTCGTAAGCATCACCACCATCAGTTGGCGTGATAACAATACGCTTCTTGCCCTTGGTTTCTTTACCAAAGCTGAAGGTGCCGGAAATCTCTGCCAGAATCGCCGACTCTTTTGGTTTACGCGCCTCAAAGAGGTCAGCAACACGCGGCAGACCACCCGTAATATCGCGGGTTTTCGAGCTTTCCTGAGGAATACGGGCAACTACGTCACCAATATTTACATCAGCACCATTTTCCATGCTCAACAAGGCATTTGCTGGCAGGTTGTAGTGTGCAGGAACTTCGGTGCCCGGTAACAACAGGTCATTGCCATCGGCATCCACCAGTTTCACCATTGGACGCAGATCTTTACCTGCCGCTGGACGGTCCTTGGCATCCATTACCTGAATGTTGGTCAGGCCAGTCAGCTCATCAACCTGATGCTTAACGGTAATGCCATCTTCCATATCATGGAACAACACACGACCCGCCATCTCAGTCACAATTGGGTGAGTGTGTGGATCCCAGGTGGCAACCACTTCACCAGCATCAACCTTGGCACCTTCTTTAGCGCTCAAAACGGTACCGTAAGGAATCTTATAACGCTCACGCTCACGTCCGTGCTCATCGGCAATCGCCAACGATCCGGAACGGGAAACGATCACTACGTTGCCATCGCTACGCTCCACACTTTTCACGTTATGCAGGCGAACTTCACCGCCATGCTTAACCTGTACGTTGTCAGCACTGGAGGAACTCGATGCTGCACCACCAATGTGGAAGGTACGCATGGTCAGCTGTGTACCCGGCTCACCAATAGATTGCGCGGCGATAACACCTACCGCTTCACCGATATTAACCTTATGACCACGACCAAGATCACGACCGTAACAGCTCGTACAAATACCATGACGTACTTCACAGGTAATCGGCGAACGCACCAGAATCTCGTCAACATTGAATTTGTCGATCGTCTCAACCGTCTTCTCGTCGATCAGCGTACCAGCAGGCAATACCACTTCTTTGGTGTTACCCGGATCCATCACATCTTTCGCAACAACACGACCAAGCACACGCTCGCCCAACGGCACCGTTACTTCACCACCTTCAATGTGAGGTGTCATTAACATGCCGTTTTCGGTACCACAGTCGATATCAGTTACCACCAGATCCTGAGCAACATCAACAAGACGACGCGTCAGATAACCAGAGTTCGCTGTCTTCAGAGCGGTATCAGCCAAACCTTTACGAGCACCGTGAGTCGAGATGAAGTACTGAAGTACCGACAGACCTTCACGGAAGTTAGCGGTAATCGGCGTTTCAATAATCGAGCCATCCGGTTTTGCCATCAGGCCTCGCATACCAGCCAGCTGACGAATCTGTGCGGGGGAACCCCGCGCGCCAGAGTCGGCCATGATATAAACTGAGTTGAAGGATTCCTGATCCACCTCATTACCTTCGCGGTCGATAACCTTTTCGGTACCCAGCGTATCCATCATCGCCTTAGCGACCATTTCGTTAGCACGAGACCAGATATCAACGACCTTGTTGTATTTCTCACCTTGGGTTACCAGACCAGAAGCATACTGGTCCTCAATTTCCAGCACCTCTGTTTCAGCAGCACCAATGATTTCAGCTTTCTCATCCGGAATGACAAAATCGTTCACACCGATGGACGCACCAGAAACAGTGGCATACTGAAAACCCGTGTACATTAATTGGTCAGCAAAAATAACCGACTCTTTCATGCCCACATTACGGTAACAGGTGTTAATCAGACGCGAGATGGCTTTTTTAGTCATTGGCTGGTTAACCAGCTCAAAAGGCATACCATCGGGCACAATGTTATACAACAAAACACGACCAACCGTCGTATCCAGCAGCTTGGTTGTCTCAACCATGTTGCCATCTTCGTCTTTCAAAGCTTCACGGATACGAGTTTTAATTTTTGCCTGCAGCTCAACCTGCTTTGCGCCATAGGCACGCTGAATCTCAGCCAGATCCGCGAACACCATGCCTTCACCCTTGGCATTGATGCGATCACGGGTCATGTAGTACAGACCCAATACCACATCCTGCGAAGGTACGATGATCGGCTCACCATTAGCAGGTGACAGGATGTTGTTGGTAGACATCATCAAGGCACGCGCTTCCAGCTGTGCTTCAATGGTCAGCGGCAAGTGGACGGCCATTTGGTCACCGTCAAAGTCAGCGTTATAGGCCGCACAAACCAGTGGGTGCAGCTGAATCGCTTTACCTTCAATCAGTTCTGGCTCAAAGGCCTGAATACCCAAACGGTGCAGAGTTGGTGCACGGTTAAGCAGTACCGGGTGTTCACGAATAACTTCTGCCAGGATATCCCAGACTTCAGCGGTTTCGCGCTCCACCATTTTCTTGGCGGCTTTAATGGTTGTAGCCAAACCACGAAGTTCCAGCTTGCTGAAGATAAATGGCTTAAATAGTTCCAGCGCCATTTTCTTAGGCAGACCACACTGGTGCAGTTTCAGCTGTGGGCCTACTACGATCACCGAACGACCGGAGTAATCCACACGTTTACCCAGCAGGTTCTGACGGAAACGACCCTGCTTACCTTTAATCATGTCGGCCAGTGATTTCAGTGGTCGACGGTTTGAACCGGTAATCGCACGGCCACGACGGCCGTTATCGAGCAGCGCATCCACAGACTCCTGCAGCATACGTTTTTCATTACGTACGATAATGTCAGGTGCGTTCAGCTCCAGCAGACGGTTCAAACGGTTGTTACGGTTGATCACACGACGGTAAAGGTCGTTCAGATCAGAAGTGGCAAAACGACCACCATCCAGCGGTACCAGAGGACGCAGATCAGGTGGCAGAATTGGTAACACATCCATCACCATCCACTCTGGCTTGTTGCCGGAGTTAACGAACGCTTCCATCAGCTTCAGGCGCTTGGACAGCTTCTTAATGCGTGTTTCAGAGTTGATGGTTGGAATCTCGTCACGGATCTGCTTGATCTCCGCCTCCAGATCCATTTGCTTCATCAATTCCTGAACCGCTTCAGCGCCCATCTTAGCAACGAAGTCATCACCGAACTCTTCCAGCGCTTCGAAGTATTGCTCGTCATTCAGAATCTGACCGTATTCCAGCGTGGTCATGCCTGGGTCGGTGACAATAAAGGATTCGAAGTACAGCACGCGTTCGATATCACGCAGTGTCATATCCAACAACATACCAATACGGGATGGCAGCGATTTCAGGAACCAAATATGGGCAACCGGGCTGGCCAGTTCAATGTGGCCCATACGCTCACGACGCACTTTAGCCAGTGCAACTTCTACACCACACTTTTCACAGATTACACCACGGTGCTTGAGGCGCTTGTATTTACCACACAGGCACTCGTAATCCTTAACCGGGCCAAAAATTTTGGCACAGAAAAGGCCGTCACGCTCAGGCTTGAACGTACGGTAGTTAATGGTTTCAGGTTTTTTAACTTCACCAAACGACCAGGAGCGGATCATATCCGGCGATGCCAAGCCAATACGGATAGCATCAAACTCTTCTTCGTGTGATTGCGCTTTTAACAGATTTAATAAATCTTTCATCAATCTCTTCTCCAAAAGGAGTTTTCAACGACAACTCAGCGAGCTCGTAATACGAGCACGCCAGTTGCTAGCCCAGTGATTATTCGTTTTCCAGCTCGATATCGATACCGAGAGAGCGAATTTCCTTCGTCAATACATTGAAGGATTCCGGCATACCGGGCTCCATGCGATGATCACCATCAACAATGTTTTTATACATGCGGGTACGGCCATTTACGTCATCGGACTTAACCGTCAACATTTCCTGCAGCGTATACGCAGCACCGTAAGCTTCCAGTGCCCACACTTCCATCTCACCGAAGCGCTGACCACCGAACTGGGCTTTACCACCCAACGGCTGCTGTGTAACTAGACTGTAAGAACCAGTCGAACGAGCGTGCATTTTATCGTCAACCAGGTGGTTCAGCTTCAGCATGTACATGTAACCAACCGTCACAGGTCGGTCAAAGGCATCGCCAGTACGACCGTCAAACAGCGTCATTTGACCACTGCTAGGCAGATCCGCCAGCTCCAACATGGCTTTAATCTCAGTCTCATGAGCACCATCAAAAGCAGGCGTTGCCATTGGCACACCTTTTTTCAGGTTGGAAGCCAACTCAATGATCTCATCGTCGCTAAACTCCTTCAGATCTTCATTGCGGCCACCGATCTTGTTATAGATCTTATCGAGGAAGCCACGGATCTCAGAGACCTTAGCCTGCGACTTCAACATGCCGTTGATCTTGTCGCCCAGTCCTTTAGCCGCCAGTCCCAAGTGGGTTTCCAACACCTGCCCCACGTTCATACGGGACGGTACACCCAGCGGGTTAAGTACGATATCGACCGGCGTGCCGTTAGCGTCATGAGGCATATCTTCCACAGGCTTAATCGCAGAAATAACACCTTTGTTACCGTGACGGCCAGCCATCTTGTCACCCGGCTGGATACGACGTTTAGTTGCCAGGTAAACCTTAACGATTTTCAGCACACCCGGTGCCAGGTCGTCGCCAGTTTGCAATTTGCCACGTTTGATTTCGTATTTTTCGTCCAGCTCAGCACGTACGTCAGCTAAAACAGTTTCCGCATTTTCAACTTCCTGTGCAGCAGCATCATCCGATAAGCGCAGCTTTAACAAATCTTCGCTTGTCGCCTCATCAAGGTACGCCTTAGTTAGCTTGTCGCCTTTGTTAAGACCAACGCCGCCAACAACCTCTTGACCAACGATGATTTGCTTCAGCCGCTCAAAAGTGGCCGCCTCAACAATACGATATTCTTCATCCAGATCCTGACGGTAATCGGCCAGCATGCTGTTCTCAATATCCATGGCGCGCTTGTCTTTCTCAACACCATCGCGCGTAAACACCTGTACGTCGATAACCGTACCGGACATACCAGTCTTACAACGCAGAGAGGTATCTTTTACATCGGACGCTTTTTCACCGAAGATGGCACGCAGCAGTTTTTCTTCTGGTGTCAGTTGAGTTTCACCCTTAGGCGTTACCTTACCAACCAAAATATCGCCAGGACCCACTTCGGCACCAATGTAAACGATACCGGACTCGTCCAGCTTGGACAGCGCGCTCTCACCAACATTTGGAATGTCAGAGCTGATGTCTTCAGAGCCCAACTTAGTATCACGCGCCACACAGGTCAGTTCCTGAATATGGATAGTCGTGAAACGATCTTCCTGAGCAACACGCTCTGAGATCAGGATGGAATCCTCAAAGTTGTAACCGTTCCAAGGCATAAAGGCGATACGCATGTTCTGACCCAGCGCTAGTTCACCGATATCAACCGATGGTCCGTCAGCGAGAATATCGCCTCGCGCAACCACGTCACCTTCGCTCACTAATGGGCGCTGGTTGATGCAGGTATTCTGGTTAGAACGGATGTATTTAGTCAGGTTGTAGATATCAACCCCGGCCTCACCACTCACCGACTCATCTTCATGAGCGCGAACAACCACTTTTCCGGCATCAACGCTATCAATCACACCGCCACGCTTGGCAACGATACAAACACCAGAGTCACGCGCTACAAAACGCTCCATACCTGTTCCTACCAGCGGCGTTTGCGCCTGCAGGGTTGGAACAGCCTGCCGCTGCATGTTCGATCCCATCAGGGCTCGGTTAGCATCATCGTGTTCCAAGAACGGAATCAGTGATGCCGCTACCGATACAACCTGACGTGGAGAAACATCCATCAGGTTGACTGTCTCAGGTGGCTTAACAGTAAATTCATTTTCGTGACGAACCTGCACCAGCTCATCAGTCAGCTTGCCATTTTTATCAACCGACGCCGACGCCTGTGCGATAACAAAGGCACTCTCATCAATCGCTGATACAAACTGGATTTCGTCAGTTACTTTACCATCAACAACTTTACGGTATGGACTTTCCAGGAAACCGTAGTTGTTGGTGCGGGCAAAGGTTGCCAAAGAGTTAATCAGACCAATGTTCGGGCCTTCAGGAGTCTCAATTGGACAGACACGACCATAATGAGTCGGGTGTACGTCACGCACCTCAAAACCAGCGCGCTCACGGGTCAGACCACCAGGGCCTAATGCAGACACACGACGCTTGTGAGTCACCTCAGACAGCGGGTTGTTCTGATCCATAAACTGGGACAACTGGCTTGAGCCGAAGAATTCTTTGATCGCCGCTGCAACTGGCTTGGCATTGATCAAATCCTGAGGCATCAGACCATCAGATTCCGCCATGCTCAAACGCTCACGAACAGCACGCTCAACACGTACCAGACCAACACGGAACTGGTTTTCAGCCATCTCACCCACTGAACGAATACGACGGTTACCCAGGTGATCAATATCATCCACCACACCAAAGCCGTTACGAATGGCAATCAGCGTTTTCATGACATCAACGATGTCTGATTGGTCACCGTACTTTTCAACCAATTTTTTAGCGGTTTCTTCATTACGCATTCCGAAGTAACAGCCATCATACAGAATGCCTGCGCCTTTGGTTTCTTCACGGTCAATGCGGCGGTTCATTTTCATGCGACCAACAGCGGACAGATCGTAACGCTCTTCGGCAAAGAACAGGTTATAGAACAGGTTTTCTGCAGACTCTTTTGTAGGCGGCTCGCCCGGACGCATCATGCGATAAATTTCAACCAGCGCTTCCAGCTGGTTAGTAGACGTATCTGCCCGCAATGTATCGGAAATAAACGAACCACAGTCCAAATCATTGGTATAAAGCGTCTGGATTTCTTTAACACCCGCTTCTTCTAACTGAGTTAAGATATCTTCCGTAATCTCCGCGTTGCACTCACAGATGATCTCGCCAGTTTCCGGGTTGATCATATCCTTTGCAATGACTTTGCCAAACAGGTATTCGCGGGGCACTTCCAGCTGCGTGGTTTTGGTTTTTTCCATTTCACGGATGTGGCGCGCCGTGATACGTCGGCCTTCCTCAACAACCACTGTGCCATTCGAATCTTTAATATCGAAGGTCGCTGTTTCTCCACGCAGACGATTAGCCACCAGTTCCAGTTTGTAAGCAGCGCCATCAAACTGGAAGGCGCTGTTCTCAAAGAACTCCGCCAAAATCTGTTCAGCGGTATAGCCCAGCGCGCGCAGCAGTACCGTTGCAGGCAGCTTACGACGGCGATCAATACGCACAAACAGAGAATCTTTTGGATCAAACTCAAAGTCTAACCATGAGCCACGGTAAGGAATCACGCGTGCAGAATACAGCAGCTTACCGGAAGAGTGGGTTTTACCCTTATCATGATCGAAGAACACACCCGGCGAACGGTGCAATTGAGAGACGACAACACGTTCAGTACCATTAACGACAAAGGTACCATTGTCGGTCATAAGCGGCATTTCGCCCATGTAAACTTCTTGTTCTTTTGCTTCTTTTACAGCCTTGTTAGCTGAGTCGCGGTCATATATAACCAAACGCACTTTTACACGTAACGGCGCAGCGTACGTAATGCCTCGCTGCTGGCATTCTTTAACATCAAAAGTCGGCGTCCCCAACGTGTAAGAAACATATTCCAGAGCAGCATTGCCTGAGTAGCTGGCTATCGGGAAAACCGAATTAAATGCGGCATGCAAGCCAATATCTTCACCACTTTCCTGGGACTGCCCAGGCGATAGGAATTCCCGGTATGAATCAAGCTGGATTGCCAGCAGATAAGGGATGTCCATAACCGCTGGTAATTTACCAAAATCTTTACGGAGGCGCTTTTTCTCGGTGTATGAGTAAGCCATCAGTGTTCCTCGACGTTGTCACTAACGTATTGACAGCACCTGCTTCCGGGAGCCGGAAACCGATACCATCGGAATTCTTTCTGCCCTGATCAAGCAGCTAAAAACTGCGATTTACGGGCCATATTTTTTACTGCTTTCTGAAACAGCAAAAGGCTGGCAGCGGAAAACGCTACCAGCCATCAGACTTGCTTAACTTAGCGGCTAAGCAAAAAGCTGCAACTACTACTTGATTTCAGCAGTAGCGCCAGCTTCTTCCAGCTGACCTTTGATTTCTTCAGCTTCTTCTTTAGAAACGCCTTCTTTAACAGTAGAAGGTGCGCCATCAACCATTTCTTTCGCTTCTTTCAGACCCAGGCCTGTGATAGCGCGAACAGCTTTAATAGCGTTTACTTTCTTGTCACCAGCAGAAGCCAGAACAACGTCAAACTCAGTTTGAGCTTCGGCAGCAGCGCCAGCATCGCCAGCAGCAGCTGGAGCAGCAGCAACAGCAGCAGCAGCAGAAACACCGAATTTCTCTTCCATTGCTTCAATCAGCTCAACAACTTCCATTACGCTCATTTCAGCAATTGCATTTAACAGATCATCTTTAGACAGAGCCATGCTCAATCTCCTAACTAATAAATTTTAAAATTTAAACCGCCGTCACTTAATTAAAGTGCTTAGGCAGCCGCTTGTTTGTCGTCACGAACAGCCGCAAGTGTGCGAACCAGTTTGCCAGGTACTTCATTAAGAGTACGTGCCAGTTTGGTAACAGGGGCTTGCATTACGCTCATCAGCATAGAAATAGCTTGGTCGCGAGTAGGCAGCTTGGCCAGAACATCAATTTGATCTGCACCTAACAGCTGACCACCTACAGATAACGCCTTAACTTCGAGCTTGTCGTTTTCTTTGGCGAAATCTTTAATCACACGCGCAGCAGCACCTGGATCTTCTTGAGAGAAGGCCAGGATAGTTGGACCGACTAGAGCTTCTTTAATACACTCGTACTCAGTGCCTTCAACAGCACGCTTAAGAAGTGTGTTACGCACAACGCGCAGGTACACACCATTTTCGCGAGCTTGCTTGCGCAGGCTAGTCATTTCTTCAACGCTCAGGCCTTGGTAATCGGCCAGAACAGCTGACAGAGCGTTACCAGCAGCTTCGTTGACTTCAGCGACAACATTTTTTTTGTCTTCGAGTCTTAACGCCACTCGTGATACTCCTCAATTTGTTGGGGGGTCCCCAACCGTCACTACTCATTCAGCTCAAACATCGAGCTTTGCGAGCTTTTACGGTAAGCCGCCCTGCAAGCAGTTTGACTTACCCCATCTACGTAGGCTGTTGGTTTAACCTGAACCTATGCGCCGAGCCTTACCGCTACTCTTTGCATACCTCAGGGCCTACGGTCTTTGATGGCCAACACTAAACAGTGATGACCCCAAAGTTTGATTTGCCGTACCGCTCAAATAACGATAACGACGACTCAAGGGATATTAGATATCCAGTGAGCTTTGATCGATTTGCAGACCTGGACCCATAGTGGTCGAGATTGCAATGCTCTTCAGGTAAGCGCCTTTAGCACTTGAAGGCTTCAGCTTTTTCAGCTCAGCAATCAGGGCTTCAATGTTTTGTTTAATCGCTTCACCAGTAAAACCAACTTTACCAACGGAACAGTGAATGATACCGCCTTTATCAGTACGGAAGCGTACTTGGCCGGCTTTAGCATTGTTCACAGCGCCAGCAACGTCAGGTGTGACCGTACCGACTTTTGGGTTAGGCATCAGACCACGAGGACCCAAAACTTGACCTAATGTACCAACAACACGCATCGCATCCGGAGAAGCGATAACCACGTCGAAATCCATATTGCCGGCTTTAATGCTTTCAGCCAAGTCGTCCATACCAACGATGTCAGCACCAGCGGCTTTTGCCTTCTCAGCGTTTTCGCCTTGAGCAAATACTGCAACACGAACCTCTTTACCTGTGCCGTTCGGCAGCACAGAAGAACCACGCACAACCTGGTCAGACTTCTTAACGTCCACACCCAGATTTACGGACACATCGATAGATTCTTTAAATTTTGGCGCAGGCAATTTAGCCAGCAGATCAACAGCTTCAGCAACATCGTACTGCTTGCCGGCTTCTACCAGCTCAGCAATTGCTTTTGCGCGCTTAGATAATTTAGCCATTACACCACACCCTCAGTTTCCAGACCCATGCTACGAGCAGTGCCCGCGATAGTACGTACAGCCGCATCCATATCAGCAGCAGTCAGGTCAGGCATTTTAGTCGTTGCAATTTCTTCTAATTGCGCACGAGTCACCTTGCCAACTTTCTCAGTGTTAGGACGACCACTACCACCCTTCAAACCAGCCGCTTTCAGCAGCAGAACAGCAGCAGGAGGAGTTTTAGTGATGAATGTAAAGCTACGATCAGCATACACAGTAATAACAACAGGCACTGGCAGACCAGCTTCCATACCCTGTGTTTGTGCGTTAAACGCCTTACAAAATTCCATTATGTTCACACCATGCTGACCCAGCGCAGGACCAACAGGGGGACTTGGGTTCGCTTTACCAGCTGGCACTTGCAGCTTGATATACGCTTCAATCTTCTTAGCCATGTTTTTCTCCTTTGGGTGCAAACGCTTTACCACCCTAAGGCTTCAAGCTCCCCGCTCTACAAACAAATCAGCCGGCAGGGCGCCGGCTAACGATACAGACCCGCCAAAAACGGAACCTGAAAAATTCTTTAAGACTTTTCTACCTGATCAAAACCCAGCTCAACCGGCGTAGACCGGCCAAAGATAGTAACCGCAACCTGTAGACGGTTTTTCGGGTAATTAACCTCTTCAACAACACCAGAAAAGTCAGCAAACGGACCATCAATAACGCGAACCATTTCACCTGGCTCAAACAACGTCTTAGGCCGAGGTTGCTCAACACCTTGCTCAACGCGCTGCAATATTGCATCCGCTTCACGCTCAGTGATCGGGGCAGGCTTATCCGCCGTACCGCCAATAAAACCCATCACGCGCGGCGTGGAGTTAACCAGATGCCAACTGGCATCATCCATCTCCATATTGACCAACACATAACCCGGGTAGAATTTACGCTCACTTTTACGCTTTTGGCCACCGCGCATCTCAACTACTTCTTCTGTAGGAACCAGCACTTCACCAAATTTGTCTTCCATATCATGCAGCTTAATTCGCTCCAACAGAGCGCGCATGACACTTTTCTCATATCCGGAATACGCGTGCACTACATACCAACGCTTAGCCACTCTCTTGACTCCTAACCAATAATTCCAGATACAATCAAACTCAGCAGCGAATCAAGCGCCCACAACAGCAGACCCACCATCACTACTACCGCCATCACAATCAGAGTTGTTTGACGGGTTTCCGCCTTTGTTGGCCACACAACCTTCCTGATCTCAGCGCGAGCATCTTTTAGCAACTGCCAAAAGTTACGGCCCTTAGCCGTTTGCAACGCAACAAAACCAGCAATGACCGCCAACACCAGCAACGCCAGAATACGATATAGCAGCGACTCATCCGCGAAATAAGCATTACCCGCAACACCTGCGCCAACCAGCACAGCAACGACACCCCACTTAAGGATATCCAAACCTGAACTTTCGGTAGATGCACCTGCACTCATTTCTCGAAAAACACCTATATAAAGGTTAATAAATCAACTGCCAAGTAAACTTGGCAGGCCAGGAGGGAATCGAACCCCCAACCTGCGGTTTTGGAGACCGCTGCTCTGCCAATTGAGCTACTGGCCTAAAAGCAAAAGGTGGTTGACCCAAAACCGGGTCAACCACCGAACAACACTTACTTATTCTACGATCTTAGCAACAACGCCCGCGCCAACGGTACGGCCACCTTCACGAATCGCAAAACGCAGACCTTCGTCCATCGCAATAGGTGCGATCAGAGTAACAGTCATTTGAACGTTATCACCAGGCATAACCATCTCAACGCCTTCGGGTAATTCACAGGCACCAGTTACGTCCGTAGTACGGAAGTAGAACTGTGGACGATAGCCTTTGAAGAATGGCGTGTGACGACCACCTTCATCTTTAGACAATACGTATACTTCGGCTTCAAACACTGTGTGAGGAGTGATAGAACCTGGAGCAGCCAGAACCTGACCACGCTCAACTTCGTCACGCTTAGTACCACGCAGCAGAACACCAACGTTCTCACCAGCACGACCTTCGTCCAGCAGCTTGCGGAACATCTCAACACCAGTACAGGTGGTAGAAGTTGTGTCTTTAATACCAACGATTTCAACTTCTTCGCCTACTTTGATGATACCGCGCTCAACACGACCAGTTACAACCGTACCACGACCCGCGATAGAGAATACGTCTTCGATAGGCATAATGAACGCACCATCGATGGCACGCTCTGGCTCAGGGATGTAAGAGTCCAGCGCTTCAGCCAGGTTCTTAACAGCCGTTGTACCCAGCTCACCGTCATCTTTACCTTCCAACGCCATCAGCGCCGAACCAACAATGATTGGCGTGTCGTCACCTGGGAATTCGTACTGATCCAACAGCTCACGCAATTCCATTTCAACCAGCTCCAGCATCTCGTTGTACTCTTCAGTACCAACGCCGCCACAGTCTTCAGCCA
>Ga0209273_10001946_pt1 | contig 16845 bp, 18 predicted proteins | sample tdAd471_FD_187126 | JGI IMG/M metagenome (GOLD analysis project Ga0209273, IMG submission 187126) | Marine sediment microbial communities from the Atlantic coast under amendment with organic carbon and nitrate - tdAd47.1 (SPAdes)... | ecosystem: Environmental > Aquatic > Marine > Coastal >...
CTTGGCTTAAATATTGCCGCGCTCGTAGCGTTCCCACAAGTCGGGACGCCGCTTACGCGTGATTTCCTCGGCCTGGGCATGACGCCAGGCACGAACCTTTTCATGATGACCGGACAACAGCACATCCGGCACGCCCAGCCCGTGCCACTCGCGCGGTCGGGTGTAATGCGGATATTCCAGCAATCCGGTCTCGAAACTTTCCTCGCACAAAGACTCTTCGGCACCGATCACACCGGGCAACAAGCGAACACAAGCATCGATCAAGGTCATCGCCGGCAATTCCCCGCCCGAAAGCACGAAATCGCCAAGCGAAACTTCCTCGCCCGGGAACGCATCCATGATCCTGGCATCGAACCCTTCGAAGCGTCCGGCCACGGCGATCAGGCCGGGACCGTCGGCAAGTTCGCGAACCCGTTCCTGGGTCAACGGCTTGCCGCGCGGCGTCATATAGACGAGAGGCAGATCTTCGCAGCCTGCACGGGCGGCCTCGACGGCGCGGCCCAGCACATCGGCCCGCATCACCATCCCAGGACCGCCGCCGAACGGCACGTCATCGACGCTGGCGTGCTTGTCCTCGGCGAAGCTGCGAATATCGACAGCGTCCAGCGACCACAGACCCCGCGACAGCGCGCTCCCCGTCAGGGACACGCCGAGCGGCCCCGGAAACATGTCCGGGAAGATGGTCAGCACGCGGGCGCGCCACATCTTATCTGCCTGATCGTCGTTCACGTCGTTTCGTCCTCTACGCTTTCGTCTTCTTCCTTGCCGGACTCTTCTTCGCCCGGAGGCTCGAACAGTCCGTCGGGTGGGTCGATCAGCACTTTGCCGCCTTCAATGTCCACTTCCGGCACCACCGCCCGCGTGAACGGGAGCATGACGTTACCGGAAATTTCGATCACCGGACCGGCGCCGAAATCGAAGACACCAACCACTTTTCCGATCCTCTCACCCGAGACCGAGACCGCTTCCAACCCTTCGAGATCCGAGTGATAGAACTCATCCTCATCAGCTGCCGGCAACTGATCGCGCGACACGAACAATTCCGTTCGCTTAAGCGCTTCCGCTGCCGTGCGGTCGTTGACCCCGTCGATCCATGCCAGAACCACACCCTTTTGCGTGCCCGTGACTTTCAGATCGAATCGCCGCTCGCCCGTCTTGTCATAGAGCGGGCCGTATGTGCCGATATCGACCGGATCATCGGTGAAGCTCTTGATACGAACTTCCCCCTTGATGCCCCTGACCCCGACGATGATGCCGAGGCGAACGGGATTTTCCAGGCGCGGGCGCATAAGCGGCGTTCAGGACCGGATTCGCGATCAGGCCTCCTCTTTCTTTTCTTCGTCTTCGCCGGCGGCTTCTTCAGCCGGTGCTTCGGCATCAGCTTCTTCAGCCGGCGCTTCGGCAGCAGCTTCTTCAGCCGGTGCTTCGGCAGCAGCTTCTTCAGCCGGTGCTTCCTCGGCGGACTCGGCGGCAACTTCCGCTTCCGTCGGCGCTTCCGCGGCAGCAGCGGCTTCGGCAGCAGCAGCTTTCTTGGCTTCAGCTTCGGCCATGCGCTCCTGCGCCTTCGCTTTCGGCAGGTGCTTCTTGGTCTGCTCGTGGATTACCGGCTTTTCGCCAAGGTCGGCTGCCGCCAGAAAACGGGCAACACGGTCAGACGGCTTGGCACCGACGCCGAGCCAGTACTTGATACGCTCCTGGTCGAGACGCACGCGTTCCGGGCTGTCCTTGGCAAGCATCGGGTTGTAGGAGCCGACACGCTCGATGAAACGGCCGTCACGCGCGCGGCGCGAATCGGCAACAACGATGCGGTAGTAAGGGCGCTTTTTTGCCCCGCCGCGGGAAAGTCGAATGGTCAATGACATGTGCTTTTTAGTCCTTCTCAATAATCGTCGTTAAATCGTCGGTTAAAGTTTCAACACCGGCGCCAAACCTGCTCCGGCGTTATCTCATGCCGGGGGGCATGCCGCCCCCCATCGGAGGAAAGCCGCCAGGCAAACCGCGCATCATGCCCGCCTTACCCATCTTGCCGACCTTCTTCATCATCTGTGACATCTGTTTGTGCTGTTTCAGCACGCGGTTCACTTCCTGCACCGTGGTGCCAGAACCCGTCGCGATACGCTTGCGGCGCGAACCGTTGAGAATTTTCGGATTGCGGCGTTCCTTCGGCGTCATTGCCAGAATGATCGCTTCCTGGTGCGCCAGCATCTTGTCGTCAATATTGGCTGCCGCCATTTGCTGCTTGGCCTTCTGCGCACCGGGCAACATGCCGAGAATACCGTCGAGACTGCCCATCTGGCGGATCTTGCGGAACTGGTCCACCATATCTTCCAGCGTGAACTCGCCCTTCATCATCTTCTTGGCGAGTTTCTCGGCTTCTTCTTCCTCGACGACCTGCTGCGCTTTTTCGACAAGGCCGACAACGTCGCCCATACCGAGGATCGAGCCCGCGACACGGTTTGCATCGAAGGCGTCCAGCGCGTCCATTTTTTCGCCGGTGCCCAGCAGCTTGATCGGCTTGCCGGTAACGGCACGCATCGACAGCGCCGCACCGCCGCGGGCATCGCCGTCGACACGGGTCAGTACGATACCGGAAATTCCGACCTTCTTGTCGAATTCGCTGGCCAGATTGACGGCGTCCTGACCGGTCATGGCGTCGACCACCAGCAGCGTTTCCGCCGGTTTGGCGACATCGCGGACCTGTTGCACTTCGCTCATCAGTTCCTGATCGATGTGCAGGCGGCCGGCGGTATCGAGGATCACCACGTCGTAACCTTCGGTGCGGCCGGTGTGCATGGCGCGCTTGGCGATCGCCACCGGCTGTTCACCGAAGATCGGCGCCAGAACCGTTACATCAATCTGCTGGCCAAGCTGCTGCAATTGCTGTTGCGCCGCCGGGCGGTAGATATCGAGGGACGCCATCAGGACTTTTTTCTTGTCGCGCTCGCTCAGGCGCAGACCGATCTTGGCCGACGTCGTCGTCTTACCGGAACCCTGCAAACCAACCATCAGAATACAGGCGGGCGGACTGACATCAGTTTTGAGGCTTTCCGGAACGCTGCCGCCCAGCATCTCGACCAGATGGTCGTGGACGATCTTGACGACCTGCTGACCCGGTTGAACCGAGCGCAACACTTCCTGGCCAACGGCCTTGTCACGGACACCGTCGATGAACGTCTTGACGACGGGAAGCGCGACATCGGCTTCGAGCAGCGCAACGCGGATTTCGCGCAGCGCGGCATCGACGTCGGTTTCCTTCAGCGCACCGCGCTTCTTGAGGCCGTCGAAGATATCGCCAAGCTTGCTTTGCAGGCCTTCAAACATTGCTCAATCCCGTTATGGCGGATCGTTCCAAAAGCTCGCAACGGGTTACGCGCCAGTGCGCGAAACTCGCGGATTGGCGGCGCCCCTCGAGGCGTGGGTTTGGAATGACCCTGAAATCGGCGGCAAAATATGGTCAGAGAGCGCGGAAGTCAAGCGTTACGGGCAGGAACCGGACCTTGAACCTATAGAGCGTCGAACAGAAGACGAAGCTGATCGCGTTCCTTACCGTAATCTTCCGCGGCGGCAATCTTGTCGATTGTTTCCCCATTCGACGACAGCGGCAACCGGGTGGCGACGTAAAAGCTATTGTAGCCCCCGTCGAGCGGCACTTCCGTCAGGAAGGTCTGCGGCTGGCCAGACGTGTATACAGCATTATATTGATCCCATATGCATTGGGCATAGTTCGGCGGCGTCAGTCTTTTGACGGATTTTCCCGACAGATCGTAGTGATGCAGACCGGTGATCGCCGTGCCCCAGTAGCGGTAGCTGAAATCCAGCGGCTCAGGGGTGACATCGACGACGCAGATACGCGGCAATAGTTCGGCAGGCAGGTCGAGCAGGTTGAAGTCCGACCACGACGGGGCGATGCCGCCGGACAGGGCTTTCTTCTCGTTCCAATAGCGACAAGCCGCACTTAGGTCCGAAAAGTCGTGGTCATGCAACTGTAACTGCTTAAATCTTATTTTCTGCAAGAAACCCACGACCCCGTATGGCAAGCTGGAAAGAAGCTAAGAATGAATCTCAGCAAATCTATATTAGATAATTCTTATGATCAAATGCCGATATGGCTCCATGAACTTGCATTGACGCCAGCGAGACTGCATCGCACGGTAATTCCATGATTACCGCAGAATTGGACAAAACGCTCCGTCGTTTCGGATTGCGAACACGTGGTGCATTCCATCCGCCCCCCGACGAATCGATACTGTCCAATATGGCCACATTAGTCCTGATCGGCAATACGGGACCTGACATGTGGCGGATTTTTTCAAAGGACATGCCCGCGTCTCAGGACCCGCTCGACACATGGACGCGCAAAACCCTGGAACCGGTCGCCGCAGCATTCGAGGCCAAGGCGGTTTATCCGTTCGACGGACCGCCGCACCATCCCTTTCAGCGTTGGGCAATGCTCGCCGACGATGTCACGCAATCGCCGATCGGGCCTTTGGTGCACCCGGTCTACGGGATGTGGCATGCATATCGCGCGGCGTTCCTTTTCGAAGACAGGCTTGATATCCCATCGCCCGTACGAACACCGCCTCCATGCGACTCCTGCACCGATAAACCATGCCTGAACACCTGTCCCGTTGCGGCATTCCGTCCACAGTTTTATGACGTCGACGGATGCCGTGCGCATATTGCCAGCGATGCCGGTCGATCGTGTCTCGAATATGCCTGCGAGGCGCGGCGGGCCTGTCCGATCGGCCGGGATTACATCTATGAACCGGCGCAGGCTACGTTTCATACACAGCATTTCCTCGGTTCCATGCAGCAATGGACGCCACCTTCCGCCTCGTGAGCACACATCGACAGCGCGCGCGAATGTTCGCCGATTTCACCTTCGCTATGGACTTAGGGGGCTTGTCGGACCTATATCGTGCGCCATGAACAACGGTTTGCCCTTTACGAAGATGCACGGACTCGGCAACGACTTCGTGGTGATCGACGCGCGGACGCGCGCCGTCGCCTTTGATGATGCCCAGGCCAAGCGGATCGCGGATCGCCATACCGGCGTCGGCTGCGACCAGTTCATCGTGCTGGAACCGGCGCAAAATGCCGATGCCGACGTGTTCATGCGTATCCGCAACCATGACGGCGGCGAGGTCGGCGCGTGCGGCAACGCAACGCGCTGCATCGCCGATCAGGTCATGAACGAAATGGGCACCGACAGTGCCGTTATCGAAACGCTGGCCGGGAACCTCAGGACCTGGCGCGCGGAAGGCGGGCTGGTCACCGTCGACATGGGGCCGGTCAACACCGACTGGCGTGCAATTCCGTTGGCCCGTGAAATGGATACGCTGCACGTGGATTTCACCTGTGGCCCGCTCAGCGACCCGGCCTGCGTCAACGTCGGTAATCCGCACACCAATTTCTTCGTCGACGATGTCGACGCCGTCGATCTGGCGGCGCTCGGCCCGAAAATCGAGAACGATCCGCTTTTCCCCGAGCGCACCAATGTGCAGGTCGTGCAAGTTCTGTCCGACAGCAAGATCCGCGTCCGGGTCTGGGAACGCGGCGCCGGCATTACACTGGCCAGCGGCTCCAGCGCCTGCGCCACCGCCGTCAATGCGCACCGGCGCGGGCTGACCGGGCAGCGTGTCGAGGTTGAGCTTCTGGGCGGCACGCTGGTCATCGAACATACCTCTGACGACCGGGTCACGCAGACCGGCCCGTTTGCCACCAGCTTCGAAGGCATCATCACGCCCGAGCTTATGGGAGCGCCGGCATGAGCGCGCCTGACATCATCACCATGGGTTGCCGCCTGAACACGTTCGAGAGCGAGGTCATCCGAGATCACGCCGGACGCGCACATCTGGACGACACCATCATTATCAACACCTGCGCCGTCACCGCAGAAGCCGAGCGCCAGGCCCGCCAGACAATCCGCCGCGCGTCCCGAAAGAACCCGGGCAAGCGGATCATCGTCACCGGCTGTGCCGCGCAACTGGATCCGGCGGGCTTTGCCGCCATGCCCGAAGTCGACCACGTGATCGGCAACGAGGAAAAGATGAAGGCCGAGACGTTTGCCGGACTGAACGGCCACCCGGAAGTGCGCGTCGCCGACATCATGACGGTGCGCGAAACTGCATCGCATCTGGTCAAAGGCTTTGACGGTCGGGCGCGCGCCTTCGTGCAAATTCAACAAGGCTGCGACCACCGCTGCACGTTCTGCATCATCCCGTTCGCGCGCGGCAACAACCGTTCGGTGCCGTTGGGCGCGATTGTCGAGCAGACCCGCACATTGATCGGCGAAGGCTACCGGGAAATCGTGCTCACCGGCGTCGATATCTGTTCGTACGGCAGCGACTTGCCGGGTCAGCCGCGCCTCGGCGAAATCGTCAAGCGCCTGTTGGTACAGGTGCCGGAAGTGGAACGCCTGCGGCTCAGCTCGCTCGATCCCGCCGCCATGGACGATACCCTGTTTGACGTATTGGCGACGGAACCGCGCCTGATGCCGCATCTGCATCTGAGCCTGCAGGCTATGGATGACATGGTGCTAAAGCGCATGAAACGCCGTCACCTGCGCGAAGATGCGCTTCGCGTTGGCGAACGTGCCCGCGCCGCACGCCTCGACGTCGTGTTCGGCGCCGATCTGATTGCCGGCTTCCCGACGGAGACGGATGCGATGTTCGAAAACACGCTGGACGCCGTCCGTGACATGGGTCTGACGCACTTGCATGTATTCCCCTATTCCGAACGCAGCGGCACGCCGGCAGCAAAAATGCCGACGCTCCCCGTCGTTGAGCGCAAGGCACGTGCTGAAAAGCTACGTGCTGCCGGTGACGAGTCATTCGCTGCCTTCATGAACGCACAGATCGGGCAGGATGCCCACGTGCTGGTGGAGAAAAACAATCGGGGGCTGACGCAACATTACGTCGCGGCGGAAATCTCCGGCGGCGCGGATGCGGGCGACATCGTTTCCGGCCGTGTTACAGGCGTGCGCGACGGTATCCTCCAGGTGCAGCGCGTGGCATGAGCGACGGCGAACAGACAGGCTGGCTCGGCAGACTCCGCCGGGGCCTCGGCAAATCATCCGACAAGATCGCCGGGTCGATCACGTCCATGTTCCGCGCCCGCAAGCTCGATCAGGCGGCGCTCGACGAACTGGAAGAAGTCCTGATCACCGCCGATATCGGCGTCGCCACATCGGCCAAGCTGGTCAACGCACTGGCCAAATCCAAGTTCGACAAGGACATTACCGACGAAGAGGTGCGCGAGGCGCTGGCCGACGAGATGACGGCCATGCTGGCCCCCGTCGCACAGCCGCTTGAAATCGACGGTGCGCACAAACCGCACGTCATTCTGGTTTGCGGCGTCAACGGATCCGGCAAAACCACGACCATCGGCAAACTCGCCAACCGCTTCAAGGCCGATGGCAAGTCGGTGATGCTGGTCGCCGGGGACACCTTCCGCGCCGCCGCCGTCGAGCAGCTCCAGGTCTGGGGCGAGCGCTCGGATTGCCCGGTCATCTCGGGTGCGCATGGCGGCGATGCCGCAGGGCTTGCCTATGGCGCACTGGAACGCGCGCAAGCAGACGGCATCGACGTCGTGATGATAGACACCGCCGGGCGGTTGCAGAACCGCAAGGACCTGATGGCCGAGTTGGAGAAAATCATTCGCGTCATCAAGAAGGTCGACGACACTGCGCCGCACACCACGCTTCTGGTCATGGACAGCACCATCGGTCAAAACGCGCACAGTCAGGTCGAAACCTTCAAGGAAATGGTCAACGTGTCGGGTCTGGTAATGACCAAGCTCGACGGTTCCGCACGTGGCGGCGTCGTCATCGGTCTGGCCGAAAAATTCGCCCTGCCCGTTCATGCCGTCGGCGTCGGCGAAGGCATCGACGACCTGCGCCCGTTCGAGGCACGCGCCTTTGCCCGCGCCCTCATGGGTCTGGCTTAAGCCTCATCCGTTCCTACGCTTGATTTGCGCTGCCCCGCGCCCAACATGAAGGATCATGTTGGGGATGACGGCGGCCGGGAGCCGTGCTGATATACCCCCCGATCAAGCACCGGGCCGTGCCGGTCCGCACATCTTTGGGAGAGACATTCTATGATCTACGAACTTCGCATCTATCACTGTGCCCCGAGCCGCATGCCCGCGCTTTTGAAACGCTTCGAGGAAGTCACGTTGAAGAAGTGGGAACAACACGGCATCCGTCAGGCCGGGTTCTGGGTGCCGGAAATCGGCGACAACAACCACGATCTTTATTACATGCTGGCGTGGGAATCGCTGGCCGAGCGTGAAGAGAAATGGACCGCGTTTCAGGCCGACCCGGAATGGATTGCAGCCCGCGCCGCGTCCGAGAAAGACGGCCCGATCCTGACCGGCATTTCCAACCACATTCTGAAGCCGACCGCGTTTTCGTCGGTGAAATAAACGGACCTAACCGTCCGCAATATCGGGATACGCGAACAGCGCCGGGGTGCCGCCGGTGTGCAGAAACACCACGGCATCCGCGCCGCTGAGCTTCCCGGCGCGGTTATAGTCGATCAACCCGGCCATCGCCTTCCCGGTGTATACCGGGTCCAGAAAGATGCCTTCCGTACGCGCCAGCGTGCGCACCGCGTCGTCCATTTCCGGCGTCTCGACGCCATAACCCGGACCGACGTACGCACCATCGCAAATCGGCTCGATCACGCCCGCCAGGTCATCACGGCCGATCAACGTGCAAACCTCGGCGACGAGCGCAACGACCTTGGATTGCTGTTCGGCACCGGGGCGGCTGACGCACATCCCTATTACCGGAATTTCCAGCCCGGCCAGCGCCAGCCCGACCAGCAGCCCGGCCTGCGTCCCGGCGCTACCGCTGGCGTGCACGATCAAATCCGGATGCACGCTTTGCTCCCTGAACTGTTCGGCCATTTCAAACGCACACGCGACATATCCGAGCGCACCCAACGCATTGGATCCGCCGACCGGCACGACATAAACCGTTTCCCCGGCATGCGTCAGCTCGTCAGCCAGCGCGGCAATCGCTGCATCCATATCGGCGTCTTTTTCGATGAACCGGGGCTGCGCGCCGAACAGATGATCCAGCAAGGCATTGCCGTTGGTTTCATACAGATCGTCGGTGCGCACCCGTTCCAGTACGCAGTGACACGCCATGCCGAGCCGGCTGGCGGCAGCCGCAGTCTGGCGGACGTGGTTGGATTGCGTGCCCCCCGCCGTCACGATCACGGTGGCGCCTTTGGCCTGCGCGTCGGCCATCAGGAACTCGAGCTTGCGGACCTTGTTGCCGCCAAGCGCGAAGCCCGTGCAATCGTCACGCTTGATCCAGATATCGGGTCCGGCAAGCGCTGCCGTCAGGTTCGGCAGATGTTCCAGCGGCGACGGCGCGAAGGCCAGCGGCACACGCGTAAAGGTGTCGAGAACATTTCCCATCAGAGCGCCGTGACCGGCATATCGATGGGGCCTTCGGCGCGGCTGTGCACGAACTGATCGACATAGTCGTTGCCGCTGCCCATCATCTTCTCGGCCGCTCCGTGCCAGATAATGGCACCGTCGTGCAGCATCGCGACCTTGTCGCCGAGACGCTCGGCGCCGGCCATGTCGCTGTCGATGGAAATCGCCGTGCAGCCAATCTGGCGCACCAGATCCAGGATCAAGTCGTTGATGACGTTGGACATGATCGGGTCCAGCCCGGCAGTCGGCTCGTCCAGCAAGAGCAATTCCGGGTCGCCGAAAATGGCGCGCGCGATACCGACGCGCTTTTGCATGCCGCCCGACAGTTCCGACGGCGACAAATCGGCAACATGCGGGTCGAGCCCGACCATCACAAGCTTGTCGATGGCCGCGCTTTTGACTTCGGCGCGATCCGCATCCCCGGCCTGCAAGGCGCGAAAACCGATGTTTTCCCAGGTGCTCAGACTGTCGAACAGACCGGAGCGCTGAAACAGCATGCCGGTCCGCGCGATATACGCATCGCGCGCGGCACCCCGGTAACGCGCCGTGTCCTCGCCATCGACGACGATCTTGCCGTTATCGGCGGGAATAAGACCAAGAATACATTTCAAAAGTAATGTCTTCCCGGACCCCGAGGTCCCGATGAGCACCAAAGACTCGCCTTCGGCAACACTCAAATCGACGCCCCGCAACACATGCTTTGCGCCGAAGCTCTTGCTCAGACCGGAAACTTCGATGAACGGGCGTGTCATGCGGCGCTATCCCAACTGGCAGGATCGGGTGCTGTTTTAAACCATTCGGTTTCACGTTCATAGGCGCGCCCGAAACGATACAGCGTCGCCTCGTCGAACGGGCGGCCGACGAACTGGATCGATGACGGCAACCCCGCAGCGGTAAAGCCCGTCGGCATGCTGAGCCCGGGCAAGCCAAGAAAGTTCACGGGACGCGAACAATGCCCGATCTTGGTCAGCAGCTCCGCCGCGCCCGGCCCGGCGCCAAGATCAGATTCGGCGATCGTCGGCACATCCATGATCATCATCGGCGTCATCAGCGTGTCGACATGTGCGAACACCGTCTCGTTGAATGCCGCCAACACCTCGGTCCTCAGGTTGAGCGCCTGCAGATAACGGCTGGCCGGTGTCGCCAGCCCACCCGCAAGCCGCCCGAAGGTCTGCGCCCCGTAATCGCCGCCCCGCGTTTCCAGCCAGTGCTGGTGCAACGACGCGCCTTCGGTCGCGGTGATCAGGCTGGTCAGCGCATTGGTGTATTTAATGGCGTCCGGCAGATCGACATCGACGATCTCGGCCCCTGCGCTCTTCATTACGGCGACGGCATCCGCGAAGCGCCCCGCCAGCTCGTCACTGATGCCGTCCATGAAATGGCTGCGCGGCAAGCCGATGCGAAGGCCTTTCACGCCGTCCTCGATCCCGCCCAGATAGTCGCCGACCGGCACGTCGGCGGAAGACGCATCGTCCGGATCGTGTCCGGCGATAACCGACAGCATCAAGGCGTTGTCCGTGACCGTCCGGGTCAGCGGTCCGATGGTGTCGAGCGTGTGCGACAGCGGCATCGCGCCATAACGGCTGACCCGTCCCATGGTGACTTTCATGCCGACAAGCCCGCAACATGCCGACGGCAGACGTACCGAACCGCCGGTGTCGGACCCCAACGCCGCGAACGTGGCCCGTGCCGCGACCATCGCGCCCGAGCCGCTGGACGAGCCGCCGGTCATGTGTGCCGGGTTCCAGGGGTTTTTGACGGCACCGGTGTATTCATTGTGGCCGGTCACCCCGAAGGCGAATTCGGCCATATTGAGGCGCGCGATATCCAGCGCCCCGGCGGCATCCAGTTTCCTGAGAGCGCCGGACAGCGTACCGGGCATATAGCCTTCGCGGACTTTCGATCCGCATTCGCTGGCCCGGCCCGGTCGATAGAACATGTCCTTGTGCGCGAGCGGCACACGACCAAGCGGCCCTTCAACGGGCTTTGCATCGGCGTGCTTCGCCTGACGACGTGCGTCATCGGGATCGATACCGGCAATGGCGTTGAGCGCACGACCCCGTGTTTCAAGGCGCGCGAGCGATGCGTCGGTCACTTCCACCGACGATATCTTGCCCGCTTTCAATGCGGCGGCGATATCGCTCAGCGAGGCATCACAGGGATTGGACGGCAGATCAGTCACGAATTTCAGTTTCCGGATGCTTTGGGGGCAAGGTCGCGGAGCAGCTTGTAATAACGCGGCGGTTCCGTGTCGAATTCAAGGCCGCCACCGGCTTCCTTGACGATTTCGCCGACCGACTTGCCGCTGCGCGCCGGGTTCAGCACCTCGCGCTCGCCCAGATCGCTGGCCTGCATGGTGCGCATCCATTCACGGAACGCGTCGTCTTTGCCGGGGGCGGCGCTCATGGCTTGCGCACCCAATTGCCTGTCGCGTCCTGGACATATTCGCCCGACCCGGCGCGGTTGATTGCTTTGTCGGCGGCCAGACGCTCGACGGTATCGAGCGGAATATTGTTTTTACGCGCAATGTCGCGGTAAAGCTGGCGGCGCTGCAGATTCACATCGTTTACCAGTTGCGCGACGCCCGGCGCGTTCTGCACCACACCGACATAGCCATCGAGTTTTTCGCCAACCAGACCGCGCGCTTGCGCATCCTGCAGGCTCAATCCTTGGGCCGAGGCCGATGCGGCGGCGAAAAGTCCGAAACTCAGAACGAACACAACGATCAGGCGGTACAATGTTGTCATGTCGGTTTCTTCCTAGAACAGTGCCGGGTTGCTCGACAGCGCCTTGTCCAGGTCTTTTTCGACCCGGACCCGGACCTCATGCTCGATCTTCACATTGAGATTGATGACGATTGGCTTGTCCGGGGCTTCAACCTTGACCCGGGGCTCACAGGCGGTGATTGGAAACGTGATTGTTGCCGCGGCGAGTAAAGCACAGAAATTACGGTACGACATCGGTCGTTCTCCGTCAGTTTGCTCCTCCTACGGCTTCCCGGATGGACCCTGCACACGGTCCCGGATATTCCCCGGAAGGTCTTGGATCACGCTAGCGCTTTGCAGCAAATCCCGCAAGGCTCCTTGCAGCGTGACGTTCAACTCGATGCGCTTGCCGTCATAAAGCGCCGGGTTGGCACCGTTAATCTTTGCCTTCGCCGTAATATCGCCGGACAACGGTCCGTCGAGCGATACCTGCAGATCGCTATAGCGGAAGTCAGCCAAAGCACGGGCCAGAAGATCCGCCATCTCGCCACTTTGCTTCAGGCTTTCGAGCGCCACTTGCGAACGGAACCGCAGCACCCCGTTTTTCTCGGACCAGATACGCGCATCGTCGATCACCGGGCCGTCAGCGGTGATCCGCACCGGGATACTGCCTGCCAGCCGCCCGTCGGCTTCCAACCCTTCGATATCCGCACTTCGCGCCAAGTCACCGGCATCGAGATCTTTCAGATTGGCGATGATCACGCCCGGCGCGCCGTCGAAAGGCACATTCAGATCGACGATATCAAGCGTCCCGCCGGCGACCGGCCAGTGCGCCCGTGCGATATGCAGCGTATCCGTCCCCGGCAGATCGAATGTCACGCCGCCATTTCTGAGCGGCAGCCCGGCGTCCAGCAAGCCAACGACCAGCGTTTGTGGACCGTCGGTTCTAAGCCCAATCAAATCCGCGAAAACGATGCTGCCGTTCAGACCGGCAATTTCGGCTGGTGCCGTCCCGAACGCCAGATCGTCGAGCGTCAGCGTTGCCGTCGATGTCGTGCGCGTGCCGGTCCAGCCAATCCGTGCCTCGGCGGCAACAGCGCCGGCAACATCCGTGATTTGACCTTTGAGAATGGGCAGCAACGTCTGCGGTTGCATGCCGTCCGGCGCGATCCGCCACTCCGGCATATTCAATTGCAACGCGCCACGCCGATCCTGCGGCCGGTAGCGCGCATCGATATCCGCCTTTGGTCCGTCCGCGAAGCCGGCGGTTCCAACAAAAGATATAGCGGAAGGCTGGACCTGCCCCTTGCCGGTCAACGTCAGCGGCGAGAACCGCAAGGGACGGCGTTGATCCATGATGTTCACGGCGGTCAGGTCGATACGCGCGCCCAGTAGCCGTTCGCGGCCTTCCAGGTTCACCGTGCCACGCACGTCGCTCAGCGCCACGTCCGGACCCTCGGCCCGCAGATGTCCCCCCTTGGTGGACAGTTTCGCCCACCATGTGCCACGCCCGGCATCAAAGCTGGCGGTGCCGTCAAAACGCGGCAGGGTGCCGCTCAGTGGATATGGCCCGGCCCCCGTGAGTGCGATTTCCGTGCTGTTCACGATCGCCGCCAGATCGATCCGTTTCAGCCCATTATCATCCATCGCGGCGTGCAACACGGGCGCTTTATCGCCGCGCGGACAGATCGACACCGGTCCGGGGCGCAGTATCGCGCCGTCGATATCGACCCGCGATGCACGCAGTTCGGTGCATGTTTCGGGATAGATACGAAAGCCGTCCGGCGCATAGCCGACATTCCCGGCAAGCGAGACATGGCCGCCGTTGACGGCAATCCCGTCGCCAAGCGCGCCCGCGAAGCGCGCATCCGCCGCAACTTCCAGATCAAGCGCGCTAACCGGTCCCGAGACACGCACGCCGACCTGTTCGGCGACAACTTCCAAATCGCCGAGACGCATCTGCCAGGGGGCAAAACGAAGCGCCAGATCCTCGAACACCACACCGTCCGTGGTCGCCGGCCAGATCGAACCGCCCGCATCGCCGGAAAACGGAAACCAACCGTTGAAGGTGCCGCCGAAGGCCGTCCCGACGCGAAGCGGGTCAGCAGCCGTCGGCCCACCGGCCAGGAACGCGATGTTCGGGATATTGTCGAGGGTGAGATCAAGGCGGCGGTCCCGCTCTCCCGCGGGAAGACCAAGATCGAAATGCAGTCCCTTTACCGGACGCAAGCGCCAGCCGCGCGCATCCACGGCCAGGTCGAGCCTGCCGTCCAGCGTCGCGTTGACACCGTTCTGCGCGGCAAGCCCCAGATGCGTCAGATCGATGCTGCCGGCAATTCCGTCATCGGCACGGACCGCACCGGACGCGACCTTGCCAGGCAGCGCTTGCAGATCGCGTCTCGACCCGGAAATGTCGAAATCGAGTGCGCCGACGACATCCAGCGCCACCGGCAACGCCAACGGCCCTTTCAACCCGTCAGTCGCCGCTTCGCCGTACAACCGGAGCACGGCAGCCGGGTCGAAGACATCGTCGCTTTCGGCACGGATCTGCATGGAAATGCCGGTCCCGGACCCACCCAACAGAAATTCCGCAGTCGCCGCCTTGCCTTTGACCTGCGCCGCCAGATCGACGTTGCCGAGATCAACGCCGTCGATGCTCACGTTCTGCAGCGTCAGCGAACCGCCGCCGTCCAGCGCACCCGCCAGTTTGCCGGTGACGTTCACCGCACCCTTCAATTCCGCGAAGGCTACGCGTGCCTCGCTGTTTGCGTTCTGGATATCCAGTGTCAACTGAAGCCGGTCGGCAGCGTCCAGAATGGCCCGCATTCGACCGCTGACGCGTGCCTTCGGATGTTGCAGGGCAAATTGCGCGTTGATCTCGGTGCCGATCCCGTCGGTCATCAGCACCGATCCTTCGACAGCGGCATCAACAGCCCCCAGCGGCGTTTCGACGCTTAGCAATCCGGCCGAGACTTTCAACGGACCGAGCAGGCGAAATGCCGGGGCCACCGCCGGATCGCCGCTGGTGAGGAAACGCTCAAGCGCGCCGAGATCGACCCCGCCCGCGCCGACGCTCAGCGGGAATGCCGGTTGTTCGACGCTGATCCCGTCGATCGTGCCCTGTGCGAGTCGGCCCGGCGAGTAGTCGATAATGACCCGGCGCACGCGAAAACCGCTCGCCGCGCCGAGATCGATGCCGCTGACGGTCGCTTGAGTGAGCCCCACGGAATCCACGCGCAGGCGCGCGTCCGGAAAGCCGTTGTCCGCCAGATAGCCGCGTGCCGCCCATCCGGCAATCCACGGCAAAGACAAATAGGCCGCGCCAATCACACAGGCGACGAGCGCCAAAAAGATCGAAAGCAGGACAGACCGGTTCATGCGCCAGAACGCTCTGACAATTGCTTCGGCAAGCGGCACTCGCCCATCAGACAAAACCCGTGAAAATTGCGCATGCGCGCATGCTTACGGGAACCACATGCCCGGTCAAGCGCGACACCCTTCCGAAATCGAAATTTTGCCCCATATTATAGAAATCGGGGAACGAGATCATCATGCAACACGTGACCAACGCAATTTTGGAATTCTGGTTCGGCGGCCTGGACGAGGCTGCCGCACAAGTCCGACAGCCGTTCTGGTTCAAATCGACACCGGAAACCGACGCCGAGATTCGCGCCCGGTTTGGCGATATTCTTGCACGCGTGAAAGACGGCGAATTCGACGATGTCATCGAAACAGCGGACGACCACCTTGCTGTCGTCATCGCGCTGGACCAATTCCCGCGCAATATTTACCGCGGCACAGCCGACGCCTTCGCCACCGATCCGCTGGCACGCGATTGGGCCGCCCGGGCAATCGCGCGAAACATGGACATGCAACAACCCGCACCGCATCGCCGCATGTTCTTTTACTTGCCGTTCGAACATTCCGAAGACATCGCCGACCAGAACGAGGCAGTTCGGTTGTTCGAGAAAATGGGCTACGATGACTTTACGGATTATGCGAAGGCGCACCGTGACGTGATCGCGGCGTACGGGCGGTTTCCGCATCGAAATGCCGCGCTGGGGCGCACGTCGACAAAGGACGAGGAAGATTATCTGAGCCGACCGGGGGCCGGTTTTTGAACAAGGAAGATCAAAAGAATGTCCTCTAGACGATTACTCAGAACCGCCTGCGCGATGACCGTCGTCGGCATTGCGCTCGGTGCCTGTACAACAAACAAGATCAATACGGGCACATTCCGGCTGACCGAGGAAGACAAAGGGCTCGTGCTTCTGGAATCCACGGCCTATCAGGGCGTGACTCCGACCCGAGTCACCTACGACGACTACCGGCTTGTCGAGGAATACACGTTGTATCGCGGCGCCAAAGGCCAGGCCGAGATTCTTTTCGCGCAGCCGACCCGCCATTATGCGCACAGTACCGTGCTCACCTTCGACAAGCTGATTTCGACATCGGCCCGTATGTGGCGCTTCAATCAGGGCCAGACGCTCAAGTTCGAGGAGGCTTTCACCGTCGACAACGCCATCACCACGTTCTGGGTACAACCCTATAAACAGGTCGAGGCCGGCCGCGACTGCGCCGGTTTCTCGGCGCGATGGGAAACCCGCCCCGACGACCGGCAATTGCGGCCGGGCCGAATCATGTTCGGCTATCATTGCGCGCCCAAAGGCATGCCGTTCAGCGCCGATGA
>Ga0209273_10001949_pt1 | contig 16806 bp, 8 predicted proteins | sample tdAd471_FD_187126 | JGI IMG/M metagenome (GOLD analysis project Ga0209273, IMG submission 187126) | Marine sediment microbial communities from the Atlantic coast under amendment with organic carbon and nitrate - tdAd47.1 (SPAdes)... | ecosystem: Environmental > Aquatic > Marine > Coastal >...
TGCCTGAAATGTCTGCAGAAGGAAGCTCGCCAGCGGTACGAGTCCGCGCGGGAGCTGGCGGTCGATTTAAGGCGGTTTCTGCAGGGAGAGCCCGTTGCGGCCCGTCCGGTTTCAGCCCTCGAACGAACGGTTCGCTGGTGCCGCAGACATCCGGCGCTGGCTCTCACGGCAGCGATTGCGACTCTGTTGCTGAGCGTCATTCTGGTGGGCTCGCCGATCGCCGCCATGCTGCTGCGGCAGGAGCGTGACCGGGCCGTCACGGCGGAAGCCGAGGCGCGCGACAATGAAGAGTCCGTCCGCCGAACGCTTTTTCAGTCCTTTCTGAACGAAGCTGAGGCCAGCCGCTTCAGTCGGAGGGAAGGGCAGCGGTTTCACACTCTGGACGTGCTTCAGCAGGCGGGACAGCTGGCCGGAGAAACGCACGCCACGGACGCAGACATCCTCCGGGCGCGCCATCTGGCGGTGTCGTGCCTCGCGCTGCCTGACCTGCGCGAGATGCAGCGCTGGCCTGTCGACACGCACCGCGTCGGCATCGATCCCTCGTTCCGCTACTTCGCCTATTGCGAGGCGGAGCACAGCGCTGACGAGCCGTCGATTCCCGACAGTCCGAACGTCGACCAGCCGGAAAGTGCTGCTTCCGGAACGGCTCCTTCGCGAACGATCGTGATCCGCCATTTGACGACCGGTCGCCCCTGTTTGCGGCTGGTCGTGCCGGAAGGCGTCAGCAGTTTTTCATCACGAATCTCGCCTCAGTTTACGGCCTCAAACGAGTACGTCGTGGCCACCTCATCCGAACGGCCGCCGCGTGACGTGCTGGTGTGGCAATTGCCGGACCAGTGGTCGGAAGCCAGCTTCGCGACTGAGGATTCGAAATCGACAGCCACTCTGAAACCTGTCACGCGCTGGAAAGCGACGCGCAGTCTGGCGTTGTCTCCCGACGGTCGTCTGAGCATCGACCATGCTGCGGACCGTCGACTGGTTCTGCGCGAGATCGCCTCGGGTCAGTTTCTAGCCGAATGGACGGTCCCCTTGGATCGACCGAATGCCACGTTCGCTCCCACCGGCCGGCACATTGCCGTGATCGGCACTTCCACTCGGATTCTGATCTATGAACTGCCCGCAGCACTGACAGACACGAACCAGCAGGTGTCCGACGGCAGTTCTGATGCCGCGGCGGGCGATAAGGCGGTTCCCGAGTTGATCCACGATCTGCGGCATCCCTGGGACCGTTCGCGGATTTACTCGATCGGCTGGCGAGCTGATGGGGAACTGCTGGCCTGCGGCACGGTCGACGGCGCTCTGCATGTCTGGAACGTTCCGCAGCAGCGAGTGGTTGCCAATCTGAAGGGCCATCGACACACGGTCTTTCATACTGAGTTTCATCCCACACGGAATCTGCTGGTTTCGTGCGGGTGGGATGGAGCCGTCTGTTTCTGGAACACCGCTGGCGGCGAACTTCTGCTGCAGACGGACGGAAGCCAGCCGACGTTTCGTGCCGACGGGCAGCAGATGGCATTCGTCCGGGCGACGGGCGGCAGCCATCAGCTGATCGTGTCGGAATTCTCGGCGGCTCCGGAGCATCAGATCCTGTGGGACAGCGGGGCCGACCGGTTGTCGAGAATCTACTCACTGACTTTCACGGCCGACGATGACGAGCTTGTCTCGGCGGAAGCGTCGGGCGTTCGACAGTGGAGTGTGAAGACCGGCCAGCACCAGCTGCTGTCGTCCCGGCACAGTCACGCCGTGGTTTACGACCGCACGTCGGACCGCATCGTGGCGGCAACAGAGCAGGGGATCGTGAGTCTTCAGACCGGCGACAGCGACCTTCGCGGTAGCCGGGTTGAGGCCGGCTCTGCTGAGAGCAGCTCCGCAGAGACCAGTCCTCTGCCGAACGCCACCTCGCCCTACTATCCGCATGTGACGATCAGCCGAGACGGCAACCGCATCGCCGGCACCAGCGGCACCCGGCATGTTCTGGTGTGGCAGGAGGATCGCAACGCTCCCCGCATCCTGGACGACATGGACTACGTGCGGCTGACAGCGCTCGATCCCACCGGTCGCTGGCTGGCCGTTTATCCTCGACCGGGATTGCGAGTGATCGACCTGGACACCGGCGACTCACAGGATCTGATGGCTTCTGTGGGCGGATACTTCAGTCTGAAGTTCAGTCCGGACGGTCGCTGGCTCGTCAATGGGGAACGGACTCAGTACCGGTTCTGGGATGTGAGTTCGTGGCGGCAGACGGGCATGCTGCCGCGCGAGGGCGATGCCCTGTATGGTGCCATCGACTTTTCGCCCGATGGCCGACTGCTGGCTGTCTCGCACACACGTTCGGTCGTGCGGCTGCATGACACACGCACCTTGGAACTGCTCGCCCAGCTGGAAGCCGCGAGTCAGTTCCGGATTGCGGCTCTGGCCTTCAGCCCGGATGGCAGCCAGCTGGCGGTCGCCAATGAAGAGCGGATGATTCATACATGGAACCTGACCGCCATCCGCAAACGCCTGCGATCACTGGCACTCGACTGGTCCGACGCCGATTGAAGCCAGGCTCGTGCAGGCGACTCTCAGGAACGCAGGCGAGGCACGCGGTGCGAATCGTTTTCGACCGATGGTCAGCTGTCCGTCGAAACGCCGCCTGCCAGGCAAGGCGCCCAACCCGATCGAGATTGCCCCTCCTTCTCAATGCCCGACGCCTCGCATCGATTTCAGCGTGCTCGCGCTGCTACGGTTGACGAGCCGGGGTGCATCTGGAGCATTACCCGGAACTGAGAGTCCGGTGATCCGGCGCGGTCCGCATCATCTCTGCTGCCTGGCCTGTGGTGATCTGCACTGCCCACAGGAAGCTGGCCGCGAGGCTGTTGTTCAATAAGCGGGCAGTGGTCCCAGAGTTCCAATCCGTGCGGTCGAGAGGGAGCTTTCTGAAATGTGGAAGCACAACAGAGGCGTCTGTGCGAAAGCCGCGTGGCTGTTCCTTTGCGTGGCTGTCACCGGCGTGCTTTTTGGGCAGTCCGGCACTTTGGCGCCCCTGGTTCTCGGGAGCGGCCAGGGCGGCCAGTCGATGTACTCGATGGTGACATCAAACTCGTACGAGCAGCCAACGCGTCGTCGTCGTGCTCCGCAGCGGCCCACAAAGTCGAGCACGGTTCCAGAGGCGAAACCGTTGCTGAACAATCAGCCGATCGCGCAGGGACTCAGGTCCGGCGCCTATGTGGCCAGCGTTGGCGGCGTGGCTTTCGACCAGGTGGCGGTTCCTGATTCGCGCCTGCGCATCCGCGAATTCGATCTGCAGTACGATCGGTCAGAACCGGATGGTGAGCGTCTGCAGTTCGTCATTAACGGCCGACGCTACACGGCGCGCGACCTTCCCGACTGGCAGCTCTACCCGATCGCTCAATTCGCAAATTCCGAGCACTTTGCTGTTGTCACGTTGTTTGGCGAACTGATGGATGGCCAGCGAAGCCTGCCGGATCATTACGTTGTGTCCTTTCATCCGGCGTTTGACGGGACGTTGCTCGGTCTGCGGCTCTTCCAGGCCGACATCATGCTGCTTGACCAGACCGTCATGGGAGAGTTGCCTCGTTATGAGAACCGCTATGTGATGCATCAATCCGAGACCGCTCCGATTGCCCGGCTCTGGCAACCGGCGGCCAGCACCTTGACGCGTCTGACGGCGTCGGCCCGTTTTGTGTCCTATGTGATCTGTGACTTCAGTCAGCAGCCGGAATTCTCCGTCAGTCCGGCTCGACGCGAAGTTCGTGTGACAGGAACTCCCTACTTCTATTTCTGGCGAAAAGGCGCGCCCCGAGTCGAGATGCGACGCGACAGCCCGAACAGGGTCACGCGCATTCAAAGCTTCGAGGTCGATCACATTACGTCTGCCTCGCAGGCCGTTTCGGAACAGCCCGAACTGCTGCAGCAGGCCAACCCGGCGGTCTTTAACGCGACAACAAACACACTGCGCTACTCGGCGATGTTCCGCTTCTGCCGCCAGCACGATGAAGCGATGTGGAAGACGTTTCTGGCGTCGCTGGAGAAGATTCCTGACAAAGACGTCGCGGCTCCGACGCCGGTTCTCTATCCGAAGAAGCCCACTCGCTGACGCGCACCATGACTGCATCATCGAGTCCCACTCGCCTCCATGAGCTGGCCCGACAGATCGTCGCGGAACCGCGTCGCTGGCTCACCGAGGTATCCGTTGATGGCGTTCAATGGCTGAAAGACGCCATCCGTTCTGACGTTGTTGTCCGTCAGCGCCTGGCCGACTTCCGTGAGGGAGACGTCCTCGCAGCCGGAGAGGCGAATCCGGACGTTGGCTTTGTGACGGGAGCATTGCTCTTCCTCGCTCAAGGCGGAGGCGATGTCGAGACCGGGCTGAGCACGCTGGAATGCCCCCCGCGCGACATCCGGCTGCTGCCAATCCGGATTGAAACTGCGGATGCACTTCTGGAGCTTCCCGACGTGAGGAACTGTCCCGAGGATGCGGCTTTCGTCCTCACGCATCGCGGCAACAGTTTCGCTCAGCTTCCGTTCGGCAGTCGCGGCGAGAATCAGGCATACGCCATTGCGAGTTTCTCAGAAGCCGTCCGCCTGGCCCGACAGTCGGGCGACCACTCTCTGCAGGCAGCGCTGCTCAACAATCTGGGCAACGTCACGAAGGAGCAGCCGGGAGCCGACTGGGAAGCTCATCACACCGCAGCGGTCGGTCACTATCAGGACAGCCTGCAGGAACTCGAAGCCGCTTTGGAATGCGGCCAGATCGGCGCCGATGAGTACGCGGCGAGATTCGCCAGTGTGACCAGCAACCTGGCGAATGCCTTGCGAGACCGTTCTCCCGAAGGTTCATCGGAGTCGACTTCCAGCGTCGAGCGATCTCTGGCGCTGTTCCGTCGAGTTCTGCTCGCCCGACAGCAGCCCACACCAGAGCGTGCCGAAACGCTGCGCAACATGGCCATCGCAGTCCTGAAGAGCACAGCCAGCGACCGCGCGTCAAGGACACACGAAGCGCTGACATTGCTGGACGAAGCTCGCTCAATCTACGACTCACTTGGTCTCGAGTTCTGGTCGGCCGTGACGTTGCTCAACATGGGCAGCGCTTTAATGAGGCAGGTTGAAGTCGGATTTCATTCACGTTCCCTGCCCGACGCCGTCGCCAGCCGGCTGATCTCAGGCTCCTCGGCAGCAGCGACGGCCAGAGAGTATTTCCAGCGTGCGGCGCGCGTCTTTGAACGGCTTGGCCACCGTCGTGAATGGACTTCCGCCCTGAAGAACCTCGGCGTGCTGGAGCGGCAGGCGGGCCACGTTGAGGCCGCAGCGCAGTGCTTTCAGCAGGCGGCCTTGCTGGTCGAGGCGGAACGATCCGAGAGCACTTCAATGCTCGCCCGCCGCGACTGGCTCGTTCAGTTCGTCGATATCCTGGAAGGCGCCGCGGTTTCCGCAATCGCCGGCAACGATCAGGACGACCCCGAATCTGTCTCGCCGTTTGAATGGCTGGACCGCTGTGTCGGTCGCACGCTCGACGAGTGGATCGGACGGCGACAACTCGACCAGCCGCTTGAGCCGTCACGTTTCATCGCCGGGCAGCCGAATCGAGCGTCAAGGAATCTCTGGGGGCACGAGGGCTCAGCGGCGCAGCCTGCCGCTCGGGCGTGTTCTGCTCGTGAGCTGCGTGCTCTCGCGGAGGACCTGCAATCAACGCTGTTGCACCTGCGAGTGACTCAATGGGGGACTTGCGCGGCTGCCGTGTTTCCTGAGGGAACGATTGCGACGCGACTCGTTGAAACATTCACGTTCTCGGATCTCGATGAGCTACTGTCGGGCCTGTTTCTGGCAACAGCGGATGGAACTCAGAGGCTGTCGGTGCACTCCGCAGAAGCCGTCGCTCCGTCACCTCACTCGAGTCGACCGAATTCCGCCAGCACACTCGACGACGTGCTGCAGCAACTCGGCCACCGCGTGTGGCAGGAAGTTGACCGCTGGTTGCGCCGTCATCTGCCCGCGCAAGCTGCTGATGCTGCTCCGATTCCCCTCATCGTGTGCCCCGGCCCGGGACTGAATGTTCTGCCGCTGCACGCTCTGTCGGTTGCTGACGCACCGCACGCGCAGCTGGCACACGACCGCTACGACATCAGCTACACGCCGTCCTTCAGCCTGCTCTGGAATCGGCTGCGGAAGGAGCCACAGTCTGCCGACGCTGGCGAGCGGCGTCTGCTGACCGTCGCCGATCCCGTCGGTGATCTGCCGCACGCGGCATGGGAGGCACGTGTTGTTGCCAGCGCGTTTGATGGTGAGGTGACGTCTCTGCAGAGCGCGTCGACAGGAGACCGCAGTCAGCTCGCCTCTGTCGAGCACGTTCGCAAATGGTTCCCGAGATCAGAGGTGGCTCTGTTTGCAACGCATGCAGAGTTTCACAGTCGCGATCCCTGGAACCGGAGCCGGCTGGTGCTCTCGGGGGCGGACGCGGCAGATGCGACCGGCCAGGGGCAAACCGATCAAAAACAAACCGAGCGAGGTGTCAAACTCGTCAGTCATGGTTCGCCGCAAGAGACGCCGGGCTCGCCGCATTCGTCAACGGTCGCTCCGCCGGTCCCTGACTTTCTGACGTTGAATGATCTCTTCGAACTGAATCTCAAAGGCAACTGGCTGACGTTTTTCTCGGCCTGTGATTCGGCGCTGGCTGACGTTCGCGATCCGACCTGCGAAGCGATTGGCTTTCCGGGGGCCATGCTGGTGACGGGCGGCCAGACCGCAATCGGAAGTCTCTGGAAAGTCGACGACACCGCGACGGCCTTACTCAGCACGCGGTTCTTTCAGGAACTGACCCAGCTTGATGATTCGCAGCGCAGGCTTCCCCGGCAGAAGTCCCTGGCCCTGTGGCGTGCTCAGAGATGGCTGCGGCAGTTGACGCGATGCGAAGCCGAGCGAATTCTGGGGCAGCGTCTTGAACCGCATCTCACAGCAGAACCGCCGTTTGCCGCTCCGCAACTGTGGGCAGCGTTTGGCTGTTACGGCGTCCCATAAGCCGGCGTCCTGCCGGACGGTGTGGCCGCGGCGTTCGATCGTGAGCGGCGACTAACGCGCAATCTTCACGTAGTGCTTTGTCAGAGAAGTATTCCGGGGTAGCGAAACTCGCCAGGAGTTTCGGTCACTCGCAGCTGCCGAAAGTCCTGGCGACTTTCGCTACTGAGCGCATCCGAGAATGCTTGTTTGACAACGCAGCGGCCCGAAAAGGCTTGCTGCACGCACCCTGCAACCTTCATGAATCATCCGGGTTTGAACTGGCGAAGTCAGAAAGTTGATTCCGGCACGGACCTCACCACTTTCCGAACAGGTCAGGAATGGACTGCGCCACCAGAGGCTGCAGGCGTCGCGGCCAGTTGCCAGTGCCAGTTTCAGCGTCCGTGCCAGAGTCATCATCCAGCAGAGTCGCGATGACGACGGGGCGATCCGATTCGGCAAAGCCACGCTGGATCAGAGCAAGCTCCTCAAGGAACCACGGATCGTCCAGGGCAGCTATCGACAGAAAGAGAATGATCACGTCAGCATTCATCGACTGCAGCACGATGCGATGCTCCCAGCGTTCGCCGCTTGTGTGCCGCAGAGTTCTCAGGCCAGAACCGACGTACGGAATTCCGGAGAGCCGATCGAGCTGCGACCGAACTCGCGCTCGATCAGCATCGCAGCAGCCGACGTAGGCCGTGCGGAACGGAGGCGACAGCTCAAGGTCTGAATCGAGCCGTCGATAATTGACGGACGCTCGATCGCCGGCGCTGTCAGGAGCGACTCGTTCGACCGCTGAGGCTCGTTCGATTGCCAGCGGGAAACGAGCGGCGGCGACCGGGATGGAATTCTGACCGCTCAGGAGCGTGATCTGCGCGTTCGTGCCTGACTGACCATGAGATGTCGGCCCCTGGCTCAATTGCAGACTGAACCGAATGGTGGATTCGACAGACGAATCTTCATTGGCCAGTTCGACTCGCACGGGAAGGCAGCCCGGCGCGCTCAGGCAGAACTCCCACGGACCATTGCGATGTGGCAGCAGCGGTCGATCCCAGGCCGGCGGTAACGTCAACGTCACGACGTTCTCGCCCTCGTGACGGAGCATGGCCGGCGCCGAAATCCGCAGCCTCTGCGATGACTCGGACTCTGGGGGAACAGTAGATTGTGTGGGCTCGCCCGCCGCTGCGTCCGCGGAGAAGGAACGCGTGATCGAACGCTGCTGCGATGCCTCGCGGGAAGCGGACGGTGTTGAATGTCGAACGGTCACCACCTTGACGGCGGGCACGTTTGAATCGCTGTCAACGACCTCGTGCGAGACGAGTTGCATGCCGCGCGTCCGTGCCTCGGCGGGTAACCCGGCGACCTGCTGTTCAATCAGAGTTCGCCAGCCCTGCGGCTCAAGGTCCATCCGCTCGCTGGTCCAGAGAAACGCCATCCGCTCACTGCCGGCTGGCGGCGACAACTGCAGGACCAGTTCGTGAGGCTGCTGCGGAGTCAGGCGGGAATCGTGACCGCGATCCGGAGGGAACACGACATCGATGTCCCCCGAGGAGTCGAGATTGACGACCGTCAGGTAGCCGTCGCGGCTCGTCGCCACGTCGAACCTCACGAAGTCCCCGGTCTCGACGACGACCGGTTCCCGCGAACCTGCCGCGGCAAAGCCCGCGTGTTCAACAAACTCTGACGAAGCCGGTTTTGCTGTCGAGACCGCAACGCGCAGTCGGTTGCCGCTTCGCTGCTCAAGCAGGTTCAGCGAGTCGGCCAGTGACTGCAGATGCGCGGACCTGACTTGCTCGGCGAACTCGGCCAGCGAAGCGCGCCTGTCAGGCGAAGGATCAAGTCCGGCCAGCAGTGCGTCGCGGACGGCCACGGGCACATCGGCCCAGACGGCAGCTTCCGAGTGCAGTCCGGCCCGCGCCTGCCGCAGGCTCAGATTCGCGTTCTTTGCATCAAACGCCGTCGCACCGGTACCGAGAAAGAACAGCGTCGCCGCCAGTGAGAAGACATCGGACGTTTCGGACACCTGGCCGGTCAACAGTTCCGGCGGCAGGTAACCGGGAGTTCCACCGTGCTCGCGAATCGCCGATGCAGTCGCGGCCAGACCGAAATCCACCAGCACCGCCCGGTCAGTCTTTTTGTCGAGCAGAATGTTGGCCGGCTTGATGTCGCGATGCAGAACTCCCGCCGCATGCACATCCTCAAGACCGCTGGCAATCTCTGCGACGTAGCGACAGGCATCCGCCCAGTCGATCGGCCCCTGCCGTGCGACCAGTGAACTGAGCGATGGCCCGTCGATGAACTCCATGACCAGCGCCAGATAAGGCGGCGCGACGACACAGTCATGCAGGATCATGCGATGTACGTGCCGAGGCAGGCGTCCCATGATGCGCGCCTCCTCCAGAAGCCGGTCGAGACCACTGTCTGCCTTGATGGCCGGGTGATCGCGATTCTGCTGATCTTCGCGAGCGAGTTCTCGGCCAGTGAAATCTCCTCCGACATTGAAGTCCCCTCGGCCGGTGAAATTACTGAGCAGTACGAGCTTGACGGCTCGCAGTTCCGACAGGTGCGTGTGGCGACACAGCCACACCTGTCCCTGTCCCCCCGTGTCGATCAGCTCCAGGAATTCGTGATTGGCGAGATCGAAGGCAGGATGAGCATCAGCTGGTCCTGCTTGACGGAACGCGCCGTCTTCACCTGCAAGCGCGGCGAATTCGAGTTGCTCTGCCAGTTCTGTACGACACGCGTTGCATTCGGCAACGTGCTGCTGCAGTCGCCGGTGGTGAGCGGCGTCCAGAACTCCCTGCGACCAGGCCGACACTTCTTCCGTGGTCAGGCAGGGCGCCTGCTGCGTGTCTCCATGATTGACCGGATCAGTGTTGACACGGCCCGGAGAAAGCCCGTCCGGACACAGCGCGTCCGGAGAAACAATGAAGGTGCGATCCCCGGATTCAGAATCAGACACAGTACTTCGCGCCACGTCTGCGTCAGCCGCGTGTTCAAACACCAGCTTGAGTTCCGTGAGAAGTTCAGGCATGAGATCCGGAAACGCTGTTGCGACAGATGCCGGATCAACAATCTGCCCCGCCGACAGATCTGCCAGACATGCCTGGATGATCTCGTCGATTTGCTCACGTCGATTCATGCGGGAAAGTCTCCATTGCTGTCGGTCTACGGACCGACTCAGGAACGCGTCCGAAACAACTTCCCCATAGTGGCGCCTCGCTCCGCGAGGCCAGCCCAATTGCCAGGCCTACCTCGCGGAGCGCGGTGCCACTGTAAAACGGGAAGTTGTTTTGAACGCGTTCCTCAGCGTGTCGCTGCCGGACTCGCGGACACGAACGAGTGAATCAGGGACGAGCCTCTCACGCAGTCAGATCTCAGGATTCGCACGGCGCGCTCCAGAGTGATTCGATCGACCTTCGGCACAGTCCAGCGGCAGCGCCGGCGTAAACGAATCGCCCAGTGCTTCCCGGAGTTTGAACCGCGCCCGCTTCGCCCGGGTTTTGACTGCCGCTTCAGAAATCTCCAGCTCCACAGCCGTTTCTGTGACCGACAGCTTCTCAAAGTAACGCAGATGCAGGAGTTCACGATCGCTTTCCGGCAGTTCGTTCAGTGCCTTCTGGAACTTCTGAAAACGTTCGATTGCCCGCAGTTGACGGCTGGGTGTGGCGACGGCTGATTCCGGTTCCCGTCGCGGGGCACCGTCTTCGCCTGAGTGTTCGCCAGCTTCTCCGCGGCCGATCTCCGACGTGCGTCGACGCTGCAGTTCCTGAACGCGGTGTCCCATGATTGCGGCGATCCAGCTCACAAACTGTGCTTCTCCCTGCCAGACGAAATCCATGAAGCCGCGCCGCCCTCTTAACCAGGCATCCTGCAGCAGTTCGTCTGCATCGCGTTGCGCGTATGGCAGACGCCTCATGACAAAGAGGGCTCTGGTTTCGATCTGGTGACTCAGATTTTCCCAGAGTTCATCAAAGATCGATTCGCGGACGATGCCGACCGCCGTTCGATCCAGGCTGGCCGCCGCTTCTTCAGGCGACACGTTTCTCAGGTACTGCGCCAGTCGCGCCGCCACGGTTTCCAGCGACCGATCGATCTGCTCGGGCGAGAACGACGGGATGATCGCCTCGACAAGCAGGCGCGTGCGCAGCCGATAACGCTCGACAAGAGCATCGCGGGCATTCGCGTCGCCCCGCTCAAGTGCTGCCAGCAGTGCTGCGCTGTCCGACATGCCGATTTCTCCTGATCCAGATTCGTCCCGGCCATCGTACCGGTCCGCGAATCGAATCAGCCACTGACGGTCCGGAATGCACCGACGGTCCGGAACGCTGCACCGTCGACTCAGAAAGCAGATTCGAAATTTTCAAAAACTTCGTGTCACCAATCGAGCAGCCGGCTCCTTTGCTGAATGTGCCCGGCGGAACACCTCACTGGCTTCCGCTGCCAGAGAACACGCACGCATCTGAACCTCGCGGTATGGCACAGCCGGTTCTGATGCCCGTCAGGAGCCCGACATGTCCAGAACTCAGATCAACGTTCGACACGCCCAGCCCACATCGTTCGAGCTGTTTGCGGAGTTGCCAGCACTGCTCGCGACCGCCGCTCAGCCTGACGACAGCAGGGCCTCACAGATCGAAGCCCGCTTCAAACTCTGCGGTCGGATTCTCGATGCCTTGCCGCTGGCCTCAGACGAATACCTCTTCGCCCGGAACTGGCTGACGTCGGCGCAGAACCTGTGGAGCCGCGGGGACGGCCATGTCGCTCGATTTCAGGTCCTCCAGATTCTCCGCCGCCTCAAGGGCGAACTGTGTGCCGCTGCCGACCGCGAAAGGAAGCAGCACGCAGATATCCGGATCTGTCCACGGGATTGAACTCATCACATTGTTAGCGTACCGTGAATCCTTAACGAGACTGCCTGCCGACTGACTGCTGAGGTCTTCCCCGCCGCAACAGTCAATCCATTCTGGAGAGCACACGGAATGCGGACTGGAGAACCAAAGATTCCGCTGCTGAAGCAGGTGACCTGCCCGACCTGCTGGCACGAGTTTCCTCCCGAAGAAATGCACTGGATTGCGGTGCATGACGAACTCGTCGACGAACGCTTCAATGGAAATCGGCAACTGCGGTTTCTCCCGTCGCGGTTCACAATCGGAGGGATGGCCTACGACGAGAAAGGCCGGGAGTGTACGGAGATGGCCTGCCCGCGATGCGGCAACGTCATCATCCCGCACCTGCTGCAGATGCGACCGCTGTTTCTTTCGATTCTTGGCGCGCCCGGAAGCGGCAAGTCGTTTTATCTGGCCGCAGCCGTTCGAGAACTCCAGAGGACGCTCGGTGCGCGGCTCAACATCCGGTTTCAGAACTCGAACCCGCTGGGCAATCACCTGATCACGGGCTACGTCAAGGAACTCTTTGACCATGCCGATGACCCGGACACGACCGTCAAGCTGAAGAAGACAGAGCTGGACGGAGACGACTGGTACTACCGGACCATCATCAACGGTCAGGATATGCTGCTGCCCAAGCCGTATCAGTACGCCGTGCAGCCGTCTCGCAACCACGTCATGTTCAGAGATCAGGGCGGGATTTCCCGAGTGCTGAGCCTCTACGACAACGCTGGTGAGCACTTCCTCCCCGGTAGCATCACAGGAACTGCCCCGGTCATTGACCACCTGGCTCGGTCTGAGGCACTCCTTTTCGTTTACGACCCGCTCCAGGAATCTTCGTTTCGCGAGCGTTGCAAACAGCACAGCGGCGCGCTGGACCCGCAGGTGGAATACGCTCCGTTCAAGTATCCTCAGGCCGACGTGCTCGCCGAGGCCGCGGCCCACGTCAAGCGGCTGAAGAAGATTCCCGCGACCGAACTCTACGAAAAACCCCTCGTGGTCATCGTCCAGAAATTCGATGCCTGGCAGCCACTCGTCGGCAACGCGCTTGACAAGCTCGATAAAGTCTGGGGTGTTGATGCCGAGGGCCAGGCGCTGCTCGATTCGGACATGATCCGGACGATCTCCAGAATCGTCGAGGACCTGCTGCTGGATGTCGCCCCGGCGATTGTCAACGAGGCACAGTCCTTCTGTGAGGAAGTGGTTTTCATTCCGGTCACGGCAACCGGTCGCTCGCCTTTGGTGAAGGGGATGGACGATTCCGGGCGTCCCGACCTGCTGTTTCAACCGGGAACACTTACGCCGCGGTGGTGCGAACTGCCGGTCCTGTATGCTCTGTTGCGAGCGGCCAGGGATCGCGAAGGCGGAGCACTGCTGCGCAAGGTGGTTCGCAAGCCCAAGGCAAAACGGAAACGCGAGGGGGTCGTGCCGTTCCGCCAGCCGGAGGCCGAGACAGGTTCCACGGAGGACGACGGTGACGTGAGCGCGTGGAAGACGCAGTAGCTGATTTCCCGTGCTGAGGTGCTCCGGAGGAACGTCGGACGGTCAATCGCACAGAAGAGTCGCAGCACACGACAGACGCGGCACAGAACAGACGCATCAGAAACACCGGTCATAATTGAGGAGCTGATGGCGTGAGTCAGGAGATTGTCTTTACCTCGGCGGAGCGCGGCCTGCGTTCCGGAAGTACCGGATTCTGTACGGTCCGCAGCACAGCCGGCATGCCCGCCAATACGGCTTCGGTGCTCGAACAGCTCACCGGGTACACACATGCGTTTGACGCTTACGACCGGAACGTCATGGACAGGCATCCGGTCAACTACGCCCACTACATCACGCAGGTCGCCGGGCAGCGTCTGCATATCCTCGGACGCATCAGTAACGCGCCGCTGGACCACACCAATCGCTCCAACAAACTCGCCCACCTGCTGGCGATCGACGATGACGAGATCGACCTGGCGAGAACCCGTGGCCCGGCAGCCGTCATCGAGCAGCGCATCGCCTCGCGCGGAAAACAGCTCGATTCAAAAGACGCCCAGTTCTGGATGACCGAGTGGTCTTCCGATCGCGAACCGGTTGTGCTGCCGGACTCGAAGACGTACCAGGTCCCGGCGGAACGTGATGCCCCGGTGCTGTGCAATACCTGGAAGCAGGTTCTGGGCGATGCCGGCTGGGCAGCGACACTCGCCGACTCCATTCATGACCGGAAACGCAAAACCGTCCCGATTGTGTTCTCTGTCGAGCAGAAAGACCTGTGTCTGGCTCTCGTGACCGAGGCCCTCAGTCTGCTGCCGCCGGAAGAACGCTGGGACGTCACGTTCAGCACGTTCTACTCGGGCAGCCTGCCGACGAAAGTCGAATGCCGCTGGCAGTTCCTGCTCGATTCGACCGACCTCGCGAAGAAGGCACTCCGGACAGCGCACCGCAACCCGGTCATCGACCTGACGTCGCTGCGCGGAACCCCGGCCGAACCCAACGAACTGACCCCGTTCGTTCTGAGCAAGGATCGCCCCTGGCTGTCGACATCGCGAAAGCGACCGGAGCAGCGAATTCCCCGCAACCCTGGATTCCGTCCGCCCAGGGAACAGGACGATTTCGACGCCGCCAGTTCAGACGCTGATGTCGACTCAGACGGTACCTACAGCTTGGGGGGCGACTACGATTCGTACTCATCGAAGCGGCGCCCCGGATCGCCGGAACGTCAGACCAACTGGATGCCAAAGGTTGTCATCGGGTGCGCCGTTCTGCTGTTCATTCTGTGCGGCATCATCCTGCTGCCAGGATCATCGTCGAAACCCACCGACGAGTTCTCGCAGCTTGCTCAAGCCGACCAGGCGAAGTCTGCCAAACAACGCGAGGAAGAGCTTGTGCAGCAGCGGATCGCCCAACGCCAGAAAGAGCGAGCGCCCGAACCACCTAAGCGACGAGAACCCGTACCAGAGGCTCCTGATCCCACTCCGGCGATCACTCCCGTAAAGCAGTCGAAACCTGAGAGCGACTCGATTGCTGCAGTGCCCACTCCAGACAGGAAAGCAGTTCCGCAGAAAACCGACAAGCCAGCACCTGACCATCTCCCGTTCGATTTTATCCGCAGTAATCTCGATGGCCGTTTGTCACTACCCGAGCCACCACGAGGAACACTCAGCCGACAAACCAACACCGACCTGGCGACTGTCCATCTTGATTCCGCTCTCGACTGTCACCTCAGCATCCTGGGATCCGAATCTGTTCTAAAACCGGGGAACACATTCGATGTCACCACTCAGGACATTGTTGATCTGGGAAAACCGATCCGGAAATGGCATATCTCCATAACCCAACCGAAAAGTGGCCTGTCGCGCAAGCAGGTTGTGGGGACCTTCACTCTTGCGGACGGCACTCTGAGTTTTCGCTGGGATCCTGGGGCGACGCTCGAATTGCAGAACGCTGAGGTTCAACTGGATGCACAGATTGGCGAGACCGCAGACAGCATCGTCTGCAGTCTCCGCAGCCCGAGATATCATGACGTCGCCGGAGTCAGTAACGATCCCGACAAGAGGAGAATCGTTCTTATCGACCAGGCAGAGCGTCCGCGCCCGGAGGCCTTCGTTCTCGATTGCACGGTCAGCGGCCTTCCCGAGCACTACAGCGGAAAAACAACGGCGTCGCTCAAGATTCCCACGGAGCAGAATCGTGCTCCCGGAATTCCAAAACCGAATCTCATCCTGATCAAGGGGGCTCAGGATGTTGATGGGACCAGATACAGCCTCATGGAACTGGAGATCGCGTTTGAGCAGGACACCACCGGAAGTCTCGTTTTGCAGATCGCACTCTGGTATACGATCCCGGTCCTTGACAAACAGGGCAATCTTCAACTGAGCAGGCAACGGTTCGTCGAGAGCGTGTTTGAACAGCTCCCAACCAAGAACCGTGAAAAGCTCGCAACAGCGAATCAGGCGCTCCGGGAAGTCAAGGAAGCGATCGCGAAGCTCGAACCTGTTCTCGCTGACCTGAAGAAGAAGGCGGAGAAGCAGCCCGACAAGCCCGTTCCCGGACTGCCAGGGGCGAGTGCCGAGATGCAGCGGCTGACGAGTGCTCGGCAGTCGATTGAAAGAATCGAGAGCATCCTTGTCGCTGGCACGACGTGGCAGGAACTCATCAGCCGCGACCTGGCCCGACTCAAAGAGAATATTGAGATCCGTTACGAGCTGAAGCGACTGAGTTCAACAAGCGAAGGCGTGACTGAGCCGATTGTCGCAACTCGAGGTTGAGAGTCGGCTGTCACATAAGGCAGGTCGTCCGAAACAGTTTCACAATTGAAAAACAATAGCGAACGCATTCTCACCTTGAAACACACCATGCCGACCATCGCCCCGCGGAACAATTACGTTGTGGCACAGTGTCGCACTTGTGGGAAAACTTCTTCGGGCAGCGAACGATCGACGCGCATCAGATGATTCATTGAACTGGAAATAACAACCATGCACCGCAGATCGGTGTAAGGAACTTCTCATGACATCACCATCTCCTCCACCGTTGCCTCCGCCGCTTCATGCTCCGGGAGGCGGGATGAGCACTGTGGGTTCAGTGGCCAGTGGGTTCTGGACGCCGGTGGCGCTTGGTGTTCTTGGGGGGATTCTGGGCGTCTTTGCGACCGGGGCCGGGACTGTGGCTGTCGTGTCGGCCCCGGCGAACTCGTCGGATGGTTTTTCCACGCTTGTCGCAGGCAATGAGGCAGACAGCCGAGTCAATCCCGGCAGCACCGCCGCGAGCACGGGAGGATTCAACGGCAGCGCAGATTCACAGGACTCGTCTCAGTCCGCTTCCGGCTCGACAGCGACAGCACAAACCAGCCAGGGCAGTTCTCCCGCCTCGAACGCTGAAACTCCGGGCAGCAGCGCAGATGGCGGCGGAGGAAGTGGTGGTGCTGGCGGGCAGGCAGGTT
>Ga0209273_10001950_pt1 | contig 16800 bp, 13 predicted proteins | sample tdAd471_FD_187126 | JGI IMG/M metagenome (GOLD analysis project Ga0209273, IMG submission 187126) | Marine sediment microbial communities from the Atlantic coast under amendment with organic carbon and nitrate - tdAd47.1 (SPAdes)... | ecosystem: Environmental > Aquatic > Marine > Coastal >...
AAGATACCGTTTGTTAAGTTCCTCCTTGTTTTCCATTCTTCATACGCCGTGGAAAATTCTAAAATTGGCTTGTGAAAGCCAGTATGCTTGTCTATAATATAGTACTCAGTACCCAGCTTTAACCTTTTTACTTTTTTGGGCTTGATTGAAGCCAGTTTGTACCTGTGGTATGAACTTTTGGCGATGGTGGTATCTGTCATGGCTATAAAATCATAATTTTTGGTCTGGTATGTAAAAGGATTTGTGTATTGCGAAACCAGTTCGCATGCAACGGAAAAGTTCTCCGATGATAACAGTTCACTTTTTAAAATCTCAGAGTTTATGGAAATCCCTTCATTATCGGTTAAATTTAAGGCATAGGTAACACTATCAACCTCAGTTAAAACAACCAAATAATCATTCTTCTTAGAGTTGGTGAGCAGTATTTTCCTAAAGGTTGTGTCCTTTTCTCTAAAAGGTCTATTTTTTATTTTAACCGAGTCCTGAAAGTGCGTCACCTCATACTCAATCCAATAATCAAATTCATATTTTTTTTGTGAAAAACCCATTGCGATGATTAATGAAAAAAGGATTACTGTAACTACTTTCATTCTGTTTGGATTTGGTTAAGCCTAATCGGTTGACCATCAAATTTAATAGAAAAGTAATGTGAATTCAGCTTATCTTATACCAATCGAACAATGTAACACTCCAAAAACATCTGATAAACTATTCCAGTTTCCCGATCAGTCCCCAACCATTGGCCTTGTCGATAACCACACAATGCAAAGTATTGAATCCCTTTTTAAGTTGTAGTGGCAGTTTGTTGGCAGTCAAGCCCAAATGGCCTTGAAACTGGTTGTTTTTGGACTGAAACGTGTTGTTTCCGTAGGTAATTGCCGCTATTTTTTACGCCCAACTCGAGTTTTATGCGTTCATGTACTTTCTCTTTTTGGAGACGGGTGATTTTCATTGCTTTGTACCAGTGATTCATAGTAGTAATGATCACAACCATAATTATTCATCAATCAAAAAACAACAGTAATGACAAAACATGTAACACTTTACTTTGCACTACTACTGATCTTCAGTAATTGTGCCTCTACAAAAACCAACGAACCAACTTTAAAGGATTATACCATTGGAGAAAAATGGACTTGGAAATGGGAACGCGCAGTGGAAGGAGAGGTTCGTGCACAGGGTGAAGACATCCAGGAAGTAGTAAACCACAATGGAACTTTAGGACTTTGGAACGGGGTAGATACCGTTCAAATTTCGAAAACCACAAATCAAAAGCAGGGCAGCACCCCGTTTCGTAATTGGCCTTTGCAGGTAGGGAAAAAATGGAAATACGAGTCAGAATGGGAAAATAATGAAGGTACCACGGGAAAAACCAGTCAAGATGCTGAAATTGTTTCATTTGAAGAGTTAAATGTGGAAGCCGGAACATTCAAGGCATATAAAATAGAATACAAAGGAATTGTAACCAATTCTAGAGGTTTTAAAGGGGAAATGACGGATATTTGGTGGTATTCCCCAGCATTAAAAACATATATCAAGCACGTTAATATGGATGGTTATGGGGTGTATGTAAATGAGTTGACCAGTTATTCCAAACCCGAGTAGTAATAACCATAAACAACAAGAGGCCCTAAAAATGAATGGTTCAATGCCCAACAAAACGACAAATACAAGACTATCCCTCTATTGGAAATGCCAATTTATTGGCTGGGGCATTGTTTCCCTTTTGTGGCTCTATATTGCGCTGGTACGGGATCAATTTACCATTACGCAAGCTTTAATCAATTATATCTTGGATGTTGCCATTTGTATTGGACTTACGCATACCTACCGTTTGGTAGCCCTAAGGTCAAATTGGAACCAGTTGGGGATAAAGAGGTTGATCAAGAAGGTTATCCCCTCTATTTTGGTGTTGGCCGTACTGTTCATGTTGATTATGAATTTAAAAACATCGGCTTACATTTATCTGGTCAATGACGCCAATACATTTCTGGAGAATTTATCGGTTTGGAATCCTGTTCTGATTACGGGGTTGAGGCATATGGCTATTTGGGTACTCGCTTACCATGCCTATCATTTCTATATTAAAGAGGTGCATACGGCTAAAACAAATGCCCAACTTTCCGTTGTTGCAAAGCAAAGTCAGTTGGACAATCTAGCCGCACAGTTGAACCCTCATTTTTTGTTCAATTCCTTAAATTCCATCAAAGCCTTGGTTTTTGAAAACCCGAAAAGTGCAAGAAGGGCCATCGACTTGTTATCCGACCTATTGCGTTCATCATTGTATGAAAAAGAACATACCACCATATCCATTGCAGAAGAAATGGCATTGGTAAAAGATTATGTAGAGTTGGAAAAACTTCGATTTGAGGAACGCCTGAATATTACATTTGATATTGATCAAACGCTTGAAAACTTTAAAATCCCGTCATTGAGTATTCAACTTTTGGTAGAAAATGCCATTAAGCATGGTATTGATAAACAATTGGATGGGGGGACCGTAGATATTTCGGTTCAAAAGAAGAACGATTATGTGGTGATAAGTGTTAAAAATCCTGGAACGCTTTCCAAAGGAAAACATAAAGGAGTAGGGTTAAAAAATCTGAAGGAACGCCTGTTGTTGAAATATGAGGGCAGGGCGGAGTTTAAGGTGGAAACCCCTTCGGAAAATAAGGTGGTTGCCACATTAATGATTCCAATTGAAAACTAATGAGCACGTATACAACTTTGATCATAGACGATGAGCGCTTGGCCCGGGAAGAGGTGCGAAGAGCACTTGAAGGCTATCCAGAATTTGAAATCGTGGGCGAAGCGAACAATGTGGAAGTTGCTATTGGTCTGATAGAAAAAGAACAACCGGATATCATCTTTTTGGACATTCATATGCCGGAGAAATCAGGGTTTGATTTGTTGGAGGAGTTGGGAACCGTTCCCGAAGTGGTGTTCACAACGGCCTATGATCAATATGCGGTTCAGGCCTTTGATGTAAATGCTTTGGATTATTTGGTAAAACCGCTAAGAGAAGAGCGCTTTGCCAAAACCATCGAAAAAGTGAAGTTGGAACTGCAAAAGAAGGAAGAGGAGCAAAAAGTACCCTTGGCAAGCCATCAAAAAATATTTATCAAGGATGGTGAAAAGGTATACTTTGTTGCGTTGGCGGAGATAATTTTAATCGAGTCCATGGACAATTATGCACGCTTGTATTTTGGTGATGAAAAAGCCATGATCAAACGCTCCCTGAACCAACTAGAAGAAAAATTGGACCCCAACACCTTTTTTAGGGCCAACCGAAGTCAGATCATCAATACGGAATACATCAAAGAAATCCACCCGTATTTTAACAACAAACTACAGTTGGTATTGACCACAGGGGAAAAGATAGCGCTCTCGAGCAGGCAATCGGTAAAGTTCAAAAAGCGGAACAGTTTGTAGCGGTTTCACAAGCAATCAAATCAACATAACGAATAGCAAAAACATATTGCTTTAGGACGGGTATGTCCTGAACTAAAAATCAATCAAAATGAAAAAATCAATCAACAAAACATTTATTCTTGTAGTGGTAGCCCTCTGTTTTTTAGCCTCGTGCAAGAAACAAGCCCCCGTTCAAACCCCAAGAGCGATTACGGAAGATGGCAAAGCGTACCTGGTTCAGGACAGTATTTTGATTTCAACCGGTGATGGAGCAAAAATCCATGCAATCGTAGTTCGAAATGCCGAAGCTTCCGAACCAAGTCCAGCCGTATTGTTTCATACCATCTACGCACGCAAAAGTGACTTGAAAAGAGCCAAAATGGCTGCAGACCATGGGTATGTGGGGGTAGTTTCGTATACTCGCGGCAAGGGCCTGAGCCCTGATTCGATAGTCCCCTATAAATATGAGTCAACCGACACCTACGAGGTAATCGATTGGATCAGTAAACAAGATTGGAGCAACCAAAAAGTGGGGATGTATGGTGGTAGTTACGTCGGCTTCACCCAATGGGCTGCAGTAAAGCACAAGGTGCATCCTGCCTTAAAAACCATTGTTCCTTCGGTCTCCGCAGCGCCGGGTATCGCAGAACCTATGGAAAATGGGGTATATTTTAATTTCCACTTTCCTTGGCACCATTATGTTTCTAACAACAAGTATTTGGACACTACTTTGTATTATAATGGCCAAAGGTGGCGAGACCTTAACATGAAATGGTTTGAAAAAGGGGTGGCCTACAATGCCATGGATAGCTTGGACGGATTGCCCAATCCACAGTTTCGAGAGCGGTTATTACACCCCACCTACGATGCCTATTGGCAAAACATGATGCCCTACCAAGAGGAGTTTGCGCATATTGACATTCCTGTTTTGGCAACAACAGGATACTATGATGGTGGGCAAGTCGGAACGCAGTACTATTTGAAAGAACATACCAAATACAACAAAAATGCAGAGCATTATCTGGTTATAGGGCCATACACCCATTTTGGAGCCCAGGAAAAACCCAGTGCCCACATTTTTGGGTACGATATCGACCCTGTGGCCCAAATTGATATCACGGAATTGATCTTTGAATGGTTTGATTATATCTTAAAAGATGAGGCTAAACCCAAATTATTGCAGGACAAAATCAACTATCAGGTTATGGGAGCCAATGCATGGGGGCACGCTCCCTCGCTGCAGGAAATGGCGAATGACACGCTCAAGTATTATTTGAGCAACGAGCGTTCGGGAGTTGGCTTTGCATCGCTGTTTGATACCGGAAATAATGGAAAAGACACCCATTTCACACTTGCGGAGCAGCCTGTAGATGCTAATGAATATTTGGAACAGACCATTGATTTTACCGACCGAAGCAACTTTACCTGGAATTCAAGTGGTTGGAGAACTATTGTAGGGGACAGTTTAATGGTGGGGCATGGTTTTTCCTTTGCGACCCAAGCTTTTGACTCCGATTTTGAACTGAACGGTTCTTTTGGAGGGGAGATTTCGGTATCCATTAATAAAAAGGATTTTGATTATAAAGTTGTGTTGTTCGAGCAGACCCCAGAGGGCAAATTCTTTGCACTGACCTTGCCCTATGTGGGCAGGGCGAGTTATGTGCGAGATTGGGAGAGCCGACAACTGTTAACACCCCATGAAAAGGTGAAACTCCCATTTGGAATCGTGCGGATGACGAGCAAGAAAATAAGTAAAGGCAGTCGGTTGGTAGTGGTGGTCAACGGAATTAAAGACCCCTTTTCTGAAATTAATTATGGAACGGGCAAAAATGTTAGTGAAGAAACCATCAAAGATGCCAAAGAACCTTTGATCATTAAATGGTATGGGGACAGCTATTTGGAGATTCCGGTTAAAAGAAATTAAAAGGTTGTCCAGTAGTTGATGATCAACCCGAGACTTTTTCCGCGGTAAGGGTAATGTCTGGTTCGGTAAGGGTAAGTGATTTTACCTCCCCATCCTGAAAATCAAAACTGATGGTGACAGAAGGTGTACCATTGTAGGTGAATTGGTTATCCCCGATTTTGTACAGGGCACCTCCAAAGCCACCAATGGGCCCCAAGGATAGCAGTTTTCGCATGTTGACGCCTATGGTGAAGCCTTCAGTTTCCCCATTGCCATATTTGTAATCACCTAAGTATTTCTGCTGTTCCTCTGGACTTACATCTAGGTATTTGATGCCGCTTGCATTGCCCAAACCGGATAAATAATCGATGGTCTGTTCTAGGTGTTCCATTTGGGTTGCGGTCATTTTGTCCTTCATGCGCTCCCCTGCATAGGCGTGATCTAACAAACTTATTCCGTGTGGACCGGTAACTTCCTGTATTCCGGGAGCTGCTTCAATAGCAGATTTTACCACATTAAAATGACCCAACATCGCAAAAGTGAACAGGGTAGGACGAGCTCCTTTGCTCATCAAATACATCGCGATATCCCTTCGGCCAACATGGGATGCAGCTCCAATGGCCGATTCAAAATCACCAAAACGCCACTCCCAAACCGATCGCGAAAGTTCAGGTCTTTTTTCCACCAAGGCTTTTACGCCATCGAGATCAAAATGGGATTTCCCTACTACTTCCGCAATAATTTCTGGAGCTATGTTGGGAAAGTGTTGGGGTATGTTATCATTATAGGGCAACACCGAGGGATTGTTTGCATTTTGAGCTGCCCAAGAGATACTTGGGAACGACAACCCTAGCATTGCCAAGGAAGACGTTTTTAGCAAAGCTCTCCTGTTTACCGTATGTTTTTTTGATTCCATTTCCTTAAATGTACCAAAAAAGAAAAAGGGACGATGTTTCCAACGCCCCTTTAACAACAAAACCAGGGTTTTTTACAAAGTAATGCTCAAAAGCCTATCTTTTTGAAAGCTGATTCCTTTCAAAGCTTCATTTTTTCTTGTAAAAAAGCTGTTCAATGGAATTGATAGTCGGTGCCGGGTAATTGCGATAATACATTGGGTCCCAAATCCAAGGCCTTGGCACGACCGTCCAAAGTCGGGGCGATGGCGCCCTTTTCTTTGAGGTATTCCTCGATCACATCGTGGATGGTGTAGTCCATCACCTCCGTTTCCACGGTGTTGGGCATACGGCAGAGGGTGGGTAGTGGTTCACCTTCCCTGCGACAGGCGGACATGGAGTACAATTGATCTTCTACCATGGGTTTGCCACCGATCATAATGGAAGCCACACGTTCGCCCATCGGCTTGTTGGCATAAAAGGTAAGTTCCATGCCGGAAAAACGCACCAACCAGCCCCCAAATCGTTCCGTAGGGTCTGCAGCAAATACATTGTTCAGTTCTTTTTCCAGCCAGTTCTTGATCTGTTTACCGGTAGCCTTGCCCACTTTCACTTTTTCGTTTACAGGGAGCATGCTCCACAAATCCGCTTTGGTGATCGGGGACTTACCACCTTCTTCCACCGAAATTGGGGTGCTGAATCGGAATCCATTGGAAATGGAAATATCCACTCCTGTTTTCCATCGGGCGGCATCGGTGATAAAATTGTCCATGGGGTTTTCCACTACAAAATACCGATAGAGCGGAACACTGGTGTACCCCAATACTTGGTCTATTTCCTCTTTGTACGGTGCGGTTTCCTTGGCAATGACCTCAGCCACTTTTTCATCGGCAGGATATTTCTCGGGATCTACTTCCAAAAGGTCGTAGTCCTCGTTCACGATCTTGCCATCTTTTACGGTCAATGTGAGTTTGCCCACAAAGGAAGCAAAGGCCCCGGGTTCGGTCACTTTGGTGTATTCGGTCTCCAAAGGTCTGCGGATACGTTCGTGGGTATCGTTGCCCAGCACGTAGTCCACGCGCTCCAAGGCGGGATTGTTGGCCAGATTGTATTGTTTGCTGATACCAATGTGCGTCACCACAAAAAGGATGTCTACCCCTTGGTTATCCTTCAGTTCGTTGATGAGCGCTTCCAAGTTGGCATCGATGGGATCAAAACGGATACCTTCACTGAACGAAGGGTTCTGGCGTACCGGAATTTCGGGGTCGTTGTAGGAGATAAACCCCAGTTTTACGCCTTTCAATTCTTTTACAAAATACTGCGGAAACAAAGATTCTCCCGTGGCTTCGTGGTACATATTGGCCGAAATTACCGGAGTGTCATACTGGGTGAGCACGTCCATCATGGTTTTCTTTCCATATACCACTTCCCAGTTTCCTGGAATTAAAAAGTCGTAGCCCATGGTTTTGATGATCGGGGCAAAGGCCTGACCATGTGACAATGCAGCCACTGCACTTCCTTGAATCATATCGCCACCATCCAAGATCAAGGTGCCTTCGGGGTTTTTACTGCGTTCGTCCTCAAAAAGGGTTTTTACATGGGCGAGTCCTCCCAGTTTTCTAAAGGTGATCTGTTCGTTTTCCCAGAAAAGTTCGTCGTGGGGGAACAGCTGCCCGTGAATGTCGGCGGTCTGTAATATGGTGATGGTCTGTTCGCTGTCTTGCGCATGGGTTTTACCGTCCTTGCAAGCGGATAGGGTTCCGAAAAGCAGGGCGATAAGGCCCAAATATTTTATAGTTTGCATGTTGTTATTTTATAATTCGACTTAAGATAAGGGGGTAGGCAATGCCTGATGTGGAAAGGACTACTTACGAATAGATTTTGAACTGCCGATATAAAATGTAGAGGGGAACTACCGAGGCAAAGCGTTGCTTTTCGGCAGCGTTAAGGTGCTTTCCGCTGTTGGAAGCGGTAAAATAGCTAGGAGTTGCCACGGCTGGTAATAGGGCAGTGGCCCTATCCAACTGGTGCGATGTGGTACTCTCCCTATGCTGCACGGCCTCGTAGGAAGCGCACGAAGTGGATACCGTGGTTTTTATTTTATTGGAGACCTCGGATTTTTCCAAGCCGAGGGCATGTTCCAAGGAATTACGGACTTTGCAGGGCGCCACCAAAAGCAAACCTGCCAACAAAGCGGTAAACAGGATGCGGATGTCGAATGTGGATTTGTGGATTTCCGGCATATTCCAAAGTAAGTATTAATTAGCCAAAAAAGATGTAACTAAAGTTACAGAGGTTTGATAAAAATTAAAAAACAAATACTTAACTGGAAATAAAGTTTTTTTGGTGTAATTAAATATGGCTATTAATTTTCTTAATCACTAAATAGGTTATTTATTCTGTCAATATCCGAATCAGAATCTTGATTTGATGAATATCTTGGTCTATCATCATAAGCATCCTCAGCGTAACTAATTTGGTGATCAAGATAAATTTCCTCAATCCTTTCAGTTAAACCGGATGAATCAATGTATAAATCGGAAGTTGTAATATTGACACCCTTTGAAAAGAATTCTAATTCTTCAAAATATGACAACTCATCTGATATTATATCATCAATATCATCATTCAATTCATACCCAATTAATTCCTCATAATAATCATCGTAATCTACTTGAACATACTCGGTTTTTGGTGTGAAATCATAATCTGAAACATTGTCTACAATTCTTTGCTCTATGGTTTCAGATAAATACTCAACAAGAATTTCAGTAATCTTTCCATTATTGTCGGAATCTTCGATAAAATCCTCATAAGATTGAGAATAAATATCAAATAGGTTAACTATTCCATTATACTTTCTTTCGTCATATGCCGACTCATAAAGTGCTAAAACTATAGAGTTCCAATCGGCAATAATTAAACTATTCAACTCACTAATCTGATATACATTATTTAAGATATACAAATAGTCATCAAAGTTTGAGAAATGGATATCATTAAAATTCAATTCTTTAAACAAACGAATAAGCACCTTATTTTCAACTATGTTTTTAAATAATACTATAAGGGTTTTTAAAAATTCTAATTCAGAATTTTTAGAATTTGATGATTCTCTAAATTTGTCTTCCTTCTTTAGGAGAATCTTATAATATTTTTCCCCTTCAGCTCTATTATAATTGATATAATTATTTAAATGGGGATGGAAAATATTTACCACTTGATAAATAAACATCATTCCCTGAAATAGTCTTAACTTCTCAATATTTGAGTTTTTCAAAAAATTTATAAGAAAATCAGAAATAGAAGGATTGACAAACGAAATTATAGTTATTTTTTCTATCCCATCATACATTGTTTTCAAGTATGAACCTTCAAGATTTTTAATTGATTTATTGAATGAGTCATTTTTGACTTTATGGCCAAAATTTTCTACTTCATTTTCAATCCTAGAATTATATGCCTCCTCTAGTAAATCTTTTGAGGCCTCTCCTCTTAATGAAAATAATGAACTTAATAAAAACCTTTCTTCGTCATCTATTTGATTTTCATATGAATTCTTCCAAATTTCTTCTGGATTGTCTAGATTATTTAGAATGAAATTTAAGTAGTTTTCAGGAGTTACTTTATTGAGATGAACCTTGTTTGTGAAAAATTCAATCAATCTTGGGTTGTAATTATCATGTTCTATAATTTTAAAATAACTTTTATCCTTAAAAATATAATTCCGGTACTTCTCCTCTAGGTTTCCAAAGTAAACATGATTGTAAAGTATTTCAGCCTTTTGAAATAACGAATATTCATCTAAATAAATCTCAAAATTGGAATCATGATGTAGTTTACGATATCTTAATTTTTCATAAGCTGACAGAGCTTGATTTAAAATTGTTGTGCGAGTTGTGAGAATTAAAAATTTATTAGGGGATGATCTAATTCTACTAATAAATCTAATCAATGAGTTTTCGTTATTTCTGGGGTTTAATATTTCATAAATATTAGAACCAAGGAAGTCATCGAAATAAATTATTTGTTTTTTATCTTCATCAGGTGACAATAAATTTTCAGCTTCATTTATCTTATCTTCTATTACTAAGTGCTCAAAACCTTTATTAATAAAGTCTAAAGAAATCATCTGAGCTAAAGTAGTTTTTCCAACTCCGGGTGCACCAGTTATTAAGAGAACTTTTTGAGTTTTGAGTATTTTGGCAGCCTTATCATGAAAATCAGTTTTAACGTAATGGCTAATTTTATTTTCTAATTCAGATGTAAAATATTTTGATTTTAAATAGGCACTGTGGTTTATTATATTGGATAAGATAGAACTGCTAGAAAACCATAATTTGAAGTGGTTTTGTTCAATATCTTTAAACTTTGATAGCAAAGCATTTATTCGTTCATTCCAGTAAATATCATCAATACTTTTTATGTAAGGAGATAGGATTTTTTTAATTTCTTCTGCCTCTGATGGACTTAACTGTAATGATGTGGCAACAATATATCTCTCAGGCTTTAATTTTTTAACTTTAGGTAGTTCATGTTTACTCAACTGATATTTTAGTTGCGCGAATTTTGAGTTGGGATAGTGTTTTACTTGAACAATAATTTCATTGTCTTTCGATGTAGAATATCTTAAATCTATTCCTTTGTCTCTGCCCGATTTGAAATTTTGAAATTCAATTTCCATTTCAGCAGACAACAAATCCCTAATTAGAATTTCAAATTCTTTATCATTTAATGTTTTAAAATTATAGTTACTCATAAATTTAGGTAGTCTTTGAGTATTGCTTTTTGTTCTTTAATTTAGAATCCTGATAATGGTAATCGGTTAGACTTGACTCCTGAAACAAGCTGTTAATCATTTATGACTAATATTTAGTTGCTATAAACTAAGTTAACAGAAAAAACCTACAACCATTTGCGTTTTTCCGTAAGTACTCAACACTTTTATCAACAGTAATGCATTGGTATAGGGGGCAGTAGGTCTATCTCAGACTTTTTTATACATCCGGTTCGTTTGGCTCAAAGGCTACATCCAACCGCTGTATTTTTGGGTATTTTTCCGGCGTTAGCGTAAAAAAGATGTTCACTTCCCCGTTTTCGGCCTGTAGGGTATAGCGTCCCCGTAGCTGGTTTATAGGGTGCAGGTCACCCACCGCTTCAATGTTTCCGGCTTTTTCCAAAACTTCCTGTATCGCTGTCCTTCTTTTTTCTCGCGATCGGTCCAAATAAAAATTCTCGGCCAAAATCTGCTCTTCCAAAGCGGGTTCCCATTGCTGGATCAACTGGGTAAGCTGTTCTTGCCGTTCCAAGAGCACATCGGAGGCTGGTAATTTCCGTGGCTGTAGATCGGCCGTCTCGAACAATAATGTACTAAGCTCGTTTAACGACCAAGGTGAGGTATAGGTAAGGTTGCAAAAGGCCATAATGCCCACGCCATACTCGGGGTAAAAGGTATAGTTGCTGCCAAAGCCGGGCAACGCGCCTCCGTGCGAGACCCTTTTAAGGCCATTGCAGTATTCCGTAATGCCCAATCCAAAGCCGTAGCCGGCCAAAACAGCGCAATCGTCTCCTTTATAATCTTTTGCATTGGCGTACAGTCTTGGGAACTGTGGCGTCTGCATTTCGCGCAACGAACTTCGTTTTATGGGGCCGTTGTCATCGTCGTTCCGTGGAGGCCATGCGGAAAGGTGAAAACTCACGTATTTACTAAAATCTTCTATGGAGGTAATGAGTCCGCCCATGGCACCAAAAGCGCCATCGTGGAGCATGGGTTCCAGTTTCCATTGCTCATCTTCCCAGCGATACCCAATGGCCAGTTGTTCTTCTGGAATGCCTTCGTATTCCCAATAGGTGTGGTCCATGCCCAAGGGCTTAAAAATATTTTGGGTGATATAATCTTGATAGGGCATCCCAGAAACCTTGGAAACAATATGCCCTAAAAGGGCATAGCCGGTATTGCTGTATTCGTACTCGTAGGAGGGAACATTGGAAAAGGAGATGCCTTCATCCACAAGATCGATCAGCATTTTATCAGGTTCGTCCAACTGGCGGTCGCCCCAAGGATTGTCCTCGGGAAATCCGGCCGTCATGGTCAACAGGTTTTCAATGTCGATGGTCGGTGCATCCTTGGTCAGGTAGGTGAGCTTCGACATTTCGGGAACGTACTTGCTAACAGGGTCGTTCAGCGACAATTTTCCTTCATCCCGAAGTTTTATAATGGCCATGGCGGTAAAACTTTTGGTCATGGAGGCTATTCGGAAAGCGGATGAGGGCGAAGCGGGAATCTCCTTCTCAAGGTTCAGGTATCCGGTGGCAGCGGTAAACACCAATTCATTGTCCACTACAATGCCGAAGGCAACACCCGGTAAATGCTCGGCCTTGGCATGCTCCTCGATGGATTGCTGTAGCTCGGGTGCAATTTGTTTGATTTTTTCTATCCGATCATCGGGGTTAAAAATCGGAGCTTTGTACGATTCGGAATAGGCATGGGCGGGACTTTCGACCGTTGTTTCGGTGGTTTGTTTTGTATTGCAGGAGAAAAGGCTTATCACCAAACAAATCGCGGTAAGCTGGTAAAGTAAGTGTTTCATTCTTTTAGTGTTAGAAGGTGCATGTTAAAGATAGGATTCATTTTATAATGAATGGGAGGTTTTAATATCGCCAAAGGTTACCATTTGGATGTTGTACTTTTTAAGCATATCCCTTGTTTTTTCGCTGGTGAAAAAGTCGAAATCCTGCTGTCGCCACTCCGAACCAAAATTGGGATGGTTGATAGTTATGCCCTGCATTTCGTGCTCGTCAAAGGCGGGATGGATCAAAATAAGATTGAGGCCTGGGCCAAGATTTTCCAAAACGGATTGGTAATAGGCGGCCAACCCATCATTTTCAAAATATTGGAACTCGCCCACATAGGTATGGTCAATTACAAAGTCATTTTTTTTAATGTGGGTTTTGGGATTCAGACCTACCATTTGCATCACTTGCTCATTCACCAAAACGGAAAGATTGTAATGCTCGCCCAAACGTTTATAGATTTTTAAATACTCTGCATGGGCACCCACACTGTACATATGGGAATCGATATGGGTAGGGGCGAGGCCATAATTCAGGGCTTTTTCTATCTGTGCCCGAAGTTCTTTTTCCACATCTTCGGGAGTTGCATTTTCGCGCAATTGTTCTCTTTTTTTAAAGAAATGTCCGTGCTCGTCCACCAAACTGGGCACTTCGGAAACGGGCAACACGGGCCCAAAACGGTAATTTTCCCATTCGCAAGTAAGGGTAAGATGAATCCCGAGGTCGTATTGCGTGTTGTTTTTGGCAAACCTGGCCATTTCAAGAAACCACGGACAGGGGACCATCATGCTATAGGAATTCACGATACCTTTTTCCAATGCTTGAATAGTAGCTTGATTTTCGGAATGCGAAAGGCCGGCATCGTCTGCGTGGATAATCAATAGTTTGGTGTTCTTGTCAAATCCCAATCGTTGTGCTGTATTCATTCCTAGTGCTGTAAATGTTTATTCTTATGAAAGGTACTGTACCGAAAAATACCGAATTCTTTCGGAATTGACCATAAAAAAAGCCAGTAGCAAACTGCCACTGGCTTTTAAAAGTTATCTACATAAAGATGTTATTCGGTTACTTCGGGTTTTTCGGTAAAAGGGGTTATCCCAAAGGCCGGATACACATCAGAGGGGTAGTAAAACGTTCCTCCGCGCGATACCATGGCAATGGTTTTAATGGCTTTAATATCCTCCACCGGGTTGCCGGGCACCAAGAAGAAATCGGCCAATTTACCGGGCTCAATGCTTCCCAAACTTTCGTGCCCCAAGTATTGCGCCATATCGTAGCTCGCCAATTTTAAGACTTCGGCAGGGGTATAGCCCAATTGTTGGTTGTACAGCTCCAATTCGCGGTGCAGATTAAAGGCGCCGCCCAAATCGGTTCCGGCGACAATTAAAATGCCCTTGTCCTTCATCAGTTGAAGAGTTTCTACAATTTTGTCGTAGGCTTCGCGATAGGCTTTATCCTCTTCTTCGTCCGCAATCTGTGCCAAGGCCACTTTGAGGCTACGCTGCTCGTTGGGAGGCATGTGGTCCACATAATCCAAGGCACCGGGGGTTACCTCTCCGTTGCGGGAGAGCATTAAACGCTCGTGAATAGCCAGGGTAGGGTCCATCGCCGTTTCGTTGGCCACAAACAAATCCATGGTCTCTTGTACTTTGTCGCTGTTCAAGTCCAATTCGGGGAAGCGCTTCATGGCGGTCAAACGCAAAAGCGTTCTGGTATCTTCATCCGGTTCCAATACCCAGCCCAACATGGTCTGGTTAATGTGCGTCATTTCGTCGTAACCAGCGCGTAGCATATCGCTGGCGTTGGAAAATGCGGGTACGTGACCCGTTACGAAAAGGCCTTGGTCATGGGCTTTTTTTACAATGGCAGGGGCCCAATCGCCGTTCATGCTGTTGTACAGTTTCACCCCGTAAAATCCGAGACTGTCATACGTATCCACAGCGGCCAACGCTTCTTCTTGGCTTTCCACCAAAATACCGTTGTTACTGCTGTAGGGGCTTTTCCCTTCGATAAACCCAAGTCGGGTAACACGGGGGCCGGCCAATACGCCGGAGTTGATTTTTTCAATGAGGTTGCTGAGCACTTCGGTGTTGTTTCCCATATCGCGGAAGGAGGTCACTCCCGCCAAAATGTTCAACAGGGCACCATTATCGCCTGTGTGGGCATGCATTTCGTACAGTCCGGGAACTAAAGTTCCTCCATTGCCCTCGATGATTACTTCGTTCTCACCAGTGGCATCAGCTGCTTCGATGGCCGCAATTTTTTCACCTTCTACGACCACAGAAACCGGGTCGGTCAAGGATAGCGTCTTGGGGTCAAATACTTTTACGTTTTTGATACGCACTTTTTTGTTGTAGTTGTTGGCGTATTCTTTTTGAAGTTTTTCATAGCGCTCGGCGGAATAGTTTTCGGCCAATTCGCGCAGGCCTTTTTCTTCGGCTTCGTAACCGTCCCGAATCACAATATATCTTGGAGAGATTGCCGCGAAGAACGCTTTGTTTTCATCCATGATAAAATAGGATGGGTTCATTTCGGCACCGGAAAGGGCATAGGTGGTCAAAGCCAATTCTCCTTCGCCTGATGCATTAGGAACGCTCAAGTCTTCCATTTTGGTTAGGGTCAAGTTCCCAGCCGGAAGCACGGGCAAAGTGTTCTCTGGGGCATCCAAAAGCAAGCGGGCTGCCAAAACAGCGGTGTACGGGCTTCCAAATTGGTTTACGTAAATCTGTGGAGCCTCCACAGAGGCGCTCCCAGAGCCAGTGGCATCTGTCCAAGCGGCTTCTTCGCCTTCGAGGGAGAACTGCTCGTTAACGGCATTGCCAAAGGTGGTATTCCCGCTTACTTCCCAGTTTACAGGATAGCCTTCGGCGTTCAAAACGATGGTTTCTTTCATGGTCGGGCCACGACCGTTGTTTTTGTAATCGTAATCGATATTAATAGTGTCACCAGAGGTGTTGGCTTTTAAATAGCCCACTTTGGTCTCGCTGATGATCACGGAGTAGTTTTCTTCCCCTTGATGGTCTGCCAAGGACGATTTGGGTTCTGTTTTACAGGAATAGCCGGCCACGAGGACTAGGCTCAATAAAAGTAATCGGAGTTTCATACAATTGGTTTAAATTAAAGGTTCAAGGTAGTGAATTTTAAGGGTTGAATGTGAAGTTTAAGGACTGTACTCAATAAAATACAGCATCATCACTAATATGGGGTTTAGGGAAGAAGCGTTGTTATAGATTGTTTTCCATTGATAAATCAAGATTCTTAATGAGCATATGAATTCGTTAGTTCAATTTTTTAAAAATTAAGTGCATAGTTGTTGGATCGATTGAAGTCATATCAATTAATTTCAGCGATTGCACCATTTTCAATGTATTGGTCTTGTATTCTTTAAAATGAGGTGTTTCTAAATGCGCTTCGTAGGCTTTTTTGTCGGCATATATTTCCACAATCGTAATTTCTGTAGGATTTTGTTCCTTGTACATTGGAAAAATAGAGATTACACCACTTCCAGTTCCATTGAAGCTCTAGCTTCTTTTTTTAGTTCCGATAGGTATTCTGGAAGATGTTTAACCTCGATTTCGAGTTCAGCCATCCTAATCATCATTTTGTTGAAATCGACCTTTGAGGTTTTTTGTTTACAGGAAAAAGAAAGAATAGCAAGTGCAGAAATGAAATATATTTTTTTCATTGTTTAGGGGTGATTTTATTTAAGATTCACTTCAAGCACAAAGTCCGCTTGGTCATAATTGCGATTCTGGGGAAGCTGCACCAGCGTACCGTAGGAATTGCTGCTATGCTTCAGTTTTTTCTTCGATTGAAAATCAATCACGCTTTTAACATTGCCTGCTATGGTCGGGAAAAAGAAGTTGTCCGTTTTCCAATCCATGATGTGGATATAGATTTTATCGTCTTTATGGGTTGATACGCCCCAACTTTGCGGTGGAATAGGTCCGCCTCGGGTTCCGTAGATGGTTTCTCCATAGGTAGAGGTCCAATCCCCAATAACTTTTAGGGTGTCGATAA
>Ga0209273_10001957_pt1 | contig 16752 bp, 11 predicted proteins | sample tdAd471_FD_187126 | JGI IMG/M metagenome (GOLD analysis project Ga0209273, IMG submission 187126) | Marine sediment microbial communities from the Atlantic coast under amendment with organic carbon and nitrate - tdAd47.1 (SPAdes)... | ecosystem: Environmental > Aquatic > Marine > Coastal >...
CCAGGTGATCGACGGTTCTTCGAACACCAAAGTGTTTGATGCGGTAGTGTCTGGCACGCTTGGCTCCACGCCAGCGGGCGATATCGGTATCGCGGTGGGCATGCAGTACCGGAACGAGTTCTGGGGTCGTGATTATGACGATGTCTCGAACAGTGACGGTTTCGCGTTCCTGGTTGGTAACCCGGACTTCAGCGAAGGCCGTTCTGCTGTTGGCATCTTCGCGGAATCACTGATCCCGATCACAGACCAGCTGGACCTGTCTGTTGCTCTGCGTCATGAAAGCTATGGCGGCGACATCGGCAGCACCACTGATCCGAAGGTCTCGCTTCTCTATCGTCCAACCGACAGCTTGTCGTTGCGCGGTAGCTACTCCACCAGCTTCCGGGCACCAAGCGTGCTGCAGGTGGCCGGCGGTACGACATCGCTTGAGCAGGTCTCTGACCCCTCGAGCGGTGGTACAGCGTTCGCTGCGATTCGGGCGATTGCCCCAGAAGGCGGCCGGACGATCCGTCCGGAAACTGGCAAGGCCTGGAACTTTGGCCTGTCCTATGCTGGCGACAGCGGCCTTTCGGTTGATGTCGACTACTGGAACTACAGCTTTACCGACGTGATCATCAAAGAGAACTCGCAATCGGTAGTGAACGGCTTCAGCGATGACCCAGACCGGGTTATCCGTGCCCCTGGCACCAACGCGATCATCATGGTGATTGTTGACTTCCTGAATGCCTCCAGCGTGAAAACGCAAGGCTTCGACGTCAATGCTCGCTATGCTTTCGACACCGACTATGGCACCATCCAGCCATTCTTCGAGGCAACGCATGTCCTGAAGTATGACCTGGTGGATCCACAAGCCGGTGCTGTTGACGGTGCAGGCAACCGAAACTTCGCGAACTTCGGCAGCCCAACGCCAAGCTGGCGTTTCAACACTGGTGTGTCCTGGACCACAGAAGATCATGACCTGCGCTTCTATGTGCGTCATATCGGCGGTATGGACGACGACCAGAATGCCGGAAGCCGCGTCGGTGCGATGACCACGGTTGATGCTCAATATACCTTCAACATCGGCAGCCTGTTCGATGGTGGTGAAGGCTCCAGCATCCAGGTGGGTGTAATCAATGCCTTCGATAAGAAGCCACCATATGTTTCGACAAACGGGGGCTATGAATCGCGGACACACGATCCGCGTGGCCGAATGGTCTACGCGAAGCTGACCGCAGCATTCTAAAAAGTAAAACAGAGACACCGGGGCGAAATCTTTCGCCCCGGTTTCCGTTTAAGGCCAGAGTATTTATCGGAGTATTCGCCAAGCCAGAAAACGGTATGAAAAAAGTTGGCTCCGCCCAGTCATTTGACGGGTAGCAGCAACGGGTGTTTCAGGCGCCTGGTTGACGTTACGGAATTATGGTGTTCAAGAAGAAAATGGCGGATATCCGGGACTTTCTATTGTTGTTTTGACGTTACACAATTACCTGAAATCTTTAGAAAACTGATTTGAACCGCTTGACGTTAACGTAAATCAGGAGGCACAATTACCGGGAGATCAGATCTGGCTCAGGAAGGCGCCGACATTATCGGTTGGGTTTGCCAGGATGATTTGACTGTGGGAGGACAAAAGGGAGCAACTCGGCGGCATGGTCATCTGGCCACCGCTATCCGGCTATTTTCCCACCTGTAAGCGTAAGCATTGTGAAGATCTTGGCTTTTGCCATGAGGGCCCGGTTCCTATGTAGGGGAGCACTGTTGCCAGACAAGTGCCCCAGACAAACATCAGAGGAAAAAAGGGTTTTCATGTGTCTCAGCAAAAGTCGAAGGGAATGGGAAGGAAACCAATGAGCAAGAATTTAGGGCATAAAACCCGTGCATTTCTGATGACGACGGCTGCGGCCGCCGCTGTCGTGACCGGAGCCAGCCTCTCTGCCCAAGCGCAGGACAACGACTCCGAATTTTCACTTGAAGAGATTTTGGTAACGGCGCAGAAGCGGCCTCAGACGCTGCAGGAAACGCCGATTGCTGTATCCGTGACAGACGCTGCCACTATCGAGAAGTCCCATATGCTGGACATCTCGGACATGCAGTCTGTTGTGCCGTCACTCCGCGTATGGACGCTGCAGACGTCATCCAACACCAACTTCGCGATCCGGGGTTTTGGTAACGGTGCCAACAACGCCGGTATCGAGCCTTCTGTTGGTGTTTTCATCGACGGTGTTTACCGTTCCCGCTCTGCAGCCCAGATCGGCGACCTGCCGCGCCTGCAACGCGTAGAGGTCCTGCGTGGCCCACAAAGTACGCTTTTCGGCAAGAACGCATCCGCGGGTGTGATCAGCATTGTGACCGCTGCGCCGTCATTTGAAGCGGAAGGTGGCATCGAGGCCACTTACGGCAACTATGACGCTCGCCAGATCAAGGCTTACTACACCACGGGCCTGACCGACACATTCGCTGTCAGCATCTCTGGCGGTGTGAACAAGCGCGATGGTTATATTGAAACCAGCGACCCGAACATCGACGACATCAACGACCGCGACCGCTGGCACATTCGTGGCCAGGCGCTGTGGGAGCCGTCCGAGACTGTTTCTGTCCGCATGATTGCAGACTATAACGAACTGGACGAGCTTTGCTGCGGCGTGACCAACGTCCTCAACGGCCCGACAGCTGGCATTATCCAGCTTCTGGGCGGTGAAGTGCTCGACGACAGCGACCCGTTCGCATATCAGTCGCCGATCAACGAGGTTCCGGTGAACGAAATCAAGGACGGCGGCATCTCGCTCGAAGCTAATATTGATTTCGAAGGCTTTACGCTGACGTCTATCTCGGCGTACCGCAGCAACAAAAGCTTCAACGACACCGAGCCTGACTATACGGGCGGTGAGCTGCTGGACAGCGCCTATAATGACGCTGATATTGACACCTATACCCAGGAAATTCGGCTCTCTTCCACGGGCGTGAACACGCTGGACTGGATGGTCGGTGGGTATTTCTTCAAAGAAGACATCACCCAGATCCAGGGCCTGAAATACGGTGCGGATACCCGCAGCTATATCGACTTCCTGACAGGTGCGCCGGGTACGCTGGCAACGCTTGAGCTTCTCTCAGGCATGCCGTCCGGTTCTTTCTTCGCGGCCGATACAGCGACGCGGGAAACCTTCACCCAGGACAACACGGCCTTCTCGCTTTTCGCATCGCTTGATCTGCATATCACAGACCGGCTGACGCTGACCGGCGGCATCAACTATACGAAGGACAAGAAAACCGTTACCGGCAGCACCGTTAATGGCGACGCTTTCTCAAGCATCGACCTGTTCACTGTGAACGGCGGCTTTATCCCGACGGCCCTGTTTGGTCAGGCCTTTGCCGATAATACCGGTCTTGCACCCACGCCTGAGAACATCGCTTTCATTGAAAGCGTTGCACCGGGCACGTCAGCTGCGATCCAGTCCGGCGTAACGGCGGCACTTCAGGGCCTGCAGGCGCTGCAGTTCCAGCCGCAGTTCCTGGCGTTCCCGAACTCGGTTCAGGATGCCAAGACTAACGATGACAAGGTGACCTGGCAGGCGCGTGCGTCCTATGAGGTTAACGACAACATCAACGTCTACCTGAGCGCCGGCACGGGCTTCAAGTCCACCAGCTGGAACCTGTCGCGGGATGCTCGTCCGTTTGCGGCTAACCAGGCAGCACTTGAAGCGGCTGGCCTGACGCTGCCAAACCAAAGCTACGGTACGCTTTATGCCGGTCCGGAAAACTCGACCGTCTATGAGATCGGTATCAAGGCACGCTATTCGAAAGGGGCGATCAACATCGCGCTCTTCGACCAGACCATCAAGGGCTTCCAGTCCAACATCTTCCAGGGCACCGGCTTCGTTCTGGCAAACGCCGGTAAGCAGTCCACTAAAGGTCTTGAGATTGATGCGACCTGGGTACCAACGGAGAACCTTGAGTTCCGCTTCGCCGGTACGTTCCTTGATCCTGTCTATGACAGCTTCCCAGGTGCCGCTGGCCCGAACAGCACGGTGATTGACCTGTCTGGTGAAAAGCCAGCAGGCATTCATGAAACAAGCCTCTCAGCCGCAGCCACCTACTTCTTCGAACTGGGTGACAGCATGACTGGCTTCGTTCGCGGTGACTGGCAGTATGAAAGCGAAACCCAGGTTGTGGACAACGTCGATGGCGTGTTCCGTAAAGTCAGCCTGTTTAACGCCAGTGCTGGTCTTGAGTGGGAAAACGGCCTGAGCCTCACTGTTTGGGGCCGGAACCTGTTTAACGACGAGTTCTACCTGACTGCCTTCCCAGGCGTGATCCAGCCGGGCACAGTGAATGCCTATGCCAACCCACCGCGGATGTACGGCGCAACACTTGGCTACAAGTTCTAAAACACCAATCATATGATTGTGCAAAGGGCGGCCTTCGGTCGCCCTTTTCTTTTGCCGATGCCTTTGTCTCTGGCTCTTTGTGACATTTTCATTACATTTTTGTGACAGCCTGCTATAAGCGCCCAAGGGAAAGGTTTGGGGCTCTGGAAAACCTTTGCCAACAGAATGAAGGGAAAGGGAACGTCCATGGTTGATAACCACCCGGTGAACAAAGACCTGAAAAAGGTCCAGGCCTTCCGCGAAGGCGTGGCAAAAGAAAACCGCTCCATCGAGAACCTTGGGGTTGCCCTTGTGTTCCTTGTTCTCGTGTTGATCTACACGGCGATGACCCAAAGCGAAGGTTCTACCGGTATTTTCGTGATCGCTGCAGCTGTTATTGGCGGCTATATGGCGATGAACATCGGTGCCAACGATGTGGCGAACAATATCGGCCCGGCTGTGGGCTCCAAGGCGCTGACAATGGTTGGCGCCCTTGTGATTGCAGCGGTATTTGAAGCTGCAGGCGCGCTCCTTGCCGGTGGGGACGTGGTGTCCACCATTCGCAAAGGGATCATTGATCCAAGCGCGATGGCTGACCAGATGACGTTCATCTGGGCCATGATGTCTGCGCTTCTGGCTGCTGCCTTGTGGCTGAACCTGGCCACCTGGCTTGGTGCGCCGGTCTCCACCACCCACTCGATCGTCGGTGGTGTCGTGGGCGCGGGTATTGCGGCTGCCGGTGCCGCCAGCGTGGAATGGGGCCAGATGGGCGCTATCGCGGCAAGCTGGGTAATTTCCCCGCTTCTTGGTGGGCTTATTGCAGCTCTGTTCCTGTTCTTCATCAAAAGGAACATCCTTTATAAGGAAGACAAGATCGCAGCTGCGGAAACCTGGGTGCCGGTTCTTGTGGGCATCATGGCCGGGGCTTTCTCCATGTATCTGGTGATGAAGGGCCTCAAGAAAATCTGGAAAGCAGACACGGCGATGCTGTGGATGATCGGTTTTGGTTCTGCGGCCCTTGTCTGGGCCATTACCAAGCCGCTGGTGAAAAGGGCTGCGGCCGGCCTTGAAAACCGCCGGAAATCAGTTGCCAAGCTCTTTACCATTCCGCTTATTTGCTCAGCCGCGCTTCTGTCGTTTGCGCATGGGGCCAATGATGTGGCAAACGCAGTTGGCCCGCTGGCAGCCATCGTCAGCGCCGCGCATCAGGTTGACATGGGCTCAGGCAAGGTCAGCCTGCCGTTCTGGGTCATGGCTATCGGTGCCATCGGGATTTCGATTGGCCTGTTGCTTTATGGCCCGAAACTGATCCGCAAGGTGGGTGAGACAATCACCAAGCTGAACCAGATGCGGGCCTTCTGTGTGGCGCTGTCTGCCGCTATCACCGTGATCGCAGCCAGCTGGCTTGGCCTGCCTGTGTCTTCAACCCATATCGCTGTGGGCGGTGTGTTCGGCGTGGGCTTCCTGCGGGAATATCTCAACAGCCGCGAAAGCAAGAAGCGGCGCTTGACCCGCTCTGAGGAAGTGAAGATTGCGCATCGCCGCCTGGTACGTCGGCGTGAGCTTCTGACCATTGCGGCTGCCTGGGTGATTACGGTGCCGGCCTCTGGTCTTTTGTCTGCCGCACTCTTCTACGCCATGATAAACGCCTTCTAGGGGCGGGCTATAACGACATGAAAGGGCAGCCTTGGCCGCCTTTTTTATTCGGGAGATGCCTGTTCCGGCAGGCGGGACACCAGGAAAGCGATCACGGCGCAGGCGCCCATCACGGACGCAAGCGCCAGGGGGGTCTTGTCCGGGACCATACCGACCACGGCGGACGAGACGAAGGCGGACGAAAAGGTCAGCGCGCCCGAAAGGGCCGATGCAGCCCCAGCCCGTGTATCTTCCGTTGCCAGCGCACCAGCCATGCTGTTGGGCATAACCATGCCCAGCGACGCCAGGAACAAAAAGAGCGGCATCAGGAAGACATAGAGCGGTGCATCAAGGGCGCCTGCGACCAAGAGCGCAAGCCCTGCCACCAGCAGAATGGTAAAGCCAACCTTCAGGATGGCTGAAAAAGGATGCCGCTTCAGCAGATACCGGTTCAACTGCGTCAGCGCGATCAGGCCAAAGGCGTTGGAGCCGAAGGCCACGGCAAAGAAATCTGCTGACATGCCGTAATAGCCCTGGATCACCAGCGTAGCCCCGGCGATATAGGCGAACATGCCGGCATTGGCGATGCCGCCCGCCAGCGCATACTTCAGGAAAGACCGGTTTCTCAGGATATCGGCATAGGTATGGAAGGCGCGGCTGAACCGGACGCCTGAATTGCCAGCATGGGTTTCGGGCAAAAGAAGGGCTGTCGCGATCAGGGCCATAAAGCCGAAGGCGCTGATCAGGTTGAAAATCCAGGGCCAGCCCAGTGTGCTGGCCACAACTGCCCCCGCCAGGGGCGCCAGGATCGGGGCGACACCCATGATGGCCATCAGAAGCGAGAAGAAACGTGCTCCTTCGCGGGGTTCGAAAACATCCCGGACGATGGCGCGCGCGATCACGGCGCCTGAGCAAACGCCCAGCGCCTGCAGGAAGCGGTAGACGATCAGCGCATCGATGGTGGGCGCTGTGGCGCACAGAAGCGACGCCAACACAGCGATCAGAAGGCCCACAAGCAGCGGTATCTTGCGGCCGAACTTGTCCGCCGCCGGGCCATAGCATAGCTGGCCGACCGCAAGCCCGATGAAGAAGGATGTCAGCGAGAGCTGCACGCCCGCGGGCGGCGCCTTCAGGTCCTCTGCAATGGTGGGGAAGGCAGGCAGGTACATATCAACCGCCAGCGGCGTCATCGCTGTCACGCTGCCCAGGATCAGGGCCAGGCCGACTGTATTTTTGCTGCTCAGTATCATCGGGCGCTCATGGTATGAAACAGGGACCGGCCACACCGAAGGCACGACCGACGGTAAAGGCCTAGCATGCTTCTGGATATAGCCTCAAGCGCGCAGGCGGCAACACCATGTCGCGATCAGCGCAACATCACCGGGTGGGGGAGAAAAAGGTGTGCAGGATGTCGTCCTGCAGCGGCCCCCAGTTTTTCCAGTCGTGCCGATGATGCACTTCGCGGTAGATTAAATCGTAACCCTTGTCGTCAAGCACTTTACGCAGCCATCGTGCTGAGGTGTTGCTTGTTTCCTTCCTCCCCACGCTGAAGAAAATTTTGATGGGCTGCACAGGGGCGGCTTCATATCTCTCCTTCAAATCTGAAAAGGGATAATAGGCAGGGGATTGCATGGCGATGCCCGCGAATTTATCTGATGCCATCAGACCGAAACAGCCAGCGTTCAGGCCACCCAGAGACAGGCCAGCGATTACTCTATCTTCGCGTCTGGTACTAACGGGGAATTGGCGCTCCACGGCCGGGATCAATTCATCCTTGAAAAAATTCACATAGTCTTGGTTGCAGACAAATTCATGAGCGCGGCGGTTATTTTGTTGGTAGGTCGGGTCACGTGGGTCGATGAAAACAGCAATGATGGGTTTGATCCGCCCTGCTTTGATTTCTTTATCGATCAGGCCGTGCAGTTTGCCGTATTCCAGATACAGCTGTCCATCTGCCAGATATAAGGTTGGCAGTTTGTCTGTGGTCTTGGTGCCTGTGGGATAATAAACCCAATATTGCAGGTGGTACCCCAGGTGTTTGCTGGCGATACGGATATTGGCGGATAGTTGACCCGCCATGGCGGCGGTGCTGGTGTAAATCAGACAAAGGATGAAAAGCAGGAAACGCATGAGATCCCCCTCTCAGTGTAAAGGTAAGGCACACACTACCTGGAGGAAGGTATGTGAAACATTATAACATGTCAACGATGTGCAATGATTGACCTTACCCGTGCAGGTTTTGATCAATGGAATCGGCCAAGGGGATTTCGTTCGGTGTTTTATAATGTCTGGTTGATCTGTTTAGGGCACTTTTGGGCCCTATGGGTGTGCCCTTTTGTGCCACAGGGGTACTATGGTGCCCCAATGTGTGCCCGTTTCTGGATTTGGAGTAGCGCTTAGTGCGCTTCTTGCCAGTTCTTGCCGATGCCGCTGTCGACCACCAGCGGCACCGAAAGCTCTAGCACCGGCTGGCAGGCGTTTGCCATGATGTCCTCGATCACCGGAATGGCTGCCTTGTCGCGGCCTTCGGGCGCTTCAAACACCAGTTCATCGTGCACCTGCAAGAGCATCTTCACGTCCGTGAGGCCATTTTCTTCAAGCGCCCCAGGCATCCGGACCATCGCCCGGCGCAGAATGTCGGCGGCAGTGCCCTGGATCGGCGCGTTGATTGCCGCCCGTTCACCGAAACCACGCTTCATCGGGTTCTTGTCCGCCAGCGCCGTGATGTGGCATTTGCGGCCGAACAGGGTTTCCACATAGCCGTGTTCGCGCGCGAAATCGATGGTCGTGTCCATATAGTGGCGAATGCCCGGGAAACGCTCGAAATAAGCGTCGATATAGCCCTGCGCGTCTGTTCGGCTGATGCCCAGTTGGCGGGCCAGCCCGAAAGCGGAAATGCCGTAAATGATGCCGAAGTTGATGGCCTTGGCCTGCCGGCGGACCATCGGGTCCATGCCTTCAATCGGCACGCCGAACACCTCAGATGCGGTCATGGCGTGAATGTCTGTGCCGTCGGCGAATGCTTTCTTGAGCGCGTCAATATCCGCCATGTGCGCCAGCACGCGAAGCTCAATCTGGCTATAGTCAGCAGCGATCAGGATATTGCCGTCCTCTGGCACAAACGCCCGGCGGATTTTGCGGCCTTCTTCGGTGCGGATCGGGATATTCTGAAGGTTCGGATCATTTGACGACAGGCGTCCGGTGGTGGTCGCCGCCAGATGATAGCTGGTGTGCACGCGGCCCGTGCGCGGGTTCACTTCATTTTGAAGCGCGTCAGTATAGGTGCTCTTCAGTTTGGAAAACTGACGATATTCCATGACCTTGGCAGGTAGTTCGTGGCCTTCAGCCGCAAGCTTTTCCAGCACATCCACGTTCGTCTGCCAGGCGCCGGTTTTCTTCGATTTCTTGCCGCCTTCAAGCCCCATGTCGTCAAACAGCACTTCGCCCAACTGCTTGGGCGAGTTCACATTGAAGGGGCGGCCCGCAAGGTCCTGGATCTCGCGGTCGAGCCGTTCGATGCCCACGGCAAAATCGTTCGACAGCTTGTTGAGCACACTGCCGTCCACCTTGATGCCTTCGCGTTCCATGGCGGAAAGCACAGCCGCCATCGGGCGCTCAAGCGTCTCGTATACAGTAGTGACTTTCTCTTTTGCCAGGCGCGGCTTCAGCACGTGCCAGAGGCGAAGCGTGATGTCCGCGTCCTCGGCGGCATAGTCGGTCGCCCTATCAAGCGGCACCTTGTCGAAGGTGATCTGGTTCTTGCCCGTGCCAGCGACTTCCTTGAAGCTGATGGGGGTCATGTCCAGGTGGATGCTCGCCAGTTCGTCCATGCCGTGGCCGTGGCTTCCGGCATCCAGCGCGTAGGACATCAGCATGGTGTCGTCGATGGGGTGAAGCGTGATGCCTTCGCGCGCCAGGATCGACATATCATACTTCAGGTTCTGCCCGATCTTCAGGACCGATGGGTCTTCAAACAAAGGCTTGAGTGCTGCAATCGCGTCAGCCTTGGCGATCTGCTTTGGTACTTCCGCCAGCAGGTCGTCGCTGTTGGTGCCGTGGCCAACCGGGATATAGCAGGCCTTGCCAGGCTCGCATGACAGGCTAATGCCCACCAGATCCGCCTTGGCCGGGTTAAGGCCTGTGGTTTCAGTGTCAACCGCTACATAGCCAACTTCATAGGCCTTTTTGATCCAGGCCTTCAGCGTGTACATATCGGTCACGCACTCGTAAGCCGCCTTTTCAACCGTCACGGCTTCTGTGACCATATCCTCAGGGATATCGCCGTCCCAGGCGCTGATGACCTTTGCCTTCAGGGACCGGAAATCCTGTGCGTCGAGGAACTCAACAAGCGTTGCGGGGTCAGGGTCCTTGACCTCGAAGCTATCGAGCCCAACTTCAATTGGCACGTCGCGTTCCAGCGTCACCAGCTGGCGGCTGACGCGGGCTTGGTCCGCGAACTCGATCAGGTTTTCGCGGCGCTTGTTCTGTTTGATCTCGCCCGCGCGTTCAAGGAGCGTGTCCAGGTCGCCAAATTCTTCAATCAGCTGGGCGGCGGTCTTGATGCCAATGCCGGGCACGCCGGGCACGTTGTCCGCGCTGTCGCCCGCAAGTGATTGAACATCAACAACTTTATCCGGTCCGACTCCGAATTTTTCCGGCACGTCTTCGGCGCGTGTCCGCTTGTTCTTCATGGTGTCGAACATGTCGGTCTCAGCGTCCAGAAGCTGCATCAGGTCCTTGTCAGAACTGACGATGGTGACCTTCCAGCCTTTTTCGCGCGCCTGCTTGGTGTAGGTGGCGATCAGGTCATCGGCCTCATAACCCAGCATCTCAATGGACGGCAGGCCGAAGGCTTCGGTTGCCTCCCGGATGATCGGGAATTGGGGCACAAGGTCTTCGGGTGCCGGCGGCCGGTGCGCTTTATAGTCCGGGTAGATGTCATTCCGGAAAGTCCGCCCTGAGGCGTCGAAGATCACCGCCAGGTGGCTCGGCCGTTCGGCATCAGAGAGATCCCGCAGCAGCTTCATGATCATGTTGGAAAAGCCGTACACGGCGCCCACGGGCGTACCGTCAGCGCGTGTCAGCGGGCGCTTTGAATAGGCCATCGCATGATAGGCGCGGAAGATATAGCCCGAACCGTCGATCAGATAGAGGTGTTCCTGTTGATCCGTGTGTTCGGGCATATGGCTTTCCGGAATAAATTTGTTTGGCGGTCAGATAAGAAAAAAGGCAGTCAGATCACTTAGATTTGTCTGACGGACCGCCTTGCAGAATATAAAGTCGATCACAATATGGGCATTCTACTTTGCCTTCGTCGTCCATCGTCAGATATACACGTGGGTGGCCGAGGGCGCCTTCGTCGCCGTCGCAGGCGACTTTTTTGGTGGAGACCAGTTTTGTTTCGGGTGCGTCTGCCGTCATGATGCGTCTCTTTTGGCTTGGGTCTGGTTGAATTTGCCCCAACTCAAATTGGGATTTAGCCCTATATAGCGGGGGTGAGCCCCGCGAACAAGCGGCAGCGTGGTACAATGTCCGAAAAGACGGTAATATTGTCGGGCGTAGAAATAAGCAGGATCGATTTGTGACAAAAAACGCGATTGAAATCAGGGGACTGAAAAAGGTTTACGGTGGCAAGAAAGGCGGCGGTAAGCTGGCCCTGAAGGGGATTGATCTCGATATCCCACAGGGGTCCATGTTTGGCCTTCTGGGGCCGAACGGTGCCGGCAAGTCCACCACCATCAATATTCTCGCGGGCCTTGTTAACAAAACCGAAGGCAGCGCCAAAATCTGGGGATTCGACATTGACGACAACCCACGGAACGCGCGCGCCAATATCGGCATCGTGCCGCAGGAACTGACGTTTGATGCCTTCTTCACCCCGCGCGAGATGCTTGAGGTGCAGGCTGGCATGTATGGCGTGCTCAAGGAAGAGCGCCGCACCGAAGAACTCTTGAAGGCGGTGCATCTGTTCGACAAGGCTGATGCCTATTCGCGCACGCTGTCTGGTGGCATGAAACGGCGGCTCCTGATCGCCAAGGCCATGGTGCATAACCCGCCAATCCTGGTGCTGGATGAGCCGACGGCCGGTGTGGATATCGAACTTCGGCAGATGCTGTGGGAATATGTGCGCGAGCTCCATAAGCGCGGCACCACCATTGTGCTGACCACCCATTATCTGGAAGAAGCCGAAGAGCTTTGCGACACCATCGCCATCATCAACCATGGTGACGTGGTTTGCTGTGAGCCAACCGACCAGCTTCTGAAACGCATCGACGAAAAAGAGATTGTCATCTCTGTGTCCGAGAAGCTCTCAGGCGTGCCGGAGGTGCTCAAACCCTTCAACAGCGATGTGCGCGGCGACCACAAGCTGGCGGTGCAGATCAGCCAGGCCACAGCCAATGTGGGCCAGGTACTGGCCGCGGTACAGGAAGCCGGGCTGACAATTACCGATATTTCCACCAACGAGACAGACCTTGAGGATATCTTCCTGCAGCTCACCAGCAGCAAGGCGAAGGACGCAGCGGAATGAGACGCATCTATGATGTAGTGATTGTAGGCTCTGGCGCGGCGGGTCTGACTGCGGCGCTGAAGCTTGCCCCCCATATGCGGGTCGCAGTGCTTTCAAAGGGTGAGATGTCAGGCGGATCCACGCGCTGGGCGCAGGGCGGTATCGCGGCTGTGCTTGAAGCCACCGACAGTATCCAGAGCCATATCGACGACACACTCGTGGCTGGCGCGGGCCTGTGTGACGAAAAAGCTGTTCGGTTTGTAGTTGAGCGTGGCCGGGATGCGATTGAGAGCCTGATCAACCTGGGTGTTGAGTTTGACAGGGCGAATTCGGTTCACGAAGACGGCTATGACTATCACCTGACACGTGAAGGCGGGCACAGCCACCGGCGGATCATCCATGCAGCGGACGCCACTGGCAAGGCGGTGCAGAAGACGTTGAACCAGCGCGTGCTGGATGAACCTAACATCGATGTTTATGAGCACCATATCGCTATCGACGTGATCACCAACCGGCACCTGAAGAATCCGGGCAGCTATGATGATCAGGCGCACGGCGTTTATGTGCTGAACCTGGAGAAAGGTCGCGTTGAGACTTTCTCGGCGCGCGCGACCATCATCGCATCCGGGGGCGCCAGCCGGGTCTATCTCTATAGCTCGAACCCTGATGCTTCCACGGGTGACGGTATTGCCATGGCGTGGCGGGCAGGGTGCCGGGTTACGAACATGGAGTTCAATCAGTTCCACCCGACGTGCCTTTATCACCCGGATGCAAAAACTTTCCTGATCACGGAAGCCATGCGCGGTGAAGGGGCGGTCCTGAGGCTAAAGGACGGCACGCGCTTCATGCCCGAATATGACGAGCGCGAGGAACTTGCGCCGCGTGACATTGTCGCCCGCGCGATCGACAGTGAGATGAAACGCACGGGTGAGGAATGCGTATGGCTTGATATCACCCACAAGGATGCGGATTTCGTCATCTCGCATTTCCCGACCATCTACCGCCACTGTTTGGGGCTTGGCATCGACATCACCAAGGACTGGATTCCGGTGGTGCCGGCGGCCCACTATACCTGTGGCGGCATCCATGTGGACATGCACGCGCGCACCGGGCTCGACCGGCTTTATGCCGCCGGGGAATGCGCCCACACGGGTCTCCACGGCGCCAACCGCATGGCCTCCAACAGCCTTCTTGAATGTCTGGTGCTCGGCAATGCGGCGGCTGATGATATTCTGGACAAGATCGATGACCTGCCGTCTGCGGCTATTGCCCGCGATTGGGACGAAAGCCAGGTGACGGATAGTGACGAGATGGTTGTCGTGACCCACAACTGGAAGGAACTGCGTCGCTTCATGTGGGACTATGTAGGCATCGTGCGCACCGACAAGCGTTTGGCGCGCGCCAAGCGGCGGGTGGATCTGCTGGCGGCGGAGATCCAGGAATATTATGGTAATTTCCGCGTGACGGCAGACCTTCTGGAACTTCGGAACCTTGTGACGGTGGCCGACCTGATCGTCCGGTCCGCCCAGATGCGCAAGGAATCCCGTGGGCTGCACTTTACGGCTGACTACCCGAAGCTCGCTGACGAGCCGCGTGACACAACGCTGATTCCGTTCGGGCATGCAGTCTCTGACCGGGTGGCTTGACGGTCCAAGGACGTGATTTGAGGGGGTTGATCTTGTCAAGCGCGCTAACCACAAAGATGCTGGTCCTTATGGGGTTTTCGCTAGTAGCTGCAGGGCTATATCTTACTATGCGGCCGCACGCGCTGGTGCCTGTCTCTCAGCCACCGTCCAATGCAGAACTACAATTAGTTTTGAAAGCGCCCTGCGCGGCAAAAGCGAGGGAAAAATCGCGGGGCCGCGTTGACAGGCTGACTGTCTGGTTTGCTCAAATGTCGTGTGAGCCCGAGTTTCGACAGAGGGTTCTTGAGTTAGCCGAAGGCGGGGATCCGCAGGCCCAATTTATCGCCTATGTTTCCTACACGAACGGATATGGAGTCGAAAAGGACAAGGACTTGGGTTTTCGGTGGCTCCTTGAAGTAGCAAAAAATGGAGACCCGGTTGCCCGTCACAATCTGCGCGCCGGCTGTGGTCCCGACACCGGGCCGGGCGTTTTTTCTGCTGAACAATGCGGCCAGGTGCCAGACGAACTGTTGGCCAGATAAGCCGAGTCTGGTTTGAGTGAATAAAAAAAGGCCCCACAGGTTACCTATGGGGCCTTGAGCTTGTTTGCCGGAGTGCAGCAGTTATTGCAGCGCCCACTCAAGTGGCAGAACGATTTTCATGTCTGTCTGGCCTTCCGGCAGCGCTGGAAGCGGGTTCAGCTTGGCAACCAGTTTCGGGATTTCACGGTCCAGAAGGTCCTGGCCGGTGGCTTCAAGAATTTCATGGGCTGTGATGGTGCCATCTGCTGCGACGATAAGGCGGACTTTGGCCTTGCCTTCGATTTCGCGCATCAGTGCGGCACGAGGATAGCTCTGGTTCTGGGAAACGGCGCGCAGCAGGGCGACTTTCCAGCTTTGCATGGTGTCGGCGGCTGTTGCCTGGGAACTGACGGCGATCAGTGCAGTTGCCGCCACAAGGGCAGATTTAAGGGCATTGGAAACAAACATTTGGGTATACTCACTACTGTGCCGCTGAGTTTTTCAGTTCGGCTTTTGGGGGAGGGATCGCAAAAATGGCTCCCGGAACCGGAAGCCATTTTCTACTCGAAATGAATAGTATTTTTACTCGGAACGAAAAATCTTAGTTCAGTGTCCAGTTCAGAGGCAGAACGAAGGACAGTTCCTGCTCGCCGCTAGGCAGCGCAGGCAGCGGGTTCAGTTTTTCAACCAGCTTCGGAATTTCACTGTCCAGAATGCTCTGGCCGGTTTCTTCCAGAATTTCGTGGCTGGTGATCGTGCCGTCCGCAGAAACAACGAGGCGAACTTTCGCCCGGCCTTCAATTTCCCGCGCGATGGCGGAACGTGGGTAGCGCTGATTTTTTGCGACCGCTTTGATCACCGCGATCTTCCAGCTTTTCATGTCATCAGCGGCCGATGCAGGCGCAGACGCGAAAGTGAAACTCAGAACCAGGGTCGCAACCAAGAAAGTGCTAAAATTCTTCAACATGTTTCCATCCATTATTCTAGAATGTTCCATGCGGCCTCACGAGCAAGACTGAAAACCGCGATATTTGACCGTGTGTTATAGTGATAGCCCGTTAACCAGTGGTAATAAAAAAGATAAAATTTTATCCAACAAGGAAAATTGGGCGCAAGGCACTGAATTAATTGAATAAAAAAGTAGTCTCACTCCTGTATTATGCGACAGGAAAGGGGTGGATTTTGTAGAAAACATTTAAATTAATGACAGTCGTTAAAATGATTCAGCTGCTTCGAGTGAGCGTTTGCTGGCGGGATGGCGCGTAGATTCGGCGGAGGTTGGCGGGCAAGCGCATTTAGGCTTGCAACCGCCAGGGGGGGAGTGTAGTGTCCGCGCCGATATAAGCCTGTCCGCGCACCCGTAGCTCAGCTGGATAGAGCGCTGCCCTCCGAAGGCAGAGGCCAGAGGTTCGAATCCTCTCGGGTGCGCCATTTTTCCCTAGATATTCCAAAGGTTTTGCGCAACACTCTGATTGTTCAGAGTGGCGTTTCATAGTTTTTGGGACAAATTTGGGACACTCAGGTCTAGGAATACAGAACTGGGTGGGGAGTTGATTGCCGGCGATGACTAATCAATCTGATTTCAATGAAACTATGCGCTTGGAAGTTAAGCGAGCAGTCATGCTGCTAACTGATGCAATCGTGTCTCTCCAGCTTTCCGAAAACTTCCAAGCAGAACACGTGTTCGTAATGCACAAGTTGGTGCGCTCGTCCGTTATGTCCTCATGTTTCTTTCTTGAAGGTGTTGCCAACCTTTGCGTGGACAGTTTGGATTTCTCAAAATCGCGGAGAGAAGAACATGACAAAATGACGGTCTTTTCTAAGTTCGATTTTTTCGTGCAGGCCCAGGAGGCGTCGAAGAGGATTGACTATTCAGATGCGAGGGTTGGCAAAGCGATGCAGCTCGTTCGTATCAGAAACGACTTTGTTCATCCGAAAATTGGAGTCCGTAGAATTGGCAAAGTTGAAGGCAAGCCAGGGGTTCGAATGGCGGCGCCAAAACAATATGGAAACTTGTCAATTCATGACGAACCTCTGTTTTGGGGGCCAAGCTTTGCGGTTGAAGCCCTGCAAGTTGTGACTAGCTTTTTAGAATACCTGTTTTTGGAAGTGGCTAG
>Ga0209273_10001959_pt1 | contig 16743 bp, 14 predicted proteins | sample tdAd471_FD_187126 | JGI IMG/M metagenome (GOLD analysis project Ga0209273, IMG submission 187126) | Marine sediment microbial communities from the Atlantic coast under amendment with organic carbon and nitrate - tdAd47.1 (SPAdes)... | ecosystem: Environmental > Aquatic > Marine > Coastal >...
GTCCGATAGCGGGAGGACACGGCCATGACAGGCTCCTTCAGACAACGATTCTCGTGTGACAATGTTTCCGGCAGAACAAACACTGCCGATGGGGATGGCGAGAATGTGATTCTTCATTGAGCGCTGCCGTGTCTCGTCACGGCGTCACGTCGAGTTCGCAACGTGTGTGCCGAGCCTTTTGATTTTGATTCAATTTCCTCCGCCCGAGAGATTCTCAGCGCACTCGTTGTTCATAACTGGTTCAAACCGGGTAGAAACGTTGGGCGACTGCGTGGTCGCCCACGCTCAACGGCGGGGATGTTCTGGAAGAGATTCGCGACCGCGAATCCATCGCGCGACCGCAGCGTCGGTCAGGCGAGGGAACCGTTGATGGGTACCACCGGCTGGCGACTCGCAATTGAGCATCTCTGCTTACTGACGACGCATTGAACTCGATGCTGGCCTGACGACCTCTCGCACGTTAGACCGGATTGTTCCCGTAGGGTGCGTGGAGTCGGCGATTTTGCCTTGGTGCGTTGCGCAAGCCAGATTGCTCTCAATACAGAGTGTCGCAGACGAATTGTCGTGTTTGCCGACGTAACGCACTGCCCTGAATTGGCTTGCTGCACGCACCCTGCAACTGACTGCTTACTGACAACGCAGTGAAGTCGATGCTGGCACGACAACCGCTTGCGCGTTAGACGTCTCGATGCTGACGAGCCACTGAAGCCGCGACCGAGCCGCGCGGAGAAATCTGACGGCGGAGAAATCTGATGAATGATGACCACCCGTCACTGAGAGACCGCACGCTGGTGATTACCGGCGGGACACGAGGGATCGGCAAGGCGATCGGCCTGCGGGCGGCTCGTGACGGAGCGAACGTCGTCATCCTCGGAAAAACGACCGAGCCGCACGCGAAGCTGCCGGGCACGATCTACTCGGCGGAGGAAGAGATCGAAGCGGCTGGCGGTCAGGCTCTGGCTGTTCCGTGCGATCTGCGTTTCGAGGACCAGGTCGCGGCGGCGATCGAACGGACCATCGAGCGGTTCGGCGGGATCGACATTCTCGTCAACAACGCGAGCGCAATCTTTCTGGCCGGATCGCTCGAAACGCCGATCAAACGTTTCGATCTGATGCACCAGGTGAATACGCGCGCGACGTTTCTGAGCAGCCAGCTCTGCCTGCCGCATCTGCTGAAGTCGTCGAACCCGCACATCCTCAGCCTGGCACCGCCGGTCGACATGGACCGCGGCTGGTTCGCGGGCACGCTGCCCTACACGCTGGCGAAGTACGGCATGAGCCTCTGCACGCTGGGGATGTCTCAGGAATTCGCGTCGCAGGGCGTGGCCGTCAACGCCTTGTGGCCGAAAACGGGAATCGCGACGGCGGCCGTCGAGAACCTGCTTGGCGGACCGCAGGCCACCGCAATGTGCCGGAAGCCAGAGATCGTCGCCGACGCCGCCTGGCACGTTCTGACTCGGAACGGTCGCGAGTTCACCGGCCGGTTTCTGATCGACGAGGACGTTCTGCGCGAGGCTGGTGTGACAGAGTTCGACCAGTACGCCGTCACGCCAGGCACCCCATTGATGCCCGATTTCTTCCTCGGCGAGCCTGACTTCGCAACGCTCAGCAAGTTGCTGCACGGGTAGAAGGGGCAACACGGATTGGGTGGCTGGCGAGAGCAGCGAGCCCCCAGGGATCGCCAGTGATCCAGGATGTGATTGTCGTTTCCTGGTCCGTTGGCGGGTTGTGTGGAGTTGGCCGTCATGTTCTGACACGTCTGGGGACTCGCTGCACTCGGCCCCAGCCACCCGTCCGACTGGACACCCGCCCGCCAACGCCCCGGACTGGTCTGGACACTCAAACGAAATCCGGCCTAGAACCCGCGATTCTGGACTCATCGTCGGCAGGACGTGCGCGGATTGCGCTGTCTCTGTCCGACGACTGCCGACTCTGCAGGACGCGCAGCAGGCGTTTTGAGAACCGACCCGGTCACTTCTGAACAACAAACTCACGACGATCGGCCGACTGAACCGCATGGAGGCGGACATCTGTGGATAGTTCTTCCCGATTGCTTCCTTATGCCTTGAAGTATCGCCGGCAGCTGGTGCTTTCGGCCGTGCTGGCTTCGGTTGTCGCGCTGCTGTGGGGACTGAACCTGTCCGTCACGTTTCCACTGGTCAAAGTCCTGCTCGAAGGACAAACGCTGCAGGAATACGTCGAAGACCGGATTGAGACACTGCAGGCCGAAATTGACGATCGCGAAGCACGCGTCGAAACGTTTAATGAAGAGCAGCATCACCGGGCAGCTCGCGAACAGCAGCGTCTGAGTGCCGCCAGCCGCTCGCTGGCCGTGTTTGTCACCGTGCGCGACTGGCTGCTGCCGCATCTGCCCAGGGACCGGTTTGATACGTTCGCCGGTCTGCTCGGCCTGCTCTTCATCGTCACGGTCATCAAAGGCGTCTTTTCGTGGAGCCAGGAGGTTCTCGTCGGCAGCATCGTGCAGCGCTGCGTCATGCGGATTCGCAAAGACGCCTTCCGCCATGTTCTGGGGCTGGATCCGCAGACGATCAATTCCGCGGGCGGTAACGATCTGCTGTCGCGACTGACGAATGACTCGGAAACGCTGGCGAACGGACTGGGCATTCTTGGAGTGCGCCTGATTCGCGAACCACTGAAAGCAGCTGCCTGTGTCGCGTTTGCGTTCGCACTGAACTGGCGACTGACACTGCTGTCGGTCCTCGTTGTGCCGCTGCTGCTGGCGGCGTTCCAGCGGTTCGGCGGCAGTCTGAAAAAGGCTTCGCGTCGCCGGCTGGAAAGCATGTCTCGGATGTACAAACTGCTGGCCGAGACGTTTGCGTCATTCAAGGTCGTGACCGCTTTCAGTGCCGCCAACCGGCATCGCACGCAGTTTCACAGGGAGAACCAGACGTACTACAGACAGTACATGAAGGTCACGCGGGTCGGAGCACTGATGTCACCGACGACAGAACTGGTCGGGATGATCGCCGTCTTCATGGCACTGATGCCCGCGGCCTATCTGGTGTTGCGTGGCGGTACGTCAATCTGGGGGGTCAAGCTGGCTCTGAATCCGCTTGATGTCGCCGATCTGTCCGTTCTTTATGCACTGCTGGCCGGCACACTCGATCCCATCCGCAAACTGTCCGGCATCTTCAAGCACGTCAAATCGTCCGCCGCTGCCTGCGAGCGGATCTTCGGAATCGTCGATCTGGAGACGCAGGTCGAAGAACCGAGCCATCCGCAGCGGTTGCCGGAAACGATCAAGTCGATCCGGTTTGAAGACGTCGGGTTCTCGTACATGGCGCGCAAAGGCGCCAAGGCGTCGCCGCCGATCCTCAACGACGTGTCGCTGTCCGTCCAGAAGGGCGAAGTGGTCGCCGTCGTGGGCACAAACGGATCCGGCAAATCAACGCTGATCAACATGCTGCCCCGGTTCTTCGACGCCACGGAAGGCAGCGTGCTGTTTGATGAAATCGACATTCGCAACGTGCGGCTGCGCGACGTTCGAAACCGCATCGGCCTTGTGACTCAGGAAACGCTGCTGTTCGACACGACCATCTACCAGAACATTCTGTACGGATACCCCAACGCTACCGATGATGCCGTTCATCGCGCGGCCGAGCAGGCTCACGTCACGCAGTTTCTGGGCCAGTTGTCCGAAGGCTTCGACACGGTGGTCGGCGAACGCGGGCAGGCGCTGTCGGGCGGCCAGCGGCAGCGAATCGCACTGGCCCGGGCGATTCTTCGTGATCCCGAGATCCTGATTCTCGACGAAGCGACCTCCGCGATCGATCACCACAGCGAACAACTGATTCACAAGGCTCTGCAGCAGTTCTGCCAGAACCGTACGGTCTTCATCATTTCGCATGTCCTCAGCCAGACGTTCGTCGATCTGGTCACCCGCGTCGTCGTACTCGATAACGGCGTCATCGTTGGTGACGGCACGCACAACGAACTGCTGGGCACATGCGACCGGTACCGGTCTCTGTGCCAGGTCCAGCACCGGGCCGCCTGATCCATCTCCAGCATCGACACTCCTTCGCCCGTCCCGGCAACAGCGCTTCGCCGGGCGTCTGAAAGGAACTCTGCATGAACACCACTGTTACCTGTCCCCCCGATGCCACCACCCGCGACAGCTCATCCGAGCCGCAGGGCAAAACCTGCGATCTGTGCGGTGGAGTGGACTTTGAACCGGTTTCATCCCGTGACCGTCACGGCGAGGAACTCGAAACTGGTGTCTGCACGCAGTGCGGCCTCGTCGCTCACATGCACATTCCGTCGGAAGCCGAACTGCATCGTTTCTACTCGGAAGACTACCGCCAGGATTACCACGGCGAGCTGACACCGTCGCGTCGTCGCGTCATGCGGGCGTGGAAGAACGGCCAGAGGATCTTCGGACAACTGCAGTCACATCTGACGCCCGGCCAGCGACTGCTGGAAGTCGGGGCGGGCATCGGCTGCACGGTCAAGGTCTTCGAACTCAACGGCTGGCAGGCGAGCGGCATCGATCCAAACGTCGGCTTCCTGAACTACTCGCGCGAACATCTGCACTCGCCGATCACCGTCGGCAATCTGTACGACCTGCCGAAGCAGGAAGCGTACGACGTCGTGCTGCTGATCCACGTGATCGAGCACTTCCGCTCGCCGAAAGCCGCGCTGCAGCACATTCGTCAGCTGCTCCCGACCGGCGGGAAGTTCTACGTCGAATGTCCCAACCTGGCCGCGCCGTTTGCGACACAGCGGCGGCTCTTCCACTTCGCTCATATCCACAACTTCACACCGCAGACGCTGCAATGGATGGCCGAACTGTGCGGATTTCGTCTGGTCAGCTCCTTCGGCAGCGAATTCGATCCGAACCTGCAGATGCTGTTCGAGGCCGCTGAACCGCAGGCCGTCGACTTCAGCGGCGGACTCGCAGCGACGCAGGAAGCGCTGCACCGCTACAACAGCCTGACCTATCACCTGCGACCGTCGTACGCGACCAGCCGTCTCGGCAAGGTCTGCAGTTATCTGTGGGAGCACCTGCACGCGAACAGCTTCGTGGCCGGCATCGAAGAGCAGTGCAGCGCCCGACCGATCCAGGAAACACAGGAACCCCTGCGTCGCGCTGCCTGAGCATGGCCCCGTTTAACCCGCAGGCGCAGGCGTTTCCCCTGAGCCATCGCGATGACGAGTGACTGCGGGTCAATCGAACGACTCAACCACCCAGGGAGAACCGACATGACGCATCGCCGCATGACCGTACTGCAGGTTCTCCCCGCGCTGAACAGCGGCGGCGTCGAACGCGGCGTGCTGGAAGTCGCCGAAGCACTGGTCGATCACGGTCACCGTTCGCTGGTTGTCTCGGCCGGCGGTCGCATGGAGCAGGAACTGGTCGACCGCGGTTCGGAACACTTCGCCTGTCCGATCGGCGTGAAGTCCCCGCTGACGCTGTGGCAGGTCCAGTGGATGCGGCGGTTCATCCAGCAGCAGAACATCGACATCATCGACATCCATTCGCGGCTGCCCGGCTGGATCACCTGGCTGGCGTGGAAGAGTCTGCCGGAAGCGCAACGTCCGCGACTGATCTCGTCGCTGCACGGCCTGCATACGGTGAGCCGTTACAGCGGCATCATGTGCTGTGGCGAGCTGGTCATTGTCGTTTCGGAAACGGTCCGGGATTACGTCCTGCAGAATTACCCGCACGTGCCGCCGGAACGCCTGCGGCTGGTGCATCGCGGGATCGAAGAGGCCGAATATCCGCGCGGCTATCAGCCAGCGACCGCCTGGAAGCAGGCGTTCTTTGACGAGTTCCCTCAACTGCGCGATCAGCCGCTGGTCACGCTGGCCGGCCGGATCACGCGACTGAAGGGCCATCACGACCTGCTGCGTGCGCTGGTGTCGCTGCGGGATGCCGGGGTGAATGCGCACGGTCTGATCGTCGGCGGTGCCGAAGCCGGCAAGTCGGCGTATCTCGAAGAAGTCCAGCAGCGCGTCGCCGATTACGGGCTGATCGGACACGTCACATTCACCGGTCAACGGAACGACCTGAAGGACATCTACGCAATCTCGCGCGTCGTCCTGTCGTTGTCGCAGACGCCGGAATCATTCGGCCGCACGGTCGCCGAGGCACTGTCGATCGGCACGCCCGTCGTCGCGTGGAATCATGGCGGCGTGGCCGAGATCCTGGCCGCTCAGTTCCCGCAGGGTGCCATTCGCAAGGGCGACATCGCGGCGTTGAGCGCTCAGATTCGCGGCATCCTGGAACGATCGGAACCGCCGCAGATTCCGCCCAACCGATTCACCAAAGCAGAGATGCTGGCGAAGACGCTGGATGTCTATGCGGAGATTCTCGATGAGCAGCCACACCGTGCCGCCGCCTGACACTGCGCAGACAGTCGAGCCTGCTGCCCCCGACCGCGGATTGAGCGAATGCCTCGCCGCGCTGCGCCGCGGTCCGTGGCGATTCATTCAGCTCCGCGGACACGACTTCGACACGTCAATGATCAACGACGATGACGTCGACCTGCTGGGGTCTCGAGCATCTGTCGATCAACTGCTGGCCGGCGCGCGCGACTGGATGCGCCGCGGTCTGTGCCACTTTCGTGTCGCGTCGCGAAAGGCCGACAAGGTTGAACTGACACTGTTTTCGATCGACGGTCAGCAGCGCGCCTGCTTCGATCTGTGGATTCGGCTGCCGCAGTTTGACCGTGGGCAGCAGGTGCTCGCGTTCGAGAACTGCATCGGCCAGGTGCTCGATCGCGACGAACCGGTCACGCGCCTGCCGGTTGCTCTGGAAGCCTGCGTTTACACGCAGCACCTCGTCTGCAAACGCAAAGACCTCGCAAGCGTCTCGGCTCAGCATCGTCTGACGGCTTACGTAAACCGCTGCCGGGCGGCGGGCGAGCAGCTACTCAGCGAACAACTGGAGCAGGTTCGCCGTTCGCGGCAGGTCACCGAAGAATTCGAGCGGTTCACGCTGCTGCGACTGGCCGACGAACTGACGCTGCAGCCGCGCCGCGACAGCGAGCCTTCGCTGCTGACCCGTCTGTGGCAGAAGTCGCTGGCCGCGCCGCGACGGACGACGCAAATCTCGATCATGGGCTGCGACGGTGCCGGCAAGACGACGCTGGCCGAACGCCTCACCGAGCAGCAGCCGAACGATCTGTGCGTCTTCACTGGCAAGCATCTGTACCGCAAATCGCTGACGTACAAACTGGCGGTCATCTTCCTGCGTCCGCTCATCACACGCTCGCGCGAACGCTTCGACGAAATTCTGGCGCCGGCGCTGTATCTGCGAGCGTGCTTTGGCCAGCGACTCAAGGCACAGTTTTCACAGCGGCGACTGCGTCCACAACGGCGGCTGACGCTCATCGATCGGTCGCTGGCCGACTTTCTGTACGTGAATCGCAAAACCGATCAGCCGTCGTTCTGCCGCAGCCGCTGGCTGAGCCGTCTGTTCGGGCAGCGAATTCCGACGATTCACTGCCACGTGTCCAATGAGATCCTCGTCACACGCAAGCAGGAGATGACTCCGACCGGTCACGCGGCGTACGACCGCGATATGTTCGAGCAACTGACGCGGCGCACGCCGACCGATTACGTGGGGTTTCACAATGATCTGTCGCTGGATGAAGCTCTGATAGCCCTCCGCGGCATCCTGACTGACATCACGAGTGACACACGATTCGAAACAGACAGCAGCTCGGCCAGCGAGCCGTCATCGACCGCAGCCCGCCAGAACAAGGAGGCCTCCGATGCCGACGTCTCAACTGCGGCTGCCTGATGTCGCCCACAACCTGCGAGGGTTCTTCCAGGGACTGTCGTTCGACGCGATCCGTTCGCCGCGCCACTGGAAACGTCGCCGGTCGGAACTGGCGTCGCTGGAACCCCGTCGACAGGAAATTGAACGCGAGCTGTCGGAACACTGCGGGCATCCGGTCCGGTTGGTGTCCGTGCAGGCGCGTCGGAGTTACGACGAAGTCTTCTTCGCGCTGCGTGATGGTGAACGGTTCGGCGTCGTTCGCGTCAACAGCCCGGTGAAGTCTGATCCGGAACAGCCAACGGGAACCGACCACCTGGCGATCCCGCTGCTGTCGACGGCACGGCTCGACCGCGAATGGACCGCGTATTCGCAGCTGGCCCCGCTGGGTCTGTCTCCGCAACCGTTGTGGCGTTGTGCTGACGCGATCGCCTGCGAATGGCTGCACTGGCCGCGGATGTCAGAGTCGATCATCCGCGACCGGAATCAGTTCTGGCCGCTGTTGGAGTGCATCCTGCCAGCCGTCCGCCGCATGCACGACGGCGGCGTCGTGCATCTCGACCTGAACCCGGGCAACCTGCTGATCGAACCGCAGACACAGAAGGTCGCGTTCATCGACATCGAATTCGGACCGGTCGACTGGATCAGCGTGCCGCAGCAGCAGGCGTACGACTACCTGCGGCTGATTGCTGAATGCCTGCGTCGCCGCCGCGGCGGACCGCAACTGCTCAGCGCGCCCGACCGTCTGATCCACCTGTTGGGAAACGTCATCGACGATGAGACGCGGCAGGCCGAGCTGACTCTGTCCGACGAACGCCTGCACCGCCTGGCCGCACAGCCCGAGTTGTGCCGGAAGCTCCGCACCGTGTTCACACAGCTGCGCGACTAACCTCGTTTGAACGCAAGCCGCAGGCGTGCGCGTGCTGCAGCGGTTCGAATGCGAAAACGCGCACGCCTGCGGCTTGCGGTTAAACGATGGTGGCGACACCTATCCGTGGTAAGCGTTGCGGTCGCGGCCCTTGTGGAAGTGCGGGCCCAGCAGGCCGACGGCCCATTTGACGACGCGGGACATGCGTCCGCGGCGTGTCTTCCGGAGCTTCGCCTCTTCGCTGACCAGCCACGCGACCTGGATCACGCGCCGTTCCCCGTTCAGCGGCAGGTGGCCGTGGAACGAATTGTCCGCTCGACGAAACGCCGCCAGCGTGCCGTACAGCGGGCGGACTTCCGGAGCGACCAGCGAATCGATGTCGTCGATCTTTTCGAGAAACCGCAGACAGCCGTCACTGGTGTCCGGCCAGTCGTGGCTCAGATACAGCAGAGCGGTCACGATCTTCGACTTGCCGTCCGTGTGGATCGTCCCGTGACTGTGATTCAGCGTCCGCGACACACTGACCAGCGTCGGATACCGGCCCAGATCAGGGATGCCCAGTCGGGCTCCGATGGCGTTGCCGACTGCGGCCGATGTCAGTTCATCGACCAGAGCATTGAAGCTGGGACCGCATTCCGCCGGATCGTACGGCAGGTAGCCGGCTTCTCCGTACTTCGGGAAGTCACGGTCGAGGTCCGCTTCATATTCCGGCGAGAGCTGTCCCTCGGCCACGAAGAAGTGAAACGGCGTGTCTCGCACCAGAGCGTCGTCGGTTCCGATCTGATCAAGCGACAGCATCTGCAGCGTGGTCTGCGGTGGAGCGGCGGTCAGTGTGGTCATCGTGGCACCCTTTCGTGTGGTGACGGGATCGATGGGAGATCGGTCGAAGTGTGATCGAGGTCGGACGGCGCCGACTGACTCGGGCGATGCGCCGCGCTCAGGCGTGGCAGACAGCCACCAGTTCCTGAAAGCCCTCGCCCGGCACGCGAACGAGTTCCGGGTAGTCGTCGAACGGTCGACCGTCTTTCACAATCCTGTTGGCCAGCTGGTACTTCGCGTCGTAGCGGTCCGCGAGATACGGCTCGACACGATCAAAGTGCTCAGCATACAGATCCAGCAGATCCACGCCGACTTCCCGCGCGCGGCCTTCGCGGAGATTCGGAACGGGGCCGGTTTTCTCGTGCGAGTAGATCTCGGCGATAATCGCGATGCCGCCCGGACGCAGGACACGTCGCAGTTCACGCACACAGGCGTTGAGATCGGGCGGAATCGTCAGCACGCGGGAGATCAGCACGCAGTCATAGCTGCCGTCTTCGAAACTCAACTGCTGAATGTCTTCCTTGAAGTCGACATGCGGCATGAACAGGTCGGCTGTGTGGTAGACGTTGAACTGCGGGGCCAGCCACTGGCCGAGACACTTTTCCGGAGCGATATGCAGAATCGACCGGCTGGACGGATCCCATTGGGAGAACAGTTCCTGCAGCACGAGTCGCATCATGCGGTGCCGTTCGGCCGCCCTGCAGCCCAGACATTTGGAATCCGTCCGGACGATGTTGGGCGTCCGACTCAGACGCTTGTCCTTGAACGGACCGTGATACCCACAAATCGGGCAGTCGAACTGTTGCTTCTGGGATGGACAAAAGCGGTAGAGCGTGGGACGAATTACGTGCTTCAGACGCTCGGTCATGACTTGAGTCATCAGAAAACCACCTTCCCTGGTGATGCGGCGGTCAACCGCGGTGATTCAGGAATCCCTGTCCCCAACTGCTGGTTTCGACCAGTTGCCGCGAGACGCCGCCCTGTCGCCAGAGCTTTTCAAACCGGCCCCAGGCTTCGTCAAGCCGCCGTTGCACTTTGGAACGGCCAAGCGAGCGGCTCCAGCTGGCGAGCGGCAGCCAGGCGCGGTCGCCGTAACCATCGATCAGGTACAGCCGCCATGTGCCATCTTCGCGTTCCTGGGCGACGAGATTGTGATCGAGCAGCGCTCTCGTCAGCACGACGTGCTTCAACAGGAATTCACCCAGCTCATCAAACGCATCGCGGAACGTTTCTGGCGGGTAGTTGTTCGAGAGGAGTTCTCGCAGGCTGCGGGAAATCTGACCGTCGCGATCGCGGACGAGATCGAGCACTAGCCCAGGTCCCAGGTCCGTCGGATGCATGCCGTAGCAGCGCGGCAGATGCTGAGCAGCCACAGAACCAATGCGATCAAACAGGTACGTCAGCTGGTGCAGTTCATCCGCGTTGTTGTCGTACTTGCGTCGCCAGTGCGCGGGGATCAGCGTTTTGCGGTTCATTCGCACGGTTGCCCGCTCGTCCTGCCGAGCGACCTTGACGCACTTGCCCAGGTCCTCCGGATGCGTGAAACACAACCGCCGGCCACCGACTCCAAACGGAGTCAGGTCCTGGAGTTGCATGACAGGTTCGGCGGATCGTCCGTGATCGACCATAACATTCCAGCAGCGTGTCAGACGGGCACTTTGTCACAGCGTGGCAGCTTCCTGCCGCCATGAGTTTTCTGCCTGCGGTTCAGAGAGCCACGCAGCCGCAACCACAGACCTCGGGACGTTACCAGGGATGTCGAATTCGAGTAAAGATCGACTCAGCTCTGCAGGCCGCGCCGCCCACCCCGTATCCGCAGCTTGAACGCCAGCAGCCCATCGTTGCCCGAGACCTTAATCCTCGGGACCTCCAACGGGTTCGCGTACGGCCACGCCGCGATGCCGGGTTCCGTCGTCACCGCGCCCGTGAAGCCGCACTCGCCAGCCATCGCGGCATGTTCGGGTTGGTAGATTCCAAACGGGTAAGCGAACGTGGCAGGCTGGACGCCGAAGCGGTCGCGGAACGTCTCGCGAGCCTCGCTGATTTCCTGCCTGGCGTCTTCGTCGGACAGCGCTGCGAGGTTGGCGTGCGTCGTCGTGTGGCCACCGAGTTCCCAGCGACGGCTGTCGAGCAGGCTGCGCACCTGGTCGTCGGAAAGTTTCGGCTCGGACGCGAGTTCGTCATCCGCGTGGTGAGCCTTCTTTTTGCTGGACCAGCCGCCGTTGCGATCGGAGACGAGGTAGAGCGTGGCTCGCGCGGCACACTCGGCAAGCACCGGATCAGCGTTCAGCAGATTGTCTTCGTAGCCGTCGTCGAACGTCAGGCAGACACAACGTTCGGGCAATGCTTCCCCCGAGAAGAGCTGGCTGGCAAAGACGAACGTGAACTCATTCGCTGCCAGCCATTGGACCTGCCGCGCGAATTCCGTCGGCTTGACGCGCAGCTTGTTGAATCGCGTCCCCGGTCGATGGTCGCGGACCATGTGGTACATCAGAACGCGCGGATAACGCCAGTCGCGGGCGGGCCGCCACCAGGCGTACCTCAGACTGAACCAGGCTGCCGAGCCAGCCGCTGCTCCGCCAAGGAGTAACTGCACAATCAAACTGCCGCTCCCTGAGTCAACGTCCCACGAGTTGAGGGTCAATATTGGGGTGGCCGGGGCTGGACTGAGCTTGCGAGGGAAGCCCCGGTTGATTGTGTTCGGAACGAACCCGGGGTTTCGCTCGTACCTCGCTCCAACCCCGGCCACCCGAAATTCCAACCTTGAATTGACGGTACGCACTCGAATCGATCGGTCGAAATCCGGGTCCTCAAAGCCGGGCAGAATCTATTGCTGCTCAAGTGGGCCAGCAATGGCAGTCCCGGACACGCATCCGCCTTGACGTTTTTGTCAGAGCAAACCTACAACGCAAGTGGCTGTCTTGCTGCTCTCGCCCCTGTGGGAATGCGGCTCCCGGGCAGACGATCAATCTGAAGGAAGTGCGGCAGGATGCCAGACAGCACGAAATCTCCGGTCATCTGGCGAGTACTCGATGACCGGCCGGGGCACCGGAATCAGGTGCTGGGGCTCACCGACGCGATCAATCGATCGCTGTCCGTCAACTGCTTCGACGTTGTCATCACGCCGGAACTCCGGGGACATCGCAGCCTCCTTCCCGCTGCTGTTCGCCAGCTGCACCAGCTGCCACCGCCGGACCTGCTGATTGGCGCCGGGCATCGCACGCATCTGCCGCTGCTGGCGTTTCGGCATTACTTCGGAGGCCGGGCTGTTGTCCTCATGAAGCCAACAATTCCGCTGGCGACCTTCGACCTGGCGATTGTTCCGTCGGTCCACAATATCGGTCGGTCGCGCAGCAACGTGTTCCTGACCGAGGGGCCGTTGAATCGGATTCGACCGTCGCAGTCGCTGTCGGATTCGAACGGGCTGATTCTGATCGGCGGCCAGTCGGAGCATTTCGGATGGTCCGACCAGGAAGTCCTCGACCAGCTGGCCGCGATTTTGACTCGGGACGACGGAGTCTGCTGGACGTTGACGACGTCCCGCCGAACGCCATCGTCGTTTCTCAAGGCATGGCGTTCGAGCGGCCTGCCGGGCGATCTGGTGCCGTGCGAGGAAACGTCTGCCGGCTGGGTGCCTCAGATGCTGCAGCAGTCCGGTCGCGTCTGGGTGACCTGCGAAAGCATGTCGATGATCTATGAAGCGCTGACCGCCGGAGCGGCAGTCGGGTTGATCGAACTCCCCAGGAAACGACGCAGCCGAGTCGTCCAGAGTGCCGAGGGTCTCATCAGGAACGGTCTTGTGACGCCGTGGTCAGCCTGGCGGGACGGCAGAGAGTTGACCTCGCCCTCCAGCCCACTCTGCGAAACTGACCGCTGCGCCGAGGAAGTGATCCGCCGGTTTTTTGCCGAACCTGCGGTGTTGCGCAAGGCAGCCTGAACTTTGTTCGTCACGGCGAGCGATCGTCAAAGAGCGGCACGCAGTCGGCGTAAGCGTGCGCGAATTGACTGATGTTTCAGGCCCGCAGGGCCGGCCCGATGACGGCCCTGGGAAATGCAGGCAACACACAAATACAGCCCCAACGGGGCGGTCCTGATTGACAGACTTCGGGCCGCCCCGTTGGGGCTCGTTTCCGGTTCGTGTTTAAATCCCCAGGGCTGCGCCCCGGGCTGACATCGGGCCGGCCCGTTGGGCCTGAAAGATCATCAGACGCGGCAGTCACTTCAACACTGATCCGTTCCTTCCTGTCGAAGGCGGTTCGTGCCGCTCCGCGTCCTCAATTCCCTGCTCAGAACGCATTGCCAATTCCAGCTTCACAATATTGAAGCTGGAGAAACCTTGCCGATTGTGTCGATAAAAGCGGCAGACAGGTCCAAGCGCGGGCCTGCGCCGCCAGTTTTCGTGCAGATTCGGCAGGGCAATGGATCGCGTTCGGCTTCGACTGACAGGGATATTTCTGCTGCTGTGTGCCCTTCCGGGGTGCGCTGTGGTTGATGTCGGGGTCCGCAATCCCGTTCCGGGGCTTGAGACCGTCGCTGTCGCGCCGTTCTTCAATCTCAGCCAGGAACGCACGGTTAACGGGCGGGAATTTGCTCTCGCGTACTACTCGGAACTGCAGAAGGTTCCCGGCTTCGAGGTGCTGCCAGTTGGTGTCGCCGAGCGGGCGATGATCGACAACGGCCTGACGATGGAAAGCCCGGACGACGCACTCGCACTGGCCCGCATTCTGGGCGTCGACGCCGTCGTCATTGGGGCCGTCACCGACTACGACCCGTATTCGCCGCGAGTCGGCCTGAAAGTCGCCTGGTACTCGCCGAAGCAGTGGCTGTTCCTGCCGAATGCTCCTGACGAAAAGCTCGATCTGGCCCAGCGATCGGAACGACCACTGCCGGGACTGTTGCGAGCACAATCTCCTGAGATGCCCGCAACGGTTTCAGAGATTCCGGATATCGACGAAGGCAACTGGGAAACCGTCGAGGGCCAGCCTCAAGGTTCCAGGTCGACCGGCAGCATGCGCCAGGCGACGGGCAACGCCCCTGGTGACAACAACGCCCCTGCCGACACCGAGTTCCTGATGCCTCGACGCGTTGACAAAGCTGCGCGGCAAGCCTGGGAATCGCTTCCGCGGATCTCGGACGCCGTGCCAACTGAAACGCCCGTTCCCGATCCGCGACCCCTGACCTCATCCGAGGAACCGCCTCCGACTGCGTCTCCGCAGTGGAGTCCGCGTAACGTGTCGGTCTCAGCTCCTGCCGTGCGGATTTCTCAGCTGCCAGGAGACGCGCCAGCTCCTGGAGGAGCGAACGTCTCACCCGGCACGTCACCGGGAGGAGCTGCGCCGCCGACCGCGAGCGTTCCATCACCGGGAACGTCTTCGACGAAACCGCCGACCGACGAATCGGCAACGGCTGCAAAGTCACCGCTGCAGACGTCACCCCAGGCACCACCACCGATGCTCAGCCCCGAGCCTCAGTCGTTCGCGCCTGGCATGAAGGATTCCGCCGCGACCCCGCCGACGTTGCTGTTCGCAGCCCCTTCAGTTTCGGGCGCAGGCCCTCCAGTGGCGGGCGCAGACAGTGCGGCAATCGCGACCGATGACAGCCTGACCATCCCAGCCCTGGTGTTCGATGACCACGTTGTGCTGGGACGTGAGGATTTCAATCCGCGCGAACCGCTGATGGCCTACGTAAGAATGTTCGATTCAACCGACGCGCGACTGGTTTCGCGGCTCGCCGACTACCTGGAACTCAGCGGCGAAACTCGCAGCGGGGATCTTGAAGCGTACATGAAGCGCAGTGACTTTTTCCGCAAGTTCACGGCGCACGTAATGATTTCGGAAATGCTGATGCTGCATGGCGGCGAATCACGGCGGCGATTCCTGCTCAAACAACGTCGGTACAAGTGACTGGGCATCCGGGACAGCACTCAACTGCTGCCGAGTTGCAAAGCGGATTCAAGCCGCATGATCGGAATCGTCGACACTCTCCTTTGCACAAAGGATTGTGGACGCAAACGCGCCGCCTGACGGCCGTGCCTTTCACATCAGGGACGAAGGCTCCGCGCCGGGGACTCACCATGCAGCGAACCATGAATGTTCTGGCACTCGTCAAAGACGAAGAGCGTTACGTTTTTCTGTACGACGACGAGAGCACTGCCACCCTCCTGCAGACGCTCGGCAAGCAGGCTGCGGACAAGGAGCTGAGCTTCACCTGGTACGACGCTGCGGTCCTCAGTCAGAAGGTCCGCAAACTTCGCCAGGAAGCCGATGTCGAAGAACGAAATCCGCGCCTCCCCGAAAGTGCGTGGTAGAGTCTGGTCATGGACCGGGCAGTTGACGGATTTTTGAGATACCTGAAGTTCGAGCGCAACGCGTCGCCGCTGACGCTGAAGTCGTACGCCGAAGATCTGGCGAGTCTCAACGACTACTTCCTCGACCGGGTCGGCCACATCCCCGAACCATCGCAGGTCGGGATCACGATGCTTCGCGGTTACGTCACGTATCTCCACGAATGCGAGTACGCGAAGACGACGATCGCCCGCCGCCTCGCCTGCCTGCGAAGCCTGTTCCGCTTTTGCGTTCGCGAAGGCATGACCGAATCGAATCCCGCGCAGGCACTGCGAACTCCGCGAACCGGCCGCAAGCTGCCGAGTCTGCTGACGACCGAGCAGATCGCGACGCTCCTCGAAGCTCCGCCCGCCAACGAAGCGATGGGCCTGCGGGACCGGGCGATTCTCGAAACGATGTACTCGGCCGGGCTGCGTGTTGCAGAACTTGTCTCGCTGGATGTGTCGAGCTGGGAACGCGACTCGGACATCCTGCGCGTCATCGGCAAGGGCCGCAAAGAGCGGATCACCCCGCTGGGCCGCTACGCCGTCAAGGCGCTCGACCAGTGGCTGTCCGTCCGCGAGCCCGCGTCCGATGTCGAGGCCCTGTTTCTCAACCGGTTCGGCAAGCGACTGACGACGCGCAGCATCGGGCGGATGCTGGAAAAGTATCTGCTCGAAACCGGGCTCGACCGGCAGGTCTCGCCGCACACGCTGCGACACAGCTTCGCGACACACATGCTCGACGGCGGTGCCGACCTCCGCAGCGTCCAGGAACTGCTGGGCCACAAGAGCCTGACGACCACGCAGATCTACACGCACGTCAGCACGCGACGGATGCAGGAAACCTACGAAAAGGCACACCCGCACTCGGCAGGCAATCAGAAGTCCCGCCGCACCAGGTAGAACAATACGTCGCGTCCCTGTCTTGATTGACAGGCAAGTGTCGATTGGAGGGAGCTGACGACGGCAGCATTCTGATTGCACGATTTC